>Ga0209646_1000219_pt1 | contig 62071 bp, 50 predicted proteins | sample AraplaL_Col_mTSA_FD_184259 | JGI IMG/M metagenome (GOLD analysis project Ga0209646, IMG submission 184259) | Arabidopsis root microbial communities from the University of North Carolina, USA - plate scrape CL_Col_mTSA (SPAdes) (version 2) | ecosystem: Host-associated > Plants > Roots >...
CCAGCGGCGCCATTCGCGTCTCGGCTACGTATCGCCGGCGACGTTCGCTGATAATTTCAGAAAGCAGGCGCTGGCTGCTTGAAACGGACGTGTCCATTATTGACAGTACACCTCAGTGGCTTAAGTGCCACCCAACTGAACAACTTAAATTCTCAATTGCAATCCGCGTTGAGTGTTCCTGCGAATGCCGTCAAACTGCAGCTGATTACCGATGCCTGGGCCTCAGGATTGGCAACACAACTTCAAACTGTGATCAATACGGTGGCGCAATCGGGCTCGGTGGGACAGTCGATTGCCAATCAAATCTTTTCCAATACAGCATTGCAAGTGCAGCTGATGGACTATAGCAACCAATTCCATCTTAGTTTGACCGGTTCGATGGTGCAATGGCTCGAAGGGCAATCGGTTAGCCTGACAGGTGGGAACTTCAAGATTTCTCCTGGCACCACTTTGACCAGTAACATGATTCGCGGGTTCGTCATGGCCACCCAACAGGGCGTTCTTCACACCAGCTCCCAGAATACTCGCGAAAATGCGCTGTTCAATGTGCTTAGCTCTATCCCGGCGGGTCAACCGATTGCCGTCCCGGATACTAGTAAGAGTCCTCTGGTTATCGACTCCAACTTACCGACAATCTACGTTACGCCCACGTCTTGTACGATTGTGAACGCCAAAGGCCTCAACCTGACGGATACCGACTTGGCTGCGCTACAAGCCTCCTGCGCACAGTCGGCAAGCGGTGCCGCGAGCCCGCAGGGCACCCAGGATGGTACCGCCGGCTCTATTGCAGCTGGCGACGGCGGTAATCTGCCAGACGCACCTGCCAATGGCGATCCGACCCAAGGCGCCGGTACTTCTGATCCAAGCGGCGGTACCGATGGAGCAAGTGGTACCGGTGGCACTGGGTCGAGCGGCGATGGCAGTGGGTCGACCGGCGATGGCGATGGTGATGGTGGAGGTGTAGGGGGAGGAGGCTTCCCCACGCATCCCGAAGAAAACAGCGTCAGTCCGGGGACGTCGTCCAAAGCCCTCAAACTCGATAGTATCCACACTACTTTGGTTGGGAGTTCGCTGGCCAACGACGGGGTATCACAACCCCTATTCGTGGGGGGGGCGGTGGAGGCACAGCGTCATGCCAGCCAACTGGTTCAATCCTTGGCCAGCTTCAGCACAGCTAGTAGCGTGTCCACCTTCGGGCAGGAGTCCTTGTCGGCAACCCCGCTAGACAAGCTCAGTTTGATGGCAGCTAACCATGTAACCCGCATGGCGGCCTAATTGTAATTCGAAGGCAAGACGTCGCGGCATGCTGACGTTTTGCCTGTAACAGCGTTGAAAAAAATGAGTTCACGATTTACTGAAGGCTTTGAAGAAACCGAAGTACCTGCTGCCGATACCGGTTTAACTGCGCTGCTAACCATCGGCGCGCTGCATGGATTGAGTGCAGACCGGCCGGCCCTCCAGCATCAATTTGGCCCAGCCTTCGATGAGCAGACCATCGTCCTGGCTGCGCGCAGCTTGGGCATGAAAGCAATGCTGGTGCGTCAAGATATCACTCGTCTGGATAAGGCACCGATGCCTGCAATTGCCCGTACTTTGGACGGGCGCTTCTTCGTTGTCGCACGCTCGCAATCTTCCGTGGAAACCAACGAAGAGGCCGTGTTAATCCAACACGCACATGGAGTCCCGGAGATCATCACCGTAGCACAGTTGCTAAAGCAGTGGACTGGTGAATTAATTTATCTGACTAGCAAGGCCAGCTACATGGGGGGAATGGCGAGGTTCGACTTCAGCTGGTTTATTCCTGCAATTATTAAATATCGCAAGTTGCTGGGCGAGATATTGCTGATCTCGCTGATTCTTCAACTGATCGGTTTAGCCACGCCGATGTTTTTTCAGGTAGTAATGGATAAGGTGCTGGTCAATCACGCCTTGCAGACCCTGAATGTGGTTGCGGTCGGGTTGATCTGTGCCACGCTGTTTGAAGCGGCGCTCACGGGTATCCGGACCTATGTTTTTGCCATGACCAGCAGCAAAATCGACGTCGAACTCGGGGCACGGCTGTTTCAGCATTTGTTGGCGTTGCCAATCGCGTATTTTGAAGCGCGGCGCGTAGGCGATTCCGTCGCGCGGGTGCGCGAGTTGGAGAGTATTCGTAGCTTCTTAACTAGCAATGCAATGACCTTGCTCTTGGACTTGGTGTTTTCTGCTGTTTTCCTTGGCGTAATGTTGCTCTATAGTCCGCGATTGACCATCATCGTTGTTGTTTCGATTCCCGTATATCTCACGCTTTCCGCCGTGCTCACTCCGATCCTCCGGGCACGCTTGGATGAAAAATTTAATCGGAGTGCCGAAAATCAGTCCTTCTTGGTAGAGACGGTCACGGGCATCCACACTGTGAAAGCGATGGCGGTTGAACCCCGCTGGCAGCAGAAATGGGAGCAGCATCTTGCGGCCTACGTGACCTCCGGGCTTTCCGCCACCAACGTCGGTATGTTGGCGAGCGGCAGCATAACCTTGGTCAGCAAACTAGTGACCGCAGCCATCATGTGGCTAGGAGCAAAGCAGGTGATGGCCGGCGATATGTCTGTGGGGGAATTGGTGGCGTTTAACATGCTGGCAGGCCAGGTCGCGTCCCCGGTGTTGCGTTTGGCGCAGCTATGGAACGATTTCCAGCAGGTGGGCATATCGATGTCACGCCTTGGCGATATCCTCAACTCGCCTACTGAAGTGAACGCGCAAGCCGCGAATCTGCCAACACTGGCGGGTGGCATAGTTTTCGATAACGTCTCCTTCCGTTATAGACCGGATACGCAAGAAATTTTGAGCGGTTTGCAACTCAATATTCAACCCGGAGAGGTAATCGGCATAGTCGGGCGCTCCGGATCAGGCAAGAGTACCGTTACCAAGCTGGTTCAACGACTATATCTGCCGGGGCGTGGACGGGTGCTGATCGATGGTCACGATTTGGCAATTGCAAATGTGGCTGGGTTGCGAAGTCAGATCGGCGTTGTATTGCAGGAGAATGTGCTGTTCTCCCGCAGTATCCGAGCCAACATTGCCCTGCAAAATCCATCTGCATCAATCGAACAGGTAATCGCTGTTGCCAAACTGGCCGGTGCGCACGATTTCATTTGTGATCTGCCACTTGGTTATGACACGACGGTAGGTGAGCATGGCACAGGACTGTCCGGCGGACAGCGCCAGCGCATTGCCATAGCACGGGCGCTGATGTCTGATCCCCGTATTCTGATTTTTGATGAAGCTACCAGCGCGCTGGACTACGAGTCGGAAAGTATTATTCAAGAAAACATGCGGCAGATCTGCAGAGGGCGTACCGTACTGATCATTGCACACCGGCTTTCCGCTGTTAGGCAAGCAGACCGTATCGTGGTCATGGAGCGCGGCCAAATTGCCGAACTCGGTAGCCATGAGGTCCTCATGCAGAAGATTGGTGGAATTTACCGCCATCTGTATCTTCTGCAGACGACGCAGTCGTCGCCACATGGGACTGATGAAATCAAGAGTCGGGAGGTGGCATGATGGACCGGCATCGCTGGAATGCATGGCTGGCATTGTGCCGACGCTATTTTTATGTATGGCAAGCAGCATGGCAACAGCGCGCGTCATTCAATTCGTCGCTTTTGCATGAACAGGAGGCCGATTTTCTGCCGGCCGCCTTGGCTTTGCAAGAAAAGCCGGTGTCGCCAACGGCACGGCGCACGGCAACCCTGTTGGTGGCACTATTGGCGTGCGCGCTATTGTGGTCGTTTTTCGGGCATATCGATATTGTCGTGAATGCGACGGGGAAAATTATACCAACTGGACGAACCAAGATGATTGCCGCTATTGAAGTGGCGAGCGTGAAAGCGCTGCATGTGGCTGAAGGTCAGCATGTGAAAGCCGGACAAGTTTTGGTAGAACTGGATTCCGGGATGAGCGACGCCGAGCAGGACAAGGCAAAGGCTGATCACGCTGCCGCCGTGCTGGAAGCCGCCAGGTCGCAGGCGTTGATCGACGCGCTGGACGCAGGAACTTTTCCTCGAATGCCATCGACTGCTGCGCTTGGAGCGCGAGCGGTTCAGATCAGCGCTGCAGACTGGAATGCCGAGGAGATGCATCTTTCCGGACAATACCGGGACTATCTGGCGCGTCGTGCCCGGGCCGATGCTGAAATCGCACATTTAACGGAGGCGCTCAAGCTGGCCGCCAAGCGCGCGGCAGACTATCAGGCTCTATTGTCCGACCACGATGTATCGCAACAAGCATGGATGGAACGTGAGCAAGCCAGACAGAGTGTTGAAAGTCAACTAAGCGAGGCGCGACAACAGAAACTAGCATTGTTCGAGGAAACGCGTCGTATTGCATATGACCAGCTGGGAGAGGGGAACAAGCTCGCGGCATCCAGTCTGCAAGATGTGCAGCGTGCCGCTACGCACAGCCGGTTGCTGAAGCTGTTGGCACCGGTCGATGGCACCGTACAACAGCTTCAGGTTTATACCGTCGGCGGAGTGGTGCCCCCTGCGCAAGAGTTAATGCAGATTGTTCCGGACGAGCAAGTTGTAGAGGTGGAGGCCCAGCTGGACAACAAGGATATCGGATTCGTTCATACAGGACAAATAGCCGAGGTAAAGGTCCAAGCATTTGATTACACCAAGTTTGGGACCTTGGCCGCCCATGTCACGCATATCGCACATGATGCCGTGCCAAACGATAGAAAGGTTCTGTCCTACTCGGTAATGGTCTCGTTACGTGATGTCGCGCTCGATATTGACGGGCGCAGAGTGGAGCTAACACCTGGCATGGCCGTGGATGTCGGTATAAAAACTGGCGAGCGCAGAATAATTGAATACCTGCTTTCACCTTTATTGCATCACCAGCGTGAGTCCCTCCATGAACGTTAAACTTGTACTTAACCGTGTGTTTATACCATGCATCACCTGGATACCGTGTCTCGCCCTCGCCAGCACACAGGGTTTCGCTACGCTGAATCCGGATCCGTCGGTCGTGTACGCGGATTTGGCCACGAATGGTCTGCAACTGCCACGAGACGGCGGCTCACAAACATGTGCTACTGCAGACTTGCGTGGGCGCCCGCTGACTCTGGTCGGAGCCATCGATTATGCGATATGTCGTAATCCTCAATTGCGTGCCGCATGGGCTGTGGTCCAGCAACAGGTGAATGCGTTGGGGGAGGCGCGCGCTGCGTATTTGCCGACAGCATCTCTCAACGTCGGCCGTACGCGCACTGATAGCAATACCGGTGGGCTGCAGAGCAAGGTTACTGGCAACACCGCTTATGCGGCGGTGAATTGGCAGATCTATGATTTTGGCGCCCGTGCGGCGCAAGAACTGGCCGCCGTTAACCTTCTTCAGGCAGCATTGGCAAACAATGACGCAGCTTTGCAAAAGACGCTCGCGGACACGGTTCAAGCGTATTTCGACGCACAAAGCGCACGCGCGGCCCTGCAGTCCAAGCAACTCGGCGTCGCAACCGCCACAGCGACCTTGGAAAGCGCCAGGCGTCGTGAGGAAAAAGGCATAGTGGCGCGTGGTGATCGATTGCAGGCGACGACGGCGCTTGCACGTGCGAATCTGGAAAAAAATCGCGCTCACGGCAATTATGGCAAGCAAATCGCGGTATTGATTTACTTAATGGGCTTGCCCGCTGGCAGTGAAGTTACACTGGCTGAAGAGTCTGATGACGGCGAAAGTACACTGGGTGCCCAACTGCAAAATATTGAGCAATGGCTGCACTCGGCGGAGCAAAGTCATCCATCGATTCGCGGGGCACGAGCGGAATTTGCGGCCGCACAGAGCAAGGTTGCGGCAGTGCGCTCGGAAAATAAGCCGACTATTACGCTTTCTGGTAATGTCTATAAGAACGGCTACCCCGGACAAGGTGTTTCTGCGACTGCTACACAGGTGCGTACAATTGGGCTTGTTCTTAACGTTCCGCTGTTCGATGGATTTGCGCATACATATAAAGTCAAAGAGGCCGAAGCGCAGGCCGAACAAAAGCAACAAGTATTGGTGGATACTGAAAATCGTACGTTGATGGAGGTGGTAAAAGTATACGCTGAGGCATCATCTGCGTTGCGCGATCTGCAAGCTTCGCTTGATTTATTGCACGCAGCAGAAGAGTCGATGGAATCCATTCAACATAAGTATGCTCATGATGCCAGCGACATCGTCGAAATACTGGCGGCGCAAGCGGCATTAGCTGACGCAAGGGAGCAGCGAATCATTTCACTATTTCAGTGGCGATCTATTCGTCTGCGCCTGATCGCCACCAGCGGGACTTTGGGATACGCGCAGTTAGTAGAAGGTCCGGTGCAGGTCACGGCACCTTAGAGCTGCCTCCACGGCCGAGCTTGACCAAATCCTGCCTGGTCTGTTGGTTGCCGTCGTGATCCTTGATGTAGGCCAGCCAGCCGATGCGGGGGATGGCCGTTTTTGGTACCGCCACCTCCGCCTTCAGCGCCGCCACTTGCACCAGCATGTCGTCGAGATTGTCGACGTCGACCATGCAGACGAAGGCGTTCACGCTTTGCTGCGCCTCGGGCGCCGGCCCACGGCGCGGCGGCAGGCCGCCGTTGATTCCGGGCTTGCTGGCGTCGCCCGGGACGTCTCATAATCGGCGCCTCAGTCCTCTGGATCGTAGGTGCCGATGCTCCAGATGTGTCCCTCCGGGTCGCGGCAGGTGAAGCCGCGGCCGCCGTAGTCTTCGTCTTTGATGTCGAGCAGGATTTCGCCGCCGGCTTGCTTCACGCGGTCGTAGACCTGGTCGGCGTCGTTGACGACCAGGTAGGAGCTTTGCGTGTTGAACTGGCCGATCTCGGAAGGCTGTTTCATCAGCCTCCCGAACTCGGTGTCGAACACCGATCCGAGCATGATCATGCTGTTGCCGAAACCGAGTTGCGCGTGCGCGATGCTGCCGTCTTCGTTCGGCACCACCAGCGTCGCTTCGAAGCCGAAAGTCGTGCACAGCCAGTCGATGGCGGCCGGCGCGTCGCGGTAGCGCATGCATGGTATGACGTTGCAGCGGGTCTGCTTGGGTATGCTGGACATTGTTCTCTCCCTGTCGTGGTCTGGAAAAGATTCGATCACCAATTACACCATTCGTTCGCCGGGCTCGCGCGGCCCGACGGTGCGATAAAGTATATATTGATAACGCTCAGGGGGCGATTACATTTGCTGGAACAAATGGGTGTTGCCCCGGCTGACTTCCAGCTGCTCAGTGAAGTTGCGGATCTTGACCATCTGCCGTCCGCGCAAGTCGCGTGTGACTTCTTCGATGGCGTCGACCCGCACCAGCGTCGAGCGATGGATGCGCCAGAATTCGTCCGGGTCCAGCTCGTCCACCAGCTCCTTCAGCGTTTTACGGATCAGCACCTCCGCCTGCGCGGTCTGCACCCGCGTGTATTTTTCGTCGGCGCGGAAGAACAGCACTTCGCGCGTGCTGATCATGCGCAGGTTGCTGCCCACCACCGCTTGTATCCAGCGCAGATAGTCCGGCTTGGCGGCCGGCTTGCTCTGGCTCGACAGCAGCTGGCTCAGTTGCCGCTCGATGTTGGACGGCTGCTGGCCGATCAGCGTCTGCAGCCGCGCGCAGGTGGTCTTCAGGCGTTCGCCGCCGGCCGGCTTGAGCAGGTAGTCGAGCGCGCCCTGTTCGAAGGCCTCGATCGCGTACTGGTCGTAGGCCGTCACGAACACCAGGTGGCAGCGGTTGAACAGCATGCGCGCCGCCTCGATGCCGGACAGGCCGGGCATGCGGATGTCGAGGAACACGATGTCCGGCTGGTACTGCCCGGCCAGCGTCACGGCCTCGATGCCGTTGGCCGCCTCGGCGACGATCTCCAGTCCCGGCCAGGCCTCCAGCAGCCGCGCGCGCAACTGGCGGCGCATCGGTTCCTCGTCGTCGGCGATCAGCGCGGTGGCGCGGCGCTGGCCGCCCTGTGTGACGTTCATCATGTCGAGCTCCCGGCGAAAATGTCCGGCGCATACGGGATGCGGATGCTGGCGCGGGTGCCGCCGGTCAGCGGTGCTTCGATCACCAGTTGCGCGCGATTGCCATACAGGATGCGCAAGCGCTCCCGCACATTGGCCAGCCCGATGCCGTCGCCGGCGTGCACATTGAAACCGATGCCGTCGTCCAGCACGTCCACCTGCAGCATGGCGCCGTCGACGCTGGCGCGGATGTCGATGCGGCCGCCCTCGATCTTCGGCTCCAGCCCGTGCTTGATGGCGTTCTCGATCAGGATCTGCAGCATCATCACGGGGAAGGTGGCGCTCAGCATTTCCGGCGGCACGTCGATCGACACCGCCAGCCGCGCGCCCATGCGCGCCTGCATGATGGCCAGGTAGGCGCGCGACATCTCGATCTGCCGGCCCAGCGTGCCGCTGCCCTTGGCGCGCATCTGCGGCAGCGTGGCGCGCAGGTAGTCGATCAGGTTCTGGTGGATGCGCGCGGCCTGCGGCGGATCGGTCTCGATCAGCTGGCCGATCAGCGCGAGCGTGTTGAATAAAAAGTGCGGCTCGACCTGCGCCTGCAGCGCCGCCATGCGCGCCTCGACCACGCGCCGCTCCATGCCTTCCTCGTCGGCGTGGCTGGTGGCGTGGCGCGCCTCGATCTCGGCTTTGCGCTTGCCGCCGGCCAGCACCTTCAGGCCCAGCGACAGCGCGATAAAAGCGGCGGTCTGCTTCGGCAGGCCGAACGGCGTCAGGCCGAACAGCAGCAACAGCAGCCACACCATCATCAGCTTGCGCCATTCCACCTGCGCCAGCCAGTCGAAGAAGCGCCACCACATGCTGGTGGCGGTTTCGCCGATCTCGCGGATGATGTCGAGCAGGCTCTTGGCGTTGTCGTAGCCGGCCCTGGCCAGCCCTCGCTTTTTCATTGGTGGTGCTCCTGGCGGCGGCGCTGCCGGCGGCCGCCGATCACGCACACGCCGACCGCGATCTTCAGCAGCATGAAGAAGGCGAACAGCACCAGCGCCAGCGGCAGGATGCTCACGATGAAGGCCAGGATCAGCGCCGCGCCCAGCAGCGCCGGCGGCGACATGCGCTGCACCAGCCGCAAGCCGTAACGCACGGTCTGCGCGAAGGCGCGGAAGATTTCTTCCATCAGATCCATCACGGCCTGGCTGTTGAATTTGCTCATTTGAGGCTCCATCAAAATCGTTGCGATGGAATCACTGTAACAAAGCCCCGCCGTGCGTTGTGGCGGATTCCGATCAACTGCGGTTTGAGCGGGATGACCGGTCATTCCGAAGGATGAGCGGAGGGTAAATCAGTGCTGCTGTGTAACGCTTATTGCAGCGTTCCAGTCGCTGCGCAGCAGGCCGTAGATGACGCTGTCCGAGATCTCGCCGCTGACGAACCAGCGCTCGCGCAGCAGGCCCTCGCGCTGGAAGTGCAGGCCTTCTAGGATGCGGCCGGAGGCAATGTTGTCGGGATGGATATCGGCCTCGATGCGGTGCAGTTCCAGCGGGCCGAAGCCGTAGGCGATCAGCGCGGCCAGCGCCTCCTGCATGTAGCGTTGGCCCCAGTGCGGCCGCGCCAGCATGTAGCCGATGTCGCAGCGGTGGTTGCGGCGGTCGAAGGCGTACAGCGTGACGGTGCCGATCAATTCGCCGTCCGGCAGCACCATCGCCAGGCGCAGCGCGCTGCCGTCCTGGTAGCCCTTGAGGGTCTGCTCGATGTTGTCGACGGCCTGGGCGGCGTGCAGCCAGGGGCCGCTGCTCCAGTAGCGCAACGCGACCGGGTCGGAGAACAGGCGGAACAGGGCGTCGGCGTCGCCGGTGTCGACGAAGCGCAGGGTCAGGCGGTCGGTGTGCAGCTGGAAGGGCTCGAAACTGGGCATGCTGATCTCTGGTGAAGGCTGACGGACGTCCAGCTTAGCGGATTTCGTTGGCCTGTTGGTGATTTTCATAATACTGACGGCGGGAAAATAATGATATGATTAGAACAATAGTAATTAACCTTCTAACATTTTCCACGGGAACCGCTCCATGATCGCTCGCACCTGCATCGCCCTCGCCGCCGCAACCCTGTTGTCGGGAACGGCCTACGCCGCGCCGCTGACCGCCAACCAGATGCTGCAACAATTTAACGTCGTCGTCAGCGGCAACCTGACCTCCACCTCGCACGTCGACGGCCGCAGCTATGTCGGCCTGAACGCCAACGGCGGCGACTATGTGCAGCACGTGAACGACACGCCAGCCTCGGCCTACGCCGGCCTGACCGTGGGCGGCACCCTGAGCGGCAACGTGCACGTGAACGGCCTGGGCCTGGTGACCGGCGGCGACGCCAACGGCATCAACGTCAACAGCGGTTCCTCGTACGTGGGCGGCTCGGCGACCGGTTCCAGCTTCAATGGCGACGCCTGGGTAGTGGGCACGGCCAACGGCGTCAACTTCAACGGCGGCACGCACGCCGGCAGCTACGTCAACACCAACCACAACAATGTGATCGCCACGCCGACCGCCATCATGAACAGCACGGTGGCCGCTTCGACCTCGACCAACTTCGGCGCGGTGATGAGCGGCCTGTCGAGCCAGCTGTCGGCGATGCACGCGACGGACGGCACCAAGGTCACCTACAGCAACAACGACAGCAACGTGCTGTTGAGCGGCAAGGCCGTCAACGGCATGCTGGTGTTCGACCTGACCAAGGACGACAGCAAGATCTTCTCGAACAAGGTGACCGATATTTCGTTCGACCTGGGCGGCGCCAGCACGGTGATCTTCAACACCGACGACAGCAACCTGAGCCTGTTCGCCAATTTCAACCAGGCGCAGACGCTGGGCAGCAAGCTGATCTGGAACTTCGCCGGCCATGACAACAGCGTCACCGTCGGCCGCACCTTCGGCGGCCAGGTGCTGGTGGCGGACGGCACCTTCAGCAACGTGGGCGGCGCCAACGTCGAAGGCGGCGTGTTCGCCAAGACGCTGAACCAGTTCGGCGAGATCCACCTGCAGAGCTTTACCGGCACGGTGCCATCCGCGCCGGTGCCGGAACCGGAAACCTACGCCATGCTGCTGGCCGGCCTGGGCGTGATGGGCGCGATGCTGCGCCGCCGCAAAAAACAGGGCTGAAATATTTATCAGTGGCAAATTCATGGTATCCTTGAAGTAATTTAAATTGCTATCAAGGAATTATTCATGGTCGCTGTCACCAAAACCGCTGTTTCCGCTGTCGTTCTTGCCGTCGCTTCCCTGGGAAGCGCGCAGGCTGCCGTGCTGGATCTGGGTCTGCACGGCGCCAATGTGTTCGCCTTCACCGACTTCAAGGCGCCCAGCGCCGACGTGCAGGGCGCCATCATGGCCGGCCGCGATGTCCAGCTGGCCAATTACTCCGTCAATGCCAACAACGTCGACGCTTTCGGCAGCTATTCGCTGATCGCCGGCCGCGACCTGAAGTTCACCAGCGGCTCGATCAAGAACGGCGACACCTTCGTCGGCGGCAAGGCCAGCCTGACCCAGAGCGTCGATGTGTATTCGAAGATTAAGACCGGCACCGCGCCCGTCAACATGAGTTCGCTGGCCGGTCAGCTGACCGCCACCTCGGCCTCGCTGTCCAAGCTGTCGACCACCGGCACCGCCACCGAGCAGTGGGGCGGCCTGAATATCGCCGGCAGCAAGAAGGGCGTGGAAGTGATCGACATCGACGCCAAGACGCTGTCGAAAGTCAGCTACTTCAACTTCAGCAACCTGAATGCCGGCTCCACGCTGATCCTCAACATCAGCGGCGACAAGGGCAGCTTCAACGGCGGCTACCAGGGCTTCGAGAACTACAACGTGCTGTTCAACTTCTACCAGGCGACCGACGTGGGCATCCACACCGGCGTGACCGGCAACATCCTGGCGCCACTGGCCACCGTGGATGGCGGCAGCGGCGTGATCGACGGCAGCGTGATCGTCAATTCGTGGAGCTCGTCGGTGCAGATCAACGCCGACCATTTCTTCAAGGCGGTCGACGTCAAGGGCTACATCACCGCCGTGCCGGAACCGGAAACCTATGCGATGATGCTGGCCGGCCTGGGCCTGGTGGGCTTCATGGCGCGCCGTCGCAAGCAGGCCGCGGCACGCTGATCGCCGACAGCACCATATCGACGATGACCTTCTCGGCATCGTCGAAGTCCTTCCTGGTCAGCTGCTTGCGGTTCAACACCAGCGCCATCTGCGCCGAAAAGTCCGCATAGGACTGCGTCATCGCCCAGATGGCGAACAGCAGATGGGTCGCGTTGATCGGCGCGATCTTCCCTTCGCTGATCCACTTCTCGAACACCTCGATATCCTTGCGCACCAGCGGCACCACGCGGTTCTGGATCTGCGCGCCGTACAGCTGCGCGCCGCTGATCACCTCCATCGCATACACGCGCGACGCCCACGGCTGCTCGCGCGAGAACTTCAGCTTGGCCTGCACGTAGGTGCGCAGCACGTCGCGCGGGTCCTGGTCGCCGGCGGCCAGGTTCTCCATCCGTTCCAGCCACTCGTCCAGCACCTCGTCCAGCACGCGCTGGTACAACGCCTGCTTGGTGGGGAAGTAGTACATCAGGTTCTGCTTCGACAGCCCGGCGTTCTCCGCCACGGTGGCGATCGACGTGCCCTCGTAGCCGCATTCGGCGAACACCCGCACCGCCTCGGCGGCGATGTCGGCTTCCAGTTTGTCGCGGTTGAGAATGCGCCGTTTGATCTTCGGCGCTGGCTCGGCATTCAGTTTTGCTGTCGGCATATGAGTCTCAGGAAGGTCAGGAGTTGTGGGTGGTCGGTGTAGGCGACGTTGAAGCGGAACCAGATCGATTCCGGCGCACGCAGCATGAAGAAATCGCACGGCGACAGCAGGATGCCGGACTTGAGCGCCAGGTCGGCGATGATCTTGCCGTTCCATTCGGCGGTCGGCGCCTGGTCCCAGCCGGCGCTGACGAACATGCCGCCGCGCGGACGCGCCAGCGGCTCCATGCCGACGCTGCGCAGGCTGTCGATGGCGCGTTCGCGCCCGGCCGCCAGCTGCGCGGCCAGCTTGTCCACCATGCGCTTGTAGGGCCGCGCGGTGATGGCGTGGTAGACGGCGCGCTCGTTGATCTCGGAGGTGGTCAGGCCGGCCAGCATCTTCACCCGCAGCAGCTCGGGGATCAGCGAGGCCGAGGCGCAGATCGAACCCACGCGCAGCACCGGCGACAGCGTCTTGGAGAAGCTGCCGACGCGGATCACGCGCCGCAGGCCGTCCATCGCCGCCAGCGAGGCTTCGCCGCGCGGCGCCAGTTCGCGGTAGATGTCGTCCTCCACCAGCCAGAAATCGAACTGCTCGGCGAGGCCCAGCAGGCGGTGCGCCTGCGCCGCGCTGAGCGAGGTGCCCAGCGGGTTTTGCAGCACCGTGTTGACGAACATGAGCTTGGGCTGGGTTTGCGCGGCCTGTTTGGCCAGCGTGTCGAACTCCAGGCCATGCTCGCCGCGCGGTATGCCGACCGGCACGCAGCCGTGGTGGCGTATCAGCGACAGCAGGTTGCTGTAGCCCGGATCCTCGACAAACACCGTGTCGCCGGGCTTGGTCAGCGTGCGCAGGATCAGGTCGAATGCGTGGGTGGCGCCGTGGGTCAGCAGCACCTGTTCCGGCTCGACCGGGAACAGCTCGTCGCTCAGCGTGGACGACAGCTGCTGCCGCAGCGACGGAAAGCCCAGCGGATGGCCGTAGCCGCGCAGGCGGTTGGCCGGGATGCGCATCGCCTGGCGCACGGCGTCGAGGATGGTGTCCTCGCCGTACCACTCGGGCGGCAGCCAGCCGGCGCCCACGGCCAGCGCCTCCGAGGTGCCGGAATACAGGTCGGGGGTGAGGGCGTCGATGGCGGTCGGCGCGGCCTGCAACGCGGATGGCAGCAGCGTGGCCGGCACGTCCTGGCGGGCCACGAAATAGCCCGAACCGCGGCGCGATGACAACAGTCCCAGCGTCACCAGCCGGTCGTAGGACTCCACAACTGTAAAGGTGCTGATGCCATTACACTTCGCAAATTGCCGCACCGACGGCATTTTCGTTCCTATGCGCAACTCCCGGCGGCCCACCATCGCGCTGATGGCCGCGACGATCTGTTCGACCAGGCTGCCCTTCTTGCTGCGCTCTATGGCGAGCACCGGCCAGCCTGCCGCTTCGGGCGCGCAGCCGGTTTGATCGATCACAGAAATCGCTGGTTCCATCCTTGACTCCATCTGCTGCGGAAAGCAAAACTGTAGTGTTTTTGTTGCCAGTACGGTTGGACAGTTTTGATATTTGTGTATCTGTGCCATAGTTGTTGCGCTGTCTATTATTGCATCATCATTTTGCCAACTGGTAAATTTTTTTACGGTTCGTCAAAAAAATCCGCAAGTCAGTTCTTAGGAGATGTGCATGAACGAGTCCCGACCTGAATCGATGGCGTCCTTCTGGATGCCTTTCACGAACAACCGCGATTTCAAAGCCCATCCGCGCCTGCTGGTTTCGGCGGAAGGCATGTACTACAAGGACGTGGACGGCAACACCATCCTGGACGGCACCGCCGGCCTGTGGTGCGTGCCATGCGGCCACGCGCAGCCGAAGATCGTCGCCGCCGTGCGCGAGATGGTCGGCCAGCTCGATTTCGCGCCGACCTTCCAGATGGGCCACCCGGCCGCCTTCGACCTGGCCGAAAAGCTGATGGAGTACACCAACCACAAGTTCGGCCACGTGTTCTACACCAACTCCGGTTCCGAGGCGGTGGACACCGCGCTGAAGATCGCGCTGGCGTATCACAAGGCGCGCGGTGAGGCGAGCCGCACGCGTTTGATCGGCCGTGAGCGCGGCTACCACGGCGTGGGCTTCGGCGGCATCTCGGTGGGCGGCATCGCCGGCAACCGCAAGCCGTACGGCGTGATGCTGCCTGGCGTCGACCACCTGCCGCACACGCACAACCTGGAAAAGAACGCCTACACGCGCGGCGAGCCGGAATACGGCACCGAGCTGGCCGATGAACTGGAACGCATCGTCGCGCTGCATGACGCTTCGACTATCGCCGCGGTGATCGTCGAGCCGGTGGCCGGTTCCACCGGTGTGCTGATCCCGCCGAAGGGCTACCTGAAGCGCCTGCGCGAGCTGTGCACCAAGCATGGCATCCTGCTGATCTTCGACGAAGTGATCACGGGCTTCGGCCGTTTGACCACGCCGTTCGCCGCCGACTACTTCGACGTCGAGCCGGACATGATGACCACCGCTAAAGGCCTGACCAACGGCGTGATTCCGATGGGCGCGGTGTTCAGCAAAAAATTCATCCACGACGCCTTCATGGAGGCGCCGGCCGGCATTGAGCTGTTCCATGGCTACACCTACTCGGGCCACCCGGTCGCCTGCGCCGCCTCGCTGGCGACCCTGGAAGTGTTCAAGGAACAGAAGATCCTCGAACATGCCGCCGGCATGGCCGAGTACTGGGCCGACGCGGTGCACTCGCTCAAGGGCCTGCCGCACGTGATCGACATCCGCACCATCGGCCTGATCGCCGGCATCGAGCTGGCGCCCATCGCCGGCAAACCTGGCGCGCGCGCCTTCGCCGCGTTCAAGCAGGCCTTTGCGGACGGCATCCTGATACGTACCACCGGCGACATCATCGCTCTGTCGCCACCGTTAGTGCTGGAGAAGAAGCACGTCGATGAACTGTTTGGAAAGCTGACGAATGTCCTGAAAAATCTGAACTAACTAGGAGAGCACCATGCTGGTAGGCGTCCCAAAAGAGATCAAAAACCAGGAGTCCCGAGTTGGCCTTACCCCGGCCAGCGTGAAGGAACTCGTATTACGTGGCCATCAAGTTCTGGTACAAAAAAATGCCGGCGCAGCCATCGGCTTGAGCGATGTGATGTATGAAGGCGCCGGCGCAACCATCATCGAAGCGGCCTCCGAAATCTTCGCCCGCGCCGAGATGATCGTCAAAGTAAAGGAACCGCAGCCGGAAGAATGCGCGATGCTGCGCAAGGGCCAGATCCTGTACACCTACCTGCACCTGGCGCCGGACCCGGAACAGACCAAGGCGCTGGTGGAATCGGGTGCGGTGTGCATCGCCTACGAAACTATCACCGGCGCCAACGGCGGCTTGCCGCTGCTGGCGCCGATGAGCGAAGTGGCGGGGCGCATGTCGATCCAGGCCGGCGCCGCGCATCTTGAAAAATCCAAGGGCGGCATGGGCCTGCTGCTGGGTGGCGTGCCTGGAGTGGCGCCCGGCCATATCGCCATCATCGGCGCCGGCGTGGTCGGCACCAATGCCTTGCAGATGGCGGTCGGCATCGGTGCACGCGTGACGATTTTGGATAAGAACATCGACCGCCTGCGCCAGCTGGACCTCATCTACGGCAACCGCATCTCGACCATGTATTCGAACGCGCATTCGATCGAGGAAGCGGTGCTGGAGGCGGACCTGGTGATCGGCGGCGTGCTGGTTCCCGGCGCGGCGGCGCCCAAGCTGGTGACCAAGGAAATGATCGCGCGCATGAAGCCGGGCGCGGTGGTGGTGGATGTCGCCATCGACCAGGGCGGATGCTTCGAAACCTCCCACGCCACCACGCACGAAAAGCCGACTTACGTGGTCGATGGCGTTATCCACTACTGCGTGGCCAACATGCCGGGCGCGGTCGCCCGCACGTCGACCTTCGCACTGAATAACGCGACCATCGGCCACGCTGTGGCGCTGGCCGACAAGGGGTGGCAGAAAGCGCTGAAAGCCAATCCGCATTTGAAGAACGGTTTGAATGTCTGTCTCGGCCACGTCACCTACGAAGCGGTGGCGCACGGCCTTGGCTATACCTATGTTGACGCGGACAGCCTGCTGGGCTGACCGCATTTAGAGAGAACGTTATGAGCGACCTGGACACCATCACCCACTACATCAACGGCAGTAAAGTCGATACGCAAAGCGGCCGCTATGCGGACGTGTTCAATCCCGCGCTGGGAGAGCCGGTGGCCAGGGTTGCCCTGGGAACGACGGAGGAAGTCGATGCCGCCGTGCGCGCGGCGGAAAAAGCTTTTCCAGCGTGGTCCGCCACGCCGCCGCTGACGCGCGCTCGCGTTCTCTTCAAATACCTGCAGCTCTGCCAGCAGCACACCGACGAATTCGCGGCGATGCTGACGCGTGAACACGGCAAGACCTTCGCCGATGCGCAGGGCGAGGTGGCACGCGGTATCGAGATGGTGGAATTCGCGGTCGGTATTCCGCAGCTGTTGAAAGGAGAATTCACCGACCAAATCTCGCGCGGCATCGACGCGTGGTCGATGCGCCAGGCGCTGGGTGTGGTGGCCGGCATCACGCCGTTCAACTTCCCGGTGATGGTGCCGATGTGGATGTTCCCGGTTGCGCTGGCATGCGGGAACACCTTTATCCTCAAGCCTTCCGAGCGCGATCCGTCGCCGTCGCTGCTGCATGCGCGGCTGCTGAAGGAGGCCGGTTTGCCGGACGGCGTGTTCAACGTCATCCAGGGCGACAAGGTCACCGTCGATGCGCTGCTGGACCATCCGGTGGTGCAGGCGGTGAGCTTCGTCGGCTCGACGCCGATCGCCGAATACATTTACGCGCGCGGCTGCGCTGCGGGCAAGCGCGTGCAGGCTTTGGGCGGCGCCAAGAACCACATGGTCGTCATGCCGGATGCGGACATGGAGATGACCGTCGATGCGCTGATGGGCGCGGCCTACGGTTCCGCCGGTGAGCGCTGCATGGCGATCTCCGTGGTGGTGGCGGTCGGCGATGCCGGCGACAAGATCGTCGATGCACTGGCAAAGCGCACCGCCGCACTGAAAGTGCGCGACGGTATGGCGTCAGATGCGGAAATGGGACCGGTCGTTTCGAGCGCGGCCAAGCAGCGCATAGAGCGCCTGATCGGCGAGGGCGTGGAGCAGGGCGCCAAATTGGTGGTCGATGGCCGCAACCATGTCGTGGCTGGACGCGAGAACGGCTTCTTCATCGGCGGCACTTTGTTCGATCACGTCACGCCGGATATGTCGATCTACAAGGAAGAGATTTTCGGCCCCGTGCTGTGCATGCTGCGTTCGCCGGACGTGGGCAGCGCGGTGGAGCTGATCAACCGTAACGAGTACGGCAACGGCGTGGCGATCTACACGCGCGACGGCGGCGTGGCGCGCGAGTTCGTGCGCCAGATACAGGTCGGCATGGTGGGCGTGAACGTGCCGCTGCCGGTGCCGATGGCCTTCAACAGTTTCGGCGGATGGAAGCGCAGCCTGTTCGGCGACCATCATGCCTACGGCCCCGAAGGCGTGCGTTTCTACACGCGCCACAAGGCGGTGATGCAGCGCTGGCCGAACACCGCAAGCGCTGGCGCAGAATTTGCATTCCCTCAGATGAAGTAATCGCCACCACAGCCACCATGCATAGCCAGGAAATCGTATGATGATCGAATCTCTCAAATACATGCCCCAGCCGAAGGAAGCCAATGCCACACTGGCGGAACACTTCACCGACCTGGCTCCCGCGCTGAATGCGCGCCAGGCCGCGATCGAAAGCTCGCGCTGCCTGTATTGCTACGATGCGCCGTGCACGCGCATCTGCCCGTCCGATATCGACGTCGCCAGTTTCATCCGCAATATCCACGATGAAAACATCAACGGCGCGGCCGTCGGCATCCTGAAGCAGAACATCCTGGGCGGCAGCTGCTCGCGCGTCTGCCCCACCGAGATCCTGTGCGAAGACGCCTGCGTGCGTAATCACGATGCCGAAGGCCAGCCGGTGAAGATCGGCCTGCTGCAGCGCTACGCCATCGACAACATGACCATCACCGAGCACCCGTTCAAGCGCGCCGCCTCCACCGGCAAGAAGATCGCCGTCGTCGGCGCGGGCCCCGCAGGCCTGTCGTGCGCGCACCGCCTGGCGATGCTGGGCAACGACGTGGTGATCTACGAAGCGAAGGAAAAATCCGGCGGCCTGAATGAATACGGCATCGCCAAGTACAAGCTGACCGATAACTTCGCGCAGAAGGAAGTCGACTTCCTGCTGCAAATCGGCGGCATCGAAATCAAGCATGGCCAGACGCTGGGCGGCAACGTGCAGTTGAAGGACCTGCACGTCCAGTACGACGCCGTGTTCCTCGGCCTGGGCCTGGGCGCCAGCAAGCAGCTGGGCCTGACCGGCGAGGACGCCCCCGGCCTGCTGGCCGCCGTCGACTACATCGCCGCGCTGCGCCAGGCCGATGACCTGAGCAAGCTGCCGCTGCCCGCGCGCGCCATCGTCATCGGCGCCGGCAATACCGCCATCGACATGGCGGTGCAGATCCAGCGCCTCGGCGCGGAAGAGGTCACGCTGGTGTACCGGCGCGGCTTCGACGCGATGAGCGCCACCGAACACGAACAACATATTGCGAAGGAAAACCAGGTCCGCATGCGCACCTGGGCCCAGCCGCAGCAAGTGCTGCTGGACGAAGCGGGCCGCGTGCGCGGCATGCGCTTCGAGAAAACCGCAATCGTCAACGGCCGTCTGGCCGGCACCGGTGAGACTTTCGAGATCGCGGCCGACGCGATCTTCAAGGCCATCGGCCAGGGCATGGACGAAAAGAGCATCAGTGATCCACTGGCGAAAACGCTGAAACGCGACGGCGACAAAATCCACGTCGATGATCAGTTCCGCACAGTCCTGCCGCGTATCTACGCCGGCGGCGACTGTGTGGCGCCCGGACAGGACCTGACCGTGCAGGCGGTACAGCACGGAAAACTGGCGGCACACGCCATTCATCAAGACATTAACGGTATGAAGGAGGCTGCATAATGGCTGACCTGAGCATAGAATTCTGCGGCATCAAGTCCATCAACCCGTTCTGGCTGGCCTCCGCGCCGCCGACCGACAAAGCCTACAACGTGGTGCGCGCATTCGAGGCGGGTTGGGGCGGCGTGGTATGGAAAACGCTGGGCGAGGATCCGGCCGCAGTCAACGTGTCGTCGCGCTACTCGGCGCACTACGGCAAGAACCGCGAAGTCATCGGCTTCAATAACATCGAGCTGATTACCGACCGCTCGCTGGAAATCAACCTGCAAGAGATCACGCAGGTGAAGAAAGACTGGCCGGACCGCGTCATCATCGTTTCGCTGATGCTGCCGTGCGAAGAGAAGCTGTGGGCCGATATTCTGCCGCTGGTGGAAGCCACCGGCGCCGACGGCATCGAGCTCAATTTCGGCTGCCCGCACGGCATGCCGGAACGCGGCATGGGCGCGGCAGTTGGCCAGGTTCCCGAATACGTGGAGATGGTCACGCGCTGGTGCAAGACGCACTCCAAGCTGCCGGTCATCGTCAAGCTCACGCCCAACATCACCGACGTGCGGGCACCGGCGCGCGCCGCCAAGGCTGGTGGTGCGGATGCGGTCTCGCTGATCAACACCATCAACTCGATCACGCACCTGGACCTGGACCAGATGGTGGCCTTCCCCATCGTGGGCGGCGCCAGCACCCACGGTGGCTACTGCGGTTCGGCGGTCAAGCCGATCGCGCTGAACATGGTGGCCGAGATCGCGCGCGATCCGCAGACCAAAGGCTTGCCGATTTCCGGCATCGGCGGCATCGGCAACTGGCGCGACGCGGCGGAGTTCATGGCGCTGGGTTCGGGCTGCGTGCAGGTCTGCACCGCCGCCATGCTGCACGGCTTCCGCATCGTCGAAGAGATGAAGGACGGCCTGTCGCGCTGGATGGACGAGAAGGGCTACAAGAGCATCAGCGAATTCGTCGGCAAGGCGGTGCCGAATACGACGGACTGGAAGTACCTGAACATGAACTATCAGGTGATCGCGCAGATCAACCAGGACGACTGCATCAAGTGCGGCCGCTGTTACGTGGCCTGCGAGGATACGTCGCACCAGTCTATCGCGCAGCTGATCGACGCGGCCACCGGCACGCGCACGTATGAGGTGATCAAGGAGGAATGCGTGGGCTGTAATCTGTGCGAAATCACCTGCCCGGTGCAGGGCTGCATCACGATGGTGCCGCAGGAGACAGGCAAGCCATACATGAACTGGACGCAGGACCCGCGTAACCCGCGCGCGGAGAACATCAAGGTGACGGAAACAGTATAAACGGTATAAGGTACGGAACTTGCAGCGATAGAAGGATACATAACCCTTTGGAGAAAGCCCCGTGAGCAAAGAACTCTCTGGCAGCACGCAACTCTGGAACGAAGACCTGGCCCCGACAACGGCGGCGCAACGTACCTGGCGCTGGTATCACTTCGCCGCGCTGTGGGTCGGCATGGTGATGTGCATACCGGCCTACACGCTGTCCGCCAGTTTGATTGAAGGGGGCATGTCCGGCTACCAGGCCGTGCTCACGGTGTTCCTTGCGAACGCTATCGTTTTGCTGCCGATGCTGTTGATCGGCCATGCCGGCACCAAGTACGGCATTCCTTACGCGGTGCTGGCCCGTTCGTCGTTCGGCACCGCCGGCGCGCGTTTGCCGGCGCTGATGCGCGCCATCGTCGCCTGCGGCTGGTACGGCATCCAGACCTGGTTCGGCGGGCAGATGATCTACACGCTGCTCGGCGTGATGATGGGCGGGGAAATCGGCGGCGCCAAGATCGCGGGCCTCGGCATCAACGGCGCGCAGCTGCTGTGCTTCCTGGCTTTCTGGGGCATCCAGTTCTGGTACATCGTGCACGGCATGGACGCGATCCGCAAACTGGAGACCTACACCGCGCCGTTGAAGATCCTCATCTGCTTCGTGCTGCTCGGCTGGGTCTACAACAAGGCCGGCGGCTTCGGCGACCTGCTGTCGGCGCCTTCGCAGTTTGTCGAAGGCGGCAAGAAGGCCGCCCAGTTCTGGTCCACCTTCTGGCCTTCGCTGACGGCGATGGTGGGGTTCTGGGCCACGCTGGCGCTGAATATTCCCGACTTTACCCGCTTCGCCAAATCGCAACGCGACCAGGTGCTGGGCCAGTCGGTCGGCCTGCCGGTGCCTATGGGCCTGCTGGCGATGATGGCGGTGATCGTCACGTCGGCCACGGTGGTCTTGTACGGCAAGGCGATCTGGGACCCGGTCGACCTGTCCAGCCGCATGACCGGCGCCGCCGTGTTGATCGCGTTGCTGATCCTGTTGATCGACACCGTTTCCGTCAACCTGGCCGCGAACCTGGTCGGCCCGGCCTACGATTTTTCGTCGCTGGCGCCGAAGCAGATTTCGTACAAGGTGGGCGGCTACATCACCGCCGCCATCGCGATCCTGATGATGCCGTGGAAGATACTCGAATCCACGCAGGGCTACATCTTCACCTGGTTGATCGGCTACTCGGCGCTGCTGGGCCCCATCGCCGGCATCCTGATCGTCGACTACTACCTGGTGCGCAAGACCGAGTTGAATGTCGGCGAACTGTATCGCGAAGACGGCCAGTACTCATATGGCAACGGCTGGAACATGGCCGCGTTGGTGGCCTTCGTAGCCGGCGTGCTGCCGAATATCCCGGGCTTCCTCAACGCCGCATTCCCTGCGTCCTTCCAGGATGTGGCTTCCGGTTTTAAAACCATCTACACCTACGCATGGTTTGTCGGAATCGCTGTTTCCGCGCTGGTGTATGGAGTTATGATGAAGGGCAAAGCGGTGCCCGCGGTGCGGGCCGCCCACCCCTAAAAGAGATTCTTGGAGACGTCTATGACAACTATCATCCGTGGCGGCACTGTCGTCAACGCCGACCGCGCTTTCCGTGCCGATGTGCTGTGCTACGGCGACAAGATCGTCGCCGTTGGCGAAAACCTCGAGGCGCCGGCGTCGGCCAAGGTGATCGACGCCAGCGGCCAATACGTGATGCCGGGCGGGATAGACACGCACACCCACATGAACCTGCCCTTCATGGGCACCGTGACGCAGGACGACTTCTACACCGGTACCGCCGCCGGCCTGGCTGGCGGCACCACCACCATCATGGACTTTGTGATACCGGCGCCGAAGCAGAACCTGATCGAGGCCTATCACCAGTGGCGCGGCTGGGCGCAGAAGGCGGCTGGCGACTACACCTTCCACGTGGCGATCACCTGGTGGGACGAGACGGTGCACCGCGACATGGGTATCCTGGTGCGCGACCACGGCGTCAACAGCTTCAAGCACTTCATGGCGTACAAGAACGCCATCATGGCCGACGATGAGACGCTGGTGAAGAGCTTCCGCCGCTCGCTGGAACTGGGCGCGATTCCCACCGTGCACGCGGAGAACGGCGAGCTGGTTTATCAGCTGCAGCAGGACCTGCTGAAGAAGGGCATGACCGGACCAAGTTCGCATCCGCTGTCGCGCCCACCGGCCGTGGAGGCGGAGGCGGCCAACCGCGCCATCGCGATCGCCAATGTGCTCAACACGCCGGTGTACATCGTCCACGTCTCCTGCGCCGAATCGCTGGACGCCATCACCCGCGCGCGCGCCAACGGGCAGCGCGTGTACGGCGAGGCGCTGGCCGGCCACCTGGTCATCGACGACAGCGTGTACCAGAGCGAAGACCTTGATTACGCGGCAGGCCATGTGATGAGCCCTCCGTTCCGCAGCAAGCATCACCAGGCCGCGTTGTGGCATGGTCTGCAGGGCGGCAACCTGCACACCACCGCGACCGACCACTGCACCTTCTGCGCTGAGCAGAAGGCCGCAGGCAAGGACGATTTCACCAAGATTCCAAACGGCTGCGGCGGGGTTGAAGACCGCATGTCGGTGGTGTGGGACGCCGGCGTCAACACAGGTTTGCTGACGCCGTCGGAATTCGTCAAGGTGACGTCGACCAACGCGGCACAGATTTTCAATATGTATCCACGCAAGGGCGTGATCGCCGTCGGCGCCGATGCCGACATCGTGGTCTGGGACCCGGAAGGCAGCCGCACCATATCGTCGCTGACGCAGTTTGCCAAGGGCGGTTTTAACGTATTCGAAGGCCGCACCGTGCGCGGCATCCCGAGCACCACGCTGGCCGCTGGCAACGTGGTGTTCCATCGCGGCGTCCTGATGGCGGTGGAAGGCGCGGGCCGTCATATCGACCGCCCGGCGTTCAAGCCAACGTCGGCGCGCTAATCAAAGAGGAGCAGGGTAATGAGCGAAATGCGCATCAATGGCGACCGCCTGTGGGCGGCGCTGATGGAACTGGCACAGATAGGCGCCACCGCCAAGGGCGGCGTTAAACGCCTGGCCCTGACGGACCTGGACAAGCAGGGCCGCGACCTGGTGGTCGGCTGGGGCAAGGCCGCCGGCATGTCGGTCACGGTCGACCAGATCGGCAATGTCTTCATGCGCCGCGACGGCACCAACAACGCGCTGCCGCCGGTAATGACCGGCAGCCATATCGATACCCAGCCGACCGGCGGCAAGTTCGATGGCAACTACGGCGTGCTGGCCGGCCTGGAGGTCGTGCGCACGCTGAACGACTTGAAGATCAAGACCGAGGCGCCGATCGAAGTCGCCTTCTGGACCAACGAGGAAGGCTCGCGCTTCGTGCCGGTGATGATGGGTTCCGGCGTGTTCTGCGGCGCCTTCAGTCTGGAGACGGCCTACGCCGCCAAGGACACCGAGGGCAAGACCGTCGGCGAAGAGCTGGCGCGCATCGGCTACAAGGGCACGCAGGTGCCGGGCGACCATCCCATCGGCGCCTACTTCGAAACCCATATCGAACAAGGCCCGGTGCTGGAAGACGCCGACAAGGTGATCGGCGTGGTGCCTGCGGTGATGGGCCTTTCCTGGTACGACTGCGTGGTAAGCGGTATGGAAGCCCACGCCGGCCCCACGCCCATGGGCCTGCGCAAGGATGCGCTGCAGGTGTCCACCAAGATCATGCAGGAAGTTGTGGCCATCGCCAACCGCTATCCGCCGTATGGACGCGGCACGGTGGGCATGGTGCAGGTGTTCCCGAACAGCCGCAATGTGATCCCCGGTGAGGTCAAGTTCAGCATCGACCTGCGCAACGTGAACGATGAGCTGCTCAACACCATGCACGAGGAGATGCTGGCCTTTATCGACAAGACCCGCGGCGAAACCGGCTTGAAGATTTCGATCGAGCGCGTGTCGTACTATCCTCCGTGTCCGTTCCATCCCGAATGCGTGGACGCGGTGCGCAACGCCACCGCCAAACTGGGATATTCGACCATGGACGTGGTCTCCGGTGCCGGCCACGATGCGATCTACGCGGCGCGTCTGGCGCCTGCGGGCATGATCTTCGTGCCTTGCAAGGACGGTATCAGCCACAATGAGATCGAGGACGCCAAGTCCGAGCACCTGGAGGCGGGCTGCAACGTTCTGTTGCATGCGATGCTGGAGCGTGCCCGTATAGTTTGACCGTCGCCCGGCCGGAGAGCATACTGACTAGTGTCATGCTCTCTTGGCTTCCAACATGCTAGAACCACCCCAATCCCAGGCGGCGGCGCTGGAGACAGGCTGCCCCGCGGTTACGCTGGAAAGCATCTCCGATGCGGTCCTGGTGCTGGACCGCAGCTGGAACATCCGCTACATGAACGGCAATGCGGAGCGTCTGCTGCAGGTGCTGCGCGCGGAGGTGATGGGCCGGAACGTGTGGGAAGTCTTCCCGGAAGCCGTCGACGGCCCGTACCACCGCGCCTACCAGCAGGCGGTGGAGACCAACAGCCCCGTGGCGTTCGAGGAGCACTATGTGCCGCTCGACCTGTGGACCGAGATCCGCGCCTATCCATCGGAAGCCGGCCTGACGATCTACTTCCGCGACATCAGCGAGCGCAAGGCCGCCGAGGCCCAGATTCACAGCATGGCCTTCTACGACCAGCTCACCGGTCTGCCGAACCGCCAGTTGCTGCTGGACCGCGCCGGCCACGCGCTTTCGCTGGGCCACCTGGGCGCGATGCTGTTCATCGACCTGGATAACTTCAAGACCATCAACGACACGCGCGGCCACGACAAAGGCGACATGCTGCTGCGGATGGTCGCGGCTCGCTTGCGCGCCGAGGTGCGCGGCTGCGATACAGTGGCGCGCTTCGGCGGCGACGAATTCATCGTGCTGCTGGAGGACCTGGGCGCCACGGAGAACGATGCCGCCACCACCGCGCAGGAGATCGCACTCAAGATCGTCCATGCGTTCGGCGAGCCGTTCGCGATCGACGGCATGGACCACCACAGTACGCCCAGCATCGGCATCACGGTGTTCAGTGGCGGCAGCGTGGACGAGGTGTTGAAGCGCGCCGACCTGGCCATGTACCAGGCCAAGGCTGCGGGACGCAACACTGTCGCCTTCTTTGACCCGGCGATGCAGGCAAGGGTGAGCGCGCGGGCGGCGCTTGAGGCGGACATGCGCCGCGCGCTGGGCAACGGCGAATTCGTGCTGCACTACCAGCCGTTGATGCGCGTGGATGGCACCATGGCCGGCGCGGAGGCTTTGGTGCGCTGGAGTCATCCGCAGCGCGGGCTGGTATCGCCTGCCGACTTTATACCGGTGGCGGAGGAGTCGAATCTGATCCTGCCGCTGGGGCGCTGGGTGATGCGCGAGGCTTGCCAGCGACTGGCGGCATGGGCCGGCGATGCGCGCACTGCCGGGATGGAGATGGCGGTCAATGTCAGCGCTTCGCAATTCCACCGGCCGGACTTCGTCGAGCATGTGCTGGAGACGCTGACGCAAACCGGCGCGCGCGCCGACAGGCTGCGGCTTGAATTGACGGAAAGCCTGCTGCTAAAGGATGTCGGCGGTACTGTCGCGAAGATGCAGCGCCTGCGCGCCGCCGGCATCAGCTTCGCGCTGGACGATTTCGGCACCGGGTATTCGTCGCTGTCGTATCTGCACCGGCTGCCGCTGGATCAGCTGAAGATAGACCGTTCATTCATCTGGGGCGCCGCAAAAGAGGACAGCGGCGCCGCTATCGTCCGCATTATCGTCTCGCTTGGCAAAGCCTTGAACATGTCGGTGCTGGCCGAGGGCGTGGAGACGCAGGCGCAGCTCGACTTTGTGATTGCGGAGGGATGCCAGTATTATCAGGGCTATTTGTTCAGCAAGCCGCTGCCCGAACCCGAGCTGTTGACGCTTATCGCAAACTTGTAAATCGATGCATTCAGATCCGCAGCAAGCCTACCTCGATGGAAACCACCACATGGCCGCCGGCGATTTCGCCGTTGCGGAGGACTGCTATCTTCAGGCGCTGGTGCTGGAGCCCATGCACGGCGCGGCGCGCGCCAACCTCGGATACCTGAAGGAGCGGCAGGGCGCGTTCGCGGAGGCCGAATTCCATTATCGACTGGCGCTGGCGTTGATGCCCGATCATGCGCAACTCCACCAGAATCTCGGCGTGCTGCTGTTGAAGGCGAAGCGATTCGATGAGGCCGAGGCGGCGGCGCGCGCGGCGGTGGAGTGGGCGCCGGACTCGCCGGCGGCGTGGAGCCAGCTGGGCGTACTACTCGCCTGCGTCAAGCGCGAGCAGGAGGCCGAGGAATGCTACCGCCGTGCGCTGGCGCTGGACCCGGACCATGCGCGGGCGCGCTTCAACCTGGCCTACGTGCTGCTGCGCCAAGGGCGGTTTGAAGAAGGCTGGCCGCTGCTGGAGGCGCGCTGGCAGTTCGACTCCCTCGCGCATACCTTCGCCTGTCCGCGCTGGGAGGGCGAGCCGCTGCCGGGCAAGTCCATCGTGATCGTGCTGGAGGCAGGGCAGGGCGACATGATTCACTTCTGCCGCTACGCCTCGACGCTGAAGGAGCGTGGCGCGTCGCGCGTCGCCGTGATATGCCATGCAGGATTGAAGCGTCTGTTCGCCACGCTGGCCGGCGTTGATGAGGTGTACGCGCTGGACGAGACGGTGCCGGCCAATGGCTGGGATTATTGGACGCATCCGATGCGGCTACCCGCCGTGTGCGGTCCGGTGGCAGTGCCCTATCTCGCGGCGGAGCCGGAGCTGATGCGGCACTGGGCCGCGCAGCTCCCTACGCAAGGCTTGCGCGTCGGCCTGGCCTGGAAGGGCAATCCGGATTTCGAGAACGATGCGGATCGCTCGTTGCCGTCGCTGCAGGTTCTGGCGCCGCTAGCGCCGCTGGATGCCGCATCGGGATCGTCGTCGGGAGCGCATTTCGTCAGCCTGCAAAAAGGGCCTGGCGAAGACGAGGCGCTGGTTCCGCCCGCCGGCATGACGCTTCGGGCAATCGGCCCGCAGCTGCGGGACTTTGCCGATACGGCGGCCGTCATCGCCAATCTCGATCTGGTCATCAGCGTGGACACGGCAGTGGCGCATCTGGCCGGCGCCATGGGCAAGCCATGCTGGCTGCTGCTGCACGATTACCGTTGTGATTGGCGCTGGATGACGGAGCGCGGCGACACACCCTGGTATCCGTCCATGCGCCTGTTCCGCCAGCACGAGGGCGGCGGCTGGGGACCGGTGATCGCCGAAGTGGCCGCCGCGCTGGCCGAGCTTTGCCGGCGCACGCCGGCGGCCAGCGGTCAGGCGTAGCTGGGCAGGGCTCCCCGTAGCATCTGGGCGGCTAACGCTGCTGCGCTGGTGGGGCGGCACGATCAGGCGTAGTTGCGCAGGAAGTCCAGCAGCACCTGGGCGGCGATGTCGGCATCGTCCGCCGTCATCGTCTCCAGCGGGTTGTGGCTGATGCCGCCGTTGCCGCAGCGCGTGAACAGCATGGCCACATCGGTGATCGCGGCCATCGCCATCGCATCGTGGCCGGCGCCGGACAGCAGGTCGAAACGCGGCAAACCGGCGCGCTCGATGGCGGCGCCGAACTGCCGCATCAAACGTGGCGCGCACGGCGCGGCCGAGGCATCGACGATCTGCTGCCAGCTCACCTCCACCTGGCGCCGTGCGCAGATCGCCACGATGCCGTCCAACACATCCTTCACCGCCGCCAGCCGCACCGCATCGTCGGCGGCGCGGATATCGAGCGACAGCTTGCACGCGCCGGGGATCACGTTGACCGAACCGCCGGGCACCTGCAACTGGCCGACCGTGCCGACCAGCGACTCACCTTGCGCGCAGCGGCGCTCGACCAGCAGCACGATTTCCGCCGCTGCCGTAGCCGCATCCCTGCGCATCGTCATCGGCGTGGTGCCCGCATGGCTGGCCAGGCCGGTCAGCTCGACCAGGTAGCGCGAGCTGCCGGCGATGGCCGTCACCACGCCCAGCGGCAGGTCGCGCTCCAGCAGCACCGGGCCTTGTTCGATATGGACTTCCACGAAGCCCAGCAGCTGCGCCGGGTCGCGCGCGATGGCGGGAATGCGCGCCACGTCGTGGCCGGCGGCCAGCAGCGCGTCGCGCATGGAGATGCCGTCGGCGTCGGTCTGGTCCAGCAGCGACAAATCGAAGCGACCGGTGACGGCGTTACTGCCCAGGAAAGTGCTCTTGAAACGCACGCCTTCCTCCTCGGCGAAACCGACGATCTCGAAATGGAAGGGCAGCTTTTCGCCGCGCTGGTGCAGGTGGCGCACGATGGCGATCGGCAGCAGGATGCCGAGCCGGCCGTCGTACTTTCCGCCGTTGCGCACCGTGTCGTAGTGCGAGCCGGTCATCAGCGTTTTCGCGTCCGGCGCGTCCGAGCTGTAGACGCCGACGACGTTGCCGACGGCGTCGATGTGCGCGTCCATGCCGGCTTCGCGCATCCAGTCCAGCAGCTGCGCGGCGGTCTTGCGGTGCGCTGGCGTCATGTAGGCGCAGGTCAGGTCGAAGTCCGCGTTGGCGCTGTTGTCGGTGTCGCTCCATGCGGCGATGGTCTCGCACCACTGCATGATGGTGGGGCCGAAGTCCAGCGTCACGCCCAACAGGTCGTTCAGGCGCAGTTCGGCGATGCGCTTAATCTGGCGCAGGCACTCGGCGATTTCGTCGGCGCGCTGGTTCTTCAGCCGGCGCGTGAAGGTGGCGATGATGGTTCGCCGCGTCAGCCCCTGTCCGTCCGGGCCTTTGACGGCGAGGATGAAGGGAAAGCCGAATTTGGTGTTGTAGTCCGCGTTCAGCTGGTGCAGCACGGCGAATTCCTCGGCGCTGCACAGATGCAGGCCGGACTTGGCTTGCTCGTTGGTGGATTCGGCCGTCAGCTGTCCGGCGACGGCGGCTTTGCCGGCCAGCTCTGGGTGGGCGCGGATCAGGCCCAGTTGCTCGTCCAGCGTGGCGGCGCTGACGACCGCCTGCAAGGCCAGCTTGAGCGCGGTGGCGTTGGCGAAGGGCCGCTGCACCGCCGCCCGCTCCGGTATCCACGGCGAATGCTCGTAGATGCCGCGCAGGCGGTCGGTGAAGGTGGCGGCGTCGCAGCTGTTTAATTCGGAAAGTGTAGTCATATCCTAGTGTAACCGCGACTGCGCCCTGCAGTTATATGCGGTATCCATTAAGGTTTATTACTTGCCGAGTGCCTTGGCCGCCGTCGAGACCTGCTCGCGCAGCCATTTGTGCTCCGGCGCCTGGTGCACGCGCTCGTGCCACAGCTGGTAGAAACGCATCGCCGGGAACTTGACCGGCACCGTGTACGTCTTCAGCGGCATATTGCGTTCGTAGTAGCGCACGAACTGGCGGCCGGTGGTCAGCACCAGGTCCGTCTGCGTCAGCATGTAGGGGATCAGGCCGAAGTAGGCCGATTCCACGGCGACGTTGCGCTGCAGGCCCTGTCGCTCCAGGAAGTCGTCGATGACGCCGTGGTAGCCGGGCAGGATCTGCGTCGGCGCCACGTGGGGCAGGGACAGGTAGTCGTTCAGCGTCATGTCCTCGCTGCCGGTGCGCAGCGCATACGGACAGTCGGAACGCATCACGCAGATGATCGGGTCTTCGAACAGCTTGGACATGTGCAGGTGTTCGGGCGGTTCGTCCCAGTTGGCGATGACCAGGTCCATGTCGCCGTCCGACAGCAGGCGCACGTAGTCCACGCCCGGTCCCAGGCTGTGGATCTTCACGCGGCTGTTGGGCGAACCGCGCCGCAGCATCGCAACGAGGTTGGGCAGGAACTGGCTGTCCAGGTAATCCGGCGCGGCGATGTGGAAGGTGCGCGCCTCGTTCTGCGGCACGAAGGGCGTCTTCTTCAGGAACAGGTTCTCGGTTTCGTCGAGGATGCGCTTGGCCGGCACCAGCAGGCTTTCGCCGTGCTGGGTCGGCACCATGCCGCGCGCGCCGCGCACCAGCAGGGGATCGCCGGTCAGCTCGCGCAGCTTGCGCAGCGAGGCGGAGATCGAGGGCTGCGGCTGATTCAGTTTGAGGGCGACGCGTGAGACGTTCTTCTCAACCAGCAGCAGGTAGAGGATGCGGATCAGATGCAGATCCAGGTGTTGCGGCAGGGCGGCCATGTGAGGATTTCTGTTATACGGAATCGGATATGTTTAATATACTCTAATGTTCATGTGGCAGGCGTCAAATCCGTTTATCTTCTGTAAATTAGCCACACTCTTTACCCTGAAAGCACCCATGGAATTATTCGCCTATCTGATCCCGTACGGCCTTGAGTGGCTGAACCTGATCGTGCGCTGGCTGCACGTCATCACCGGCATCGCCTGGATTGGCGCCTCGTTCTACTTCGTCTGGCTGGATAACTCGATCCGCCCGCCCGCTCCAGGTTCGGAGCTGGCGAAGAAGGGCGTGTCCGGCGAACTGTGGGCGGTGCACGGCGGCGGCTTCTACAACCCGCAAAAATACCTGGTGGCGCCGGCCGAACTGCCGAAGGAGCTGCACTGGTTTAAATGGGAGGCTTATACCACCTGGCTGTCCGGCATCGCGCTGCTGACCATCGCCTACTACTTCAACGCGCAGGCGATGATGATCGATAAATCGGTGGCTGATATCGGTAGTTGGCAGGCGGTCGGCATCGGCGTCGGCACGCTGGTCGTCGGCTGGACCGTGTACGACCTGCTGTGCCGCTCACCACTGGGCAAGCGCGATTTGTGGTTTGGCGTGGTGGTGTTCGCGCTGATCGTCGGCGCCGCTTATGGCCTCACGCATGTGCTGAGCGGCCGCGCCGCTTACATCCACGTCGGTGCGCTGATCGGCACCATCATGGTCGGCAATGTGCTGATGCTGATTATTCCCGGCCAGCGCAAGATGGTGGAGGCCATGTCGGCCGGCCGCCTGCCGGATCCTGTGCATGGCCAGAAGGCCAAGCAGCGCAGCGTTCACAATAACTACTTCACGTTGCCGGTGCTGTTCATCATGATCAGCAACCACTACGCGATGACCTACCGGAACGACCATGCATGGCTGGTGCTGGCCTTCATCATGGCGGCTGGCGTCTTCATTCGCCACTTCTTCAACCTGCGCCACAAGGGCCGCGTGGAATGGCGCTATCCGGCCATCGGCGTGGCGCTGCTGATCGGCGTGGCGGTGGCGATTGCACCGCCGCGGCCCGTGGCGACGGCTGCTGCGGCCGATCCTGCGGCGCAATTCGCCAAGGTGAAGACCGTCATCGACCAACGCTGCGTGGCCTGCCACTCGGCCCATCCTTCGCAGCCCGGCTTTGCGACGGCGCCCGCCGGCGTGATGCTGGACAGCGCGGAGCAGGTGCACCAGAACGCGGAAAAAATCTACAAGCAATCGGTGCAGCTCAAGGCCATGCCGCTTGCGAACCTGACCAATATGACGGATGCCGAACGGGCGCAGATCGCCGCCTGGTTCGAGTCCGGCGCAAAGTGAGAGAACAGCCATGACGACGAACAAGGAACAACTGGCGCAATGGATCGACGCGCACTTCGATGAGGAAGTCGGTGTGCTGCAGCAGCTGCTGCGCGTGCCGACCGATACCCCGCCCGGCAACAACGCGCCGCATGCGGACATGGTGGCCGACCTGGTCAAAGCCTACGGCTGGACCGCCGAGAAGCACGCCGTGCCGGCGCAGGTGGTGCAGGACTACGGCATGGAGACCATCACCAACCTGATCGTGCGCCGCCCTTATCAAGCCGGTGGTCCGACGGTCGTCCTCAACGCCCATGGTGACGTGGTGCCCCCGGGTGACAACTGGACCTATCCGCCGTATGGCGGCGTGGTGGAAAACGGCTACATCTACGGCCGCGCGGCGGCGGTGTCCAAGTGCGACTTCGCCACCTACATCTTCGCCACGCGCGCGCTGGAGGCGTTGGGCGTACCGCTCAAGGGCGGTTTGGAACTGCACTTCACCTACGACGAGGAATTCGGCGGTTTGCTGGGCCCCGGCTGGCTGCTGGAACAGAAGCTGACCAAGCCGGACTTCGTCATCGCGGCGGGCTTCAGCTACAACATCGTCACCGCGCACAACGCCTGCCTGCAGCTGGAGATCACGGTGCACGGCAAGTCCGGCCACGGCGCGATGCCGGAGACCGGCCACGATGCGCTGCAAGCGGCCACCCGCATCCTGAACGCGATCTACGACCAGCTGCCGGAGCTGAAGAAGGTCAAATCCAAAATCCCCGGCATCGATTCGCCGACCATGCTGGTGGGCCGCATCGACGGCGGCACCAATACCAATGTGGTGCCGGGCAAAGTGGTGCTGAAGATGGACCGCCGCATGATTCCGGAAGAAGATCCGGCGGTGGTGGAGGCGCAGGTGCGCGCGCTGATCGAGAAGGCGGTGGAAGGCCAACCCGGCATCCGCATCGAGATCAAGCGCCTGCTGCTGTCGCACGCGCTGCGCGAGCAGCCAGGCACGGAGAAGCTGGTGGCGAGCCTGCAGCAGAACGCGCAAACCTTCATCGGCGAGAAGATTCCGGCGCAAGGCACGCCGCTGTACGCGGATGCGCGCCTGTACGGCGAGCATGGCATTCCGGCGGTGCTGTACGGCGCCGGCCCGCGCACCGTCCCCGAGTCCAACGCCAAGAAGGCCGACGAGCGCCTGCTGCTGGAAGACCTGCGCAAGGCGACCAAGGTGGTAGCATGCACTCTTTTGGATTTCCTTGGAGAGTGAGATGTTTGAGAAGAAGATGATGGCCGGCTGGGGCGATATGGATTTCAACAGCCATATGCGCAACACGGCCTTCCTGGACAAGGCGGGCGATGTGCGCATGCTGTTCCTGTCGGAGAACGGCTTCCCGATGAGTGAGTTCATGCGCCTGAATATCGGCCCGGTGGTGATGAAGGACGAAATCGCCTACTTCAAGGAAGTGATGCTGCTCGAAGAGATCACCGTCACGCTGGGCGTGGCCGGCTTGTCTGCGGACGGCAGCCGCTGGTCGCTCAGCACCGACATTATCCGCGCCGACGGCAAGCTGGCTGCGCGCGTAACCAGCACCGGCGGCTGGCTCGATCTGGTGGCCCGCAAGCTGATCGCGCCACCGGCCAACCTGCTGGCCACCTGGCAGTCGCTGGGCAAGACGGCGGACTTCCAGGAACTCAACACCAGCATCAAGTAAGGCTATTTGGCCTCGTAGAACTTGCGATGCAACTGCGCCGTCACGCCGCGCGCAGCCATGCGCCTGGCGGCGTCGGATAACATCGGCGCCAGCGCCGCGTTGTCCTTCCCCAGATAGATATACAGCGGCAGGTCCTCCAGCGAAGTGCTGCTGTGGCCCTGCGCCAGCAGCGGCTTGGCATCGGCGCTGATGCCGCCATCGTCGAACACGCAGGCGTCGTCGCGGGCTGCCAGCACCATCTGCAAACAGGCCGTTTCGCTCTGCACGTCGTGCGGCTGGATCGCCGGCTGCAGCGCCTCCAGCCGTTGCTGGTACAAATAGATGCCGCGCTTGTAGCTGACAGTCCTGACGTTCTTCGCCAGCGATTCCCAGCTGGTGATGTCCTTGTCGGTGCGGGTGAAGATGCGCGTACGCGATACGATGAACGGTTCGTCGAGCCGCGCATAGTCCGGATGCTTCTGGATGTAGCCCTTGACGCGGCCTACCTCGCCGTCGATGCCGCCAGCGGCGAGCATCGCCTCGGAACGGCGGCCCGGCAGGCTTTGCAGCGTGCAGCGCCTCCCGCTGGTGGTGCACAGCTGCTGAAGGTAGGCGCTGGCGTACAGGAATAGCGGCGAGTTCTCTTCGTGGGTGGTGCCGAACACCAGCTCCTTGCCGGCCTGCGCGCGCGCGTTCCCTGCAACGGCCAGCGCTGCGGCGATCAGGATGGTGGACGGGAGACGGAACATAGCTCCATGATAGCCTATGCGCACGACCGCTCGGCGCTGGCGGATTGTCGTATGATATGGCCATTATTGACCAAACGGCCATCCTGTGCACCGATACGATTTGATCAGCTGTCATGACTGCGGCGTGCTGCATCGCCGCCGTCCGGTGCTGCCGCGCGAGAAAGCGCGCTGCGTGCGCTGCCGGTCCATCCTCTATCGCGGCATCCATTCGGACGTCCACCGCATGGCGGCCATCACCCTGGGCGCCATCTTCACCTTCCTGATTGCCCAGTTTTGCCCCATCGTCGAACTGGCCGTGGGCGGCTACACCTCCAGCGCAACCTTGTCCGGCGCGATACGTGTGCTGTGGACGGAGCAGATGCAGGTGGTGGCGGCGATCGTGTTCCTGTTCACGGTACTGCTGCCGGCGGTGGAATTGGGCGCGCTGCTGTATGTGACGCTGGCGCTGCGCAGCGGCGTGCGGCCGCACGGCTTCGACCATCTGCTGCGTGCGGTCGCCGCGGCGCGGCGCTGGGGCATGACGGAGGTGCTGATGATCGGCATCCTGATCACCATCGTCAAGATGACCAGCCTGGCGCAGGTGGTGGTGCAACCCGGCCTGTTCGCCTTCGGCGCGCTCACGCTGATGCTGGCAATCGTCACTTCCTTCGATCCGCAGATGCTGTGGAATATCGGCGAGCACCTGCCGGGGCCGCGCCGTCCCGCGCAGGCGGAGTTCCGCTACACCCCGCATGCGCGCCTGGCGGCCTGCCACAGCTGCGGGCTGGTGGCGCAGCAGCAGGCCGCGCACCAGCATTGCGCGCGCTGCGGCGCCGCGCTGCACCGGCGCCGTCCCGACAGCGTGGGCCGCACCTGGGCCTTCCTGCTGGCGGCCACTATCCTCTATATTCCCGCCAACCTGCTGCCGGTGATGTACACGCACTCGCTGTTCGGCAAGGAGGACGACACCATCATCAGCGGCGTGGTCTACTTCTGGACCAGCGGCTCGCCGGCGCTGGCGGCGATCATTTTCATCGCCAGCATCGTGGTGCCGGTGCTGAAGCTGGCCGCGCTGTCGCTGCTGGCGCTGACGGCGCAGCGGCGCTCGCGCTGGCGGCCCTTGCAACGCACGATGCTGTACCGGATCGTGGAGTTCGTCGGCCGCTGGTCGATGCTCGATATTTTTGTGATTACCCTGACGGTGGCGCTGGTGCGCTTCCAGTCGCTGGCCACGATCACCGCCGGCCCTGGCGCGCTGGCGTTTTGCGCGGTGGTGGTGCTGACGATGCTGGCGTCGATGCAGTTCGATCCGCGCCTGATCTGGGATCCGATCGATTCAAATGGAGAGAACCATGCCTGAAAACGAAAGCGGCGCGCCGCCGCTGCCCGAGCCGAAAGTGGAGAAGGCCAATCGCTGGCTGCCTTCGCTGGTGTGGCTGATTCCTTTGCTGGCGGCCTTGATCGGCCTGGCGCTGGTGGCCAAGTCGGTGCTGGACCAAGGGCCGACAGTCACGGTGAGCTTCCGCAGCGCGGACGGGCTGGAGCCGGGCAAGACCAAGGTCAAATACAAGGACGTGGACATTGGCCTGGTTCGCACGATCACGCTGTCGCGCGATTTGTCCAAGGTGCTGGTCCTGATCGACATGAGCAAGGAGGCCAAGCGTTTCACCGCCGCCGATACGCGCTTCTGGGTGGTGCGGCCGCGCGTGGGCGCGAGCGGCGTCTCCGGCCTGAGCACCTTGCTTTCCGGCGCCTACATCGGCGTCGATGCCGGCAAGTCGGAGGAGACGAAGGAAGAGTTCACCGGACTGGAAAAGCCGCCGCAGGTGGCCACTGATGATAAGGGCACCAAGTTCACGCTGCATGGCGAGAGCCTTGGTTCCATCGACGTCGGTTCGCCGATTTTCTACCGCCGCATCCAGGTCGGCCAGGTGGTCGGCTTCGATCTGGACGAGAAGGGACGCGGCGTGAAAATGACGGTGTTCGTCAGCGCGCCGTACGACCAGTACGTCGGCAAGAACACGCGCTGGTGGCATGCCAGCGGCGTCGATGTGCGGCTCGATTCCAACGGCTTCAAGGTCAACACGCAGTCGCTGGCGGCCATGCTGGTGGGCGGCATAGCCTTCGAGACCATGAGCGGGCAGAAGCCGGACCAGCAGGCAGCCCCTGGCACCGACTTCCCGCTGGCCTCCGACCAGGCCAACGCTCTGCGCGAGCCGGACGGCGTGCCGATCACCACGGTGCTGTACTTCGACCAGTCGCTGCGCGGCTTGTCGCCCGGCGCGCCGGTGGACTTCCGCGGCATCGTGCTGGGCGAGGTGCGCTCGGTCGGCGTCGAGTTCGATCCGGTGAAGAAAACCTTCCGCATGCCGGTGACGGTGGACATGTACCCGGCGCGCCTGGGCCGCAGCTTCCAGCAGTCGGTCGCCAGCGACCAGGAACGCAACGCCGGGCCGATCGTGCTGGAGCGCCTGGTGGCGCGCGGCCTGCGCGGCCAGCTGCGCACCGGGAACCTGCTGACCGGCCAGCTGTATGTGGCGCTGGACTTCTTCCCGAACGCGCCGCAGGCCAAGCTGGATGTGGCGCAGTATCCGCTGGAAGTGCCGACGGTGCCGAATAGCCTGGACGAGCTGCAGACGCAGATCGCCAGCATCGCGCGCAAGCTGGATAAGGTGCCGTTCGGCGAGATCGGCAACAACCTGCGCGACACGCTGAAGAGCGCCAACGTGCTGTTCAAGCAGCTCGACGCGCAGGTGGTGCCGGAGATGAAGGACACGCTGGGAGCGGCCCGCAAGACCTTCGGCGAAGCGAACCAGCTGCTGCAAAAGGATTCGCCGGTGCAGTCCGACCTGCGCGAGGCCTTGCAGCAGTTGACGCAAACGCTGCAATCGCTGAACGCGCTGTCGGATTATCTGGAGCGTCATCCCGAATCGCTGTTGCGCGGGAAGACGAGCAAGCAGGATACCAAGGGAGAACCGAAATGATGCGCTATCAAACCGCGCTGGCCATGGCGGCCGGGCTGCTGCTGGCCGGCTGCGCCGCCGCGCCGCCCGAGCATTTCTACAGCCTCAGTAACGGCATGGGCGTGCCGGCGCCGGCGACCGCATCGCCCGGCTACTACATCGAACTGCCGGCGGTGACGGTGCCGCAGCAGGTGGCGCGCTACCAAATGGTGGTCAGCAGCGAAGCGGGGCGCGTGGACTTGTTGGAGCACGAGCGCTGGTCGGCGATGCCGGCGTCGGAGATTGGCCAGGCGCTGTCGCTGGCGATCACCGGCGAGCTGGGGACGGTGGACGTGTTCCGCACGCCGACGGCGGACGGCGCGCCGGTCTACCGCATCAGCACCAACGTGCAGCGCTTCGAATCAGCGCCTGGTCAGTACGCGCTGATCGATGCGGTGTGGAGCGTGCGCCTGGTCGGCAGCGCCAAGGTGCTGACTTGCCGCAGCGTCGCCAGCGAGCCGGTAGGCGGCGGCTACGACGCACTGGTGGCCGGCCACCGCCGCGCCGTCACCCGCATCGCCGCCGATATCTCCAAAGCCGTCCGCACATTGGCCTCCGGCGCCAGCGCCGGTTGTTAATCTAGTCCGCCGCCAGCATGGCTTGCTTGATCTGTTCGCGCAGCCATACGCCGGCTGGGTCGTGGTCGATGTTGGCGTGCCAGTACAGGTAGATGTCCAGCGATGGCATCTGCAAAGGGAAGGACAGGATCTGGTTGCCGAACTGCTGGTTGACCACGCGCGCCAGGCGCTCGGGCATCGTCAGCGCCAGGTCGGTCTGGCTCACCGCGCGGCAGGCGGCGAAGTAGTGTTGGCAGCGCAGGCGTACGCGCCGCTGCAGTCCCATTCGGCTCAGTTCAAAATCCTCCAGCCCCGGCCCGCGCCGGCGTGAGCTGGTTTGGATGTGCTCCAGTGCCAGATAACCGTCCAGGTCCAGCGCGCCGCGCACCAGCGGGTGGTCGCGCCGCACCAGCACCACCGTGCTGTCGGTGGCCAGCAGCGTGCGGCGGATGTCGTTCGACAGCGGCAGCAGGATGTCGATCGCCGCGTCCAGCGTGCCGGCCGCCAGTTCGCTTTCCAGCTCGCGCCGGCCCACCTGCAGAGTGTTCAAGCCCACCGACGGCGCATCCTGCGCCACGCGCGCCATCAGCGGGGGCAGCACGCTCGCCTCCAGCACATCGCGCAGCGCCAGCGAGAAGGTGCGCTCGCTGGTGGCGGTGTCGAAATGCCCGGCGCCGTTCAACGTCACTTCAAAGCCGCGCAGCGATTGCCGCACGCTGTCGATGATGGAGCGGGACAGCGGCGTCGGCACCATCACGTGGCCCTGGCGTTCGAACAGCGGATCCTCGAACAGCACGCGCAAGCGGTTCAGCGCGTGGCTGATGGCGGGCTGCGTCAGGTTCATCTTCAGGCTGGCGCGCGTGATGCTGCCTTCCGCGTAAATCGCCTCGAAGACGATGAACAGATTGAGATCGACCTTGGATATATGCATGAGGTTTATTCGGCTGAATTAAAACTATTCATTTGATGAATTATAGGCCGGACGTTAAGCTGGTGGCTGTTTTGATCTGGAGCCGCAAGCAAATGGGACAAATTTATCTGGTGCGCCACGGGCAGGCCTCGTTCGGCAGCACCAATTACGATCAGCTGTCGACGCTGGGCTACGAGCAGGCGCGCTTGCTGGGGCAGTGGTATGCCAACAGCCGCCAGTCCTTCCAGCGCGTGGTGGTGGGCGGCATGGCGCGCCATCGCCAGACCGCCGACAGCTGCCTGGCCGAGCTGCCCAAGGCGCAGCTGGCCGATACCGAATGGATCACGGATCCCGGCTTCGCCGAATTCGACCACCACGAGGTACTGCGTCGCCACTGCCCGGAAGCCAAGGACGCCGCCGCGTTCCAGCAGCTGCTGGCGCAGCACGAGGAACCGCAGCGCGCGCTGGAGCATCTGTTCCGCGCCGCCATGCAGCGCTGGATGAGCGGCTGGCACGACGACGAGTACACCGAGACGTGGCCGGAATTCCGCCGCCGCTGCGTGGCCGCACTGGAGCGGCTCGACACCGACAGCAGCAAGCAGGCCACCATCGTGTTCACCTCCGGCGGCGTGATCGCCACGTTGATGCAGCACCTGCTTGGCCTGCAGGACTATCAGGTGATGGAGTTGAGCTGGACGCTGGCCAATTGCAGCGTCACCAAGCTGCTGCAGCGCCCCGGCCAATTCACGCTCAGTTACCTGAACAACTACTCGCACCTGGAATGGCTGGGACAACCCGGCGCCGTCACCTACCGATAAGGACCGCATCATGGATTTCGACTACAGCCCGAAAGTAAAGCAGCTCCAGGCCCGCCTGACGGCCTTCATGGACGAGCATATCTATCCGAACGAAGCGCGCTTCCATGCCGAGATCGACGCCAACCGCGCCGCCGGCGATGCGTGGATACCGACCAAGGTGATGGAGGAGCTCAAGCTCAAGGCGCGCGAGGCGGGGTTGTGGAACCTGTTCCTGCCCGATTCGCAGCACGGCGCCGGCCTGACCAACCTGGAATACGCGCCGCTGTGCGAGATCATGGGCCGCGCCGTGTGGGCGCCGGAAGTGTTCAACTGCTCGGCGCCGGACACCGGCAACATGGAAGTACTTACCCGCTACGGCACCGAAGCCCAGCAGCGCGAGTGGCTGGAGCCGCTGCTCGATGGCCGCATCCGCTCCTGCTTCGCGATGACCGAGCCGGAGGTGGCCTCGTCGGACGCCACCAACATCGCCAGCTCCATCGTGCGCGACGGCGACGAGTACGTGATCAATGGCCGCAAGTGGTGGTCCTCCGGCGGCAACGACCCGCGCTGCAAGGTCTTCATCTTCATGGGCAAGAGCGATCCCGATAATCCCAACCGCCACATCCAGCAGTCGATGATACTGGTGCCGCGCGATACGCCCGGCGTGACGGTGCTGCGCCACCTGCCGGTGTTCGGCTTCGACGATGCGCCGCACGGCCATGCCGAAATCCTGTTCGAGAACGTGCGCGTGCCGGCCTCCAACCTGCTGCTGGGCGAGGGCCGCGGTTTCGAGATCGCCCAGGGCCGCCTCGGGCCGGGCCGCATCCACCACTGCATGCGTTTGATCGGCCTGGCCGAGCGCGCGCTGGAGCAGATGTGCAAGCGCAGCTTGAGCCGCATCGCTTTCGGCAAGCCGGTGGCCGAGCAGGGCGTGACGCTGGAGCGCATCGCCGAGTCGCGCATCATGATCGACCAGGCGCGCCTGCTGGTGCTCAACGCGGCCCACATGATGGACACGGTCGGCAACAAGGTGGCGGCCAAGGAGATCGCCATGATCAAGGTGGCCGCGCCGGCGATGGCGTGCAAGGTGATTGACTGGGCGATCCAGGTGCAGGGCGGCGGCGGCATGACCGATCCTTTCCTGGCCTCGGCCTACGCCGGCGCGCGTTCGCTGCGGCTGGCCGACGGTCCGGACGAGGTCCATCGCGGCCAGATCGGCAAGATGGAACTGGCGCGCTACAAGGCGCCGCGCGCCGCCAAATAGGGCAATCCACGCCCGGCTAGCGGGCTGTATGCACGTACAGTATAATTCTGGCATGACGCATACCGCCCAACAAGGCTTTATCCTGACTCGCCACTGGCGGGACGCGGCCAATGGGACGGAGATCGAGTTCTGGCTGGCGACCGACGACGGCCCGAAAAAGATCCGCCTGACCGCGCAGACTTCGGTGGCCTTCGCCGAGGCGAAGCAGCGCGCGGCCATCGAGGCGCTGCTGGACGCCAATGCCGGCATCGAGCTGCGCGAGCTGGAACTGAAGACCTTCCAGCAGGAGCCGGTCATCGGCGTCTACGCCTCGCGCTACAAGCAGCTGACGGCGTTGGAGCGCACCTTGCGCGAACACGGCATCAAGATGTTCGAAGCCGACATCCGCCCGCCCGAGCGCTACCTGATGGAGCGCTTCATCACCGCCGCCGTGCAGTTCGAAGGTGGCGCGACTGAAGGCACGGCCGTCATCCACAACTGCAAGCTCAAGCCCGCCCCCGAGTACCGCCCCAAGCTGAAGATGGTGTCGCTCGATATCGAAACCAGCGCCTTCGAGGACTTGTACTCGATCGCGCTGGAAGGCTGCGGCCAGCGCCAGGTGTACATGCTGGGCGAACCGCAGGCTTCATCGCAGCAGATCGACTTCGACCTGGAATACTGCGCCACGCCGCGCCAGCTGATCGAAAAACTTAACGCCTGGTTTGCGCGCCACGATCCCGATGTGCTGGTCGGCTGGAACGTGGTGCAGTTCGACCTGCGCGTGCTGCAGAAGAACGCGGACAAGCACAAGATCCCGCTGGCGCTGGGCCGTGAGGGCAAGACCATCGAATGGCGCGAGCATCCGGGCAAGCAGGGCTACATGTTCGCGCCGGTGGTCGGCCGCATCGTCCTCGATGGCATCGATGCGCTCAAGGCGGCGTCGTGGACCTTCCCGTCCTTCAGCCTGGAGAACGTGTCGCAGTCCATGCTGGGCGAGGGCAAGGACATCGGCGACGTCTACGACAAGATGGCCGAAATCGAACGCCGCTTCCGCGAAGACAAGCCGGCGCTGGCCCACTACAACCTGAAGGACTGCGAACTGGTCACGCGCATCTTCGACAAGGCCAACCTGCTCGCTTTCATGATCGAGCGCGCCACGGTGACGGGCTTGCAGGCCGACCACCTGGGCGGATCGATCGCCGCCTTCGGCCACCACTACCTGCCGCGCATGCACCGCGAAGGCTATGTGGCGCCCAGCGTCGGCGATATTTCCGGCGGCGCCTCGCCGGGCGGCTTCGTCATGGACTCCAAGCCCGGCCTGTATGACTCGGTCGTGGTGCTCGATTATAAAAGCCTGTACCCGTCGATCATCCGCACCTTCCTGGTCGATCCGGTCGGCCTGATCGAAGGCGAGATCGCCGACGACCAGTCGACGGTGGTGGAGGGCGTCAACGGCACCGTGTTCTCGCGCACGCGGCACTGCCTGCCGGAGATCACCACGCAAATCTGGAAGCAGCGCGACGCCGCCAAGCGCGCCAGGAACGAACCGCTGTCGCAGGCGCTGAAGCTGTTGATGAATTCCTTCTGCGGCGTGCTCGGTGCGACCGAATGCCGTTTCTTCAATCCGCGCCTGGTCTCCTCGGTCACGCTGCGCGGCCACCAGATGATGAAGCAGACCCGCGAGCTGGTGGAGGCCGAAGGCTACGACGTGATCTACGGCGACACCGATTCCATCTTCATCTGGCTGAAAAAGGAATACGAAAACAGCGAGGCGCTGGCCATCGGCGAAGGCCTGGCCGCCAGGATCAATCAATGGTGGCGCACCATGCTGATGGAAAAACACGGCCTGGAATGCCACCTCGAAATCGAATTCGACACGCACTACCAGAAGTTCTTCATGCCCACCATCCGCGGCACGGAGATGGGCAGCAAGAAGCGCTACGCCGGCCTGACCATCAACGCCAAGGGCGAGGAGGAGGTCATCTATCGCGGCCTGGAAGTGGCGCGCAGCGATTGGACACCGCTGGCGCAGCAGTTCCAGCAAGGCCTGTTCAAGCGCATCTTCAAGGACGAGCCGTATCAGGAGTTCGTGCGCGACTATGCGCGCAAGACCATGTCCGGCGACTACGACGAGCTGCTGGTCTATCGCAAGCGCCTGCGCCACCGGCTGGACGAATACAAGGTCAACGTGCCGCCGCAGGTGCGCGCCGCGCGCCTGGCGGACGAGTACAATCAGGCCCACCGTCGTCCGCTGCGTTACCAGAACGGTGGCTGGATCAGCTACGTGATGACCACCAGCGGCCCCGAACCGACCGAAGCGACGCGCTCGAATATCGACTACGAACACTATCTGACCAAGCAGCTGCAGCCGATCGCCGATTCAATCCTGCTGCCGATGCACGACAGTTTCACCAGCCTCACCACGGCGCAAGCCAGCCTTTTCTAAAACTGTAAAACGGAGATAGCATGAGCGATTTCAAGAAACTGCACGACGGAAGCAAACTGCTACACCTGCCCAACGCCTGGGACGCGGGCAGCGCCAGGCTGTTCGAAAGCCTGGGCGCACCGGCCATCGCCACCACCAGCGCCGGCGTGGCCTGGGCCGCCGGCTATGCCGACGGCGACAACATGCCGGTCGACGTGGCGATCAATATCGCCGCCAGCATCGCGCGCGTGCTGACGGTGCCGCTGTCGGTGGATTTTGAAAACGGCTATTCGGACGACGCCAACGTGGTCGCGCAAAGCGTGCTGCGCCTGATCGACGCCGGCGTGGCGGGCATCAACCTGGAGGACGCCGGCGGCACGCCGCAGCTGCTGGCCGCGAAGATCGCCGCCATCAAAAAGCTGGCGGCGCAGTCGGGCAAGGCTATCTTCATCAACACCCGCACCGACGTGTACCTGCGCGGCCTGGCGCCCGAAGGCGAACGCGTGGCCGAAGTGCTGAAGCGCGCGGCGCTCTACAAGGAGGCCGGCGCCGACAGCCTGTTCGTGCCAGGCATCTGCAAGGTCGACGAGATCAAGGCGGTGGTGGCAGGCGCCGGCTTGCCGGTCAACGTGATGGACTGGCCGGGCGTGCCGTCCGCCGATGAGCTGCATAAGCTGGGCGTGCGCCGTCTGAGCGCGGGCTCCGGCATTTCGCAGGCCTTGTGGGCGGTCGCCGCCGACATGGGCAGGGACTTCCTCGCCACCGGCAGCGCCGGTCCGCTGGTTCAAAAGGCCATGCCGTACGGCGAGCTGCAAAAGCTGTTTATCGGCGCGCGCTAGCGCACCGGTTGTAGCAAAAAACAAACATTTTTCCGCCGCCAGCGATGCGCGCAAACGGCGGTGTTTGCTCTTGTCCGACCGGCCAAATTTGTTTGACGTTTAAATTATTTCCTCATAGGAGAGTGGTGGCTTTTCGTATGTTGGTTAACTCTCGGTTACAACTTTCCAGTAGGAACTTCGCCTAATCGTCGAGAAACTTGGTTACATTTCCCTTACAATTTTGTAATGTGTTGTCTTTGACATACAGGTTCGCCGCTCACAGAATCGGCTTCACACCGGCTTGGCAACGTGCTACCGCGCGCGGCCTGAACGCCGGTGTGGTGTTAGCGGTATCCCTCTAACCTGTGTGAAAAGGAAAACCTATGACTTTGAATAAAGCAATGATGGTGCTGGCGCTGTCCCTGGCTGGTGGTGCGGCGATGGCCGCGCCGCATTCCGCGACGGTCGATTTCTCCAAGGGGGAGGAGGGCTGGTGGGGCATGCAGCCCATCGACGGCAACGGCGGTTCCGGCATCGATACCAGCATGGGCCATGGCGCGCCGGCCCTGCGCACCGTGATCGAGAACTTCGGCGTGACCTGGGGGACCAGCAACAACCAGGCCTTCCTCGGCGACTACACCAAGTCGTCGAGCGTGACGCTCGGCCTGGACATATCGGCGCAGCAGATCTACTTCTTCAACCGCGAGGTGTCGCGCAACGTGATCGTCGAACTGCGCGACTATGACAACAAGCCTGCCGACTTGCCGTACACCAGCGTGTTCTACAACCTCGGCAGCATCGACTCGACCAAGGGCTGGCAGCATTTGTCGGTGACTATCGGTGATACGAAATCGTCGCTGCTGCCTGAGGGCTGGGGCGGCTACGGCGGCCCCGATGCGCAAGGGCCGACGCTGCCGGCCGGCCGCACCTTCGCCAGCGTGCTGGCCAGCGTCGACGAGATCGTGTTCACGACCCTGCAGCCAGGTTTTGTCTACGGCTACACCAACTTCGACGTCGCCATCGATAACGTCTCGATCACCGCCGTGCCCGAGCCATCGACCTACGGCATGCTGATCGGCGGCCTGGGATTGGTCGGCTGGATGGCGCGCCGCAAAGCGCGGCCGATGGCATAAGCCTGCCGGACGACATCGGAGAGCGGGGCCCCGCCCTCCGATCGGCTTCTTGATGCACTAGGGGAGCTTCGTCCGCGGGCGCGGCTCCGAGTACTCCTTCAGCAGCGCGGCATATTCCCTCACACCGGTCGATGCCAGCCAGCCCCACATCTTGTCCACCTGGGCGGCATGCGCGGCATAGTAGCTTTCGCTGGAGGCCAGCCAGATATGGTCGGTGAAAATCGGCAGCGGCAGCCTGACCACGGCGCCCTTGTATTTCCTGGCCACGTAGGTGTCCATGTCGCCGGGGAAGGTGACGGAGACCGCGAAGCCGTCGATGCGATGGAGCCGCAGCTTCTCCAGGTTGCGGGCGATATCGACCGCGCCGCTGTCGACGTTCAGGCCGAGGTGCTGCATGCGCGGCTTGTAGCTGGAGCCGAGCGTGATGCCCAGCAGGCGGTCCTGGAAGTACTTGGCCGGCTCGGTCGCCATTGGTATCCGGTCGGCGCTTCGAACGAACACGACGACGTTCATCGGCAGGGCGCGCGCGATGTCGGGCTGGTGGTTCTTATCGAGCGGGAAAACGATGCCGGTCGTGTTGGCGGCGTTGGAGTCCATCGGCGCGAAGTCCAGTTCGCCCGACGCCAGCGCCGGGCGGATGCGCATGACCGGCATGCGTTTCAGGCTGGCCTCGCAGCCGGCGCTGGCGGCGAAGCGTTGCACCAGCTCGGCCGAGGCGCCCGGCTTGGCCGGCACGTCCACGCCGGTGCCCAGCCAGTAGGGCGGCCTTTCCTGGTCCAGGTAGCCTATCCGTATCGGCTCGCAGGCCGCCGCGCCGCCGCCCCAGGCCGCAACGATGGCGCATGCCGCTGTAAAAATGCCGAATCTCATGGATGGTCCAGAGGGTGATTGGTCGGCGCATTATGCCAGTTGCCGCCGCGCGTTGTCCGGCCCGGCCTCTGCCGTGCGACATTCCGCCATCGTTGCTTTCATACAACTAGCGTGGCCTGGCATCTGGCGGATTGGCATCTGCCGGCGCATGATGATCAGCTCAACCATCAAGGAGCTGGCGATGAATCTGGCAAATCTCAGGATCGCGGTACGGTTGGGGCTGCTGGGCGGTTTTGTCTTCCTGGCGCTGGTGGCGGTGGGCCTGGGCGGCTGGACCGCGATCGCGTCCGGCAACGCCAGGAGCGCCGCCGCGCTGGAGCGCGCCGCCGACCTCAGCGATGCCATCGACACCACCCGCAGCGCGCAGGTGGAATTCAAGAACCAGGTCCAGTCCTTCAAGAACATCCTGATACGGGGCGCGGAAGCGGAGAAGTACACCGCCGCGTTCAAGAAGTCCGCCGCCATCACCGATACCGAACTCGGCAAGGCCAAGGAGCTGATGGCCAAGGTGGGCGTCAACACCGCCATGGTGGACGACACCATCCAGGCGCACCAGGAGATGAGCAGCAAGTTCCTGCAGGCGCTGGGGCCTTACCAGCCCGACTCGCCCGACAGTGCGCGCGCGGTGGATGAATCGGTGCGCAGCATCGACCGGGCGCCGACCAAGAAAATGGACGACATCGTCGTCTACATCGAGGGCGAGTCGCACCGCTTGTTGGCCGGCATGGCGGCGGAGCGCGAAACGGCGCAGCGCCGCTCGGCGTTCATCTTGTCCGGCGTGGTCGCCGCGACGCTAGTGGGCGGCGGGCTGGCGGTCGCCTGGCTGGCGCGCAGCATCACCAGTCCGCTGAACGCCGCCATCGTGATCGCGCAAACCGTCGCCAGCGGCGACCTCAGCGCGCCGATCCGCGTGTCCGGCACCGACGAGATCGGCACCTTGCTGGACGCGCTCAAGCACATGCAGGACAGCCTGGCCGGCATCGTCGGCAAGGTGCGCGCCGGCACGGAGGCGATCGCCAACGCCTCGCAGGAAATCGCCAGTGGCAACCTCGACCTGTCATCGCGCACCGAGGAGCAGGCCAGCTCGCTGAGCGAGACCGCCGCGTCGATGGGACAGCTGACCGCCACCGTCAAGCAGAACGGCGAGAGCGCCAACCAGGCCAGCCACCTGGCCGGCAACGCCTCGCAGGTGGCGGTGCGCGGCGGCGAGGCGGTGGCGCAGGTGATCGACACCATGGGCTCGATCAACGAGTCGTCGAAGAAGATCGTCGACATCATCGGCGTCATCGACGGCATCGCTTTTCAGACCAATATCCTGGCGCTGAACGCCGCCGTGGAGGCGGCGCGCGCCGGCGAGCAGGGGCGCGGCTTTGCGGTGGTGGCCTCGGAGGTGCGCAACCTGGCCCAGCGCAGCGCGGCGGCCGCCAGGGAAATCAAGGAGCTGATCAGCGATTCGGTGGCCAAGGTCGAGACCGGCAGCCGGCTGGTGGGCCAGGCCGGCAGCACCATGGACGATGTGGTCGCCAGCGTGCGCAGCGTGAGCACCATCATCAGCGAGATCGCCGTCGCCAGCGGCACGCAGAACGAGGGCATCGACCAGGTCAATATCGCCATCGCCCAGATGGACAGCGTGACCCAGCAGAACGCCGCGCTGGTGGAGCAGGCCGCCGCTGCGGCCGAGGCCATGCAGCAGCAGGCGCTGGACCTGGCCGCGGCGGTGAGCGTGTTCAGGATCGCCGGCGACCCGCGCGGGGCCGTCAGGGCGCTGGCGTAGCGGCAGGCTGGTCCGGCAGCGCCGGGCGCTCCTCCTGCATGGCGGCGCGCGGCGCGTGGAGGAGGCTGGTTAGTCCAGCGTCCACACGTAGGTCAGGTTGGTCCAGGTCGCTTCGGTCAAGGCATCGCCGTTGGCCGTCTTGAACTTGCACTGCGACAGGGCCTTGCGCGCAGTCTTGTCCAGCTCGTGCGAGCCGCTCGACTTCTGCAACTTCGATTCGATGACCTTGCCATCGGTTCCCACCAACAGCGCCAGCTGCACGGTGCCGCTCTCGCCGCGCCGGTAGGCGCCGGGCGGGTACTCCGGCGGCGCGCAGTTGCGCGAGTCCATCACCACGGCGGGACGCGCGGCCTGGCTGGCGCTGGCCGTGCTGGCGGCGGCCGGCGCGCTGGCCCGGCTCGCTTCGGCCACGGCCTTGGTCTCGCTGCGTGCGGGCTCGGGCGCAGCCGCGCGCTCGGGCTCGTCTTTTGGACGGACGTTTTCAGCCGCCGGGGCGGGCTTGGCGGCCTGCGCGACCGGCGCGGACGGGGGAACGGAGCTGGCCTTTGCCACCTCGGCCGGCTTGGCCGGCGGCGGCGCCTGCTTGGCGCTGGATGGCGCGGACGGCAGGTCCAGCTTGTGCAGGCCCAAGCCCATGTTCTTCAACATGGCCGTCAGGCGCTCGAACTCCGAGGCCTTGACGGCGGCTGGGGACGGGGCAGGCGCCTTTGGCACGGCGGCGGGTTTGGGCGCCTCTGCAGCGGCCGCCTCCTTGGCTGCCGGTTTCTGGACCGCGTCGGCACTGGAAGGCTTGGCATTGGCGGCTTCGTCTGCCGTGGTGGTGGCCGTGCCGGGGGCGTACATGGCCGCCTGTTCAAGGCGCATCATCGCCTGATTGTCTTTCCACAGGAACCACAGGACCGGCAACGCCACGGCGGTCACCAGCGCGAACACCAGGGCCACCACACGCGCCTCGCGGCCCCGTGCGAAGTTGCCAAGCTGCTGGCGCAGGGTTTCCGTCTTGTCACCGGCTTTGCCCGCCGACACTCCCGGCGTCGCCGGGCGCCTGGCCCGTGCCTTTTGTTCGGGAGCGAAGGATTCGTAGGGCACAGGGGCGCTGTCGTCGTCGACCGAGGCCTGGAACGCGAATTCCGGCGTCCGGATGCGCTGTTCGCTCAGCATCTGCAAGTCGTACAGTTCCCGCTGGTCCGCATCGGACAGCACGCTGTAAGCGGCATTCAGCCGCGCCATTACCTTGGCGGCCTCATCGTTGCCGCTGTTCTTATCCGGATGGTGCTTCTGCGACAGCGAACGATAGGCCGCGCGGATCACCTCGGGGGGCGCGTCGCGCGTGACGTTGAGACTTTCGTAATGGCTATGGAATTTTGTCATGGTTTCTGGCGCCCCAAACGGCTAAGAACTTGTAATTTTGTTCAGCAACGCAAGATACTATATTGAAATCAAGGTTTGGGCTGCGGTTCTGTGCTGCAGTGTGGGAAAAATGACTTAAATACAACAGTTGCGTAATATACACACCCCGTCAGGGCGTTTCCAGCCCGCCTCACCCGCGTTTCGTAAACAACGCTAAACATCATGCCAACTTTGAAAGTTTGTAGAGCCGAGATGGCTTCTTCTGTATAAACCTTTCAAGTTGGAATGCGATAACCATCGACATACAACCGGTAATCCAGCCGTTTAGGAAATTCCAGTTCCACGGCGATGGCGCTCTGCGACCGACACATAATAAAGCCCAATATCGGGCACGACCTGGAGATAGCACATGACACTACAAGCCCCTCACGCATCACGACAGCGCCCCTGGCGCAAGACCCCCATCGCCACCGCGCTGAGCCTGGGATTGCTGGCACTGGCCAGCGCCCACGCGCAAACCGCATCCACCGATAAACCGGCCGAGAAGGCGGCCGACAAGAACGCCGACGCCAAGCCGGTCGAATCCGTGGTCGTCACCGGCTACCGCTACGCGATCGAGAAAAGCCTCGACCAGAAGCGCAACGCCAACGCCATTGTCGACGTGGTCACCGCCGAAGACATCGGCAAATTCCCCGACAAGAACGTGGCCGACGCGCTGCAGCGCGTGCCGGGCGTGATCATCGACCGCAGCGGCGGCGAGGGCAAGAACGTCAGCGTTCGCGGCCTGTCTTCGGAGCTGACCCTGACCCAGCTGAACGGCAACTACATCGCCACGGCCGAATCCAACGGCGACCCGACCCGCTCGTTCAACTACATGCTGATGCCGGCGAACATGCTGTCCAGCGCCGAGCTGTTCAAGACGCCGGAGGCGCGCATCGACGAGGGCGGCATCGGCGGCACGGTGATCCTGCACACGCGCCGTCCGCTGGAGGTCAAGTCCGGCTCCGGCTTCGTTTCCGCCGAGGGCACCTGGGCCGACACGACCAAGAAGACCGACGGCCAGTTCTCCGGCCAGTACGCCTGGCATGACGAGGCCAACCGCTTCGGCGTGCTGGTCGGCTACACCCAGCAGAAGCGCACCACGCGCACCATGGGCGCCAGCACCGAGAACTGGCAGTGGTACGGCGACAACTACAAGACCCATCCGGCGACCGACGTCAACGGCAAGCCGTCGGACATGAACAGCTACTGGTGGGGCCAGTCCGGCTTCAACGACCAGAACGGCAAGCACTACACCAACTTCATGATGCCGACGTCGGTCAACTTCGAGGTCAAGAGCGAGGACCGCGAGCGCAAGGGCGGCCAGCTGACCCTGCAAGCGAAGCCGATGCGCAACCTGACGCTGACCGGCAACTACTTCCGCTTCGACCTGTCGCAGAACTCGCAGACCAACACGCTGAAGATCCCGGAATGGAACCTGGCGCGCTACGACGGCGACGGCAACTGGCCGGGCGGCCGCATGCTCGACGGCCTGACCTTCGACCGCAGCGGCACCATCGTCACCGGCGCGCAATACAGCGCGCACGCCGGCAAGACCTACTACTGCAGCGGCAACCAGGCCCAGGCCGGCGGCCTGACCAACACCGGCGGCTTCGGCCCGGACGATTGCACCATTCCGACGCCGCAGATCACCGGCAGCTACAACCGCGAGAAGGCGCTGTCGCAAACCGCCGACCTCGAAGCCGAATGGCACGGCGAGTCGCTGGACGCCATCTTCAAGGGCGGCCGCACCTGGGCCGGCGGCGGTCCCGACCTGCAGTTCGCCATGCCGATCAAGCCGCGCCTGCAGAACGCCGACGGCAGCTGGACCCTCGGCAACTACGCCAGCGCCTGGAGCACGACCGGCACGCCGAGCATGACGTTCTCGCCGCAGCTGATGGACAACCTGCAGAAGGGCATCGGCGAGATCGACCTCGGTTCGACCTCGTCCTCGTGGACCCGCAACAGCACCCAGCAGAAGTACGCCCAGGCCGACTTCACCTGGCACGCCGACAGCAAATGGCTGGACTCGCTGCAGTTCGGCGGCAAGTACCGCGACGGCGGCACCCACCGCAGCACCGGCAACAACTACTGGGTATGCAAGGGCGCCGACCCGGCCAACTACGACAAGCGCTACCAGGCCGGCTGCGACCCCACCGCCAACAAGTTCCAGCCGCAGTTCCTGTACGGCTCGTCGCTGGGCAACCTGGCGGGCGGCATCAACGCCAGCGCCTTCCCGGCGATTAACTACCCGGCCTACATCAGCTACCTGAACCAGACCTACGGCAGCATGCAGACCCGCAACGAGGACAACTTCGTCTACAACGTCGACGAGAAGATTTCCTCGACCTACCTGCAGGCCAACATCAAGACCGACCGCCTGCGCGGCAACGTCGGCCTGCGCGTGGTGCGCACCAGGCAGCATGCCGACTCGACCGACCGGGTCGACAACTACAACGACTACTTCTACAACGGCGCCAACGGCAGCCCGGCGCCATGCCAGGCGGGCGGGGCGCCGGCGGTCGGCGCGCCGGCCGGCTCGGGCTGCGTCAGCGGCTTCACCACGCTGCCGGACAGCACCGCGAAGGTCTCGTCGTTTGTGGTCAGCTCGCTCGACCGCAGCTACACCGACGTGCTGCCGAGCTTTAACCTGGCCTACGACCTGAGCCAGAACCTGCTGCTGCGCGTGGCCGCCTCCAAGGTGGTGTCGCGGCCAAGCTATGGCGACATCGCCTCGCCGGGCGGCCTGCAGTACTACAGCCAGGAATACGTCAACGACCGCCGCCTGATCGGTGGCGGCGACAAGCAGGGCTGGTTCGGCGAGGGCAGCAACAAGCAGCTCGATCCGTACAAGGCCACCCAGCTGGACCTGGGGCTGGAGTGGTACTTCCAGCGCGGCTCGGTGCTGGGCGCCGACCTGTTCCGCAAGAACGTCAGCAACTTCTCGGTGCCGGTGGTGCGCGACGTGACCATGAACGTGGGCGGCAAGTCGGTGACGGTGCAGAACTACTCGACCACCGCCGGCGGCCGCAACGGCGTGTCGCAGGGCATCGAGATGTATGCCCAGCACACGCTCGCATCCGGCCTCGGCTTCCAGGTCAACTACACGTACAACAAGACCAACCAGGCCGCCATCACGCTGGGCGACGGCACGGAGATCGGCAAGTCGCCGCTGGTGGGCAGCGCCAAGAACCAGGCCAACGTCACTGTGTTTTACGAGACCGACCGGTACCTGCTGCGCGCCTCGTACAACCGCCGCGGCGAAGTGGTGGACGGTCTGATCAACGGCTTGAACGTGTATGAGGAGCCGTACAGCCAGATCGACCTGAACGTGGCGTACAACATCACCAAGCAGCTGAGCCTGACCGCTTCGGTGCTCAACCTGACCAAGGAAGAGACGCGTTCGCACCTGGGCAGCGACACCAAGGATCGCTTCTACGCCAACGGTTACGCCGGCCGCATCGCGTACTTCGGCGCGAACTACAAGTTCTGATGTTCTCCCCGCTTCCCCGCGCCCGCCGGCGTGGGGGAGAGCCTCATGTCGGCCGTTGCCATTCCTGGCGACTGCCGACTTTTTTGCTTGAGTGAGCGTGTACACAGATGAAAAATACTCCCAGCATTTCCATCGAGGGCCAGCGTATCAAGCGCGTGGTGGTGGTCGGCGGCGGCAGCGCCGGCTGGATGGCGGCCGCGGCCCTGGCCACCTATCTCGGCAAGCAGGCCTCGGTGCGCCTGGTCGAGTCGGAAGAGATCGGCATCGTCGGTGTGGGCGAGGCCAGCGTGCCGCACATTCGCATGTTCAACGCGCAGATGCTGGGCATCGACGAGGCCGAGTTCGTCAAGCGCACGCAGGGCACGGTCAAGCTCGGCATCCAGTTCCAGGATTGGTCGCGCATCGGCGACAGCTACATCCACGGCTTCGGCGTCATCGGCCGTTCGTTGGGGCCGCTGCCGTTCCATCAGTTCTGGTTGAAGCTGTTCCAGTCCGGGCGGGCCGCGCCAATCGGCGACTACTCGCCGCAGACCGTGATGGCGCCGCAAGGCAAGTTCGCGCGCGGCGACGGCAACGCGCCGGCCGGCTCGCCGCTGGCCGACATCGCCTACGCCTATCATTTCGACGCCAGCCTGTACGCGCGTTTTTTGCGCGAGCTGTCGGAACAGCGCGGCGTGCGGCGCACCGAGGGCAAGATCGCCGGCGTCAACCTGCGCGCCGACGATGGCTATGTCGAATCGGTGACGATGGAAAACGGCGAAGTGATCGAGGGCGAGTTGTTCATCGACTGCTCGGGCTTCCGGGGACTGCTGATCGAGCAAGCGCTCAAGACCGGCTACGAGGACTGGACGCATTGGCTGCCGTGCGACCGCGCGCTGGCCGTGCCGTGCGAACGCGTCGATCCGCTCACGCCGTACACGCGCGCCACCGCGCGCGCGGCGGGCTGGCAGTGGTGCATCCCGCTGCAGCACCGCACCGGCAACGGTTATGTGTATTCGAGCCGTTACATCAGCGACGACGAGGCCGCCTCCACGCTGATGGCCAATCTCGATGGCAAGCCGCTGGCCGATCCGCGCCCGCTGCGCTTCACGCCCGGCATGCGCAAGAAATTCTGGAACAAGAACGTGGTGGCGCTGGGCTTGGCCAGCGGCTTTCTGGAACCGCTGGAATCGACCAGCATCTATCTGGTCCAGTCGGGCATCAGCCGCTTGCTGGCGCTGTTCCCCGGCGCTGATTTCAGTCCGCTGCTGGCGGAACGGTTCAACCGCGAGTCCGCGTTCGAGTACGAGCGGGTCCGGGATTTCCTGATCCTGCATTACCACGCTACCGAGCGCAACGACACGCCGTTCTGGGATTACTGCCGCACCATGTCCATCCCGGACAGCCTGCGAGAAGCGATGGAACTGTTCCGCAGCGACGGCCGCTACTTCCGCAACGGCGAGGACTTCTTCGCGCTGCCGAGCTGGGTGCAGGTGATGCTGGGCCAGCGCATCATGCCGCGCGGCTACCATCCGATTGTCGACGATATGCCGGAAGATAAGCTGGCCGGCTACGTCGAGGACATGCGCGCGACGCTGGCGCACGCGGTGGCGTCGATGTCGACGCACGAGGAGTGGATCAACCGCTATTGGAAGGCGCCCATGTCCTGAGCGCTCCGCAGACCTCGCGTCTGAGCGTGGAAGCGGAAGCGCCGCCATTAACCTGCAGGTCGCGGCGGGATGGTAGCATTGGACTTCCACTGACAGGAGTGCGTAGCGTGGCCATGCCCGATGATTTTGACGATCTCGATGCCCTCAAGGCGAGGCTGGACTCGTTGCGGCCATTGCCGGCGGCTGCGCTGCGCAACCTCCATGACGAGCTGGTGCTGCGCTGGACCTACAACTCCAATGCCATCGAGGGAAACACGCTGACGCTCCTGGAAACCAAGGTTGTCCTTGAAGGTATCGCCGTTGGCGGCAAGCTCTTGCGCGAACATTTCGAGGCCATCAACCACCGCGACGCCATTTTGTACGTGGAGGATGTGGCGCGGAAAGCGGAACCGTTGAGCGAGTGGCAGATCCGCAATCTGCATCGGCTGGTGCTCAAGCAAATTGACGACGATAACGCCGGCGTCTACCGGCGGCACAATGTTACGATCGCCGGCGCCCGCCATGTACCGCCGGACGTGCTATTGGTGCCTGAGCAGATGGCGGCGTTGATGCGATGGTATGACACCGAGGCGGCGGCGCTGCATCCGGTCGCCCGCGCGACCAGGCTGCACGTGGACTTCGTAAAAATTCATCCCTTTGTCGATGGCAATGGCCGCACGGCCCGGCTGCTGCTCAACCTTGAGTTGATGAAGGCTGGCTTCCCGGCGATCGTATTGCCAGTGACGCGGCGCCTGGCGTACTACGAGGCGTTGGACAACGCGCACGTAGAAGGCGACATGGCCCCGTTTGTCGCGCTCGTGAGGCAGGCGGTGCGAGAAGGATTCGAGCCGTATTGGCACGTGCTTCGAGCTTTCTCGAATTCCGCCCCCGAATTCAAGGGCGGTTATACATAAACAGCGCCTTTAGGAGTTTACAGATGATGAGAACCATATTGATCGCGGCAGCATTGCTCGCAAGCGGTACGGCCGCCGCTGAAATCAAGTCAGAAACCTCTTGCTACTTCGGAGACTCGCGTCCTGGCAGCAAGGTGCATCTGAGCCTGGCCGTGCGCATCTACACCGACACGGAAAACAGCAAGGAAATTGGCGCTTTTGCGCAGTACAACGGCGCCAAGACGAGCGTTCCTTTGGTGTTTGTAAAATATGTCCCTACCGATACCGACGAGCCCGGTCTTGGCAACTATGAGTTGACCCGTGTCGAGGTCGTGGACAAGAAGGTTACTGGTGAATACGTATTCGTCCAAACCGGCGCCGGTATCCGGCAAGGGCGCTATGTGACCTACAAGAGTGCCAAGTACCCCAAGCCCATTCTGCTTCAGAAGGGCTATGAAGATGATCCCAACTGCAAGTTCAACGAGTAAGAGCTCGCTCGAAATGTGATGTGAAGATAGGCTCAAAGCGTGCCCGGCAAAGCTGGTCGGGGTGAGAGGATTCGAACCTCCGGCCTCTGCGTCCCGAACGCAGCGCTCTACCAGGCTGAGCCACACCCCGACTACGTCTTAATTACATCAGAATTTTGCCCTTTTTTCAACGGTCGCCCGCCTGACCGAACCCCCAATGTGTGACTAAATGCCAACGCCGAGCCCAGGAATGGCAGGTTTCTTGCTTTGCAAAAAGATCAAGATGATTAATATGGTTAAATATACCAATACGCATTATTTTGGGGCGGCGCCCTCACTGACAAGGGAAGGTCTGGCATGAAAACACGGCAAAAATTGATGTGTGGTGCGGTGGCGGCGGCGATGGCGAGTTCCGCCTGGGCGCAAACCAAGCAGTCCGACGAGATCGAAGTAGTCAAGGTGACGGCGCAGAAGCGCAAGGAAGATCCGGCCAAGGTGGCGATGAGCATCACCGCCGTCACCGGCACCCAGTTGCAGGCCGAGCACGTCAACGACTTCACCGACCTGACCCGCGTGGTGCCGAATATCTCCTTCACCGCCGCCAGCGGCAACGGCGGCGCCGGTCCCGGCACCGAGAACATCGAGATCCGCGGCATCAGCTCGACGGCCGGCGCGGCCACCGTCGGCATCTACCTGGGCGACGTCTCCATCACCGTCGGCAACGTCTACACCATGGGCACGGTGGAGCCCAAGTTCTTCGACATCGACCGCGTCGAGGTGCTGCGCGGCCCGCAGGCCACGCTGTACGGCGCCAGCTCGATGGGCGGCACCATCAAGTTCGTGCCGAACGAGCCGGACTTGAAGGAGCGCGAATTCACCACTTACGGCGAGCTGTCCAACACCAAGGGCGGCAGCGGTAATTACGCGGCCAATATGGTGGCCAACTTCCCGCTGATCCAGGACGAGCTGGCGCTGCGCATCGGCGTGCAGGCCCAGCACACGGGCGGCTACATCAACCAGGTCGATGGCGACGGCAATGTGCTGGCCCACGACATCAACAAGCTCAGCGACCAGGAACTGCGCGTGGCGCTGAAGTGGAAGCCGATCCGCTCGGTGACGGTCACGCCGTCGGTCTATTACCAGAAGGTGGACGCCAAGGACATCGCGGCCTTCAACCTGGACCGCCCTTACTACCAGGCGCAGAAGCAGGTGCGCGAGCCGTCCAAGGATACGCTGCTCACGCCGAGCGTGACCGTCAACTGGGACATGGGTACGATGGACCTGACCTCGGCCACCAGCTACTTCGAGCGCAAGTTCGACCGCACGCAGAACGGCTCGGCCTACAACAGCTATTCGCTGTCGACCTTCCTGACCTCGACCGACGACGGCGGCAAGGCGCCGCCCGAGCTGATCGCCGCCATCGCCGGCCTGCCGTCGGCGGTCTACCTGAACAACCAGGTGCGCCAGGTGTCGCAGGAGTTCCGGCTCGCCTCGCATCCGTACGACGCGGCGGTGTCGCCGTGGACCTGGCTGGCCGGCACCTACTTCTCGAACCAGCACACCAACATCATCGAGAACGATCCGATCTTCGGCGTCACCGATACCTTCAAGAGCTTCGGTTTCGACATCGCCGACCCGGACCTGCTGCCTGGCGCGCGGCCCGGCCAGTTCCCGAGCGATAACTCGTTCGCCGGCGCCTTCCATTTCCGCGAGAAGCAAAGCTCTGTCTTCGGCGAGGTCAACTACTACTTCACGCCGGCGGTGCACGCGACCGTGGGAGCGCGCTACCTGAAGGCCGATTCGACGCTGGACCAGCGCAACGGCAACTACCTGGCCGGCGCCGGCAACAACAGCAGCGCGGCCTCGTCGTCGAAGGCGTTCACGCCGAAGTACGCGCTGACGTGGGAAGTCAATCCGACCAACACCGTCTACACCAGCGTGGCCAAGGGCTTCCGCCTGGGCGGCAACAACATCTACGTGCCGCCGACCACCTGCGCGCAGGACTTGGAGGCGAACGGCCTGAGCAAGGGTCCGGATTCGTATTCGTCCGACAGCCTGTGGAGCTACGAGGTGGGCAGCAAATCGCGCTTCCTCAACAACCGCGTGTCGGTCAACGCCGACGTGTTCTACGTGAAGTGGAAGAACATCCAGCAGGGCGTGTACCTGCCGACCTGCGCTTACACCTACAACGCCAACGCAGGCGATGCCACCAGCAAGGGCTTCGAGTTCGACATCAAGGCCAAGCCGATTTCCGGCCTGACGCTGACCGCCTCGGCCGGCTACGTGAAGGCCGAGTTGTCGAACGACGAGGGGTCGCGCAACGGCGTGGTCGGCGCGGTGGCCGGCGCGCAGGTGCAGGGCGTGCCGAAATATAACGCGGCCATCAACGCGACCTACAACTTCGCGGCCTTCGGCGACAAGAGCGCCTACGTGATGGGCGGCATGCAGTGGGTGGGCGCCAGCAAGGGCTCGCTCAATCCCGACCAGACCGACTACAACCGGCCGTCCTACCACAGCACCGACTTCAGCGCCGGCATGTCCATCGACCGCTACAACGTGAGCGTGTTCATCAAGAACGCCTTCGATACCGACACGGTGATCCAGCATCCGCAGGTGGCGTCCATCGTGCAGGGCTACCGGCTGACGCCGCGCAGCATCGGCGTGAGCGTGGCGGCGAAGTTTTAAGCGATAATGCTGCCTTTGATTTCCACGCAAAGGCAGCATCATGAGCATCACGATTTATCACAACAACGCCTGCGGCACCTCGCGCAAGACGCTGGAGGCGATACGCGCCAGCGGCGTCGAGCCGGAGATTGTCGACTACGTCAAGAACCCGCCGTCGCGCGAGGCGCTGAAGGCGATGATCGCCAAGGCCGGCCTGACCGCGCGCGCCGCGATGCGCGACAAGGGCGACTTGTATGAAGAGCTCGGCCTGGCCGACGCCTCGCTGTCGGACGACGCGCTGCTCGACGCCATGATGGCCCATCCCATCCTGATCAACCGCCCGTTCGTGGTGAGCGACAAGGGCGTGCGCCTGTGCCGTCCATCCGAGCTGGTGCTGGAACTGCTGTAATGACGCGCCCGCTGCGCTGGCTGTCCTGGCTGATGCTGGCCGCCACGTTGGTCGCGGCGCCGTTCGCGCGCGCGTGGCAGGTGCCGGCCGGCTGGGACCTGACCTTTCAGGCGCAGCGGGCGGAAGAGCCGGCGATACACGAGGGCTGGAAGCTTTACCGGAAGATCGACCAGCGCGCCTGGCAGATGCGCCTGATGCTGCAGCAGGTGCCGCTCGATAACCCTGATACGGTCGTGTTCGTGGCGTCCGACATGAAGCGTTACGGCTTGTTCGTCCAGGGAGACCGCGCCTATCTGATGCTGGAGCGTAATTGGGCGTCGTTCGACGTGCGCCCGGTCAGCGCCGACGAGGCGCGCCGCCTGATCCGCCGCTACGCCGCCCATAACGGCCCGACGCTGGGCGTGCCGTCCGAAGCCGTCGCATGCAGCTCCGACGTCGCCAGGGCGGTGGTGAACCTGCTCGTCGACGGCAAGGCCCGGCAATACTGGCTGTCCGGCGCGGACTACTGCTATTTCAAGACCGACCTGCTCGCTCCGCTCAAGGAGATGCTGTGCGCCAGCCACTGCTACACCAGCAAGATGGTCGACCGTTGGGTGACGCCGCTGGAACGCGATATCAAGAATTTGCCGGCCACCGGCCCGGTGACCGGCGTGTCGCCGGGCGACCCGCTTACCGGCCTGACGTCGCGGGCGCCGGTGCTGCGGGACGCGGCGGCCGTGCTGCGCGACGGCGGCACGCCGGAAGCCATGTGCTACCAGCTCAATCAGTTGCTGGACCTGCCGTCGCCTACGCACAAGGGGCAGGGACGAGATTACAGGGATGGCGACGATGCCGAGATCAACGCCGCCATGCTGGCGCTGCTGGGACGGCTCGACCCTGGCTGCACTTACAGCACCGGCCATCCGCTGCTGCACATATTGGTCCGGCGCAGCGAGCCGGCTGTGATCGAGCTGGCGCTGCAGCGCGGTTTCCCGGTGAACGAGGAGCAGGAGATCGATTTCCGTACGCCGCTCGACGAGGCGATTTCCGCGAAACGCGAGGACGTCCAGCAAATCCTCCGGCAGGCCGGCGGCGTGCGCCACACCGCAGCCGGCAAGTAAGCGCGGCCCCAAACAAAAACGGCGCCCGAGGCGCCGTTGTCGTTTAGTGCGTGCGGTTGACCGAGAAGTGGGCTAGCTGCAGTAGCGATTCCTTGTAGACGCTGTCGGGCAGGTCGGCGATCGCGGCGGCGGCGCGTTCGGCCGCCGTCAAGGCCTGCTGGCGCGTGTAGTCCAGCGCGCCGCTGGTGGTGATCGCGGCCAGGATGGTGTCGAAGTGCTGCTCGTCGCCCTGCTCGATGCAGCTGCGCACCAGCTCGCGCTGTTCCGGCGTGCCGTTTTCCATCAGGTAGATCAGCGGCAGCGTCGGCTTGCCTTCGCGCAGGTCGTCGCCGACGTTCTTGCCGATTTCATTGGCGTCGCCGGCGTAGTCCAGCACGTCGTCGATCAGCTGGAAGGCCGTGCCCAGCGAGCGGCCGTATTCGCCGGCCGCTTCGATCTGCGTGTCGTTGCAGCCGGAGATCAGCGCGCCCAGCTCGGCCGCCGCTTCGAACAGCTTGGCGGTTTTGGACCGGATCACTTGCAGATAGCGTTCCTGGCTGACGTCCGGGTCGTGCATGTTCAGCAGCTGCAGCACTTCGCCCTCGGCGATGACGTTGGTGGCGTCGGACAGGATCTGCATCACGCGCATATTGTTCAGGCCGACCATCATCTGGAAGGCGCGCGAGTACAGGAAGTCGCCCACCAGCACCGAGGCGGCGTTGCCGAACAGGGCGTTGGCGGTGGCGCGGCCGCGGCGCAGCGACGATTCGTCGACCACGTCGTCGTGCAGCAGGGTGGCGGTGTGGATGAATTCCACCACCGCGGCCAGCTCGTGGTGCGCCGTGCCTTTGTATGCGTAGGCGTTGGCCACCAGCAGGACCAGCACCGGCCGGATGCGTTTGCCGCCGGCGCTGATGATGTATTCAGCAATCTGATTGACGAGACTAACCTCGGAATGCAGTTTCTGGCGGATCACCGTGTTGACCGCGTCCATGTCGGCGGCGATCGTTTGGGCGATATTGTTTTGGGTGGCGTTTTGGGTAGCGGCAGACAAGGCGAACCTGTGCGGTAGACTATTGGTGCCGAGATTATACGTCATGGCCCCGCAGAGAGGGGCATAGACCCCCTTACGAGGCAACATGTTTGCCAATTATGTAACGCGCGGGCGGCGGCAAAATTGTCGACATACCACGCCCGCCGGCATTTGTGAATAGTTTTTGACGCGAAATCCCATCCCATGTATAATCAGCGGTTCCCCGGTTTCCATGCATGCAGTTGTGCCGGCGCCGGACGGAATTTTCTTAACATTTGATGAGGTTTCAAATCATGTACGCGGTCATAAAAACCGGTGGCAAACAATACAAAGTTGTCGCTGGCGAAAAACTTAAAGTAGAACAGATACCGGCAGACATTGGTTCCGAACTCACCATCGATCAGGTCCTCGCCGTTGGCGAAGGCGAGAGCATCAAATTTGGTGCTCCTCTGGTTGAGGGTGCAAAGGTACTGGTTACTGTTGTGGCACACGGTCGTCACGATAAAGTGAAGATTTTCAAGATGCGTCGTCGTAAGCATTACCAGAAGCGTCAA
>Ga0209646_1000222_pt1 | contig 61152 bp, 49 predicted proteins | sample AraplaL_Col_mTSA_FD_184259 | JGI IMG/M metagenome (GOLD analysis project Ga0209646, IMG submission 184259) | Arabidopsis root microbial communities from the University of North Carolina, USA - plate scrape CL_Col_mTSA (SPAdes) (version 2) | ecosystem: Host-associated > Plants > Roots >...
CTTCTACAACCGCCAGCGGCGCCATTCGCGTCTCGGCTACGTATCGCCGGCGACGTTCGCTGATAATTTCAGAAAGCAGGCGCTGGCTGCTTGAAACGGACGTGTCCATTATTGACAGTACACCTCACTGTGTGCAAGTTTGCTCCGACTGCTTTTGGTCGGCTGCAGTAGTGCTGACCTATCAATTACAACCCTTGTCGCCCGTTATCTTTGCCAATAATTCAGGGGGAATTGGTTGTCCATTTGAACTTAAATGACGTGCCGTCTCATGAAGTAGATTCATTCGGGCAATCTTTACTACAGCCCACGCAATAATCCCTACAATCGGTATCAGAAGAGCGATTATCGGGATAAGTAGCGGTGAAATATCAGTAAATAAACTCATTTTTCTTGATTACCTATAAATTCAACATAAAAAATTGGTTTCACGAGAAATGACTACTCCCGCCCGGTATCGGTCCGAGGTTCAGTTAAGCTTCAAGTCAAACTCATGGGGTGAGCCTGCGCTTGCAGTTAAACGGCCCCCTTGCTGTAGCAGGGCCAGCGCTTCTTGCCCCATCTATCGTATTGCAATTTTTGATGGCCGCTTCTGGAAGGAGACGGAGCGCTATCGTAAAGCAAGTATTTGTCTTTCTACTTCTACCATCTAGCCCTGCCAAATTAGATCTAAGTCACCATCGACGAACCCGACAGCGACGGCCTCTCCTTCCTTTAGTTTTGCCGCAGCACCCGACGACTTGCGTAGCAGCTTTACCAGCAACTGCTTCGTATCGCATAGGCACTCTTCCCAACTCCCGTCGGCGAATTCTCGAGGAATAGAAATAGAACGAGGACTGGCCACCCACGCCTCATCACATGCCCAGTCCATGTCATCTTCATCGAACTCTTCGGCACCGATTAGCTCAATTCCGTATTTCGCCTCTGCTGAGGCTAGCTCGAAGAGGTTAAATGAGTACGCCACTACTGTTTGAGGGACTTCTACAGCGAGCGCGGACGCAATCCAGCGCTCAATATTTTCAGAAAATTCCATGTTCCATTTATTCATTCAGTCTGCTGCGGTAGTTCGGTTCTGGCCGATACCGGCATCAGAGCATAGCTGATCGTCACGCAGAAAAGTTCACACATTGTCACCTCCCCCATTCCCCTGGCGAAGAGCCGGGTATAATTATTTTTTTGCCACTGTTGATCCCAGCGAGGTACTCCATGACAGAGAAGACATTGAATTCCAAGGCTGATGCCTACGTCGACAAGCCTGGCCAATGGCAGGACGCATTCAAGAAGCTGCGCGCCATCGCCCTTGATTGCGACCTGACAGAGGAATTCAAATGGGGCCACCCGTGCTACACGCTGGACGGCCAGAACGTCGTGCTGATGCACGGCTTTAAGGACTACTGCGCGCTGCTGTTCTTCAAGGGCTCGTTGATGCAGGACCCGAAAGGCATCCTGATCCAGCAAACCGAGAACGTGCAGGCGGGACGCCAGATCCGCTTTACCAGCGCGGAAGAAATCGCCAAGATGGCTTCGACGTTAAAGAGCTACATCCGCGAGGCCATCAAGGTGGAGAAGTCCGGTGCGCAGGTGGAGTTCAAGAAGACCGCCGAATTCGACATGCCGGAAGAATTCCTGTGCAAGCTGGAGGAGTCGCCAGCGCTGCAGGAAGCCTTCGCCGGCTTGACGCCGGGCCGGCAGCGCGGCTACCTGCTCCACTTCTCCTCCGCCAAGCAAGCCAAGACCCGCGAGTCGCGCGTGGAGAAATGCATCCCGCACATCCTCAAAGGCAAAGGCCTGGATGACTAGGCCTCATCGAACCGCCAGCGCATAGCCGGTATTCCCCTTGGGGACGTTGTAGACGCCAAAGTCGCAGCTAAACACGCTCCACGCATCGCCCGGACTGGCCGCATCGGTGGTGGAAGTCCAATAGTACTGGAACTGCGCAAAGTGGGAGAAGCTGGCGGGCTGGGAGGCGATGCCGGCCGTGGAACTGTTGAACGTCTCGTTAAAATAATCGGCCATGTTGCCCTGCCCACGATCGGCCAAGCTCTGCATCTCCTTCCGGTTCGGCATTCTCCATGCCCCCGCGACCGAACCGTCCGTCAAGCCGCACTGCCCGCTGGCGAGCGTGCTGATGGCGCCGATCGCCGCCGTCCAATTCTGCTGTATGCAATCCGCCTTCTTCAACCAGATCAAGCCGGTGGCCGTATCGGTTACCGTGCCGTTGCCGTTGTCGCGCATGCGCGGCGCGGGTAGCGGTGCGCCCTTCTGCAGCGAACCGTCATCGCCGCTGGCGTAGAAAACGTAGAACCCCGTCGCCTGCAACCTGCCCGCCCCGGTGCTGGTCCCCTTGACCGCCCACACCGCGTTCGTCGATGTCGTCTTGATGTTGAGATTAGAACTGGCGTTGTCGTTGATGTAGCGCCCGTCCTGCATGCGGACCGCCCATGCGTTCGACGAGCCACCCTGCCCGCCGTAGTAGCTGGTCGATGTCCAGTAGATTCCCATCGATACCGCAGTGAACGGGTGGCCGGCGGTGAGCGCAGGACTGCTGGCCGATACGTCGACCAGGCTTTCAAGCTCCACCAGATTGGGCAGCCGCCAATCGCCGGCCTTGGATCCGTCTGTCAGTCCGCACGCTCCGCTCGCCAACTGGTTGGCCTCCGCCAGCGCGTTCGCCCATAGCGCCGGGCTGAGGCAACCGGCGTTTTTCAACCAGACCAGGCCGGTCAAGTTGTCGGTGACCGTGCCGTCCTGATTGTCGGTGTAACGCCTGCCGGGCCAGGCCACACCTTTTTTCAGTGCGCCATCGTCGCCGGCAACGTAGCTGGTCGTTTGCCCCGTCGAGGCGATGCTCACCAGCGGATTGCTGCCGTCGTAGGCATTGAAGTTGGCGCCAGTGATGGAATTGTTAACGGTCGAATTCAAATTAACGACGTTGAACATGATGCCGGAACCGCCATCGGGATTTGAAAAAGAATCGTTGTATTCGCTGCGCGTGACGGAGGCGCCGCTGTTGACGTACCAGTGCTTGCCCGATGAGTCCCACAGGTAGCCGGCGCGGTCGCCCGACACATTCGCCGCCATGAAGGGATTGAACGCGTATCCGGCTTTCGAGGCGAAGAACTGGTAGTCGATCGTGCAGGACATGGTGCAGGAAGTCCCCAGGCCGCTCACGCTATAGTTCCCGTTGGCGTCGGTGGTGAGGCTCGCGAATACGCGGTGGGTATTCGTCTCGTAGACGGTCACGGTGGCACCGGCCAGCGGCGCGCCTTGGAACATCACCGTACCGGTGGCGGTGTTGGTCGGGACAGGAACAAAGGGTTGGGTATTGCCTCCTGAACCGCCGCCTCCTCCGCCACCGCCACCGCAAGCGTTGACCAGGCCGACACCAAGCACCAGCAGCAAACGGACGCGCCTCATGGGTTTCTCCCTGTTTTTTTCCTAGTCTAGCCCCCTTCCAGGGCTGGCGCCACTTCAAACTGGTTTACCGACGTTTAGATGCTAAACTCTTGCCCCTACGCGGGAAAATTTTTAGACATTTGGATGAAAACCATAGCCATCATCGGCGGCGGCATTACCGGCGTCACCACCGCTTATGCGCTCGCCAGGCGCGGCTTCGCTGTCACGCTGCTAGAACGCCATCGCTACGCGGCGATGGAAACGTCGTTCGCCAATGGCGGCCAGCTGTCCGCCTCCAACGCCGAGGCTTGGAACCACAAGGACACTGTCGTCAAGGGCCTGAAGTGGATGCTGAGGAACGACGCGCCGCTGCTGGTCAATCCGAAACCCAGCTGGCATAAGCTGTCGTGGTTCGCGGAGTTCATCGCAGCCATTCCCCACTATCGCGACAACACCATCGCCACCGCCAGGTTGGCCGTGGCCGCGCGCCAGCATCTGTTCAGCTGGGCCGAAGAGGAAGGCATAGACTTTGACCTGAAGCGCGAAGGCATCCTGCACATCCACCGCGACCGCGCGGACTTCGAACATGCGGCCGAGGTGTCGAAGCTGCTGGCGCAAGGCGGCCTGCCGCGCCGCGCCGTCTCGCCGGACGAGATGCGCGCCATCGAACCCACATTGACCGGCCAGTTCTACGGCGGCCACTACACCGAGAGCGACAGCTCCGGCGACATCCACAAGTTCACCACCGGCCTCGCACAAGCGGCGCAGCGGCTGGGCGTGGACCTGCGCTTCGACCAGCATGTGACCAAGGTCCGCGCCGATGCCGCCGGCGCGCACATCACCGTCACGCACGGCGATAACGACGATACCCAACGCTACGACGCGGTGGTGGTCTGCGCCGGCACCGCCAGCCGCGAGATCGCGGCCATGCTGGGCGAACGCGTCAACGTCTACCCGGTCAAGGGCTATTCGATCACCGTCCACCTGAACGACGCCGCCAGCCAGGCCGCCGCGCCCAACGTCAGCCTGGTGGACGACGCCACCAAACTGGTCGCCAGCCGTCTCGGCGCGGACCGCCTGCGCGTGGCCGGCACGGCGGAGTTCAACGGCTACAACCGCGACATCCGCGCCGACCGCATCGCGCCGCTGCTCGACTGGGTGCAGCAGTGCTTCCCCGGCGTCTCCACGCGCGAGGCGACACCGTGGGCGGGCCTGCGGCCGATGATGCCCAACCTGGTCCCGCGCGTGGGCCGGGGCAAGGCGCCAACGGTGTTCTACAACACCGGCCACGGCCACCTGGGCTGGACTTTATCGGCCGCCACGGCCGACATCATCGCCGAATCGGTGCTGGCCGCCGTGGGCGCGCCAAAGCTATCGGTTAGCCAGCGTACCGCGCAAGGCTTGAAAATGGCGTAAACTGCCACCATATCAAGCCTGTCCCTACAAGGAGATCTGACATGACGGCAAAATCTTTCGCACGTATGACCCTGCTGGCCAGCGCCCTGGCGCTGGCGGTGCCGGCGTTTGCGGCCGAACCCACGATACACGATGTGTATGTCGCCGCAGAAGCAGGCAAGTACACCGACGCACAAGCGCTGATGGACCAAGTCCTGAAAGCCCACCCGAACAGCGCCACCGCGCACTTCGTGGAAGCCGAGCTGCTGGCCAAGCAAGGCAAGTTCGCCGCCGCGCAGGGCGAGCTGGCCACGGCCGAACGCCTGTCGCCCGGCCTGCCGAAGGTGAATCCGAGCGCGTTGGCCAAGCTGCGCACGCTGCTGGCCGACGGCCAGAAGCCGCGCGCCAACTACTCGCAGCAGCAACCGGCCCGCAGCAACGCCGGTTACAGCAATGGCAACTACGGCGCACCGCAGAGCAGCGGCATCCCCTGGGGCACCGTCCTGATCCTGGGTGGCGGCCTGCTGGGCTTCATCTGGCTGGCGTCGCGCTTCATGTCGCGCCGTAACCAGCAGACCGACAGCTACAACAACCCGGCCGGCTTCAATCCCGGCGGCGGCGCGGCTCCCGGTTATGCGCCCGGCGCCTACCCGCAACAGGGCTATCCGCAGCCAGGCTACGGCCAGCCGCAAGGTAGCGGCATGGGCTCGCGCATCATGGGCGGCCTGGCGACTGGCGCGGCGGTAGGCGCGGGCATCGTGGCCGGCGAGGCGATCGCACGCCAGTTCACCGGCGGCAATCACGATTCCGGCAACCACGACCAGCCACGCAACGACATCGTCTACGACGATCCGTCACGCGATGAACTGCTGCGCCGCGACGACATGGGCGGCAACGACTTCGGCGTCAGCGGCGGCTGGGACGACGGCGGCAGCAGCGGCGGCGACAGCGGCGGCGGTGGCGGCGGCGACTGGGACTAATCCCACCTCACGGGGCGCGGCGCTCGCCCGCCCCGGCAGCTTCCATCGCAAGATCCCAATACGGCGGATCGCCGAAATACTCCTTCAAATGACGTATCAGCAGCTGGGCCTTGGCTTGGTTGGAACGGCCCGGCATGTGCACCGCATGCACGGCCGATTCGTGCGGCTCGCGCCGGCCCGATGCGGCGCCCCGCTGCACCGGCGCCATCGGGAACACCGGCACCAGCTGGCCGGCTACGATGGCGTCGCTCACCAGCCAGTTCGCCAGGTGCACCAGCCCGGCGCCGCCGATGGCCGCATGCAGCAGCGTGTCGGTGTCGTCGCAGCGCAGCTTGCCCTTGACGGCCAGCGGCTGGTTCTGGTTCACGCCCTCGAAACGCCACCAGCCGCGCGGCGCGGTGCGTCCGGTCACGGTCAGGCATTGGTGGTTGAGCAGGTCCATCGGCGTTTTCGGCCAGCCGTGGCGCTCCAGGTAGGCCGGGCTGGCGCTGACCACGCGGTTCTGCAGCGCCAGCCGCGTGGCGACCAAACCGCTGTCGGGCAGCACGCCGGCGCGCACCGCCACGTCGACCCGGCGCGCGGACAGGTCGACGATATCGTCGCTGACGTGCAGCTCGACCTCCAGCAGCGGGCAATGCCGCAGAAAATCAGCGACGGCCGGCGCCACGTGCAGCCGCCCGAACGCGGCGGGCGCGGTCACGGTCAGCAGGCCGCGCGGTTCGCTGTCGAGCTCCTGCACGTCGGCCTTGCCTTCGGCCAGCTCGGCCAGGATGTTCCGCGCGCGCGGCAGGAAACGTTCGCCGGCGTCGGTCAGCAGCATTTGCCGCGAGCTGCGCAACAGCAGGCGCGAGCCCACCTCCGCCTCCAGCGCGTCAAGCTTGCGCGACACCGACGACACCGCCATCTTCAACTCGGCCGCCGCACGCGACAGGCTGCCGTGCTCCACCACCGCCAACAGGCACTTTAAACTGTCTAACATCGGCTCCCCCTATCTTTGCATATGCCGCAAAATTAATTTGCATTAATCAATATTGTGCCATTTTTTGCAAAGATGCATACTGCGTTTAGTAAATTAATCCAACAAAAAGGAACGACAATGCAATTCATCAGCAAACTGACCCCGCTTGCCGCCGCCCTGGCCTTCGCCGCCAGCGCACCCGCTTTCGCCGCCGCGCCGCTGGCCGGCACCAACGCCCCCGGCTTCTTCCGCGTGATGCTGGGCGACTTTGAAGTCACCGCCCTCAGCGACGGCACCGTCGACCTGCCGATGAATAAATTCCTGCACCAGGCGCCAGCCAAGACCGACCAGGAACTGGCGCGCTCCTTCCTGGCCAGCCCGGTGGAAACCTCGGTGACCGGCTACCTGGTCAACACCGGGACCAAACTGGTCCTGATCGACACCGGCGCCGGCAATCTGTTCGGACCGACGCTCGGCAAGCTGCTGGCCAACCTGAAGGCCTCGGGCTATCAACCGGAGCAGGTTGACGAAGTGCTGATCACCCACATGCACCCGGACCACGTCGGCGGCCTCGCGGCCAACGGCAAGGCAGCCTTCCCCAACGCCACCGTGCGCGCCGACCGGCACGACGCCGACTACTGGCTCAGCCAGGCCAATATGGACAAGGCGCCGGCCGACAGCAAGAGCTTCTTCCAGGGCGCGATGGTATCGGTGGGCCCGTATGTCGCCAGCCAGCACCTGCAGCCGTTCGACGGCTCCACCGAGATCACGCCGGGCATCCGCGCGGTGGCCAGCTACGGCCACACGCCGGGCCACATCAGCTATATGGTGGAGAGCAAGGGCAAGAAGCTGCTGGTGGTGGGTGACCTGATCCACGCCGGCGCGGTGCAGTTCGACCATCCCGAAGTGACCATCGACTTCGACAGCGATCCGAAGGCCGCCGCCGCCGCCCGCCACCAGTTCTTCACCGCCGCCGCCAAGGACGGCACGCTGATCGGCGCGGCCCACCTGCCCTTCCCCGGCCTGGGCCACCTGCGCAGCAACGGCAAGGCGTACCAGTGGGTGGCGACCAATTACACCCAGTTGCGCTAAACTGGCCGATATGGAATTGAGCCACATCCCTCGCCCCATCAACGTGCTGGTTGTTGACGACCACCCCTTGCTGCGCATGGGGCTGGGCGAAGCCATCGCCAGCCAAGCCGATATGTGCGTGGTTGGCGAGGCCTGCAACGGCCAGGAAGCGGTCGAACAGTACGAAGCACTGCGGCCGGACGTCGTCATCATGGACATCGTCATGCCCGGCATGTGCGGCGTCACCGCGCTGGAGGCGATACGCGCGGCGCATCCGTCCGCGCGCATCGTCATGCTGACCACCTACAAGGGCGACGTTCAGATCCTGCGCGCCGTCCAGGGTGGCGCCGCCGGCTTTTTGTTGAAGAGCACCTTGCGCAAGGATTTGCTCGATACGATACGCGGCGTGCACCAGGGGCAGCGCCGCATCCCGCCGGAGATCGCGATGGAACTGGCCCAGCACATGGGCCAAGGTCCGTTGAGCGCGCGCGAAACAGAGGTGCTGAGTCACGCGGCCAACGGCCAGTCCAACCGCCGCATCGCCGAGCAGCTGTCGATCTCGGAAGAGACGGTGAAGGCGCACATGAAGAACGTGCTGGCCAAGCTGGCCGCGAACGATCGCACCCACGCGGTGACGATCGCTCTCAAACGCGGCATCATGTCGATCTAGTCGATCTAGCCCGCGCGATCTAGTCGGCGGCCGTGCAGGCCAACCAAAGCAGCAGCGCGCAAGGCAGCAGCAGGCCGTTGAACCCGGCCTGCATGAAGGCCAGCGCGCCGCTGATGCATCCCACCGCGAACGCCACCACCGGCCACACCAGCTTCTTCAGGCGCGCACGCGCGTCGGCGTCGCCGCGCAGCGTGTCCACCAGGTCGATCACCAGTTGCGTCACGTTGCCGGTCATGACCGTGGTGGCGGCCACCTTCCCCAATAACAGCTTGCCGTAGGCGTTCTGCACCGCCATCGCGGCGGCGCACAGCATGCCGGTCAACAGCGTCAGCGGCGCATCGGGCGCATCGTGAGGCGCGCCCGCCCATGCGCTGGCGACGCTGCCTACCATCAGCACCGTCTGCAGCAGGAAGCTGTTGCGCAGCTGGGGACTGCCGGCGCGTTCCCAGCGCAGTATCAGCAGCCGCGCCAACGCCACTCCCAGCACGAATACCGGGAACACCAGCAGCTTGAGCCGGATGTCCTGCGCCGGCTGCACCATTGCACGGCCAATCAGCACGAAGTTGCCGGTGACATGGGCCGTGAATAATCCGAACAGGCCGATGAAGCCCAACGTGTCGACATAACCGGCCAGGAAACCCAGCGTCACACTTTGTTTGCTATCGCCGCGCTGCATCATGCTTCTTTCTTTTGAATGTCGTGCCATGCCACCAGCAGGAACGCGCCGGCCAGGCCCAGGTGTTCAAAGAAACCGTTGGCCATCATGAAGCGCTCCGGCCCCGCGATTTCCCAAAAACGGTTGGCGACAAAGGTCGCCATCAGTGTGAACGCGGCCAGATAGCCCGCGCCCAGCCAGCGGTAGTAGCCGGTGAGGATCATCAGCGATGCGCCCAATTCGCCGGCGATCACCAGCGCGGCCATCGGGCCGGCCGGCGACAGGCCGAAGTGGTGCATCTCGCCGATGGCCGACTGGAAGTCCATCAGCTTGTTGATGCCGCCCTGCAGATAGGCGGCGCAGATCAGCAACAGGCAGATCCAGCGCAGCCAGGGCGCGCGCAGTGGTTTGAACAGTGCCTCCATCATACCGCCCAGCAGGCGCAACCCAGCGCGCCCCAGAAGCTTTTCAGGTCGGACGTGGGCAGCTTGCTGGCCCACGCGCTGGCGTGCTGGTGTCCGTGGACGTTGCACTGGTTGGCGCAGCCGCAGGCGGCCTGCTGCTGGCGCAACTGCTGCTGTTGGCGCTTGCGCTGCTCCAGTTCCTTCAGCGCGGCGCGGTTGTTACCGATCTGCTCACCCCAGCCGGCGTAGCCGCCGAAGCGCCGCACCGGCGACCAATCCGGCATGGCCGGCGGCGGCGCCTCGTCGTAGCTGGCGAATTCGCCCGCCGCGTAGACGATCTTGCCGCCGACGATGGTCAGGCGCGAGGTCATGTCGGCGATCTCGCTTTCGGCGCAGGCGTAGAAGTCCTTGTCCGGCACGATCAGGTCGGCCAGCTGGCCCGCCTCGATGCGGCCCTTCTTGCCTACCTCGTTCGAGAACCAGGTGGTGTTCTCGGTCCACATGCGCAGCGCGGTCTCGCGGTCCAGGCAATTGGCGCGCGGGTAGATCTGCATGCCGCCCACGGTCTTGCCGGTGATGAGCCACGACAGCGATACCCACGGGTTGTACGAGGCCACGCGGGTGGCGTCGGTGCCGGCGGAGACCTTCACGCCCGCCTCCAGTATCTTCTTGACCGGCGGCGTGGCCTCGGCCGCGCCGTGGCCGTAGCGCTCGACGAAGTACTCGCCCTGGTAGGCCATGCGGTGCTGCACGGCGACGCCGCCGCCCAGCGCGGCGATGCGGTCGATCGACTGGTCGGAGATGGTCTCCGCGTGGTCGAAGAACCAGTTCAGTCCCGTCAGCGGGATCTCCTGGTTGACGCGCTCGAACACGTCCAGCGCGCGGCTGATGGTTTCGTCGTAGGTCGCGTGCATGCGCCACGGCCAGCGGTTCTGCGCCAGCACGCGCACCACGCCTTCCAGGTCGTCCTCCATCGTCTCCGGCATGTCCGGACGCGGCTGGCGGAAGTCCTCGAAGTCGGCCGCCGAGAAGGTCAGCATCTCGCCGGCGCCGTTGTGGCGGAAGTAGTCGTCGCCCTGCTGGTACTTGACGCTCTGCGTCCAGTTCAGGAAATCCTCCTTCTCATGCGCCGGCTTTTGCGTGAACAGGTTGTAGGCCAGGCGTATCGTCAGCTGCTTGGCGTCCGCCAGTTGCTGGATCACCTGATAGTCCTCGGGATAGTTCTGGAAGCCGCCGCCGGCGTCGATGGCGCCGGTCACGCCGAGGCGATTCAGTTCGCGCATGAAGTGGCGGGTCGAGTTGACCTGGTATTCCAATGGCAGCTTGGGGCCCTTCGACAGCGTCGAGTACAGGATGGCCGCATTCGGCTTGGCCAACAGCAGGCCGGTGGGATTGCCGGCGCCGTCGCGCAGGATCTGGCCGCCGTGCGGTTCCGGCGTGTCCTTGGTGTAGCCGACGGCGCGCAAGGCGGCGCCGTTGAGCAGCGCGCGGTCGTACATGTGCAGGATGAACACCGGCGTATCCGGCGCCACCGCGTTCAGTTCCTCGATGGTCGGCAGGCGCTTCTCGGCGAATTGATGTTCGGTGAAGCCGCCCACCACGCGCACCCACTGCGGCGCCGGCGTGATCGCCACTTGCGCCTTCAGCATGCCCATCGCGTCGGCCAGGCTGCGCACGCCGTCCCAGCGCAGCTCCAGGTTGAAATTCAGGCCGCCACGGATGATGTGGCAATGGTTGTCGATCAAGCCTGGCAGCACGCGCTTGCCCTGCAGGTCGATGATCTTGGTTTGCGGACCGGCCAGCGCCATGATCTCGTTGGCGCGGCCCACGTGCGTGAAGCGGCCGTCCTTGATGGCCACCGCCTCGGCGTGGGGATTGGAGCGGTCCAGCGTGGTGAACAGGCCGCGATGCAGGATCAGGTCTGGGTGCATTATGCGTTCCCCTTGGTTTCATCGTTCTTTTGCGCGGACGGCAGTTGGCCGAAGCAATGCGGCTTGACGTGCTCCTCGATCCAGGAGACCTGCTTGGCCTCGGGCTGCCACAACTGGCGCAGCAGCGGCGGCAACTGCTCGCCCAGCAAGATGCCCAACAGGCCAACCAGCGCCACCACCGGCGGCGCCGGCGAGCGCACGTTCAGGAAGCCATAGATTAATCCAACCAGCAGGCCAACGGCCAGCGACACGACATACATTTTGGACATGGGGATTTCCTCAGCTAAGGGTGGAACAACATGGTTCCAGTCTAGAGACCCGCGCCGCTTTTGCCATCACCGGTATTGATCGCCGTTTGCTCATCCTTTGGAGATAGATGCCATATGGACATTATTATTTTTTCTGCAATTATTCCATAATGAGGCCCCATCCATCTTGTATAGGAAATGTATGCGCATCCCAATTCTGTCGCCCATCGCCCTGAGCTTGGGGCTGATGTTTGCCGCCCACGGCGCGCAAGCGCAAACCGGCGAAGTCATGACCACCGCGCCCGCCTTCGAGGGCGCCTCTTGCGCTTCCGTCGACAACTGCTTCAAGAAACGCTGGATCTACGTGTACGCCAACGTCGGCCGCTACCAGGGCCTGGCCGATCCCTACTACAAGAAGCTGTCCGAACTGATCGCCAATGCCAAGACGCTCGGCTACACCGGCATCGCGGTCGACGCCGGCGGCAGCGGCTCGTTCCAGTCCATGCTGGTCGATCCGCCGTACTACAAGTATTTTTACGAGAACTACAACCTGCTGGTCCAGCAAGCCAAGGAGGCCGGCGTGGACCTGATCCCAGTCGGCGGCCGTCCGGAAGCAGTCGCCTACCGCCATCCCGACTTGATCGAGGCGATTCCGGTCGATCAGTCCAAGTTCACGGTCAAGAGCGCGACAGCGCGGATCGACGACGCGCAAATCGTCAGCGACACCGGCTTTGAACTGGGCTCGCCCGAGTGGCATCGCCTGGAAAGCAGCATGCAAATCGATCCCACCGGCGGCCGCCCCGATCCGAGCAACCCGTCCAACACCAAGGCGCTCCGCATCGACGCGGTCGCCGGAGCGTCTGGCACCAGCCGCCTGCTCCGCTATTTCAACGGCCTCAAGCCACACACCGCCTATCGCGTCTCGTTCTGGGTCAAGAAGCAGAACTTCGGCACGCCGCTGCTCATCCAGTTCTGGGATCCGGCTGGCAAGACCAGCATCTACCGCAACTACTCGTCCAACCTCGGCTGGGGCACCGACAGCAACGGCGACTGGAACAAGAAAGGCAATGAGCAGGCCGACACCCAGGACTGGACGCGCTACACGCTGGACCTCAACACGCTCAACAACAACGGCTTCCGTCTCTACTTCGGCACCTGGGAGGCTCAGATGAAGACCACCGGCTCGGCCTGGCTCGACGATATCGAAATCCGCGAAATCGGCCTGCCGCATCCGGTGCGGCGCGCATCGCTGCCGGTGACGGTTACCTCGACCGACGGCTTAACCACCTACAAGGAAGGTGACGACTACGTGGTCAAGCCGGAGCGGCTGGAGATCGTGCCGACCGGCCGCATCCACGACAACGACAAGCTGCTGGTATCGTCCTATCAGTCGGGACTGAACTTCAGCGGACAAAGCGTGCCCGCGTCGTCCTGCTCCACGACCTTCTTCGACGAGCAGAAAGCCATCTACGAGAAGGTCAACACGCTGTTCAACACGCCGTCCAAATTCTTCATCTACTTCGACGAATGGCGCGTGATGAACTGGGACCCTTCCTGCAAGGACGGATCGGCCGGCGCCTACCTGGCCCGCACCACGTCGGCCATGCAGGACACGCTGCGTTCGGTGAATCCGAAACTCGACCTGTACATCTGGAACGACATGTTCGATCCCAACGTGAATGCCGTGCCGGTGTATTTCACCGTCAACGGCGACCTGACCGGTTCGTGGAACGGCCTGCACCAGGACACCACGGTCATAAACTGGAGCACCTACAACCGGTCCGCGTCGCTGAAATTCTTCTCGGATAAAAACTTCCGCCAGATGATCGCACTGTACTACAACGACACCAAGCTCGACGCCACCAAGGCCTGGCTGGACACCTTGAAAACCGCCGACCAGGCCGGCAGCGTCAAGGGCGTGGATGGCTTCATGTACACCGCCTGGGTCGACGTCGCCGACCCTTCCCAAGGCGACCGCTACGCCGACCTGAAACGGGTGACGGACCTGATCCGCACCCAGTACGGGCAATACTGGCCGAAGGAAAAAACCTCCGCCCAGCCGGCTCAGTAAGGCCCGGCCACCTGGCCGCAGGCATGCAGGTCGATGATGCCGCGCTCGATCGCCCGCGTCACCGCGTGGGTGCGGTCGCTGGCATTGAGCTTGGCCAGGATGCTCTTCATGTGCACCTTGACGGTTTCCTCGGAAATCGCCAGGTGCACGCCGATGCGCTTGTTGCTCTGGCCCGCGGCGACCAGCTGCAGCACCTCCACCTCGCGCTTGCTCAACGCGCTCTCGTGCCAGTGCTGGGCGATGCCGTTGGCCACCTCCGGCGGTATGCAGCGGCGGCCTTCGTGCACGTTGCGCACGGTCGCCAGCAGCTCCTTGCGCAGCATGCTTTTCAACAGATAACCGGCGGCGCCGGCGGCAATCGCGCGCCGCGCCAGGGCGTCGCCCTCGTAGGTGGTAAGCACCACGATGCGGGCGTCGGGGAATTCGGCGCGGATGGCGATGGTGGCGTCGATGCCGTTCATGTCCGGCATCTGGATGTCCATCAGCGTGACGTCGGGCCGCAGCCGGCGATGGCATTCGATGGCCTGCAGGCCGTTGCAGGCCTCGCCCACCAGCCGCATGTCCTCCTCGGCGGCGATCACGCTGGCGATGCCCTCCCTGAGCATCGGGTGATCGTCGACGCTTAGTACGGTAATCGGCGTTTTCTGGGCCGTTGTCATCGCGTTCTCACTGGTCGTACCGGAACCCGGCAGCATGCCACAAAAGGGCCGCTTCAACCATCACCCGATCGGGTTAGCGGGCGCACCCCGGATCGGGGCGTGGTGAAATCATTAATCCAGTTTACTCTTCTGCCGCAGGACAGCAACCGACAACGGAATCATTTGGGGAGAAACGAGATGCGATTGGATACCAGGAACTGGTCACACGCCGCTCACAGCGGCAATGCCATGGCGGCCGCCGGCGCCGTCGGCAACCATGAAAGCAAGGTGCGCGTGCTGATCGCGCACGGCGACGCCATCGTCAGCGCCGGCCTGGCCGCGCTGCTCGGCGTGGAATGCGACATGGAGCTGGCCGAAGCCCAGGCGGCGACGGCGGACGTCATCATCCTCGATTACAAAGGCGCGCTGGAACACATGCGCCAACGCGCCAACGCGCCGCAGCACAGCGAGCCGCAGGCGCGCGTGCTGATCGTGACCCAGATGGAGCGCGAATGGGAAGTGCGCACCGCGATGATGGCCGGCGTGCATGGCTATCTGCTGCAGAACTGCGCCGCCGACCAGCTGCTGGCGGCGGTGCGCACGCTGAGCCGCGGCATGCGCTACCTGAGCGCGGACCTGAGCCGCTGCGTGGCAGACAGCTTCACCCGCATCAACCTGACCAGCCGCGAGACCGATGTGCTGCAGCTGCTGGCGCAAGGCCAGTGCAACAAGTCCATCGCACGCGAACTGGGGATCGGCGTCGGCACCGTCAAGACCCATGTCAAAGGCCTGTTCGACAAACTGGGCGCCACAGCACGCACCCACGCGGTGGTGCTGGCCACGCGGCGCGGCCTGGTGGGAGAAGGCGCCGCCAGCCGGCATTGAGCGCATTACGAGATTGTCATTGGCGTATCCGGCGGAAGCCCTGTAAAATCGCGCCATGCAAGCACATACACTCTCCGTAGGCGCCTCACATCGGCAAACGCGCATCCAGCGCGTCCTGATGCTGTTCGTGCTGGTGTTCCTGTCGCTGCAGCTGATCGGGGCGAGCTCGCACAAGCACGCCTATACCGACACCCAGAACGATTGCGCAGCTTGCGTGGTCGCGCACATGCCGGCCGGTGTTCCGCCGCCGGCGCTTGCGGTGGTGCCGGTGGCGATGCTGGTCTCCCTGCCCGCCCTCGTCCCGCAGCGTTCCATCCGGGCCCGCCGGATCGACTTCCTCACCCCGCCCTCGCATGCGCCGCCCGGCGTAGCCCCTTTCTCCGCCTGATACGTTTTTTTCGTTACGTTTTTTAATGACGTTTAACACGGCCGCACTTTTGCGTCCCGTGCGCGCAGCCGCGCGCCTGCCCGACACGATCGCGCAGGCCGGAGGCTAGCCACGCCCGAACATTCGAGGATTTACCATGCAACACACGCCACAACTCCGCACCCTGCCAGTGCTGCTGGCAGCAGCCTTCTACGCCCACCACGCCAGCGCCGCCGACGATGCCGCCGCCAGCCCCGCCGCAGCGCCGGCCAATACCGACGGCAGCCCGATGCAGCAAGTGGAAGTGACCGCCGCCCATCTGAAGAGCGCCCGCATCGACCTGTCGCCGAACGTCGGCACCACCGTCTATTCGATCGACCGCCACATGATCGAGCAGCTGGGCCGTGGCGACAACACGCCATTCAATGAAGTGCTGCTGCGCCTTCCTGGCGTGAGCCAGGATTCGAAAGGCTCGGGCTCCATCCACGTGCGCGACGACCACGCCAATGTGCAGTACCGCGTCAACGGCGTGCAGCTGCCGGAGAGTATCACCGGCTTCGGGCAGTCGATCGACACCCGCTTCGTCCAGCAGACCGATTTCATCACCGGCGCGCTGCCGGCGCAATTCGGCCTGCGCACCTCGGGCATCGTCGATATCCAGACCAAGGAAGGCACGGTCAAATCCGGCGGCCGCGTCGGCGTTCTGGTCGGCGGCAACGATTACGTCGAACCCAGCGCGGAATTCTTCGGCACCCAGGGAGCCTTCAACTACTACCTGTCCGGCAGCTACCTGTCGAACGCGCAGGGCATCGAGAATCCGCTGCCAGCCCGCAGCGCCCTGCACGACCGCACCAAACAGAGCAAATCGTTCGGCGCCCTGTCGTGGTTCCTGGACGACCAGACCCGTTTGGGCCTGATGTTCGGTACCTACAACGGCCGCTTCCAGATTCCGAACAATCCCGGCCAAGCACCAGGCTTCTCGCTCACCGGCCAGAGCGACGCCACCGCCGGCACCAGCAAGCTGCCCTCGTCGCAGCTGGACGAGAACCAGCGCGAAGTGAACCGCTTCCTGGTGCTGTCGCTACAAAAGAGCCTGGGCGACCTGAATTACCAAGTCTCCGCCTTCCACCAGTATTCGGAACTGCACTACATGCCCGACGCGCTCGGCGATTTGATCTACAACGGCGTGGCCTCCGACACGCTGCGTTCCAACTCCTCCAGCGGCGCGCAATTCGACGCCAGCTACAAACTGAACGCCGGCCATACCGTGCGCGCCGGCCTGGCCTACTCGCGCCAGAACACCCACAGCGACAACGCGGTGGCGGTGTTCGATACCGTCGACGGCGCGCAGGCCAGTACCGATCCGCGCACCATCATCGACAACAGCAGCAAGACCGGCAAGCTGTCCAGCTTCTACCTGCAGGACGAATGGCATATCGCCGCGCTGCTGACGTTGAACTACGGCGTGCGCTTCGATAAGGTCTCGGCCTTCGTCGACGAGCAGCAATGGAGCCCGCGCGTCAACCTGGCGTACCAGGTGGCCAAGGGCACGGCGCTGCATGCCGGCTATTCGCGCTACTTCACCCCGCCGCCGCAGGAACTGGCCGCGCAATCGAGCATCGACAAATACGCCAACACCTCCAACGCGCCGCAGGTGCCGGTATCGGACAACGTCAAGGCCGAGCGCACCAACTACTACGACATCGGCGTGAGCCACCAGTTCAGCGAGCAGCTGACCGTCACCGCGGACGCCTACTACAAGAAGATCCGCAACATGCTGGACGAGGGCCAGTTCGGCCAGGCGCTGATCCTGTCGCCGTTCAACTACGACCGTGGCTACGCCAAGGGCCTGGAACTGTCGGCGGTGTACAACCAGTCCAACTGGGGCGGCTTCCTCAACCTGACCACGCAGCAGGCCAAGGGACAGAACATCGTCTCCGGCCAGTCGCTGTTCGGGCCCGACGAACTGGCCTACATCGCCAACCACTACATCTACGTGGACCACGACCAGACCTATACGGTATCGGGCGGCGCCCACTACCACTGGGGCGACACGCAGGTCAGCGGCGACTTCCTGTACGGTAGCGGCTTGCGCATGACGCCCGACGGCGCAGCGCCCAACTCCGGCACGCTGCCGCACTACACCACCGTCAACCTGTCGCTGACGCATAACTGGAAGCACACGCCGATCGGCAATATCGAAGGTCGCCTCGCGCTGGTCAACGCCTTCGACAAGAGCTATCTGCTGCGCGACGGTTCCGGCGTCGGCGTGGGCGCGCCACAATACGGCGCCCGCCGCACCTTGTACGCTGGCCTTTCGGTGGGATTCTGATTTAGTTAGGAGTCCTTGTTAAATTGAAATCGCTGTGTATAATGCACAGCATGGACACCAAAGCAGACAAACCGTGGAAGGATACGCCTGACGTTTCAGCGCGCATCATCACCGCTATCGGACGCATCGCCAGCGTGATGCGCTCCGGTATGTGGGAGTTCGCCACGGCCGAAAACCTGAATCCGGCGCAGGCCGAGATCCTGCAGCTGCTACAAGGCCGCAAGCAGGGCGTGCGCCTGTCCTGGCTGGCGTCGCAGCTGTCGATCAGCGCGGCCAGCGCCAGCGATTCGGTGTCGGCGCTGGTGTCCAAGGGATTGCTGTACAAGGCCAGGGCGGAGGACGACGGCCGCGCCACCGCCCTGTTCCTGACCGAGGAAGGCGCCGCCACGGCGGCCCGCATCGGCGATGCGCTGAGCTTCGCCGAAAATGCCGCGGCCGCCCTACCCTCGGCCCAGCAGACGGAATTGCTGGCCGGCCTGTTCAAGCTGATCGCCCAGCTGCAAAAGACCGAACGCTTTCCCGAGATGCGCGCCTGCCTGTCGTGCCAGTACTTCGAAGCGAACCGCCATCCCGGCAAGCCGGCGCCGCATCACTGCGGGCTGGTGAACGCGCCGCTGTCGGTGGCGCTGCTACGCATGGACTGTCCGGAACAGGTACCGGCCGATCCCGCCACGCGCCAGCGCAACTGGAAGGTATTCGCCTGAGATTTTTTTTGATCATGATAGTTAGGACTCCTATTTGTTTTACCGAAGTGCTTTTTTAACCCTGAAAGGAAATACCATGAACCGCATCTCCCTCGTCTCCCCTGCCGACACCACCGGCGAACGCCAACAACTGCTGGCGCAAATCCAGGGCGCGTTCGGCGCCACGCCGAACATGTTCAAGGCCGTCGCCAATTCCACCGCCGCGCTGAAAAGCATGTGGGGCTCGTTCGGCGCGCTGGGCGGCGGCGTGATCGACGCCAAACTGGGCGAACAGATCGCCGTCGCCATCGCCGACCGCAACGACTGCGAATACTGCCTGGCCGCGCACACCGTCCTGGGTCGCAAGGCCGGCGCCAGCGCCGAGGAGATGAGCGCGGCGCAGGCCGGCCAGTCCAGCGATCCGAAAACCGCCGCCGCGCTACGCTTCGCCATCGCGGTCGTCAGCAATCGCGCGCAAATCGGCGACGAGGATGTGGGGGCGCTGCGCGAAGCCGGCTTCAACGACGAGGCTATCGTCGAGATCATGGCCCACGTCGCGCTAAACCTGTTCACCAACTACGTCAACGTCGCCTTCAAGGTGCCGGTCGACTTCCCTGCGGTGAAACTGCGCGCAAAATAAGACCGGGTGTAATGCGGCGATACCGCCCGTAGCATCGGGCGATACTCGTACGGCGGCGCTTTCAGCCTGGCGATTCAGGAACGCATAATCCGCGATCACCGGAGAATCCCTATGCGTATCCTGAATATCCTGCTCATCGCGCTGGCCGCTGCCTTGCTGTCCAGTTGCGCATACATGACCAGCGGCCGAAGCGTCAAGCAGACCGGCAGCATGGTCGACTATCTCTACCCCGACGCCAAGGATGCGCCGGCCATGACGCCCACCGTCACGCGACTGCGGCCGCCGGTGCGGGTCGGCATCGCCTTCGTGCCCGGCGCCGGCTGGGGCAACGGCTTGCCTGAAACGGCCCGCATGAAATTGCTGGAGCGCGTGCGCGACTCCTTCTCCAAACACCCGTACATCGGCAAGATCGAAATCATCCCGACCCAGTACATGCGCGCCAAGGGCGGCTTCACCAACCTGGAACAGGTGGCGCGCATGTTCGACGTCGAAGTGGTGGCGCTGCTGTCCTACGACCAGGTGCAGTTCAACGATTCCAATGCGCTGTCGATGCTGTACTGGACCATCATCGGCGCCTACGTGGTGCACGGCGACCAGTACGACGTGCAGACCATGCTCGACGCGTCTGTGTTCGATGTGCAGAGCCACAAGCTGCTGTTCCGCGCACCCGGCACCAGCCAGGTCAAGGGCAGCGCCAGCATGGCGGGCTTCAGCGAGAAGGCGCGCGCCGCGCAGACCGAGGGCTACAACGCCGCCGTCGACCAGCTGATCCCCAACCTGCAGGCGGAGCTGGACAACTTCCGCGAGCGCATCAAGCATGACGCCAACTACCAGGTCGAAAACAAGCAAGGCTACAAGGGCGGGGGCGCGATGGACTGGGCCAGCCTGGCGCTGGTGGCGCTGCTGGCCGGATTGGCTTGGCGGTTGCGCCGCCGTGGTTGACCTGTTGGAGTTCGACCGCCGTGCGCTGCTGGCCGGTGAGTTCTGGCGGCTGTGGACCGGGCATCTGGCCCACTACTCGGCGCAGCATGCGCTGATCGACTTTGCCGTGGTGCTGGCGGCCGCCGTGATCGTGGTGCAGCTTAGCGCCTCGCCGGCCGACGGCATGCGCCGCCTGCTACTGGCGGTGGGACTGGGCGCGCCCTTCATCTCGCTGGGCATGCTGCTGCTCGCGCCGCACTGCCTGTACTACCGCGGCGCGTCCGCCATCGCCGCAATGCTGGTGGTGATGGCGGGCGGCGCGTTGTGGCCGCGCGCCACCCGCTCCATGCGCGCGGCCCTGCTGCTGATGGCCGCCACGCTGGTCGCCAAGATCGCCGCCGAAGCCGCCGGCGCGGTGCACGGCTGGTCCAACCTGCCGCCCGACGTGGTGGTCGCATGGCAGGCGCACCTGCTGGGCGTGATCGCCGGCGCCCTCACCCTGCCGTTCAGGAAGCCCCGGCTACAACTGGATTAACTATCGATGTGAATCCGACCGGTTTGTGTTTCACAAGCCTCAACGTTGCCGTTAATTCTTGTGTATAAAGCATGGATGTAGGCATAATCGTCTGCACCGCCCAGGTGGCCGCTGTTTTCCAATGGAGGACGATTTGAGCATCCCTGCCCGCACCGTAATTTCCACCAGCCTCGCCGCAGCCTTCTTCATCCCGCCCGCGTGGGCCGCCGACGAAATCCAGTCGGTTGTGGTCACCGCGCAGTCCCGCAAGCAGTTCGTGCAGGACGTGCCGATGACCATTCAGGTATTGACCAACAAGGATCTCGACGCCATCGGCGCCAAGGACCTGGGCGACCTGAATGGCTATGTTCCGGGCCTGGTGGTCGACGCGTCCGAGCCGACGCAGCCCGGCTTCGGCATACGCGGCGTGCAGACGGGCGACTTCGGCATCGCCACCGATTCGCCGGTAGGCATCTATGTCGATGGCGTCTACACCGGCAAAACGGGCGGCGCGCTGATGAACTTCATCGACGTCCAGCGCATCGAAGTGATCAAGGGCCCGCAAGGCACGCTGTTCGGCCGTAACAGCGCGGCCGGCGCCATCGCCATCACCACCAATGAACCGGGCAAGGAGCTTGACGCCTCGGGCCACGTCAAGCTGGGTAAATATGGCCGCGCCAATGCGGACGCGATGTTGAACATCCCGATCACCGACACCTTCGCCGCGCGGCTGGTGGCGGTGCGCTCGGGCAGCGAGGGCTGGATCGACAACACCGCCACCGGCAAAAAATCCGGCGGCGACAAGGACTGGGCCACCCGCCTGACGCTGCGCAAGGACCTCGACGCCGCCAAGCTGGTGTTCGCGTGGGAGCACGAGAACATGGAGCAGTATGGCCGTCCCGCGTTCGGCGTCGTCAAGGACCCGAGGCTGCCGCTGGGCGGCTACACCGGCGTGTATGACACGGCCTACACCGCCAACTTCGTCAATCCCTTCAACGCGCCGCTGCAGAACGACGACCAGGGTAGCGAGGGCCGGATGTTCGACGGCGCCACGCTGCGCTTCGAAACGCCGGTGGCCGGCATGAACTTCACTTCCACCACCGCCTATCGCCGCTTCAGGACCCACAACATCACCGACAACGACGGCGCCGCGCGGCCCGACCTGTACCTGACCACGCTGGATGCCAAGCGCGCCCATAGCTTCCAGCAGGAGTTCAAACTGTCGGGCAAAAACGATAAGCTGGATTGGATCGCGGGCCTGAGCTTCTATCACAACAACGAGCACCAGGACGCCGGCGCCTTCGTCACCACCGGCACGCTCGACACCCTGAGCCAGTTCGGGGGCGGCCAGCCGAATTTCGCCATGCTGTTCGCGGGCCTGGGCGCGGCGGGCCTGCCTGGCATCGGCGCGGACACGGTGTTCAGCTGGGACGAGACGCACTACAGCGACGTCCGGACCAAATCTGCCTCGCTCTACGGCGACACCATCTGGCACGTGACGCCATCCACCAACGTCACCGCCGGCCTGCGCTACACGCAGGACAAGAAGCGCATGACGTGGTACGTGCCGGGCCGCGTGTCGCCGCAGCTGGACACCTTCCTCAACAGCTTCGGCCCGCTGGCGGGGCTGGACGCGTCGGCCTTCCCTTCCAACGTGATCTTCAGCACGGCGGCGCAGCTGGCGGGAACGCCCGTCACGCGCGAGAAGGACTGGACCGACTGGAGTCCGCGCCTGGTGGTGGACCATAAGCTGAACAAGGACACGCTGCTGTTCACGTCCCTGTCGCGCGGCTACCAGGCCGGCGGCTTCAACATCTTCACGCCGCCCAATCCCGCCGCGCCGGCCGCCGCTGGACAGGACCCAAGCTTCGCGCCCGAGAAGATGACCAACTTCGAGGCCGGCATGAAGCTGGCCCTGCCCGAGCTGCACGCCACGGTCAACGCTTCGCTGTTCGCCTACAAGTTCAAGAACCTGCAGGACATCCAGCTGTACAGCGTGGGCACGGTGCCGACCTATAACGTGGTGTCCAGCGACCAGAAGGCGCATGGCCTGGACCTCGATGGCCGCATGCGCATCACGCCGCGCGTGACGGTGTTCGGCGGCATGGAGTATATCGACCAGACCTACACGCGTTATCAGCGTCTCGACGCCGCCGGCCATGTCACGCTGGACCTGGGCGGCCAGCCGGTGGGCACGCCGCGCATGACGGCGATGGCGGGCGTGAACGTCAACTGGGAAACGATGGGTGGCCGCAGCAGCCTGAATTTCCAGGGCACGCATTCGACTGCGCAGCGCTGCAACAGCGACACCGCCAGGCTTCAGTGCCTGAGCACCGCGCAGCTGAAGACCGGCGGCGCCACCAGCAAGTACGATCTGCGCCTGGGCTGGGACAGTCCGAGCTCGCGTTATGGCGTGGCGCTGTTGGTCAACAATGTGTTCGACCAGCGCTACATCACCAGCCTGGGTGGACAAACGGAGCAATACGGCGCGCCCTATGCCTACCTGACGCCGCCGCGCACGATCGCGGTGGAATTCCGGGCCAGCCTGTAGATGGCCAAGTGGTTGAAGCTCGCCGCCGTGGCAGCCGTGGTGCTGGCCGGCGGCGTGCTTGCGCTGGTGCTGCATCCGCCGGAGCTGCTGCGCGTTGGCGCCAACTACGGCGCCAAGATGGTGTGCTCCAATGTGTTCATCGCCGGCCGCGATGCGCAGGCCGTGCTGGCCGATGATGTGCAGGCGCCGGGTCATCCCATACTCAAACTGTTGAAGGTACGCGTCGACCGGGAGCGCAAGCTGGTGCGCGCCGACCTGCTGGGCTTTGTCGGCAATGGCCTGGCCGTGTACCGGCACGGCACCGGCTGCGCGGTGGTGCCGGACGGTGATGTGGGCATGGCCTCGCAGTACACGTTTTCTCCCTTTAAAATCTGGGCGCCGTCGCCTACCGTGCCATGGCCGACAGGCTCGGTGCCGCTGACCATGCCGGCGGTGCAGGCCTTGCTGGACCAGGATGCGCTGGCCGGTCCCGGCTTGCGCGGCGTGGCTGTGATCCATCACGGGCGGCTGGTGGCGCAGCGCTATGGCGATGGCTTCAATGCCAGTACGCCGTTGCTGGGATGGTCGATGACCAAGACCGTCACCGCTGCGCTGGTCGGCATCCAGATCGCCGACGGCAAGCTCGCGCCGCAGCAAAGCGGCTTCTGGCCCGATGCTGCCGATCCGCGCGCGGCCATCACGTTGGCGCAGCTGATGGCGATGAGCAGCGGCCTGCAATTCAACGAGGGCTATGGCGATGTCTCGGATGTGACGCGCATGCTGTATCTGGAGCCGGACATGGCGGCCTACAGCGCCGCACGGCCGCTGGCGCAGGCGCCGGGCAGCGCGTGGAACTACTCCAGCGGCACCACGCTGCTGCTGTCGCGGATCTGGCAGCGCGCGGCGGCGGCCGGCGGCAAGCAGGCGCCGACGTCGGCGGCCGTGCTGGCGGTGCCGCATGAGCGTCTGTTCGAGCCGCTGGGCATGAGCAGCGCCGTGATGGAGGCCGACGCGCGCGGCAATCTGGTTGGCTCCAGCTATATGTATGCGACCACGCAGGACTGGGCGCGCTTCGGCCAGTTCCTGTTGCAGGACGGCGTCTGGCAAGGCAAGCGCCTGCTGCCGGACGGCTTCGTGGCTGGCATGCAGCTGGTGGCGCCGGCTTCCGGCGGCCAGTATGGACAAGGCCAGGTTTGGCGCTGGGGGCCGTCCGGTACCACGCCGGATGGTCAGGACCCGGACCCGCCATTCAAGCTGCCCGCCGATACCTACTGGCTGGAAGGCCATGACGGCCAGACCATCACCGTGGTGCCGTCGAAGGACCTGGTGGTGGTGCGACTGGGTCTGACGCCGGACCGCCTGAACTATCAACCGCAGGCGCTGGTGGCGGCTGTGATCAAGGCGCTGGAATGATGGCGGACGGCGTGGTTCCTTACAGCCTGCTGCGCCATCAGGGCGCGATGCTGCGGGCCAGCGCTGCCATACTGCTGCAGTCGGCCGGCCGCGTGCTGCTGCCACCGCGCCAGGAAATGGCCGACAGTATGCAGCCTCCCGGCGCGTCCGCGCCTGGCGTATCAGCGCATGGCACACGGGCGCCTGGCGCGTCGGCGCATGGCACGCCAGCGCATGACGCGCCGCCGCCTGGCACCCAGCGGCATGCCATCGCGCCCATCGAGCGCCGCATCGATGCGCCGCCGGCGCGGCTGGTCGACCACTACGTCCGCTGGTGCGGCGCGGCCGGCCGTTATGACGGCGAGCTGCCGCCGCACATGGTCTCGCAATGGAGCCTGCCGCTGGTGAGCGCGCTGTTGATGCAACTGCCCTACCGCCTCACCGGCATCATCAACCAGGGCGTGTCGCTGACGGTGCACGGGCCGCTGCCGGGCGCCACGCCGCTGGTGCTGCGCGCGTCGGTCGAGCAGATTACGCATGCGGATGGATGGGCAAGGATCGTGGTCGCCATCGTCACCGGAACGGCGCGGCAGGCGTGTCTGGTGGAGGCGCGGCTGCACTTGCGCGTGCGTTTGCCCGGTGCGCGCATTGCCGGCGCGCCGCAGGTGCGTTCGCCCGATCCCGAGTGGCAGACGGCAGGTTCGTGGGGCGCCGAAGCCGGCGACGGCCTGCGCTTCGCGCTGCTGACCGGCGACTTCAATCCCATCCACTGGTGCGGGCCGCTGGCGCGCCGGTCGCTGTTCGGCGGCCTGGTGCTGCACGGCTTCGGCAGCCTGGCGCGCAGCGTCGAGACGCTGGCGCCGGGCAGCTACACGGAGCTCGATGTGCGCTTCCTGCGCCCGGTCGCACTGCCCAGCGGCGCGCTGTCCGTGCAACTGGCGCAACACGCCGACGCCGACGGCTGGCGCGCGCTGCGGCTGGCCGGCGTTGACGACGCGGTCCACCTGGCCGGCCGCCTGCGTTGATGCGGCGTATGGCTGGCCGGCGCTGTGGCGCGGCGTGTCCGGCCGCTCGCCGGCGTTGATGCTGCGCGCCGCGCCTGGCCGGCACCGGCATAGCGGTCCGCTTGGCCGGCCGCCTGCGTTGACGTTGCGTGGCGCCGCCGGCCGGTGTATCGTCTGCGCAGTTCAACCAACACCAAGGATGCGACGATGACACTACTGATACTGGGCTTGCTGATATTCCTCGGACTGCACTCGGTCCGCATCTTCGCCGACGGCTGGCGCACCGCCATGCGCGCCCGCCTGGGCGAGAACGGCTGGAAGGGCCTGTATTCGCTGGTGTCGCTGGCCGGCTTCGGCTTGCTGCTGTGGGGTTACGGGCTGGCGCGCCAGCAGCCGGTGGTGGTGTGGTCGCCGCCGCCGTTCATGCGGCACATCGCGGCGCCGCTGATGGTGTTGTCCTTCATCCTGCTGGTGGCCGCCTACGTGCCGCGCAACGGCATCAAGGCCCGCCTGCATCACCCGATGACGCTGGCCGTCAAGGTGTGGGCGCTGGCCCACCTGCTGGCCAACGGCACGCTGCACGATATCATCCTGTTCGGCAGCTTCCTGGTGTGGTCGGTGCTGCTGTTCCGCTCGGCCCGCAAACGCGACGCCGCCGCCGGCACCGTCTACCCGCCCGGCAAGGGCGTGGCGACGGCGGTCACGGTGGTGGCAGGCTTCGCGGTGTCGGTGGTGTTTGCCCATTGGCTGCACCGGATGCTGATCGGCGTCAGTCCGCTCTGACCGTTCGCCGCCGCGCTCAGTGGCATTTGCCCCGTATTACCGCCGCGATCACCCACGGCAGCGACAACGGCCCCACCACCCCGATCGGCCCGATGTGGGCGGGCTGCAGCTTGAGCGCGTCCTCATGCAGGCAGTCGGGCACCTTGGCCTGCTCGAAGGCGGCGCTCATCCTGTCGTGCGCGCTGGGCGTGGTGGTGCCGTAGACGCCGGCCGAGGCCTTGGCCGGATCCACCGGGTGCGGGTCCTCCGCGATGACGTCGCGCACGGCCTTGCGTATCAATTCGTCGGACAGCGGCGGCGGCCGGCTCAGGTCGCCCGCTACCGGTTCGGCCGGCGTCAACGCGGGCTTTACGTCCGGCTTGGCAGCAGTGGCCGGCGCTTCCGGCAGCGCCCACGCGGCCAGCGGCATGGCCAACAGGCAGGCCGCAACAACGATTTCCTTCATCCAGACTCCCATCCCGCGCACGATAAGGCTACAACCCTGCTCATCATAACAAAAAAGCATTAGAATCGGCAGACCATATTCACAGCGAAGGTTGAATTATGACGGACTGGACCAGCGGCTACGTCGCGGACATCGGCTATACCTACGGCTACTACGATTTGCTCAACCCGCTGCGGGCCAATCTGGCGCTGCTGAAGGCGGGCGTGGCACCGCCACAAATAGGCACCGCGTGCGAGCTTGGTTTCGGCCAGGGAATCAGCGTCAACATCCACGGCGCCGCCACCGGCATCCAGTGGTACGGCACCGACTTCAATCCGGCACAGGCCGGCTACGCGCAGGAACTGGCCGCCGGCATCGACGGCGGCCCCCGGTTGTTCGACCAGTCGTTCGCCGAATTCTGCACCCGCACCGACCTGCCGGACTTCGACTTCATCAGCCTGCACGGCATCTGGAGCTGGATCTCGGACGAGAACCGCGCCGTCATCGTCGATTTCGCGCGGCGCAAGCTCAAGACCGGCGGTGTGCTCTACATCAGCTACAACACCCAGCCCGGCTTTGCGGCCATGGTCCCCGTGCGCAACCTGATGACGCAGCATGCCGCCAAGCTGACGCCGCCGGGCGCCGGCGTGCTGGCCAAGGTCGATGGCGCCCTCGCGTTCGCCAACCGGCTGATGGCCACCAAACCCATTTTTGCGCACGCCAATCCGCAGGTGGCGGAGCGCCTGAAGCGGCTGGAAAGCCTGGACCGCCACTACCTGGCCCACGAATACTTCAACCGCGACTGGCTGCCGATGTCGTTTGCCGACATGTCGGACCTGCTGTCCGGCGCCAAACTCGACTTCGCCTGCTCGGCCGCCTTCAACGAACTGGTGCCGGCGCTCAACCTGACGCCTGAACAGCAGGTGCTGCTCAACGAGCTGACCGACCCGACCTTCCGCGAGAGCGTCTACGATTTCATGGTCTGCCAGCAGTTCCGCCGCGACTACTGGATCAAGGGCAAGCGCCGCCTGCAGACGGTCGATTGCACCGAGCGGCTGCGCGCCCTGCGCGTGGTACTGTGCGAGCCGCCGGAGACGATCTTGTACACCATCAGCGGCGCGCTCGGCGACGGCTCGCTGACCGAGACCATCTACGCACCCATCATCAAGCTGCTGGGCGACCACGTGGTCCGCACCATCGGCGAGATCGAGGCGGCGCTGCGCGAGCAGGGCATCACGCTCGCCCAGCTGCACGAGGCCTGCCTGCTGCTGGCCCACAAGGGCGTGCTGGCCAGCGCGCAGGAGCCGGCGGTCGCCAACGCGCGCCGTCCGCAAACCGACCGCCTGAACCAGCGCCTGCTGCGGCAGGCGCGCGGCGGCGCCGAGGTGTCCACGCTGGCCAGCCCGGTGACCGGCAACGGCATCGGGGCCGGGCGCTTCCAGCAGCTGTTCGTCGGCGCCATCCTGCAGGGCAAGCAGCAGCCGTCGGAATGGGCGTATCAGGCGTGGCAGGCGCTCAAGGCGTCGCAGCAGACCATCACCAAAAACGGCGTCGCGCTCATCGGCGACGAGGAAAACCTGGCCGAGCTGACCAGCCAGGCCACGGAATTCCGCGACCGCCGGCTGCCGCTGCTACGCGCCATGGGCATAGTCTGACACCGGCTCCAGGCCGGCCACGCGGACGGTGTCGCGGCCGCCCTGCTTGGCCGCGTACAGCATGGTGTCGGCCTGCTGGAGCCAGTCCGCCGGCGTGCCGCGCTTGTCCATGAAGGCCACGCCGATCGACACCGTCAGCGGGTGGTTGTCGATCAGCCTGGCCCCGGCCACGGCGGCCCGCAGGTTCTCGGCCAGCCGCGTGGCCGCGCCCAGCTCGGCGCCGTTGGCGATCACCGCGAACTCCTCGCCGCCGTAGCGGAACAGGCGGTCGCTCGAGCGCGTGTGCAGGCGCATGACGTCGGCCAGCCGCCGCAGCGCCTGGTCGCCGGCCGCGTGGCCGTAGGTGTCGTTGACCTGCTTGAAATGGTCCAGGTCCAGCAATAGCAGGCAGGACGGCAGGTGCGGACGGCGCTCGTCGGCGTGCTCGGCCAGCTTGCGGTCGAGCGCGCGGCGGTTGCCGATGCCGGTCAGGAAATCCAGCTCGACCTCGGTGTGCAGCGCCTTGTTCTGCTCGCCCGTGCGGTAGGCGAAGATGTAGGCGAACAGGTTGACCAGGCCGATGGTGACAACGATGGTCAGCAGGTTCAGCACCGCCATCTGCGACAGCAGGATGGCCACCAGCGCCACCAGCGTGACGCTGTTGATCGCCACCGCCACCCTCGGCCGCAGCACGAAGTAGCAGGCGATCATGGTCGGGTAGACCCAGTAGATCAGCGATATGCCGCGCAGGTACACGGTGGCCAGCAGGCCGGCCGAGTAGAACAGCGTGACGCAGACGCCGGCGACGCGGTGGCGGCCGGTGCGCCACACGTGCACGATCACCGCCAGCATGGCCAGCACCAGCGCCATGTCTACCGCCGCCGACATCCATTGGCGCTGCACCAGCCGGTACACGCCGAACGGCAAGATGCTGGGGATGGTCAGCGCGCACAGCAGCATGAGGATCACCTCCTCAATGCTGCGCTTGCGCTGGCCGGGCAGCCAGCCGAAGCGGCGGCCCGCGCCCTTGTTCATGCCGGACACTTGCTGCGGCTTCAGGTCGGCTGGCCGGCGGGAGCCGGTGCTGCGCCGCCGTGTCCGGCGGCGTGCGGGTCAACGCTCGGATCGGCCTTGTGCTGGCCGGACAGGAACATATACATGGCCGGCACCACGAACAGCGTGAACAGCGTGCCGATCGACAGGCCGGTGAAGATCACCAGGCCCATCGCGTGGCGCCCCGCCGCGCCGGCGCCGGAGGCCACCACCAGCGGCACCACGCCGAACACCATCGCGGCCGTGGTCATCAGGATGGGGCGCAGGCGGGTGGCGGCCGCTTCTTCGATTGCCTCGCGCTTGCTCTTGCCGGCCATGCGCAGGTGGTTGGCCACCTCGACGATCAAAATCCCGTGCTTGGAGATCAGCCCCATCAGCGTCACCAGTCCGACCTGGGTGTAGATGTTGATCGAGGCGAAGCCGAGGAAGATGAAGGTCATCGCGCCGAACAGCGCCATCGGCACCGAGAACAGAATCACGATCGGATCGCGGAAGCTCTCGAACTGCGCCGCCAGCGCCAGGAATACGATGATGACGGCGAACGCCATCGTCACCACGAAGCCGCCCGACTCGCTCATGTACTGGCGCGAGCCGCCCGAGTAGTCGACCGTGTAGCCCGACGGCGCCACTTCCTTGACGGTGTTGCGCAGGTATTCCAGGATCTCGCCCTGCGAGGCGCCGGTCACACCGGCGATGGTGGCCGAGTTGAGCTGCTGGAAGCGGGTCACCGATTCAGGCTGCACGCTGTACTTGATGCTGGCCACGGTGCTGGCCGGGATCATGGCGCCGCTCGGGGTCTTGATGTAGAAGTCCAGCACGTCGGCCGGGTTCAGGCGGTCGACCTGCTGTACCTGCGGGATCACCTTGTACGAGCGGCCCGAGATTGAGAAGTAGTTGACGTAGCCGCCGCCCAGCGCCGCGCCCATGGCGTTGCCGAAGTCCTGCTGCGTCAGGCCCAGCGTGGCCAGCTTGTCGCGGTCGACCTCGACGCGCGCCTGCGGCGAATCGATCTTCAGGTCGACGTCGGCGAAGTAGAACTTGTTGTCCTTGCGGGCCTTGTCCAGCACCGCCTGCGCCACCGTGTTGAGGTTCTCGAACGGCTCGGTGGTGGTGATGACGAACTGCACCGGCAAGCCCGAGCTGCCCGGCAGCGCCGGGAACTGGAAGGCCGCCACGCGCCCGCCCGCCACGTTGTTCCACTTCTGCTGCAGGTCCTGCTGGATCTCGTGCGCCGAGCGCGAACGCTTGTCCCACGACTTGAACAGCACGCCGCCGATGCCGGAATTGGTGGTCGGCACGCCGGTGATCTGGAACATCTGCTCATACTCGGGCAGCGAGTGGGCGATGTCGAAGATCTGCTTGGCGTAGGCCTGCATCTGGTCCGAGGTGGCGGTCGGCGCGCCGACCACCTGCGACAGCACGATGCCCTGATCCTCCTCCGGCGCCAGCTCGGACTGCGACATCTTGAACATCAGCCCCAGCAGCAGGCTGAGGATGACGCCCATGACGATCAGCACCGGCCAGGTGTTGAGCAGGCTGTGCAGCACGCGCAGGTAGCCGTTGTGGACCTTCTCGAACACCTTGTCGATGGCCTTGACGAAGCGGCCCTCGTCCTGCTTGGCGTCGAAGAAGTGGCCGCACATCATCGGCGACAGGGTCAACGCGACAATGCCCGACACCGCCACCGCGCCGGCCAGCGTGAAGGCGAACTCGGTGAACAGCGCGCCGGTCAGGCCGCCCTGGAAGCCGATCGGCACGTACACGGCGATCAGCACCACCGTCATCGCCAGGATCGGACTGCCCAGCTCGCGCGCGGCGATGATGGCGGCGTCGAATGGCTTGATGCCCTCCTTCATGTGGCGGTCGACGTTCTCCACCACGATGATGGCGTCGTCCACCACCAGGCCAATGGCCAGCACGATGGCCAGCAGGGTCAGCAGGTTGATCGAGTAGCCCAGCATCAGCATCACGAAGAAGGTGCCCACCAGCGACAGCGGCATGGCGATCACCGGCACGATCACCGCGCGGAAGCTGCCCAGGAACAGGTAGATGACGATGGTGACGATGATCAGCGCTTCGACCAGGGTCTTGACCACCTCGTCGATGGAGGTGTTGATGAACTCGGTCGAGTCATAGACGATCTCGCCGGTCAGGCCGTTCGGCAACTGCTCCTTGATCGGCGGGAAGGCCTCGCGCACGCGCTTGGCCACGTCCAGGATGTTGGCCTCCGGCGCCACCTTGATGCCGATGAACACCGAGCGTACGCCGCTGAAGGCGACGTTGAAGTCATAGTTTTCCGAACCCAGCGTGACGGTGGCGATGTCCTCCAGGTGGACGATGGCGCCGCCCACCTGCTTGACGGCCAGCGCCTTGAACTCGTCCACCGTGTGCAGGTCGGTGCCGGCGGTCAGCGGCACGGTCACCATCTGGCCCTTGGAGGCGCCCAGCCCGGTCAGGTAGTTGTTCTGCGCCAGCGCGGCGCTGACGTCGGTCGCGGTGACGCCGTGCGCCGCCATCTTGTTGGCGTCCAGCCAGGCGCGCAGCGCGAACTGGCGCGCGCCCAGCAGCTCGGCGGTCTGCACGCCCTGGATCGAGTCCAGCTTGGGCTTGACCACGCGCGCCAGGAAGTCGGTCACGTTGTTGGTCGGCAGCGTGTCGCTGTAGAAGCCCATGTACATGGCGTCGGTGGTCTGGCCGGTCTGCACCGTCAGCACCGGCTGCTGCGCCTGCTGCGGCAGCTGGTTGCGCACCGAGTTGACCTGGGTGGTGATCTCGGTCAGCGCGCGGTTGGAATCGTAGTTCAGCCGCAGGGTGGCGGTGATCACCGACACGCCGCTGTTGGACGACGACGACAGGTAGTCGATGCCCTGCGCCTGCGCGATGGCCGATTCCAGCGGCTGCGTGATGAAGCCGGCCACGGTGGAGGCGTCGGCGCCGTAGTAGGTGGTGGAGATGGTCACCACCGCGTTCTGCGTCTTCGGATACTGGTTGATCGGCAGGCTGAACAGCGAGCGCAGGCCCAGCACGACGATCAGCAGGCTGACCACGCTGGCCAGCACCGGCCGCTTGATGAAGATGTCGGTGAAATTCATGGCGCGCCTTCCCTTAGTGTTCCTGCGGCGTCGGATTCGGGTTGTTGGCCGGCTGCACCTTGTTGTCGATCACGGCCGGCGTGCCGTTCTTCAGTTTCAGCTGGCCGCTGGTGACCACGGTCTGGCCTTCCTTCAGGCCGGTGAGGATGGCGACCTGGTCGCCGCGCGTCGGGCCGGTGGTGACGAACACCTGCTGCGCCACCAAGTGGGCGTTGCCCTTGTCATCCTTGAGCGTGTCCTTGGCGTTGGCCGGCGGCGGCGCCAGCACGAACACGGTCGAGCCGTACGGGTTGTAGGTGATGGCGGTCTGCGGCAGGGTCAGGTATTTCTTCTTGTCGCCCTGGTCCAGGCTGACGTTGGCGAACATGCCCGGCAGCAGCTGGCGCTTGGCGTTGGGCACGGTGGCCTCGACCTGAACGTTGCGCGTGGCGGAATCAATCTTCGGGCTGATCGAGGTGACCTTGCCGGGGAAGGCCACGCCCGGATAGGCGTCGGCGCTCAGGTTGAGCTTCTGGCCGATGGACAGGCCGGCCAGCTGTTTCTGCGGCACGAAGAAATCGACATAAACAGTATCGATGGTTTGCAGCGTGACCAGCTTGTCGCCCGGGTTGAGGTACTGGCCCGGATTGACGGCCGTGATGCCCAGCTTGCCCGCGAACGGCGCGCGGATGGTCTTCTTGTCGACCACGGCCTGCTGCTGCGCGGCCAATGCCTTGCGGCTCTTCAGGTCGGCCTCGTCGTTGTCGAGCTGGGCCTGGCTGATGGCCTGGGCCGCGAACTGCAGCTTGTCGCGCTTGAGCACGGACGCCGACAGGTCGGCGGCGGCTTGCAGCGCGCGCAGCTGGGCGATGTCGGCGTCGGCGTTCATCTCGAACAGCACCTGACCGGCCTTGACCTCGTCGCCGGACTTGAAGTGCACCTGGCGCACCAGGCCGGCGATCTCGGAGGTGACGTCGACGCCGCGCACCGGTACCAGCGTGCCGACCGACGTGAGCTGGGGCTGCCATTCCGACACCTCGGCCTTGATCGCCGTGACCGTCTGCGCGCCGGGCTTGGGCGAGCTGGCGATCAGCTTCTTGATCTGCAAAAATTTGCCGAACGCCAGCACGGCGATCAGGACAAGGACGGCGCCTATCATGATGAACATACGCTTGGTCATGTATCGTTCTCCTGCTTTTTAATGTTGTTTGATGTGCTTACTTGGCGCTGCCATACGGTGCGGCCGCCGAGACCGCCGTGGCGGCCGGTACGCCGCCGGCGCGGTTCCACCAGCCTCCGCCCAGCGCCTGGAACAGCGCGGCCGTGTCGGCGTAGCGGGCCGCCTGCGCCTGCACCAGCGCCACATGGGCCTGCTGGTAGACGCGCTGCGCGTCCAGCAGCGACAGGTAGCTGATGCCGCCCAGCTTGTACTGCTGGGTGGCCAGCGCCAGCGATTCGGCCGCCAGCGATTCGGCTTCCGCCTGCGCCTTCAGGGCGGCGGCGTCGGAGTCCAGCGCGCGCAGGCTGTCGGCCACGTTCTGGAAGGCGTTCAGCACGGTGGCGCGGTACTGCGCCGCCGCCACGTCGTAGGCCGCCTCGGCCGCGCGCTTGCGGGCGCTCAGCGCGCCGCCGTTGAAGATGGGCGCGGTCAGGCCGGCGGCCAGGTTCCAGGCCGTGGTCTCGGCGTCGAACAGCTTGCTGAAGGTCTGGGCCGAGGAGCCGTAGCTGCCGCTCAGCGTGAACTGCGGATATTGCGCCGCGGTCGCCACGCCGATCGCGGCGCTGGCCGCGTGCAGCTGTTCCTCGCTGGCGCGGATGTCGGGCCGCTGGCGCACCAGCGCCGACGGCAGCGACACCGGCAGCGCGTCCGGCAGGGTCAGCGATTCCAGCGCGAACTCGGGCATGCCCGCCTCGCTCGGCAGTTTGCCGGCCAGTACGGACAGTTGATGGCGGCTTTGCGCCAGCGCCTTTTCCAGCGGCGGCAAGGTGGCGGCGATTTGCGCGGCCTGGTTGCGCTGGCTGAGCAGGGTGTTGCGCGGCACGGCGCCCAGCTGGAATTGTTTGTCGATCACGCCGAGCTGCTGGTTGAGCGCGTCCAGCACTTCGCGCGTGGCCTTCAGTTGCGCGCGCAGCGAGGCTTCGCGGATGGCGGTGGTGACCACGTTGGCGCTCAGCGCCAGATAGGTGGCCTCGACCTGGAAGCGCTGGTAGTCCACCTGCGCCTGCGCGCCTTCCAGCGTGCGCCGCGTGGAACCGAACACGTCCGGCGTGTAGGCCACGTTGACCGAGGCGTTGTACAGGTTGAAGACGCCGCCCTGGCTGCCACCCGTCGCCGCGGTCTTCTGGCGGGCCACGCCAAGCTGGCCGTTGACCGAGGGATAGACCAGGCTGCCGGCCTGGGCGTTATAGCTTTCCTGCGCCTGGCGCAGCGATGCCTCGGCCGCCGCCATGTTCGGGTTCTGCGCCAGCGCGCCACGGATCAGCTGGTGTCGCCGGAGCCGCTGCCAGGCCGTCCACCATTGGGCGGGAATGTCCTGCCCCGGCACGAACTGCTGGGCGCCACCGCCCACGCCCGGCGACGACGCGGTGGTGGACACCAGCGGCGTGGGGGTGTAGCCGTCCCCTGCCGCAGCGGGCGCGGCGGGGGTTTTGAAGTCCGGGCCGAGCGCGCAACCGCCCAGGCCCGCCGCGACCAGCGCCGCCATGCCGGCGCGCAACGCATGCCGCCGGAATTGCACGAAGTTTTGATTTCTCACAAAAAAACTCCCACCTGAGCTTGACGCCCGACCAAAAGGTTAACTGAACTGCACTTTTGCCCGACATATTCGCACTTTTTTTGTGCTGAGTGTGGTTTTTGTATAAGTTGCGTGTCCGGAAAGGCGCTGGACGAAAAAAAACGGGCTCCGCCATCAAGGCGAAGCCCGCTTCCGGATGGGGGCTGGATCAGGCTGCTTCAGCGGTGGCCACCACGCCGTAGGCGCGGTTGGCTTCGGTCAGGGAGAAGGCCGACGGGCCGTTCACCACGGAGTCCGTCGCACGTTCGCTGCTGCGGTAGGTGATCGGCATCAGGTAGCGGCGCAGTTCCTCGGGGCTGATCTTGCCGTCCTTGTTGGTGTCGGCGACGGCCAGGTCGACCTTGCCGCTGCCCAATACGCCATTTTCATCGACACCTGGCAGCGGCTCCGGCGACACCAGCTTGGCGTTATCATCCGCGCTGGCGTCCAGGCCGAACTTGGCATGGAAGAATTGGGTCTCGGGACGCTGCACCAGGCGCTTCAAGCCGTCGTCGAATTGCTTCAACGCCAGCTTCATGCCATCGTCGTCCGATTCCGCCACCGCCTTGACGACGGCGCTGGCGCGGTCGGCGGCGTTGACCGGGTGGGAAAGATCGGTTTGCAGCGGGGAATTGAAGCCCGGCAGCGACAGGTAGGCGGCGACCGAGGCGTTCAGGTCGGCGTCGGCAACAGGCGAGGCGACTTTCTTGGGCTCAAGCGTCTTCTCCGCGACCGTGGCCGCGGCGAGGTTGGCACCACCAATATTGTTCACCATAATCATAATCGACTCCTGTTTGACGACGCCCGAGGCGGCCGAAACAATAAAAATTTCTACTCCACCATTCTATCAAGGAATTGGCAACAATCACCATTTTTGGCGGCCTCGCAGGCGAAAAAGTGTCTTTTTCCCATGCGAAACTTGCACTTAGGAATTATTCCAATTTGCGAAATTAATCACTTAACGCCTGCAATAGCTTTTCCCCATCGGGACAGCCCCAACCGGTGCAGGCGTCCCAGCCGGCGGCAGCCTGTTGCGCACCGTTGTTGCCGTTCGTAACGTCCCGGGTCACGCCCTTGCCTTGCAGGGAGCCGTACAGCAGCGGGTTGAGGAAGCCGACCGGGTGGCCCAGGCGCTGGTTGATCAGCGCCAGCAGCCCGGCCCACAGCGGCGCCACCGCGCTGGTGCCGCCGAACACCAGGTTCTGGCCGTCCACCCGCACCTTGTAGCCGCTGGCCGGATCGGCGTCGGCGGCCACATCGGGCACGCCGCGCTTGGACTGGCCGTCCGCAACGCCCAGCTGGTAGTCCGGCCGGTTGAAGAAGTTGCTGTAGCCGCCGCCGCTGGCGCTGTTGGGGCCGCTGTTCCAGACGGTTTCCACGGCCGGGCCGCCGTCCTGCAGCGCCACGCGGGTGCCGCCGCAAGCCAGCGCGTGCGGCGCCGAGGCCGGGAAGTCCACGTGCTGGGCGCCGTCGGCCACGCCGTCGGTGGAGCCGTTGTCGCCGGCCGCGCACAGAATGGTCACGCCCATCGCGGCGGCGTCGGTGAAGGCTTGCTCGAAGGCGGTCATGGCTTGCCCGGTCCAGGCCGATTCAGGCGCGCCCCAACTGATCGAGATCACCGACGGCTGGTTGACCTCGTCGTGCACGGCGGCGGTGATGGCGTCCAGGAAGCCGCGCTCGGTGTTGGGGGCGTAGTACACCGCGATGGTCGCGCCCGGCGCCACCGAGGCCGCCACTTCGATGTCGAGCATCACTTCGCCGTCGGCGCTGTTGGCGGTGGTGGGCCGGTTCTTGGCGTGGTCGATGCCGACCGTCTTGACGCAGGGCGGCTTCAGGCCCAGTTCGTGGAAATAAATCTTCAGGTCGCGCGGCCGGCTGCCGCCGCCCAGCTCGATGATGCCGATGCACTGGCCGCTGCCGTCCAGGCCCTGCGGGAAGTTGTACAGGTTCGCCAGCTGCGGCGGCGAGAACGAGATGTTGGCCGCCGCAGCCGAGGCGAAGCCGTCCGCCTGCAGGCGCTGGAACTTGGGCGTGGCCACCGGCCGGTCGTCCAGTCCGAACACGCCTTCGACCACGCCGGCCAGCTGGTCCGGCACGCTGAGCTCGCCGACCCGGCCGCGGTAGCTGCCGTCCGGGTATTCATATTCCTCCAGCTGGACGCCGAAGGCGCTGCACATCTGGGCGGCGGTGCCGGCCAGCACCACGCGCCGCTGGGCCGCGTTGCTGCTGATGACCACCATGCCGTGCTGGGCCGCGAAGTCCTCGACCGTGGCGATGTCGGCGTCGCTGGCGCCGTGCGCCTGGGCGAACTGCTCGCGGCTCAGGTATTGGCGCGCGAGCGGCCGGGTGTCGGCCGCGGCGGCCTGCAGGTCCAGCTGCGCGCGCTCGGGCGCGTGGCGCAGCCGCACGGTGATTTCGATGGTCTGCTCGTCCGCGACCGGACCCAGCGCGACCGCGCCCTGCAGCGCCAGCTGGCTGCTGCCGGGAATGATGTTGGAATGGGAAGTCGTTGCCATGGTCGTCTCCTTTGGTATCGGGTGTCCTCAGACGATACTGGCCGCGATGGCGGTGCGATTGATGCAGCGCAGAGGTGCCGCTGATAACGCGCTTGCGCGCATCTCATATTGGAGATACATTCCCACTTATGAGAAATGACATCGAATCCCGCCTGGCCCAGCGCCTGGCCACGCTGCGCGAGGAGCGCGCCCTGTCGCTGGACGAACTGGCGGCCGCCAGCGGCATCAGCCGCGCCACGCTGTCGCGCCTGGAGCGCGGCGAAACCAGTCCCACCGCCGCCCTGCTGGGCAAGCTGTGCGCCGTGTTCGGCCTGCCCATGTCGCGCCTGGTGGCCGAGGCCGAGGCCCAGCCGGGCGAACTGCTGCGCGCCGCCGACCAGGCCTTATGGCAGGACCCCGCGACCGGTTTCCGGCGCCGCATGGTGTCGCCGCCGGCGCGCGGCTACGCGGTCGAACTGGTGGAAGGCTGGCTGCCACCCGGCGCCCGCATCGACTACGAGCGCGCGCCGGTGCCCGGCATGGAGCAGCACCTGTGGATGCTCGACGGCGCGCTGGAATATACCCTCGACGGCGTGGTCCACCGGCTGGAGGCAGGCGATTGCCTGCGCTTCCACCTGTTCGGCGCCACCGCCTTTTACTGTCCAGGGCCGTCGCCGGCCCGCTACCTGATCGCCCTATGCCCACCATAATCCAACTCGACGCCGCCGGCCTGCACCGCCACGCGGCCGACCTGGCGCACGTGCTGCGCGACTGCGTGCTGCACGGCGCCAGCGTCGGCTTTCTGCTACCCTGCCCGCTGGAAGAAGCGCAGTCATTCTGGCTGGCGCTGGCGCCGCAGGTCGAGCGCGGCGAACGCCTGCTGTACGCCGCATTCGACGCCGACGGCACGCTGTGCGGCACGGTGCAACTGGTGTTGGGCGGCCTGCCCAACAGCCGCCACCGGGCCGAGATTTCCAAGATGCTGGTGCATTCCTCGGCGCGCCGGCAAGGCATCGCGCAGGCCTTGATGCGGCATGCGCTGGAGCGGGCCCGCGCGCTCGGCTGCACGCTGGTCGTGCTCGACACCTGCACCGGCTTCCCGGCGCAAACGATGTACGAAAAACTGGGCTTCGCCGTCACCGGCATCGTGCCCGACTACGCCGCCCTGCCCGACGGCACGCTGGGCCCGGCCACCTTCATGCATCTTCAATTGTGACAGTTACGCCACCATATTGGACAGTCCACCTTGATTAACTGGTCAGGCCACCGTAGAATTGGCCGACCAGTTAAACAGCATTCTCATTACAGATCTTTGACCAACCGCGAGCCCGGCGTTCCCCACGCCTTCCTCCCGGTGGCACGGCATACGCGAGGTGTGCCGACCGGCGACCGGCGCAGACCGGCGTTGTCCAACTCAATATCTGGAGACTTCAATGCACCTCACCTTACGCAAAGCCGTGGCGGCCGCCACGAGCGCCGCTAGCATCACCCTCGCCCTCGCCGGCGGCGCGCAGGCGGCGGCCGATCCGCTGCACAACGCCGTCATCAGCGCCAGCTACAACGGCGACGCAGCCGGCATGCTGGGCCTGGACCACGGCTTCAACGCCGAACCGGGCAGCAACGTCAGCGGCCTCGATCCCAACAATCCCGGCGCCGAGTTCCTCAGCGCGGACTACCTGCTGGCCTTCGACTTCGCGGCAGACGGCAGCCTGACCATCTACAACAACGGCCCGATCGACGCCGGCAGCCACAGCGCCCGCTTCGACTTCGGCGCCACGCTGGCCGCGCCCATCACAGGCTTCAGCGTCATCGACAGCGGCGCCATCAGCGGCACGCCGGTGCTGACCATCATCGACAGCCACACCATCGCCATCGACCTGGGCGCGGTGAACTGGAATGGCGACTTCAACCCGCTGCGCACCGCCATCACGCTGCAGGCCGCGCCGGTGCCGGAACCGGCCGCCGCGTGGACGCTGCTGGCCGGCCTGGCCGGCATGGGCGCGCTGGTCCGCCGCCGCAAGCCACAGCGCTAAACCGCCCTCACCTTTCAAGGAGCACCATATGAAACGCTACGGTTTCAGGGCGGCGCTACGCCTGTCCCTTTGTTTATCGCTGTCGATGACGGCGGCACTCAGCGGCCACGCGGCCGCCACCGACGCCGCGCTGCAGACCGCGCCCGCCGACGGCTTCGCGGCGCTGGCCGGCGGCACCAGCGGCGGCGCGGCCGCGCTGTCGTCCAACATCTACACCGCCACCAACCGCGTGCAGCTGCTGGCCGCCATCAAGCATGGCGGCACGGCGCCCAAGATCATCAAGTTAAGCGGCACCATCGACATGAGCGAGGGCGTGCCCTACGCGAACACCGGCGACCAGGCGATACGCGGCCTGATACGCCTGCCCAGCAACACCACGCTGATCGGCGACGGCGCGGCGTCCGGCATCGTCAACGGCCATATCGTCGTGGCCAATGTCTCGCAGGTCATCATCCGCAACCTGAAGATCGTCAATCCCTGCGACGTCGGCCCGATCTGGGATCCGAACGACGGCGCGCTGGGCAACTGGAACTCGGCCTACGACGGCATCGGCATCAGCGGCTCGGACCACATCTGGGTCGACCACAACACCTTCACCGACGGCGCCATGACCGACGACCTGCTGCCGATCGAGAACGGCCAGCCGAAGCAATGCCACGACGGCGCGCTGGACATCACCAACGCCTCGGACTACGTGACGGTGTCGTACAACGTCTTCGGCCAGCACCGCAAGAACAACCTGATTGGTTCAAGCGACAGCGCCACCGCCGACAGCGGCAAGCTGCACGCCACCTTCAACAACAACGTGTTCCGCGACGTCGTCAGCCGCGCGCCGCGCGTGCGTTATGGCCAGGTCCATGTGGTCAACAACTACTTCGTCGGCAGCAAATCGCATCCGGCCTACCCGTACGAATACAGCATCGGCGTGGGCCAGGCGTCGCAGATCCTGTCCAACAATAACGTGTTCGAAATCGCCGGAGTGTCGCGTTGCGACGACGTGGTCGAGCCGATCGGCGGCACCGTGCCCGGCGCCTTCCGCGACACCGGCTCGATGCTGAACGGCGCGCCGCTGGTTGGCTGCTCGGCGCCGAACAGCGTCGCCTACACCGTGCCGTATGCGTACACGGCGCGGCCGCTGGCGCTGGTCAAGGCCAACGCTCTGGCGCAGGCCGGCGGCGGCAAACTGACCACCGCCATCAGCGGCAGCGGCAACGTCACGCCCGATGTCGGCTTCACGCTGACCTGCCCTCCCTCCGGCCTGTACTTCTGCGACGACTTCCAGAACGGCAGCGCCGCCAACTGGAATCTGCTGCCGGTGGCGGGGCCCAACGGCAGCTTCAGCGTCAAGCCCGAAACCGTCGGCGGCACCAACGTGGTGATGCAGTACACGGCGGCGACCACCGGGGGCGTGCTGGCGCTGCTCAAGCCCGCGGCCATGGCCAACGTGCCGTCCGCCGACTACTACGTCGAGGCGCGCATCAAGCCGCTCACCAACAGCACCACCGGCAACAAGCAGCTGTATCTGGTCACGCGCTACAAGGATGCCGCCAACTGGTACGGCGCCGGCCTCAATGTGCAAAGCAGCACCGCCAGCACGCAGGTGGAAATCGCCAAGATGCTGGCCGGTTCGCTGTCGCGCCCCAAGCAGGTGAAGAAACCCATCGCGCTGGACGCCCAGTTCTACACGGTGCGCTTTGAAATGATCGGCACCGCGTTGACAGTCTACCTCGACGGCGAATCGCTCGGCACCGTGACCGACGCCGCCTTCGCGGAGCGCGGCCAGGTCGGCCTGTACACCGCCAACAAATCGTTCCAGATCGACGACGTCCGCATCGGCGATCCGGCGCTCAAGCCTTCGCAACTGACGCTCAATCCATCGTCGCTCAGCTACACAGCGGAGGTGGGCGACACGCCGCTCGGCATCGGCGTCACGGCCCTCAAGCCGGACGGCACGCTCGACACCTTCAGCGCCAGTTCCAGCAATCCGGCGGTGGCGGCGGTGTCGATCAACGGCACCACGCTTACGGTCACGCCGGTGGGTGCGGGCAGCGCCAACATCGTCGTCACCAGCGATTCCGATCCCACCTTGCAGCGCGCGATCGCGGCCACCATCGGCGCGCAGTTCCAGCAGCCGACGCAGACCTACCCGCTGGCCGGCGCCACCCTGCCCGCGCAAGCCGGCGGCGCCAATATCGACGCCTCGCTCAAGCTGACCTTCGACACGCCGCCCACGCTGGGCAGCACCGGCAGCATCCGCATCTTCCGCAAGGCCGACGACGCGCTGGTCGACGTGATACGCCTGTCCGGCGAGACCGACATCCTTGGCTATGCCGGCCAGCCGGTGATCCGCAAGGTCAACACCACGCCTGTCAGCATCAGCGGCAATACGGCGACCATCAAACCGCACAGTAACAAGCTGGCCTACGGCACCGAGTATTACGTCGCCATCGCCAACGGTGTGTTCAACGGCGCCACGCTGGGCGGCGTGCCGTTCGCCGGCATCGGCAAGCTTGGCGACTGGTCGTTCACCACGCGCGCCGCCGGCCCGGCCGCCGGCAGCACCAGCCTGATTGTGGGCGCCGGCGACGACGCCGACTTCAACACCGTGCAGGCGGCGCTGAACTACGCGATGAAGGAGCTGGGCGCCAACGATCCGCTCACCATCACCGTGCGCAATGGCGTCTACAACGAGCTGCTTTACCTGCGCGGCAAGAACAACGTCACGCTGACCGGCGAGAGCCGCGACGGCGCGGTGATCCAGTACGCCAACTACGACACGCTCAACACCGGCTCCGGCGCCAGCCAGGCCACTGGCGACAGCGCCACGCCATCCGGCGGGCGCGCGGTGATGCTGGTCGAAGCGGCCGACATGCTGGCCATCGACACGCTGACGCTGAAGAACACCACGCTGCGCTCCGGCGCCATCTCGGCCCAGGCGGAAACGATTTACTTCAATAGCGACAGCGGCCGCCTGCTGGCGAAGAACGCCAGCTTCTACAGCGAGCAGGACACGCTGAACCTGAAGGGCTGGTCGTGGTTCTACCACTCGCTGGTGGCGGGCAATGTGGACTTCATCTGGGGCGGCAGCCACGCCGCCTTGTTCGAAGAGAGCGAGATCCGCTCGGTCGGCGACACCGCCAACGCGACCAGCGGCGGCTACGTCCTGCAGGCGCGCGTGCCCAGCGCCGCCGACAAAGGCTACGTCTTCCTCAACAGCAGCCTGACGCACGGCCCCGGTCCCGGTCCGCTGCATGGCGACGTGCCGGCCGGCGCCACCTACCTGGCGCGCAGCCCCGGCGGCACCGCGACCTGGGACAATGTCGCCTTCATCAACACCCGCATGGACACGCACGTGGCCACGGTGGGCTGGGCCGGCGCCGGCGTGAACGGCCAGCCGGCGCCCAACCCGGTGGTGCCAACCGCCGCCAGCGGCTGGCGCGAATACGGCAGCACCACGCTGGCCGGCGCGCCGATCAACCTGGCGGCGCGGGTGGGCGGCTTCCAGTTGAGCGCGAGCGACGTGGCAGCCGGTTTCGCCGACCGCGCCAAGGTGTTCGCGGCGTTTAACGGCGGCGCCGGATGGAACCCGCAACCGTAGGCTGTCATCGAGCCGTCACAAGGTTGGAGTAGGATATCGCGGGCGCATGGTAGGCTGTGCGCCCACGATCCCTCACAACCAGACGACGAACCAACATGACCAAGAAACTGTCCCTGCCCGCACTCGTAATCGCGACCTCCTGCCTTGCGCTGCAAGCCGCGTATGCAGCCACCCCGGCCGCAACCCCGGCGACCAACCCGGCCGAGGCGGCCCAGCCCAAGCTGGTGGTGGTGCTGGTGGTGGACGGCCTGCCGAACGAACAGGTGCAGCGCTACCGCGATCAGTTCGGCCAGGGCGGCTTGCGCCGCATGCTGGACCAGGGCGCGTCGTTCAGCAACGCTCACCAGGCGCACGGCATCACCGTCACCGCGATCGGCCACAGCGCCGTGCTGACCGGCGCCTACCCGTATGTGCACGGCGTGATCGGCAATAACTGGATCGACCCGATCACCAAGAAATCGGTGTACTGCACCGAAGACACCAACTACACCTACATCGATGAAGAGACCAAACCAAGCGACGGCACCGCGCCGACCCGCCTGAAGGTCGACACGCTGGGCGACCAGCTGCGCTACGCCACCGGTGGCCGCAGCAAGGTGGTCACCGTGTCCGGCAAGGACCGCGGCGCGATCCTGTTGGCCGGTAAGACAGGCACCGCCTACATGTACATGGACAAGAGCGGCAACTTCGCCAGCAGCACCTTCTACATGAAGGCGCATCCGGCCTGGGTCAAGCAGTACCAGGCCACCAAGCCGCAGGACCGCTACTACGGCAAGTCGTGGACGCCGCTGCTGCCCGAATCGGCCTACGCCAACGACGCCAGCGAAGACCTGAACCAGGTCAAGGCGGGCACCCACAACCGCCTGCCCTACGCCTACTACAGCGAAAGCGGCGGCATCGACGCCGACTACTACAACCGCCTGAAGACCGGCCCCTTCCTCGACCAGCTGACGCTGGACTTCGCGCGCGCCGCGGTGGAAGGCGAAAACCTCGGCCGCAATCCGGCCGGCGTGCCGGACCTGCTGGGCGTGAGCCTGTCGGCGCACGACTACGTCAACCACGCCTTCGGCCCGGAAAGCAAAATGTCGCACGACCACCTGCAGCGCGTGGACCGCATGCTGGCCGACTTCTTCAACTACCTGGACAAGCGCGTCGGCATGGACAACGTGCTGGTGGTGCTGACCGCCGACCATGGCTTCCCCAACACGCCGGAGTTCTCGCAGACGCAGCACATCGACGCCCAGCGCATCGACGGCGACAAGCTGATGGCCGCATTGGACAAGCACCTGTCGGACAAGTTCGGCGGCGCCAAGCTGCTGAGCGCCTGGTCGCTGCCCAACATCCACCTCGACTACGCGCAGATCGACAAGAGCGGCCTGAAACGCGAGGACGTGGAGAACGCCGCCGCCCGCTACCTGCTGGCGCAGAACGGCATCGTCGAAGCCTACACCCGCACCCAGCTTGAAAACGGCGCGGCCAACACCACCCGCATGGCCACGCTGATGCGCCGCGCCTGGAACCGCGAAGCGTCGGGCGACCTGATGGTGGTCACCAAGCCATACTGGTACTTCGGCACCGGCACCAGCGGCACCTCGCACGGTTCGCCGTACGCCTACGACACCAACGTGCCGCTGCTGATCATGGGCAAACGCTGGATCAAGCCGGGCGCCTACGGCCAGTACGCGGAAGTGGTCGACATCGCGCCGACGCTGGCCAACCTGCTGCACGTGCGTCCGCCGGCCGGCGCCGAGGGCCGCGTGCTGACCGAGACGCTGCGTTGAGTGAATAGCATATTGATATGCAAAAATAATATATTGGCAATATTATTAAACGATGGTAGCTTGTCATTTCTCACAACAAAGATGGGGAAATGATGAAAAAAATAGCATTCGCAGTACTCGCTTTGGTCGCCGGCTTCGCTAACGCCGGCGTGTTGTACAACAACGGCCCGGTGGTCGACGGCGACGGCAAGTCCATCCTGGCGCCGGACGCCTCAACGCTGGGCTTCGGCAACCAAAGCGCCGTCGGCAATTTCGTCGCGGACGACTTCGATGTCACCGCAGGCAAGAGCTGGAACGTCTCCAGCCTGAGCTTCTATGGCTACCAGACCAACGCCGGCAAATTCAGCTTCACCTCGGCCACCTGGAGCATCGTCTCCGGCAACGACGTCAACACCGGCACGGTGGTGGCCTCGGGCACCACGGAGGTCACCAACGGCGGCCTGGCCGGCTATCGCGTCACCGAGAGCACCCTCGACAACACGCAGCGCGGCATCTACCAGATCAATGCGGACATCGCCGACATCACGCTGGGCTCCGGCCACTACTGGCTGACCTGGGGCGTGACCGGTACCGCCGCTTCCGGCCCATGGCAGCCGCCGACCTCGGACGCGCGTGAAGGCAACGCGGCCCAGGCCAGCGGCGGCGATCCGTTCGCCACCCTGGTCGACGATAACAGCGGCCTGACGTCCGAACTGCCGTTCACCGTCAACGGCTCCATCGCGGCCGTGCCGGAACCGGAAACCTACGCCATGATGCTCGGTGGCCTGGGCCTGATCGGGCTGGCACGCCGCCGCGCGCGCCGCGGCTGATCCCCACCGTTTCGACGGCCATGCGGGCGCCCTCGGGCGCCCGCAGTCATGTCAACGCCCGGTGCGGCGACGGCCGGCGCGCCAGCAGCTGCGACAGTTTGGGCAGGGCCGCCGCCAAGTGCTGGCTGTCGCGGATCGATCCGAGCGAAATGCGGATCGCGTTCGGCGGACGCGGTCCGGCGTAAAACGCTGCCGGCGGCGTCACCGCCAGGCCCTCGGCCTGCGCCGCCTGCGCCAGTTCGTGCGCGGTCCAGTAGGCGGGCAGCGGCAGCCAGATGTGGATGCCGTCAGCGCCCGCGTCTTCCTTGCCGGCCAGGACTTGGTGCGCCAGCCGCTGGCGGTTGCGCGCCTCCTCCCTCACCCCGGCCAGCAGCCGCAGCGCCGAACCGTCGTGTATCCATTGCGTGGCCAGCGCCGTCGTCAGCGGCGCGGACATCAGCACGAATGAGCGCAGCGCCGCCATGAAGTCCTCGCGCCGCTGCGGATCGGACAGCAGCACGAACGCCGTGCGCAGGCCCGGCGCCAGGCACTTGGACAGCGTGGAAATGTAGTTGACCTGGCGCGGCGCGTAGTGCGCCAGTGGCGGCGGGGGCGCGCCGGCCAGCAGCCAGTAGGGATCGTCCTCGATGATCTGCAGGCCGCAGCGCGCGGCCACGCGCACGATCTCGCGCCGGCGCGCGGCCGGCATGGTGTGCGTGGTCGGGTTCTGCAGCGTGGGGTTCAGGTAGAGCAGCGCCACGCGCGGCTTGCCGCAGGCTTTTTCCAGCGCGTCCGGCAGCATGCCCGCCGCGTCCACCTCCACCGCCTGCACGCGCCGGCCCAGCTGCGCGGCGGCGGTGCGCAGGCCGGGGTACACCGCCGGCTCGGCCAGGATGGTGTCGCCGGGACGGCTCAGCGTGAGGATCAGCGCGGCCAGCGCCGGCTGCGCGCCGGGACACACCAGCACCTGCTCCTCGTTCACTCGTCCCAGCATCGGCGCCAGCCACGCGGCGCCGGCCGAGCGGTCGGCCTGGCTGCCGCCGCCCAGGTGGTAGTTCATCAGCAGGCCGCTGTCGGTGCGCAGCAGTACTTGTGCCAGTCCCTGTTTCAGCAAGTCGTCGAAATCGACGCCGGCCGGCGGCGGTGGGATGTTCATGCTCAGGTCCAGCAGCTGCGCCAATTCCACCTTGGGCGCGGCGGCGTAGGTGCCGCGCGCGCCCTGCCCCTCCAGCAGGTTGCGGCGCTTGGCCTCGTCGTAGGCGCGCGTGACGGTGGTCAGGTCGACCTGCAGCAGCTGCGCCAGGCGGCGCTGCGGTGGCAGGCGCTCGCCCGGCTTCAGGCGGCCGTCGGCCAGCGCCTGCTCGACGAAATCGGCGATCTGCATGTAGCGCGGTCCGGCGTGCTGGGAGAACTGCCCCACCCAGGCAATCGCCCGGCTTTCATCTTGTATGGCTTTTGATTTCGACATTTTGGGTAGTATGCACGAAAGCCCGATCCAGCTATAGTAGGCGTCGACATTTAACTTCCTCGATGACGACATGAATAAATTCGGTTTGCTGCTGGCTGCCTTCGGCGTGATCGCCGCCCCTTCCTTCGCGGCGGCGCCGCGCGCCACCACCGCCACTGGCGTGGTGGAAGGCACGCTGGAGGCTTCCGGCGTCAAATCGTATAAAGGGATTCCGTTCGCGGCGCCGCCGGTCGGCGACCTGCGATGGAAGGCGCCGCAGCCGGCGCAGAAGTGGCGCGGCGTGCGCAAGGCCGACCACTTCGGGCCGCGCGCCATGCAGCTGCCGCTGTTCAGCGACATGGTGTTCCGCTCCGACGGCGTCAGCGAGGACTGCCTGTACCTGAACGTGTGGACGCCGGCCAAATCGCCCAAGGACAAGCTGCCGGTGCTGGTCTACTTCTACGGCGGCGGCTTCGCGGCGGGCGACGGCTCCGAGCCGCGCTACGACGGCGCCGGCATGGCCGCCAAGGGCATCGTCACGCTGACCGTCAACTACCGCCTGAATATCTTCGGTTTCCTCGCCCATCCCGAACTGACGGCCGAATCTCCGCACAAGGCCTCCGGTAACTACGGCTTGATGGACCAGGCGGCGGCGCTGCAATGGGTGGCGAAGAATATCGCGGCTTTCGGCGGCGATCCCGCGCGCGTGACCATCGCCGGCGAATCCGCAGGGTCATGGTCGGTCAGCGCGCAGATGCTGTCGCCGCTGGCGAAAGGCCTGATCGCCGGCGCCATCGGCGAGAGCGGCGCGCTGCTTGGCCTGGAGGCCCCGCAGCCGCTGGCAACCGCGGAAAAGAAAGGCGCCGCCTTCGCCGAACAAATCGGCGCACCGACGCTGGCCGCGCTGCGCGCCATGCCCGCCCAGCAGCTGCTGGACACGATGAAGCGGCCGGACGCACCATGGTTCTCTGCCATCCGGGATGGCCATGTGCTGCCGCGCGACCCCGTCGCGATGTACGCGGCGGGCGAGCAGGCCAAGGTGCCGCTGCTGGCCGGATGGAATTCGCAGGAGGGCTACTACAAGCAGGTGCTGGGCGAAGCCGAGCCGACGCCGGAGAACTTCGGCAAGGCGCTGCAAACCATGTACCGCGAGCGCGCTCCCGCCGCGCAGGAAGCCTACAGCGGCGACGTCCTGCAGGCCGCGAACGACCTGGCCGGCGACCTGTTCATCGCCCACGGCACCTGGAAGTGGATAGACACGCACGCGCGCACCAGCGGCCAGCCGGTCTACCGCTACTACTATTCGCGTCCGCGTCCGGGCCAGACCGGCGCCGGGCATTCGGTCGAAATCGAATACGCGTTGGGTAACCTGCCATCGAATAAAGTGTATGCATGGACCGCCGCCGATTTCGCACTGTCGGCGCAGATGCAGGACTACTTCGCCAACTTCATCAAGACCGGCAACCCCAATGGCGCCGGCCTGCCGGAATGGCCGCGCGCCAGCAGCGGCAAGGGCTCCCGCCTGATGCGGCTGGACGTGCCATCGGCCGCGATGACCGCCAACGACGACGCCCACCACGATTTCCTGGAGCAGCAGCGGCAAAATCAAATAAGCAAATAAGCAAAAATGGAAACCGCCACTTAGTTTGTATTTTTTTGTATCGCCGGGTAAATCTTTGAAAAGTTGCTATACACTAGCTCCCTTTATTCGGCCAAACATCGGGAATGCAAACTATGCGCAAAACTTTCGGCTTCATGGCTCTTTGCTTTACGGCGTCCGCGTTCGCAGCGGAGCCATTTGACGACAAGTTCCGCCAGCTGGACGAGATACTCCCCACCGCCAACTCCTACCGCACCGCGTCCGGCGCGCCCGGCGCCGCCTACTGGCAGCAGCGCGCGGACTACACGATCCGCGCCTCGCTCGACGAGGCCAGGCACGCCATCACCGGCAGCGAGCAAATCAACTACCACAACAACTCGCCCGATACGCTGAGCTACCTGTGGGTGCAGCTCGACCAGAACATCTACAAGAAGAATTCCGACGCCCGCATGATGCTGACGCAGCCCTCGCGCGATGCGTGGGCCAAGGCGCACACGCCGGAAGACGGCTACAAGTTCGAAGGCATGCGCGGCCTGCTGGCCGGCCGCGAGTTCGACGGCGGCTACAACATCAAGACCGTGAGCGCCGGCGGCCAGCCGCTGAAGTACACCATCAACCGCACCATGATGCGCATCGACCTGCCGGCGCCGCTGAAGCCGGGCCAGAGCTTCGCCTTCAATATCGACTGGTCCTACAACATCAACGAGCAGCAGGTGCTGGGCGGACGTTCGGGCTACGAGCACTTCGAGGAAGACAAGAACGACCTGTTCGAAATCGCCCAATGGTATCCGCGCATGGCAGCCTACTACGACGTGATGGGCTGGCAGCACAAGCAGTTCCTGGGCTCAGGCGAGTTCACGCTGGAATTCGGCGACTACGACGTGCAGCTGACCGTGCCGGCCGACCACGTGGTGGCCTCCACCGGCGAACTGCAAAACCCCAACGAAGTGCTGAGCGCCGCGCAGCGCGACCGCCTGGCCAAGGCCAGGACCGCGTCCGCGCCGGTGGTCATCGTCACGCAGGAGGAAGCCGAGAAGGCCGAGAAGTCGGTCAGCACCGCGTCGAAGACCTGGCACTTCAAGGCCGCCAACGTGCGCGACTTCGCCTGGGCTTCCAGCCGCAAGTTCATCTGGGATGCGCAGGGCTTCAAGAAGGATTCCACCAACGTGATGGCGATGTCCTACTATCCAAAGGAAGGCAATCCGCTGTGGGGCAAGTACAGCACGCAGGCCATCATCCACACCATCGACCAGTACAACAAGTACAGCTTCGATTATCCGTATCCGACCGCGATCTCGGTCAACGGCCCGGTGGGCGGCATGGAGTATCCGATGATCTCCTTCAACGGCCCGCGCCCCAACAAGGACAAGAAGACCGGCGCCCTCACCTGGTCGCAGCAGACCAAGTATGGCCTGATCGGCGTGATCATCCACGAGGTGGGCCACAACTACTACCCGATGATCATCAACTCGGACGAGCGCCAGTGGACCTGGATGGATGAGGGCCTGAACACCTTCGTGCAGTACCTTGCCGAGCAGGCGTGGGAAACGAACTATCCGTCGCACCGCGGCGAGCCGCGCAACATCGTCGACTACATGCGCAGCCAGAACCAGGTGCCGATCATGACCAACTCGGAGTCGCTGCTCCAGTTCGGGAACAACGCCTACGGCAAGCCGGCCACCGGCTTGAACATCCTGCGCGAGACCATCCTGGGCCGCGAGCTGTTCGACTACGCGTTCAGGGAGTATGCGCGCCGCTGGAAGTTCAAGCGCCCTACTCCGGCCGACTTCTTCCGCACCATGGAGGACGCTTCCGGCACCGATCTTGACTGGTTCTGGCGCGGATGGTTCTACACCACCGACGCGGTGGACATCAGCATCGACGGCATCAGCGAGTACGGCGTGAGCACCAAGGATCCGGAAAAGGAGAAGGCGTGGAAGAAGGCGCAGAAGGATGCGCAGCCGGTGTCGATCTCCGATCAGCTCAACAAGTCGCTGCCCAAGCGCCTGGACGAGCATCCGGAGCTGAAGGACTTCTACAACGAGCATGACGAGTTCACCGTCACGAACAAGGACCGCAACAGCTACGCCGAGGAGATCGAGAAGCTGGAGCCGTGGGAGAAGAAGCTGCTGGACCAGGGCAAGCACCTGTACCTGGTGGACTTCTCCAACCTGGGCGGCATGGTGATGCCGCTGATCCTGCAGATTGAACTCAAGAGCGGCAAGAAGTACATCGAGCGCATTCCGGCCGAGGTATGGCGCTATTCGCCGAAGAAGATCACCAAGTTGATCGTCACCGACGAGCCGATGGTGGGCCTGGTCCAGGATCCGTTCTGGGAGACCGCCGACATCGACACCAGCAACAATGCCTGGCCGCGCAAGGTGACGCAGTCGCGCCTGGAGCTGTTCAAGACCGACCGTGACCGCAATAACCTGATGCGCGACTTTAATACGCCGCTCAAGGGCAAGGGCGACAAGTCGTCCAAGGATTCGTCGGCCGAATGATGCGGCGTGCCTTGCGCCTGGCCGCTGCGACCGTGCTGGCATGCGCCGGCGCGGCGGCCGGCGCCCATAATTTTCACATGGGCATAGCGGACATCAGCTACAACGCCCGCACCGGCAACACCGAGATCGTGCATACCTACACGGCGCACGATGTCGCCACGCTGCTGGCGAATCTCTACGGCCGCAATTTCGACCTGGGCCAGGCGGACAGCGAAGCACCGCTGCGCCGCTACGTGGAGCGCCAGTTCTACCTGGAAGGCGCGGACGGCAAACGCCTGCCGCTGCACTGGGTGGGCATGAAGGCGGATGCCGACAGCGTCGTCATCTTCCAGGAGGTCGAGGGCAGGAAGCTGGCGCCGGCGACGCGCATCCACAACGCCTTGCTGGTAGACTTCCTGCCATCTCAAAAGAACACCGTGAACCTGCAAGCCGATGGCCCCGTCCAGACTCTCATTTTCGATCAAGGCAGCGTCGATCAAACCATCCGCTAATTACCTTTATCTGCTGCTGTTCGCGCTGGGCTCCGCGCGGGCCGACGACCAGATCCTGCAACGGGTGCTGATCGATGGCTCGCGCGCCAACCAGCTGGGCGTGGCCGATGCCGCCAGCGCAGGCAGCGTGTCGCAGCAGGAGCTGGCGGCGCGTACCGTCTACCGCCCCGGCGAGATTCTCGAAGCGGCGCCGGGCCTGATCGTCAGCCAGCATAGCGGCGAAGGCAAGGCCAATCAGTTCTACCTGCGCGGTTTCAACCTGGATCACGGCACCGACCTGCGCACCACCGTCGACGACATGCCCGTCAACCAGCGCAGCCATGCGCACGGCCAGGGGTGGACCGATCTGAATTTCCTGATCCCCGAACTGGCGGTGCGGCTCGACTACAAGAAGGGGCCCTACTCCGCCGCGGAAGGCGACTTCGCCTCGGCCGGCACGGCGTCGGTGGTGTACGCCAACCGGCTGCTGCAAGGCGTGGCCGCCGCATCGGCCGGCCAGCACGGCTACGGCCGCGCACTGCTGGCCAATTCGATGGACGCCGGCCAAGGCAGCCTGCTGTACGCGGTGGAGGCGCTGCACAACGACGGCCCCTACACGCATCCCGACGACTACCAGAAGCTGAACGCGGTGCTGCGCTACAGCCAAGGCTATGCCAACAACGGCTTCAATGTCAGCCTGATGGCCTACCGCGCCGACTGGAATTCGACCGACCAGATTCCGCTGCGCGCCGTTGGCGGCGGGCAGACAGGCCGCAACGACGCCATCGATCCGAGCGACGGCGGCAAGTCGCACCGCTACAGCCTTTCCGGCGCGTGGCGGAGCACCAGCGACGACAGCGCGTCCAAGGTCAACGCCTACATCATCGCCAACCAGCTGGACCTGTATTCCAACTTCACCTACTTCATGGACGATCCGGTGCACGGCGACCAGTTCGCGCAGCCGGACAAGCGCGTCACCAGCGGCGTCAATGCGAGCCACAGCTGGCACCAGCACACGGAGAACGGCAACAGCGCCACCACTGTCGGCGTCCAGCTGCAAAACGATAATATCTTTAACGGCCTGCTGGCCACGCAGGCGCGCAAGCCGCTGGCGGCCACGCGGCAGGATCACATCGTCGAATCGAGCGTGGGGCTGTACGTCGAGAACAACACGCGCTGGAACGGCGCCTTCCGCACCGTGGCCGGCGCGCGCATCGACAGCTACCGCTTCGATGTGCGCAGCAGCCTGGCGGCCAATTCCGGCAAGGCCAGCGACCATCTGGTGAGCCCGAGCCTGAGCCTGATCTACGGTCCGTGGCGAACGGCGGAACTGTATGCCAACATCGGCAACGGCTTCCATAGCAACGACGCGCGCGGCGCCACCATCCGCATCGATCCCAAGACCGGCGCGGCGGCGGACAAGGTAGCGCCGCTGGTGCGCTCGCGCGGCATGGAGCTGGGCGCGCGCGGCAACTGGCTGCCAGGCTTGCAGACATCGTTGTCGGTGTACCGTCTGGATTTCGATTCGGAGCTGACCTTCGCCGGCGACGCCGGCACCACCGAGGCGGGACGCCCGAGCCGCCGTCATGGCGTGGAGATTTCGAACTATTACAAGCCGCTGAAATGGTTGTCGGTCGACCTGGACCTGGCCTACGCGCGCGCCCGTTCGCGCGACGCCGCACCGGAAGGCGACTACATCCCCGGCGCCATCGAAGGCACCGGCCAGCTGGCGCTGACCGTGGACGACGGCGGCCCGTACTCAGGCTCGCTGAAGCTGCGCTACTTCGGACCGCGTCCGCTGGTTGAAGACAACAGCGTGCGCTCCAAACCAAGCCTGACGCTGAACGGCCGCCTGGGCTGGAAGCTCCGCAAGGACCTGACGCTGGAACTGGAAGCCTTCAACCTGACCAACCGCCGCGATTCCGCCATCGACTACTACTACCCCTCGCAACTGAAGGGCGAAGCAGCGCCGGTCAACGACATCCACTTCCACCCCATCGAATCACGCTCGCTGCGGGCGACGCTGGTCAAGAACTTCTAGCCATCGCCGCGCAGTATCTTGAGCAGCATCAACCTACTCCCCGATCAGATACTTCAGGATACGCAACTACTCGCAACGAATCCGAAAATATCACAAGGAGCGTGAAGCAGTGAAAACGATGACGCAGACGCCGATATCAGTCCCTGCTCAGGTGAGCATCGACCGCTGCATCCTGCTGATCCGTGGTCAGAAGGTCATGATAGACGCTGACTTGGCCGAGCTCTATGGCGTGCCAACCAAGGCGCTGAACCAAGCCGTCAAACGCAATATGCGGCGTTTTCCGACCGACTTCATGTTCCAGCTCACGTCGACAGAAAAACAGCAGGTGGTCACAGATTGTGACCACCTCTCCAGGCTGAAATTCTCGAAAGCGCTGCCATTCGCATTCACCGAACATGGCGCGATCCAAGTGGCCAATGTATTGAACTCCGAGCAGGCGGTCGACATGGGCGTCTACGTGGTGCGCGCTTTTGTGCGCTTGCGCGAGGCGCTGGCGTCGAACAAGGAGCTGGCACTGCGTTTGGACGAATTGGAGAACAAGACGCAATTGATGTCGTTAAAGACCGATGCCTTCGAACGCAACACCCGTCTACAGTTGAAACAACTCTTCGACGCCATTCGGGAACTGATGGTCCCGCCGGAACCGGCCGCCAAGCGGCCTATCGGATTTGTGACGCCGGCAGACACGGCGCCCAAACGGAAAGCCTCCAGGTCAAAAAAGTAGGCAACCGCCGGGCTTCCGATTGGCGTCCCAGATCAGAACTCTTCCCACTCGTCGTTGCTGGCGCTGGCCTTGAGTTTTTTCGGCGCGGGCGTTGCTGGCTTGGCGGCCGGTTTGGGACGGGCGGCGGCTTTCGGCAGCGACGCGACCACCGGCGCGGCGGCGCGCACCGGCGCCGGACGGGCCGCCGGACGCGCAACCGCCGCCGACGCGGCATACGAGGCGTTGATCTTGAACGCGCTGACCACCCGTTCCAGCTTGTCGGCCTGCTCGCGCAGGGTCTGCGCGGCGGCGGCGGTCTGCTCCACCAGCGCGGAGTTCTGCTGCGTGGTCTGGTCCATCTGCGTCACCGCCTGGTGCACCTGCGCGATGCCGTCGTTCTGCTCCTGCGTGGCGGCGCTGATTTCGCCGACAATGTCGGTCACCTGCTTGATGCTGGAGACGACATCCTGCATCGTGGTGCCGGCCTGCTCCACCAGCTTGGTGCCGGAGCCGACCTTCTCCACCGAGTCGTCGATCAGCGCCTTGATCTCCTTGGCCGCAGCCGCCGAGCGTTGCGCCAGGTTGCGCACCTCGGTCGCCACCACCGCGAAACCACGGCCCTGCTCACCGGCGCGCGCCGCTTCCACCGCCGCGTTCAGCGCCAAAATGTTGGTCTGGAAGGCGATGCCGTCGATGACCGAGATGATGTCGACGATCTTGCGCGACGATTCGTTGATCGAGCCCATGGTCACCACCACCTGCTCCACCACGCTGCCGCCCTGCGCCGCCACGTCCGACGCCGAACGCGCCAGCTGGTTGGCCTGGCGGGCATTGTCGGCGTTCTGGCCGACGGTGGAAGTCAGTTGCTCCATGCTGGCCGCGGTCTGCTCCAGCGCGGCTGCCTGCGACGAGGTGCGCTGCGACAGGTCGCCGGTTCCGCTGGCGATGTCCTGCGAGGCGCTGCCGACGGCGATGGTCGATGCGCGCACCGTGTCGATCACGCCGGCGATCTGCTCCAGCAGCTTGTTGAAGGCCACGGCGGTGTGGCCGATTTCGTCCATGCGTTCGACCTTGATCTGGCGCGTCAGGTCCAGCGACTGGCTCACGTCCTCCAGCGTGCCGCGGATCGACGCCAGGCTGCCCTTGATGATGACGTACAGCTGCCAGGCCAGCGCGCCGGTCACCAGCAGGCCAAGCACCACCACGCTCACCAGCAGGCGGAAGGCGAATTTGTAGGCGGCGTCGCTGGCTTCGCGCACGTCGGCGATCAGCTTGTTGTTGTAGGCGATGTGGTCGTCGAAGCCCTTCTTGACGGCGGCGGCGGACAGCGCCAGCGGCGTGCCGGCCAGCAGCGTGGCGCGCACCGCGTCCATGTCGCCGGCGTGGGCGCCGGCCAGGAACGGGATCAGCGCCTGGCGGTAGGCCGCCATGTTGGCCTTGTCCGCTTCCAGCATCTTGCGGTCGGTCTCGTCGAAGATGTGTTCCTTGGCGTAGGTCTCGATCACCTCGTCGAACTTGGCGTGGGCGTCGCTGTAGGCCTTGTCCAGCGCGGTCTTGTCGGCCAGGTTGGAGAACACCGACAGGCGGTAGCCGGCCAGGCGGCTATCGGCAAGATAGCCTTTTGCCATGTTCAGCCCGGCGATGCTGGGGATCAGCCGGGTCTGCACCACTTCGAGGCGCTGCTGCGCCGTGGACAGTTGAGTGAGGCCGGTGATACCGACGAAGATCAGCGCAAGCAACGCTAATGACAGAGTCAAGATCAAGCGCTTTGTAATAGTCATGGTGACTGTTCCCATAGTAGTGACGAAGAAGCCGGCCATCTTTGCGGCCACGGACCAGTATAACGGAACAGTGTTACTTCAAAATAACAATGCGGCAACTTCCACCATAATTTCTACCAAAACACAACGCATGCAAGACGCTATCCCCCGTTCAGAAGCGCGCCTTGGCGCGCAGGCCCACCGTGCGCGGGCGCACCATGAACAGGGTGTCGCCCGGCTGGATGGCGATGGTGTTCGGCGTGACGTCGCTGATCTTGGCGCCGTTGGTCAGGTTGGTGCCGAACAGGCCGAACTCGTAGGGCCCTGTCTTGTAGGTGATGGTGGCGTTGAGCGTGTTGGACGACGGGATCTGTGCATAGCTGCCCTGCGCCGCCGCGAAGTTGGTGTAGGCGTCGCTGTGGTAGGCGTAGCTGGCGGCGATGCCCACTTCGTCGTTGCCGCGCACCGGGATGGTGTAGCTGGCGGTGGCGGTGGCCGACAGGCGCGGCGCGTACGGCGCGCGGCTGCCTTCCGGGATGTTCTGGGCGGCGATGCCGGTGACCACGGTGCGGGTGGCGTAGGCGTGGTTGTAGGCGGCGCTCAGGCCGAGCGTGGCGTGGCGGGTCAGCTTGAAGGCGGTTTCCAGCTCCAGTCCTTCGCTGCGCAGCTTGCCGGCGTTCTGCGTGAAGTAGTAGGTGCACGGCAGCTTGTTGAACACCTGGACGTCCTTCCACTCGATCACGTAGGCGCTGGCGTTGAAGGTCATGCGCTGGTCCAGCAGCGTGTTCTTCGATCCCACCTCGTAGTTCCACAGGCTGTCCGGCGCGAAGGTGGCCGGCGCGTTCACGCCGCAGAAGTTGAACGGCACCGGCTGGTTGTTGCCACCGTAGCGGAAGCCCTTGCCGGCCGAGGCGTACAGCATGTGCTCGCGGTCGACGCGCCAGGTGGCGGCGAAGCGCGGGTTGGCGCCGCGCGAGGTGGCGCTGCTGTTGCTCACTTCCGGCTGGCCCACCGGCGCCGGCGGCGTGGCGCCGATCAGGTTGCCGAACAGGCCGGTGAAGCGCAGGTCGAAGTCCTGCGTGCCCTTGAACAGGCGCAGGCCGGCCGTCAGGTCCAGCTGGTCCCAGACGGTGTAGGTGCCTTCGGCGAACAAGGCCACCTGGCGCGACCTGGCGTTCTGCGTGCCGGAGAAGAAATCGTTGGGCTGGAAGGCCAGGTCGTTGGCCTGCGAGTTATAGCCGGGGAAGTTGTGGGCGATGGCGAAGCGCTCGTCGAAGCCGGTGGTCGGCTCGTCCTGGCGCGTGTCGCGCTTGCCGCTTTCGAGGAAGGCGCCGGCGGTCCACTTCAGCGGCCCGCTGCCCTTGGAGTTGAGGCGGAATTCCTGCGCGAAGTCCTGCACCGCGTTGCCGATGGTGTAGGCGGCCTGCATCAGCGGGTTCTTGCCGCCGAAGATGAAGGCGGTGGCCGGGTACTGGGCCGAGGTCACGTACAGCGTGTCGCGGTGCAGGTAGGAGGTCGAGGACACCAGTTGCGCCCCGCCCATGTCGTAGCTCACGCCCAGGTTGTAGAGCTGCAGGTTGTCGTTGCTGGTCTGCGGCAGCAAGGCGATGGTGGTGAACGGCGCCAAGCCGGCGTAGGCGTCGTTGACGCCGCCCTTGATGTTGGAGGCGGTGATGCTGGCGTCGACCATCAGGTCCGGCGAGGCGCGCAGACGCAGCGCGGCGCGCGCCTGGTTGGTGGAGACGTCGTTGGTGGTCTTGCCGTTGAGCTGGTTGCGGATGTAGCCGGAATCGTTGCCGGTGTAGCCGGTCAGGCGCAGGCCCAGCACGTCGGCCTTGAGCGGCAGGTTGACCATGCCGCGCAGGTTGCGGTTGACGCCGCCGAAGCCGGAGGTGTCCGAGCCGACCGCCTCGACCGTGCCGAACAGCTCGCCCAGCTCGGGCTTCTGCGTGATCTGGCGTACCGCGCCGGCCATGGCGCCGGCGCCGAACAGCGTGCCCTGCGGGCCCTGCAGCACTTCCACGCGCTCCAGGTCCAGCACCTTCAGGTCGGGGTTGGACGATTTCAGCGTGACCGGCATGTCGTCGATGTAGACCGCCACCAGCGAGGCGTCCTGCACCTCGGACGGGACGATGCCGCGCACCACCAGTCCGCGCATGGTGATGTTGTTGACGCCCGGCCCCTGCTGCTGCACCGACATGGCCGGCACCAGGTTGGCGATATCGGCCAGGTTGCCCTGGCCGTAGCGGGTCAGGCCCTCGGGCTTGAGCACGGTGATGGCGGCCGGCACCTGCTGCACGTCGACCGCGCCGGCCGCGCGCGTGGCGGTCACTTCGACACGCTCAATTTTTTCCGTGCCCACTTCCGTCTCGGCCGCCTGCGCGGCGGCCAGTGCGCCCACCGACCACAGCGCCAACGCGCGATATGCCTTCACTTGCTTGCCCATCCTGCCCTCGTGTATTTTTAACCAGCGCGCAGTATAACGTTAGGTGAGACAACGCACAGCGGAGGCGGCAGGACGGCGGGAGAATGCCCTCATGGACAAGTCATTCACAGGCCCCAAACCGCCACCCGCCGCCTACGCCCTGCATCGACAAATGCGCGCGGTGCAGCGCTGCATCGCGGCGTCAACAGTGGAGGAATCGGAACGGGCGACCCGATGGGCCAGTGCCTGGTACAGGCTGGTGCAACGCAAGCTGGAACAGCTCCAGCATGCGCCGAGGTATTTGCATTAAACGGGGATGGCAAGGACGGGACCTCAGGAGGGAACGTAGCAGCCGCCGGCGCGGTGCTCCATGGCGCTGCGGTCGAGCACGGTGACGGTGCCGCGGCGGTATTCGATCATGCCCTCTTCCTGCAGCTTGCCGGCGCAGCAGGTGATGCTTTCGCGGCGCACGCCCAGCAGGTTGGCGATCATTTCCTGCGTGACCTTCAGCTCGTTCGACAGCGAGCGGTCCAGGCGCTCCAGCAGCCAGCGGCACAGGCGCTGCTCGATGCTGCCGTGGCGCACGCCGGCCACCGTCTGCGCCAATTGGGCGAACAGCGCGCTGGTGTGGCGCATCAGCTGGCGCGCCAGCGCGCCGCCGTCGAAGAAGGCCGAGCGCAGCACGGAGGCGCGGACGCGGTAGCCGTAGCCGGCGGTCTGCACCACGGCCGAGCAGTTGGCGCGCTCGCTTTCATACATCGAGACGCCGACCACGCCCTCGCGGCCCACCACGGCGATCTCGGCGGCGCCGCCGTCCTCGGTCACGTATTGCAGCGAGACGATGGCGTTGGTGGGGAAGTAGGCGTAGTCCATTTTTTCGCCAAAGTCGAACAGGTGTTTGCCGGCGGGCAGCGGCACCAGTTCCAGATGCTGGAACAAGCTGATCAGCTCTTCGCGCGACAGGGCGCGCAGCAATTCATTCTGCTGGGCACCGGTCAGGCTGATGACCGGAGTGGATGCCTCGGCTTGCTCGGTATCCTGCGTTGCGGTAGGGCGAGTGAAGTGGTACATGGCGATCCTCTTAGAGTTGTTGATCATTGCGACCTGATGAACAACACTATAGGCCCGCCCCGTGTGGCCGATTATCGGAGCACGCACCGGCTTTATGTAGGTTGGGAACATAGGGGGGTGTGGTCCCAGTCCTACGGCGGCCGTTGCCCCACGGCCACCACCCCGGCGCATTACACCTTGAATTTGAAGCGCGACGCCTCTTCCAGCAAGCGCTCGTCGCGGCTGCGCAGGCGGCCCGGGTTGCGGCGGTGATTGGGTTCGGAGACCACGCGCTGGATCACGGTCTCCGCCACGCCGCGCTGGCTGAGGTAGGCCGCCGCGCTGTCCGGGCCTTTACGATCGGCAACTTCTATGCCGGCTTCGACGATTTCCGCGCCGACATAATCCGGGCGGAAGGTATGGGTGGTGGACATTGCAACCTCCAGTGACGTAGATGGATGGTGAACGCTCCGATTGTATAGCAGACTGGACCTATGGCAGGTGCGCGCCGGAAATGAGAGCGCTAATATCGCAACACTCTCGTCACCGGAAACCACATATGAACCCTACTCCCCTCGCCCGCGCGCTGCTGGCCTGCACGCTGCTGCTGGGCGGCATCGCGCAGGGCGCCGCGCCGCAGGTGCGCACGCAGGCGCCCGGCTACTACCGCATGATGCTGGGCGACTTTGAAATCACCGCCTTGTCGGACGGCACCCACCCCTTCCCCATCGATACGGTGATGACGCATATCGGCCCGGACCAGATCGCCCGCGACCTGGAGCAGGCCGGGCTGCGGGCGCCGGTGCAGGGTTCGATCAACGCCTTCCTGGTCAACACCGGCAGCAAGCTCATCCTGGTGGACGCGGGCGCGGGCAACCTGTACGGCGATTGCTGCGGCAAGCTGCTGGATCATCTGCGCGCCGCCGGCTACCGGCCCGAGCAGGTCGACGAAGTGCTGCTGACGCATCTGCACAAGGATCACGCGGGCGGCATCATGGCGCGCGGCGCGCCGGCCTTTACCAACGCCGTGGTGAAG
>Ga0209646_1000224_pt1 | contig 60259 bp, 51 predicted proteins | sample AraplaL_Col_mTSA_FD_184259 | JGI IMG/M metagenome (GOLD analysis project Ga0209646, IMG submission 184259) | Arabidopsis root microbial communities from the University of North Carolina, USA - plate scrape CL_Col_mTSA (SPAdes) (version 2) | ecosystem: Host-associated > Plants > Roots >...
CCCGCCGATCCGGTGCAGCACCTTCGGCAGGCGCGACTTCATGCGCGTGCCTTGGCCTGCGGCGAGGACGACGACGGCGAGGTTGTTCTCAGTCATGCTCCGCCGCCAGGACTCGAACCTAGACCTCACAGCTCCAAAGGCTGTCGTGCTGCCATTACACCACGGCGGACCGCGGCACCCCCGGGGCACCGCCCGATAAGTCTGCCACGTCCCGGTGTCCGTTCCTGTGTGTGCGACCCGCGTCGCACCGGCCCGTCATCCGTCCGAAACACCGCTCTGCGATGCTGGGGCGATGACCATCGTGATCGAGCGCGTCACCGTCGCCACCCCCGAGATCGCGGCCTTCATCGCCGCTCACCATTCGGAGATGGACGGCACCGCTCCGCCGGAGAGCCAGCATGCGCTCCCGCTCGACCGGCTCCTCACTCCGCGCGTCCGGTTTTTCACGGGGATCGTCGACGGACGGATCGCCGCGACCGGTGCGCTGGCCGTGGTGGCCGACGGACACGAGGAGCTGAAGTCGATGCGCACTGATCCCACCTTCCGTGGACGCGGGTTCGGGCGGACGATGCTCGGTCACCTCCTCGACGACGCGGCCGCGCGAGGCATCGGTCGCCTCTCGCTGGAGACCGGCAAGGACCCCTTCTTCGCTCCGGCCCTGGCCATGTACACCGCCGCCGGATTCCGGGAGGGTCCGCCGTTCGGCTCGTACCTCCCCGACCCGCACAGCGCGTTCCTCACGATGCTGCTCCCCGCGTCATCAGCGGCCACGACTCCGCCGCACGCGATAATGAACGGATGAGCGAGGCGGATGAGGTCGATCGGATCGTCGGTGCGTGGAACACACAGCGCCCCGACCTCGACTTCTCCCCGCTCGAGGTGCTGTCCCGCATGGATCGCCTCTCGCGGCACCTCGACCGTGCACGCCGCGAGGTGTTCCGTCGGAGCGACCTGGAGCCGTGGGAGTGGGATGTGCTGTCCGCGCTGCGCCGGGCGGGTTCCCCGTTCCAGCTCTCGCCCAAGCAGCTGCTGCAGCAGACTCTCGTGTCGAGCGGCACCATGACCAACCGCATCGACCGTCTCGTCGGCCGTCGCTTCGTGCGCCGCGAGGCCGACCCGGCGGATGGCCGCAGCGTGCTCGTGACCCTGACTGACGACGGCCGGGTCCGCGTGGACGCCGCGATCACCCGGCTCGTGGACGCCGAGGCCGACCTGCTGCGCGCCCTCTCCCGCGCCGACCGTGACCGGCTGGCCGCCCTGCTGCGGAAACTGAGCCTCAGCTTCGACACCTGACCCGATCCTGGAGTGGTTCGGTTCGGCCTGTTCCGTCCGTTCCGTCCGACCCGTCCGGTCTGTTCCGCCTGCACGATCCGTGCACGGCTGCCCGGGAGAAGTGGTCACCTGGTCGTGCATCCGGACCCGGGTCGTGCAGACGTCGCAGGACCGATCCGACACGGGTCGTGCATCCGGACCCGGATCGTGCAGACGTCGCAGGACACGACCCGGCACGGATCGTGCGAACGGGTAGGTCAGGGACCGAGGAGGAGGCGCCGGTTCTTGGCCGGGACGGTGTCCGGGAGCGTGGCGACGACCTCGGCGATCGACACTGCCTTCAGCGAAGCCCGCCAGGCGTCGTGGGCGCGGCGCATCACGACGGCGAGTCCGCACGGCGCGGTGCAGTCCTCCGGGCGGGCGGCGCCCCTCCCCTGCTGACGGAGTTCGCGGCAGATGTAGGGGTCGGCGGCGCCGTCCACCGCGGAGACGAGATCGAGGATGCTGATGCTCTCGGGCTCCCTGGCCAGACGGAAACCACCGCGGGGTCCCGTGCTGCCTGTGAGGATTCCGGCGCGGACGAGCTTGGCGAGCTGCTTCGACAGATACGGCCCCGGCACCCCGAAATGCTCGGCGAGCTGCGCTCCGGACACCGTCGACCCCGCGGGGAGCTGAGCGATCACCGCGACGGTGTGCAGCACCCACTCGGAGGTCTCGGGGAGTTTCACTTGCCCATCGTATCGGGACCGCCCTATTGTGGACACACAATATCCATGATTGAAGGAGCGGGCATGCGCATCGCGGTCGCAGGAGGAACGGGACGGATCGGGCGACTGGTCGTTGGGGAGGCCCGGCGTCGGGGGCACGATCCGCTGTCGCTCAGCCGCAGCGAGGGCGTCGATCTGACCACGGGCGAAGGCCTCGCCGCTTTGCTACGCGGGGTGGATGCGGTCGTCGATGCGACGAATCCCCCGGTATCCGACGTCGCCGAGGCCGAGCGGGTGTTCACCACGCTCAGCCGCACGCTGCTCACCGCCGAGGACGAAGCCGGGGTCGGCCACCACGTGGCCCTCTCGATCGCGGCGCTCGATCGCGTGCGCGGCAATCCGCATTATGCGGGTAAGCGCGCCCAGGAGCGTGAGGTCACGCGCGGCGCGGTGCCGTTCACCATCGTGCGGGCGACGCAGTTCCACGACTTCCCCGCGATGATCGCCGAGTGGAGCATCGAGGACGGCGAAGGCATCGTGCCCCCTCTGCTGCTGCAGCCCATCGCGCCCGCAGACGTGGCCGTCGCCCTCGTCGACGCCGCGGAGTCGCCGGCGCTCGGCGGCTCGTTCGACATCGCCGGACCCCGCACGGAGGACGCCGTCGACATGGCGCGCCGCACCCTCGCCGCGTGGGGGCGTGAGCTTCCGCTGCGCGCCGCGTGGAAGGGTGCCGCGCTCGGCGTCGAGTTCGCGGGTGAGGTGCTGCTTCCCGGCGACGACGCGCGGACGGCGCCGACGACCTTCGACGACTGGCTGTCCACCGAAACCCGCTGACACCCCGACCGGTTCCGGGGCTCCGTCTCCGGTCCCCTCGCTCCGGATGCACGACCAGGGTCCGATCGTGGGACGAAAACCCCGGAACGGTCGTGCAGGCGCGACCGGATCGTGCGGCCGAGGCGGACAGCGACCCTGTCTCCGGTCGGGCCCCCACCACTCCGGATGCACGACCAGGGTCCGGACGTGGGACGAAAACCCCGGAACGGTCGTGCAGGCGCAACGGGATCGTGCAACCGAGGCGGGATGAGTGGCGGCCGCGGCCCACGGACTCTGCCCGGCCGGTCGCCTAGGCTGGAAGCACCCGGTCGCGGCCCCGCGACCCCTGCTCCGAAGGCCGAGACATGGGCATGCCCTCCCCGCTTCCCGTGCGCGACGGGGTCGGCGCGACCCGGCTGCACGTGCCGATGACGGGTGCATGGCCCACCGTCGCCGCCTACATGGTCGAGCGGTTCTTCCACCTGGATTCGGAGCGGCTGCTCGTGCGCTTCGACCGCGGGGAGATCGTCGCGCGCGACGGCCGGCCGCTCTCCCGGGACACGCCTCTCGGCGCCGAGGAGTTCGTCTGGTACTACCGGGAGCCTCCGACCGAGAAGGAGATCCCGTTCGCCGAGGAGATCCTGCACCAGGACGAGCACCTGGTGGTCGTGGACAAGCCGCACTTCCTCCCCACCACGCCGGGCGGCAAGTACCTGCAGAACTCCGCCCTCGTCCGGCTGCGCAACCGTCTCGGCAACCCGGATCTCACGCCCATCCACCGCCTCGACCGGGCCACGGCGGGGCTGCTGATGTTCTCCGCCCGCCCTGCAACCCGCGGCGCCTACCAACTGCTCTTCGAGGACCGCCGCGTGGAGAAGGTCTACGAGGCCGTCTCCGCGCGCCCGGCAGACTGGGATCCGTCGCGATTCCCGCTCGTCTACCGCAACCGCATCGAGAAGCTCCGCGGTCAGGTGTGCGTGCAGGTGGATGAGGACGGCGAGCCGAACTCCGAGACGCTCATCGAGGTCATCGCCGCCGACGACCGCGTCGTGCACACGCTTCTCCGTCCGCACAGCGGGAAGATGCACCAGCTCCGCGTACACCTCGCCGCGCTCGGCCTCGGCATCCTCCATGACGGCTTCTACCCCGTGCTGCAGCCGGAGCGTCCGGACGACTTCAGCCGCCCGCTCCAGCTCCTCGCACGCGAGCTCCGGTTCACCGATCCGCTGAGCGGGCAGGAGCGCACGTTCACCACGCGCCGGAGCCTGCAGGAGGCCCCGGCACGCTGATCGGCCTCAGCGGCGCATGACCTTCCGCGCGAGCCGGGTGCCGAGCGTCTGAGCCACGTGCACGAACACGACGATGAGGAGCACAGCCGCCCACATCACGACAGGCTCGAACTGGCGTCGGCCGTACGTCAACGCAAAGTTTCCCAGCCCGCCTGCGCCGATGTAACCCGCCATCGCCGTCATATCGATAAGCGCCACGATCACGAATGTGTATCCCAGGATTAGCGGCCCAAGCGCCTCGGGGATCACCACCGTGAGGAGGGTTCGCCACGGTCCGGCTCCCATCGCGCGCGCGGCTTCGATGACTCCCGGCGAGACACCGACCAGATGCTGCTCGACGATCCGGCCGATGGCGAACATCGACGCCACCACCAGGGCGACGATGGCAGCGTTCGTGCCGATGCCGCTGCCCACGATGAATCGGGAGAACGGGATCAGGACCGTGATGAGGATCACGAAGGGGATCGGGCGGAAGAAGTTGATGAAGAGGTTCAGCACGGCGGAGATCGCTCTGTTCTGCAGCATGCCGCCCGGCCGTGTCAGGTACAGCCCCACTCCGATCAGGCCTCCCAACAGACCGCCCAGCACCAGCGTCAGCGACACCATGTAAAGCGTCTCGACGGCAGCCGTCCAGAACTCAGGACCCAACTCGATCAGACGATCCATCAGCGCACCTCCTCGCGGTCGATGTCCGTCACTTCGATGCGCTCCGAGATCCGTGCAAGCGTCGCGTCGATGCGAGCGTCGTCCCCGCGGATCGCGAGAGTCAAGTGGCCGAAGGCCCTACCGCGGATGTCGTTGATACCTCCGAAGACGAGCTCGAACTCCAGCCCGGCCTCCGCCAGCTCAAGGAAAACCTGCGCCTGGGACGGACCACCGTCACGGAAGGAGAACGTTACGAGTCGTCCCTGGTGCCGTTCACGCAGGACGGCGCGTTCGGACGGGGAGGGAACGCCCTTGACGACCGTACCGACGAATCGCTGCGACGCGGCATGCTGCGGGTTGGAGAAGACCTCGAACACGTCTCCCTGCTCGATCACTCGCCCGCGGTCCATGACGGCGACCCTGGTCGCGAGCGTCTGGATGACGTCCATCTCGTGGGTGATGACGACGATCGTGACGCCCTGCTCCTCATTGACGCGCTTGAGCAGGGAGAGGACCTCATGTGTCGTCTCCGGGTCCAGCGCACTGGTCGCTTCGTCGGCGAGGAGGATCGCCGGCCTGGTCGCGAGCGCCCGCGCGATCCCGACGCGCTGCTTCTGCCCTCCCGACAGGTGCTCGGGGTACGAGCGTGCCTTGTCGCTCAGCCCCACGAAAGACAGCATCTCGGTCACGCGCGCGTCGATGTCGGCCTTCGACCATCCCGCGAGCTTCAGCGGATACGCGATGTTGGCCCGCACGCTCTTCGATGAGAAGAGGTTGAACTGCTGGAAGATCATCCCGATTCCGCTTCGCACGCGCCGGAGCTCACGTTCGCTGAGTGCGGTGATCTCGACCTCGTCGACGGTGATGCGGCCCGCGGAGGCCGGCTCCAACGCGTTGATGAGCCGCACCAGGGTGGACTTCCCCGCACCCGAATAGCCGATGATTCCGAAGACATCTCCCTGCTCGATCTGCAGAGACACATCGTCGACGGCGGTGATCTGCGTGCCGGATGCGGACGGCGAGGGGTAGCTCTTCGACACGTGCTCGAGGGAGACGATCGGCATAGGTTCTCCGGTCTTGAGGGAGGAAAGGGCGGGGTCGGCCTGAAGACGACGAATCGGGCGACGCGTCCGCGTCGCCCGATTCTCTCAGGTAAACCTGATCAACCGTTCGCAGCGACGTCCTTCTGGACGTCCTTCAGCAGCGAGGCCAGCTCATCTGCCGGCGTCTGCAGAGTGACACCGGTTCCTCCGGACGACTTCGCCAGCCCCTCCTGCACAGCTTCGTCGGTCTGGAAGATCTCGACGAGCTTGAGGTACGTCTCATTGTCGACGTCCTCGGCGCGAGACGCGAAGATGTTCACATACTGGAGCGCACTCGGGTCCTCGGGGTCGTCGGTGAAGAGCGCATCGTCGAACGAGAGGCCCGCATCCTCGACGAAGTCGTTGTTGATGACGGCCGCAGCCACGTCGGGCAGAGCCTCCGGGGTGAGAGCAGCCTCCAGCGCGGTGACCTTGACCGACGACTTGCTCTCGTCCACATCTGCGAGATCAGAGAAAGCCGTGCCGCCGTCCTTAAGCTCGACGAGGCCAGCGGCCTGAAGCACGAGAAGCGCGCGGGCCTGGTTGGAGGCGTCGTCGGGAACCGCGACGGTCTCCCCCTCAGGAATGTCCTTCACCGAGTCGTACTTCGTCGAGTAGAGACCGAGCGGGTAGATCTGCGTCGAACCGATCGCCGCGAGGTCATCCCCCGAGGCCTCGTTGTACTGCGCCAGGTACACGACGTGCTGGAACTGATTGAGGTCGATCTCCCCCTCGCTCAGCGCCGGGTTGGGCAGCTCGTACGAGCCGAAGTCGACGAGTTCGACCGTGATGCCGGCGTCAGCCGCCGCATCCACGAAAGCGGGCCACTGCGGGTCGCTCTCGCCGACCACGCCGATCTTGACGGTCTCGTTCTCGGAACCGCCGTCGCCGGACCCCGCGTCGGACGAGGTGGCGCACCCGGCAAGGGCGACGAACAGCGGGACCGCGGCGAGCGCGGCGAGGGCGGAGGTGGTGCGGCGGGACATGATGAGGGGTTCCTTCCTGGCGGGACTCGACAACGTTAGGCAGGAGGCCGCGTTGTCGCGGAATCGGGATGTCACACGGCGTCATAGCCGCGTGGCACCCTCGGTTGCTGGGGTACGTGGAGCCCGCGGTGGCGCATTCCCCACGGCACCGGATCGCGTAAGACAAGGAAACAGTCTTCGCCAGAATTCGGTGCACGTGCTGGGCTCGACGCGCTCATCCGAGCGAAGGCGCCGTCTGGCGCCACAGCAACGACCGGAGAAATCATGAACAGACATCAGAAGGCCGGACTCGCGGTCGCCGCAGCCGCGGCACTTTCCCTCTCCCTCACGTCAGCCGCGTATGCGGCTACCGAAGAGAAGCCTTCGTATGCGTCATCCACGATCGTGGCTCCACGCTCCTCGGTGGGCGGCAACCACGACAACGGATCGGTCAAGTCGTCCATCACGATTACCTACAGCCTGAACAGCAAAGGCGATCAGATCCGGACAGAGAAGGTCACCGGTCGATGGACGCCAGATCCCGGGTTCGCCCTCCAGGGTCGAAAGGTAGAGATTTACAGCGGCGGAGGCTCACCGTCCATCATCAAGAAGGCCCCCACGACGAATACCTACAGTTACAACACGGGGTGGGGCTTCCAGACCAAGCCGCCGCAGAACTCGCTCACCTCTCCCCGGGTGCTCGCCGAGGTGAAGTTCAAGCTCTCGGGAACCGGGAGCGCATGGTTGAAGCTGACGCACTGGGTGGATCTTTCAGGCGTGTAGCCGTTGCTACCGGAGCGGGACCGGGCGCAAGCGTGCGCCCGGTCCCGCTTCGCAAGTCCTGTCTGATCGGGACGGGAACGACGAAACCGCATAGCCGCGTGCGAGGCGGGTCAGTCGAGCTCTTCGATGCCCTGCAGACGCACCTGCTCCAGGTCGAGACGGGCGGAGATCCGGCGGACCACCATGTCGTCCACGGTGCCGGCGCCGCGGAGCCCGAGCAGGACCTCGCGCTTGCGGTCGAGCAGCGCGAGCTTGAGCCGGGTGTGCTCCTCGTGTCGCACGAGCGGTGACCGCTGGGCGAGGTCGACGTCGGCGGAGGTCGCGATCATCTGCAGCGTCGTGCCGTCGGTCGCCTCGGGGTCGGGGGCGGTCCCGGCCGACACCGCGACGTCACCCGCGTCCTCGTCCTCGCGGCTGCGCGCATCTCCCCCGGTGCCGTAGGGATCGGGCTCGCCGAGCATCTCGTCCAGCGCCTCGGCCTCGGCGTCGATGAGCGCCTGCTCCCGCGCGAGCGTCCGGGCGTTCGCGAACTCCAGCGCCTGGTACCCCTCGGCACGCACCCGATCGCGCACCTCCTGGCCGATGCCGTGCTCGGCGGCGAGGTCGTCGAGCGCGGCCAGGGCCGCTCCGGAGATCGCGCGCTCGGCGAGCTCGTACTCCTCGTCCTCGGCATGGTCGACCGGGAATCGCGCCCAGCGCACGAGCGCGGGGAGGAGAGGCGCCTGCACGAGGAGGCTGAGCAGGATCACGCCGGCGGTGACGAAGACGATCTCGTCACGGCCGCCCACGACGCTCCCCTCGGAGACGCCGGTCGGCACCGACAGTGCGATCGCCAGCGACACCGCTCCGCGCATGCCGGCGACCGTGGACACGAGTCGGGCGCGGGAGCGGGCGCCGCGCGGCGGGCGTTCGGCCGGGCGACGCTGGAACAGCACGTTGAGGAGCTGGAACACGTACCGGACGGCGAAGAGCGTCGCCCACACGGCGAGCGTCACGAGCACCAGGCGGCCGATGGCGGCGGCGGAGATCTCGTGCGCGACGAACTGCACCTCGAGGCCGATGAGCACGAACAGCGCCCCGTTCAGGAGGAAGACGCCGAACGGCCAGGCCGCGTCGGCCTGTCGGCGCGAGGCCGCCGTCGTCACGCGCGGCGACACCCAGGCGACGATCAGTCCGGCGACGACCACGGCGAGCACGCCCGACGCGTGGACGAGCTCGGCGATGAGGAACGCGGAGAACGGCACGAGCAGCAGCGTGACGTTGATGACGATGGTGGAGGAGATGCGGCGCAGCAGCAGCGTGGCCAGGGCCGCGACCACGATCCCCGCGGCGATCCCGCCCACGTACGACACCAGAACGTCCCAGGTGACCGAGAGCGGCGTGACCTGGCCGCCCAGCGCGAGGGACACGGCGATGGCGTAGAGCACGAGCGCGGTGCCGTCGTTGGTCAGGCTCTCGGCCTTGAGCTTCATGAACATCCGACGCGGCAGCAGCCGACCGAGGGCCGCGACGGCCGTGGCATCGGGCGGTGCGACCGCAGCACCCAGGATGAGCGCGATCTCCCAGGGCATGCCGAACAGCACGCCGATGCCGGCCACCGCGAACGCGGAGGCGACGACGAGGAGCGTGCTCATCGGCACGATGTAGCGGAAGTCGCGGCGGATCGACCGCAGCGACGTGGTCAGGCTCTCCCAGAACAGCATCACCGGCAGGAACAGCAGCAGCACGGTCTCCGGCGGAAGCTGCACCTCGCGCAGCGGCGGGATGAATCCCAGCGCCAGACCGAGGATGACGAGGACGAGGGGCAGCGCGAGACGCACGCGCGGGGCGATCAGGGTTCCGACGAGGATCGTGAGTCCGAGCAGGACGGTTACTTCGAGGCCTTCCATCGCTACTCCCAACAGTCGTGGGAGAAGGATATTCCTCCGTCAGCCGATCTGCTCCGTGAGTTCGAACCAGCGCAGCTCCAGCTCCTCGATCTCGGCCTCCTGCGCCGAGATCGCCTTCATCCGCTCGCCGAGGCCCTCGTAGTCGGACTGGTCGTGGTCGGCGAGGGCGTGCTTGGCCGTGTCGACCTGCTGCGTGAGCTTCTGGATGCGGCGCTCCAGGGCGGCGGCTTCCTTCTGCGCCGCCCGGAGAGCAGCGCCGTCGAGACCGCTCGTTGCGGGGGCCGCTGCCGCGGTCGCCGGGGCCGTCTCGAGGTGCTGTCGCAGGCGCAGGTACTCGTCGACGCCGCCCGGGAGATGCCGCAGGCGCCCCGCGCCGTCCGGACCGGGAAGGATCGCGTACTGCTGATCCGTCACCCGCTCCAGGAAGTACCGGTCGTGGCTCACGACGAGGAGCGTGCCCGACCAGGAGTCGAGGAGGTCCTCGATCGCGGCGAGCATGTCGGTGTCCATGTCGTTCGTGGGCTCGTCGAGGATGAGCACGTTCGGCTGGTCGAGCAGCACCAGCAGCAGCTGCAACCGACGCTGCTGGCCACCGGAGAGATCCTTCACCGGCGTCGAGAGCTGGGCGGACGAGAACCCGAGCCGCTCCAGGAGCTGTCCGGGCGTGAGGTCCTGCGCCTTCGATCCCGCACCGAGCGTGTACGACGTGCGCAGACCCGAGATGACCACGCGCACGGGGTCGTTCCAGTGCGGCAGGAGTTCGTCGAGGCGCTGCGTGAGAGTGCGCACCTGCACGGTCTTCCCTCGCTTGATCCGCCCCTCGGTGGGCTCGACCGTGCCGGAGATGAGCCCGAGGAGGGTGGATTTCCCGGCACCGTTCACGCCCAGGATGCCCGTGCGCTCGCCCGGGGCGATCCGCCACTCCACGTCCTTCAGCACGGTCTTCCCGCCCCCTGAGCCTCCCTGGGTCCCTGAGCCTCCCTGGGTCCCTGAGCCTCCCTGGGTCCCTGAGCCTGTCGAAGGGTACGTCACCCCCACATCGAGCAGGTCGACGACGTCCTTGCCCAGCCGCGAGACGGCGAGCGACTGCAGCGAGACCTTGTCGCGGATCTCGGGCACGTCGGCGATGAGCTCGTTGGCGGCGTCGATGCGGAACTTCGGCTTGCTGGTGCGGGCCGGGGCACCGCGGCGCAGCCAGGCGAGCTCCTTGCGGGCGAGGTTCTGCCGCTTCGCCTCTGTCGCCGCCGCCATGCGGTCGCGCTCGACCCGCTGCAGGATGTAGGCCGCGTAGCCGCCCTCGAAGGGCTCGACGATGCGGTCGTGCACCTCCCACGTCTCGGTGCAGATCTCGTCGAGGAACCACCGGTCGTGGGTCACGACGAGGAGGGCTCCGGCGTTCGCGGGCCAGCGCTTCTTGAGGTGCCCGGCGAGCCACGTGATCGCCTCGACGTCGAGGTGGTTCGTCGGCTCATCGAGCGCGATGACGTCCCAGTCGCCCGTCAGCAGTTTCGCGAGGGACACACGGCGGCGCTGCCCGCCGGAGAGGGAGCCGATCCGCGCGTCCCACGGCAGATCCGTCAGCAGCCCCTCGATCACGTCGCGGACGCGGGCGTCTCCGGCCCATTCGTGCTCGGCCATGTCGCCGACCACGGCGGCGGCGATCGTGATGTCGTCGGGGAGCGTGTCGGCCTGGTCGAGGACGCCGATGCGGGTGCCGCCGCGCACGGTCACGCGCCCGGAGTCCGGTTCCTTCCGGCCGGCGAGCATGGCGAGAAGGCTGGACTTGCCGTCGCCGTTGCGGCCGACGATGCCGATGCGGTCGCCCTCCTCGATGCCGAGGGTCACGGCGTCGAAGACGACGCGCGTCGGGTATTCGAGGTGCAGGGCTTCGGCCCCGAGAAGATGTGCCATGTCCTCTCCAGGGTAGTCGCGCCGCGTCGGGCGGTCGCCCGGTCAGACGAGCGAGGGGGCGAAGAGCTCCGGCAGCGCGGCGGTGAAGACCTCGAAGTGGCTGTACCAGACGGTGTGGGCGGCGCCGGGGATGCTGCGCACCGTCACCCCGCCGTGCTCGAACCGTCGCGCGTCCTCATCGGTCACCCAGGCGCTGGGTTCCGCACGCACGACGATGGAGCCGGGGGCGGCGGTCCAATGGCCGTCCTCCCCGCAGGAGACGGAGGCCGCCGTCGGCGGGTCGAACCGCTCGGCCGCCCGCGCCTCGACCGTGGCGTCGTCGACGGAGTAGAAGGGACGGAGGCGGCGGAGGTCGGCGGGCGACATCCGCTCGCGGCGGTCATGCTCGTACTGCGACACGAGCACGGCACGATCCTGGCCGCCCTGCAGGGCGAGCGGCGCGTCGACGTAGACCGCGAGGCCCGGGTCGAGGCGGGGCGCGGCGGCGGCGAGCACCGTGGCTCCGAAGGAGTGCCCCACGGCGACGGCGAGGGTGGAGCAGGCGCGGTCCCCCGGGGTGCCCTCGGCATCGCAGCCGGCCGCGACCTGCGCCAGAGTCTCGACGACGGCATCGGCCGCCGACTCGATCGTGAGCTCCGGGTCACGCGGCGAGAGGCCGTGGCCGGGCAGATCGAGCGCCAGCACGCGGAAGCCGCGTTCCACGAGCAGCGGGACCACGCGGTGCCAGCTCTCGGCGGACCCCATCATGCCGTGCAGCAGCACGGCGACGCGGTCGCCCTCCCCGGCTTCGATGACGTTCAGGAGCACGGAGCCAGTCAACCACGGTCGTTATCCTTTCGTGATACGACTTTCGGCCAGATTCCTTCGAACCTTCGTTCGAATGTCAGTGGTCGGTGATGGACTGACGTCATGCCCGCACTGCTCGACGCGACCGACTCCCAGATGGCGATGCTCGCCGATCTGGTGGAGGGGCTGGAAGCGGCCGAGAAGACGCTGAGCAGCATGCAGGCCGCGCGGGATGGTCTCCTGGCGATGGCGGGGCGGCTTGCGGTCGACATCGCTCGGCAGGCGCGTCATCCGGACGGCGGCGACATGGCGATCCGCACGGTCGCCGCGGAGATCGGGGCCGCACAGCGCGTCAGCGACCGCACGATCGAACGGCGGATGTCCGAGGCGTCCTGGCTGGTCGAGCGGTTCCCCGCCGTCTGGGAGGCCCAAGGCGCCGGACGGATCAGCGCCGCGCACGCGCGGCTGATCGTGGAGGCGGGCGCTCATCTCGATGACCCGGACGACCGCTCGCGTTTCGCGACGGAGGCGGTCGAGGTGGCCGCTGCGGAGTCTCCGAACCGGATACGCCGGCTCGTGCGCCGACTGGCCGACCGGTTCCAGGAGCGGACGCTCGTCGAGCGACACCGCGACGCCAGGGAGCTGCGCCGCGTCTGGGTGACCGACCTCGAGGATGGCATGGCCGAACTCGGTGCGCGCGGCCCTGCGGCCCTCGTGCACGGCATGTTCGACCGGCTCTCCCAGATGGCGCATGCCGTGCGGGAGGAGAACGCGCGAGCACACCGTCGGGAGGCGGAGGAGAGCATCCCCGACGACAGGACCGTGGATCAGCTGCGCGCGGACCTGCTCGCCGACCTCGTCCTGACGGGCGCTCCGGCGGGACATGACTCGGAAGAAGGACTGCTCTCGGAACTTCGAGCGCGCGTCGAGGTCACCGTGCCGGTGCTGACCCTGATGCACGGCGAGCAGGAAGGGACCACGGGCGGCACTCCGATCCTCGCCGCCGAGCTCGACGGGGTGATCCCGATCGATCCGGCCACGGCCCGCCGACTGGCCGGCGCGGCGAGCGGATGGGACCGGGTGCTCACCCACCCGATCAGCGGGGCGCTGCTGGCCGTCGACCGGTATCGCCCGAGCGAAGACCTCCGCCGGCACCTGCGGGCCCGCGATCAACGCTGCCGCTTCCCCGGCTGCGGCCTCGCGCCGCGGAAGTGCGACCTCGATCACAATCACGATGCGGCGCTCGGCGGAGAGACCGTGCACGACAACCTCGCGACCTTCTGTCGACGACATCACATGCTCAAACACCACTCTCCGTGGCACGTCGAGCAGGGGCCGGGCGGCGTTCTGGAGTGGACGAGCCCCACCGGCCGGAGCTACATCGACCGACCGCCGCCTCCGCACACCGTGACCTTCGCCGAGGATCCCCCGTGGTCTTCGCCCGTGATCGCGCCGGCTCACTGAGCAGCCCTAGGGTGGAGGGCATGTCGAGCCCCGAATCAGACAGGTCGGGGGCTGCCGGTCACACCGTCAGCCCCGTGAACCGCTGATCCCTTCGTCCGCCCTGTCGGCGGGCGCGCGCCGGTGACCCGGGCGCTGACCGTGGTGACGAGAAGCCCTCCTCTTCCCTCTCACCTCGGAGCACTCGATGCCTTTCCCCCTCTATGCCCTCGCCCTGGCGGTCTTCGTCATGGGCACCTCGGAGTTCATGCTCGCTGGACTCCTCCCCGCGATCGCGGACGACCTCCACGTCCCGGTCGGCACGGCCGGTCTCCTCACCTCGGCCTTCGCCGTCGGCATGGTCGTGGGCGCGCCCGCCATGGCCGCGTTCGCGCGTGAGTGGCCGCCGCGTCGCACGCTCATCGTCTGCCTGGCGCTCTTCGCCGCGTGCCATGTCGTCGGCGCGGTGACGTCTGCCTTCGAGCTCCTCCTCGTCATGCGCGTGCTCGGCGCCCTCGCGAACGCGGGGTTCCTCGCCGTCGCGCTGCGTACGGTGACTCTCCTCGTCCCCCGCGAACGCACGGGACGCGCCCTCGCGGTTGTGCTCTCGGGGACGACCATCGCCACCATCGTCGGCGTCCCTGCGGGGGCGGTGCTCGGCAGCGCATCGAGCTGGCGGGCCACCTTCGCCGCCGTCGCGCTGCTCTGTCTCCCCGCGCTCCTCGGGATCCTCCGTGGAGTGCCGACGACGATCCGGGGCGCGACGCATGGGCAGCCCCGGTCGACATCCGGAGCAGCCCCGGCCCCGGCGCCGCCCGCCAGGAAGGCACCGTCCCTGCGCGCCGAAATCGCCCTCCTGGTGACACCGCCGCTCGCCCTCGCGATGATCCTGGCGGCGCTGGTGAACGCGGGGACCTTCGCGGTCTTCACGTTCCTGGCGCCGATCGTCACCGAGATCGCCGGTCTGCCCGACGCTGTGGTCTCCGTCGCGCTCGTCTTGTTCGGTCTCGGCTCGTTCCTCGGCGTGACGATCGCCGGTCGATACGCTGATCGGCACTCGGGCGCGTTGCTCGCCGTCGGTGGACCGCTGCTCGTGGGCGGCTGGATCGTCCTGGCGGCGGTCGCGGATCAGCCGGTCGCGCTGCTGGTTCTCGTCTTCGTGCAGGGCATGGCCTCGTTCGGCGTGGGAAGCACCTTGATCACCCGCGTCCTGTACGCCGCCTCCGCCGCCCCGATGATGGGAGGGTCCTACGCGACCGCCGCCCTGAACCTCGGTGCCGTGATCGGTCCGGCCTGGGGCGGCTGGACGCTCGCCAGCGGAGCCGGTCCGCTCTCCCCCGTCGCGGTCGCCGTGACCCTGTCGGCCTGTGCCCTCCTTCTTGCCCTGATCACGCGAAGAAGGCACTCCGGCAGCTGACGCCACGAGGCTGAGCCCTGACAACGGCGACGAGCCGCCCGGACCCGAAGGTCCGGACGGCTCGTCGTGTCCGACGTTCGCGGGGAACGAGGACGGTCTCGCTTCTGCTTACTCGTACGACTTCACGATCTCGAGGAGGCTCGGAACGTTGGCGTACGCCTCGGCCGCGTTCTCCTTGGTCACGATGACCGGCGGGAGCAGGTAGGCCGGGACGACCTTCTTGCCGTTGTCGTACTGGTCGGTGTCGTTGACGTCGACCTCGTCGCCCTTCTGGAGCTGACCGACCATCTTGATGGCCTGCTCCACGAGCAGCGTGGTGTCCTTGTTGATCGTGGAGTACTGCACGCCCTCCATGATCGACTTCACCGACTCGACCTCGGAGTCCTGACCGGTGACCACCGGGACGGGCTTGCCGGCCTGCTGCGCCGAGGTGATGATGGCGCGGGCGAGGGTGTCGTTCGGGGACAGGACGCCGTCGAGCGTCTCCGAGCCGTAGCTCGACGTGAGGATCGAGTCCATGCGACGCTGTGCGTTCTCCGGCTTCCAGCCCTCGGTCGCCGTCTGGGAGATCTCGGTCTGCCCGGAGACGACGTTCAGCGTGCCGTCGTCGATCTTCGGCTGCAGCACCTCCATCGCCCCGTTGAAGAACACCGCCGAGTTGGCGTCGTCCGGCGAGCCCGAGAACAGCTCGATGTTGTACGGCGCCTCGTGACCCGCGCGCTCGGCGAGGCCGTCGAGCAGCGCCTGGCCCTGGAGCTTGCCGACCTCGAAGTTGTCGAAGGCGACGTAGTAGTCCACGGCGTCGGTGTTCTCGATGAGACGGTCGTAGGCGATGACCGCGACACCCGCGTCGCGGGCGGCCTCCACCTGCGTGGTGAGCTGCTTGCCGTCCTTGGCACCGATGATGATGACCTTGGCGCCACCGGTGACCATCGCCTGGATCTGGTTCTGCTGCTCGGCGACCGTGTTGCTGGCGGGCGCGTACTGCACGTCCGCCTTGAAACCGGCCTTCTCCAGGCCGTCGGTGAACAGCTGACCGGCCAGGACCCAGTTCTCCGAGGTCTTGTCGGGCAGAGCGACACCGATCGTGGAGCCGGCGTCGAAGCCCGAGGCGGTCTCCTCGCCCGACCCCGAACCCGAGTCCCCACCGCCGCGCTCCGAGGAGCAGCCGGTGAGGGCGAATGCGCCCGCGACGACAAGCGCTGTCGCCGACAGAAGGATCTTCTTCATGTGATCTCTTTCTCTGGTGTGTGCAGGTCCCGCCGCGCCTGCGTTGCGCGACGTGGCCCTTACTATCCGCGCGTCTCCTCGACGGCGGGGGCTTCGTACTTCTGACTGGTGGGGTAGTTGGTCTTCGTGGGATCGAACGTGTCGGTGGCCGGGTCCTGCTTGCGGCCGAGACGGCGCGTGAGGAAGCCGGTGATCGACGGACGACCCTGCTGCTTGTTCCACACGTCGACGCCGACGGCGAACAGCAGCACGAGGCCCTTGATCATCGAGACCACGTCAGCACCGGCGCCGAGCAGCGCGAGGCCGTTGTTCAGGAACGCCATCACCAGACCACCGATGATCGACCCGATCACCGTGCCGATGCCGCCGGAGACGGCCGCGCCGCCGATGAAGACGGAGGCGATCGCGTCGAGCTCCCACCCGTTGCCGTCCTGCGGGCCCGAGGCGGTCGCCCTCGCGACGTAGATCATGCCGGCGAGCGAGGCCAGGACCGACATGTTCATCATCACGAAGAAGTCCACCCAACGGTCCTTCACACCCGAGAGGCGCGCGGCCTGGCGGTTGCCTCCGACCGCGTAGATGTGGCGGCCGAAGACGGTGTTGTTCGTGATGAACGAGTAGAGGATGACGAGGGCGAGGAGGATGACGCCCGAGATCGGGAAGCTCGTGCCCTCGCGCCCCGTGGCGAACAGCCAACCGGCGATGAGGATGACGGCCGAGATGAGGACGACCTTCGTCACGCTCACCCAGATGGGCGCCATGTCGGAGCCCATCTTGCGCTGGATGCGCCGGGTGCGGATCTCCCAGAACACGATCCATGCGACACCGGCGAGCGCCAGCAGCATGGTCGGGATGTTGAACGGCAGGGGCAGGGCGATCTCCGGCAGGTAGCCGGCACCGATGATCTTGAAGCCCTCTGGCACGGGCACGGACTGAGAGTCACCCACCGCCTGGTTCGCACCGCGGAAGAACAGCATGCCGGCCAGCGTCACGATGAACGCCGGCACCCCGACGTAGGCGACCCAGAACCCCTGCCAGGCACCGACGAGCACGCCGACACCGAGACCGAGGAGGATGCCCAGCGGCCAGGGGAGGTTCCAGTCCTGCATGGCCTTCGCCACGACGATGCCCGTGAACGCGGCGACCGATCCGACCGAGAGGTCGATGTGCCCCATGATGATGACCATCACCATGCCGATCGCCAGGATCAGGATGTACGAGTACTGGTTGACGACGTTGATGAGGTTCCCGGAGGACAGCGTCAGTCCGGTGCCCTTGAAGATCCACGTCAGCACCTGGAAGACGACGAGGATGACGACGAGGCTGCCGAGGATGCCGAACTGACGGAGGGTCGACTGCCCTCCCCCGAACATCTTCGTGATGTCCTTGAAGTGGAAGCCGCGCTTCGCGGTGGTCGAGTCGGTGGTCATGCGGTTGCTTTCTGGGTCGCGGAGGTCATGCTGCGCATGAGGTCTTCGGGGGTCGCCTGGTCGGCCGGGATGCAGTCGGTGACCCGGCCTTCGAACACGGTGTAGATGCGGTCGGAGATGCCGAGCAGCTCGGGCAGCTCGCTGGAGATGACGATCACGCCCTTGCCCTGCGCGGCGAGCTCGTTGATGATCGCGTAGATCTCGTACTTGGCGCCGACGTCGATGCCGCGGGTGGGCTCGTCGAGGATCAGCAGGTCGGGGTCGGTGAACATCCACTTCGCCAGGACGACCTTCTGCTGGTTGCCGCCGGACAGCTTGCCGACGCCCTCCTCCACCGACGGGGTCTTGATGCGCAGCGCCTTGCGGTACCGCTCCGCCACCGAGAACTCCTCGCGGGAGTCGACGACGCCGTGGTGCGCGATCTTGGAGAGCTTCGCCGCGACGATGGACCGCTTGATGGTGTCGAGGAGGTTGAGGCCCAGCACCTTGCGGTCCTCGCTCACGTAGGCGAGCCCGTGCTTGATGGCGGCGGCGACGTCGGGGAGCTCGATCTCCTGTCCGTCCTTCACGATCGTGCCGGAGAGGAACGTGCCGTAGGAGCGGCCGAAGATGCTCATCGCCAGCTCGGTACGGCCGGCCCCCATGAGCCCGGCGATGCCGACGACCTCGCCACGACGGACGTTGATGCTCGACCCCTTCACGACCATGCGCTCCGGCACGGTCGGATGCTGGACCCACCAGTCCTTGACCTCGAAGAACACCTCGCCGATCTCCGGCGTGCGGTCCGGGTAGCGACTCTCCAGCGACCGGCCGACCATGCCTCGGATGATGCGGTCCTCGTTGATCTCGCCGCGGGAGATGTCGAGCGTCTCCACCGTACGGCCATCGCGGATGATCGTGATCTCGTCGGCGATCTGCTCGATCTCGTTGAGCTTGTGACTGATCATGATCGACGCGATGCCCTTGGCCTTGAGCCCGAGGATCAGGTCGAGGAGGTGCTGCGAGTCGTTCTCGTTGAGCGCCGCGGTCGGCTCGTCGAGGATGAGCAGCTTGACGTCCTTGTTGAGCGCCTTGGCGATCTCGATGAGCTGCTGCTTGCCGACGCCGAGCGTCTTGACCGGGACGTCAGGGTCCTCATCCAGCCCCACGCGGGCGAGGAGCTCGATCGTGCGCTCCTTCTGCGCCTGCCAGTCGATGCGCCCGAAGCGGCGGATCTCGTTGCCGAGGAAGATGTTCTCGGTGACCGAGAGCTCCGGGATGAGCGCGAGCTCCTGGTGGATGATGACGATGCCGGCCTGCTCGCTGGCAGCGATGTCCTTGAAGCGCTGCTCCTGGCCGTACAGGAGGATCTCGCCGTCGTAGGTCCCGTAGGGGTACACCCCGGAGAGGACCTTCATCAGCGTCGACTTCCCGGCGCCGTTCTCGCCACAGATCGCATGGATCTCACCGGCGCGGACGGTGATCGAGACGTCGGCGAGCGCCTTGACTCCCGGGAACTCCTTGGTGATGCGGCGCATCTCCAGGATCGGGCCTGACACGGTCGGCAACGTTGCTGTGGTGCTCACGGATCTTCCTCGCGACGTGCGGTCACCTTCGATGTGACCGTTCACATCGGTATATCGTCGTCTTCCGCGGGAGCGGTGTCAAGTCCGCGGCGTGTTTTCGTGTCGCTACCGTGATGCAGCGGATTCGCGCGCCCGCAGAAGAGTCTGCAGAGGGCCGAACGCGGGGGGCTTCTCACCGCGGATCTCGGCGAGGAGGATGCGCACGGCGCGTCGGCCGAGCTCGGGGAAGTCCTGATGCACCGTGCTGAGCGTCGGCGCCACGTGCGCCGCGACCGGGATGTCGTCGAAGCCGATCACGCTCACGTCGTGCGGCACGCGCAGCCCCGCATCGCGGAAGCCGTGGAGCAGCCCGATCGCCATGAGGTCGTTCGCCGCGAACACCGCCGTGAAGTCGCGCCGCAGCGAGAGCTCCTTGCCGGCGAAGTAGCCGAAGTCGGCCGTCCAGTCGCCGCGGATCGGTGGGAACGTGGAAAGGTCGGCGTCGCGGAGCGCATCGAGGTACCCGCGCATCCGGGACTCGGCCTCGATCCAGTCCTGCGGGCCGGCGAGATGGAGGATGTCGCTGTGGCCCAGAGCGATCAGGTGCTCCGTGGCCGCCTTCGCCCCCGCCACCTGGTCAGCCGAGAGGCTCACACCGTCCGATCCCGAGGCCGTCTGCAGGGTCACGAACGGCATCGTGACGTTCATGCCGCGCAGGACATGGAAGACGCGCACCTGCGGCGCGAGCACCACGATGCCGTCGACCTGCTCGCGCTCGAGCTGGCGCACGGCGTTGCCGATCGCCTCCGGCGTGGTCGCGGGGAGATTGAGCGTGGAGACGGAGTACCCCTCCTCCCGCGCCGCGTCCTCGATGCCGGCGATGGACGACGTCGGTCCGAACTCGCCGATCGTCGCGGAGAGGATGCCGAGCATGTTCGACTTGCTCGTCACGAGCGCGCGGGCGGCGAGATTGGGGCGGTAGTCGAGGACGGCGATCGCGTCGAGGACCTTCGCCTTGGTCTCCGGGCGGATGCTGGGGTGATCGTTGAGCACCCGGGACACCGTCTGGTGGGAGACGCCGGCGAGGCGGGCGACGTCGCGGATGCTGGGCATGCGGGCACGCTCGGAGGAGGTGGACATCCAGCCTCCTCGCGTGTGCACGGTCACATGACTACTTCATTATGTCTGCCATGACCCCTGGATGCACCTCGACCGCGCGCACACCCCTCGTGTCCCGGACACGGCGGATCGGGAAGGCTCAACCGAGGATGCGGGCTCCGGGGACGGCGCCGTGCACGTGCAGTGGATCGAGGCCGCCTTCGCGGAGAGCCGTCTGCACCGCCTGCGCGGACTCGGGATCCGCGCAGAGCAGCGCCACGGTCGGCCCCGATCCCGAGACGAGGCCGTGCAGCGCACCGGCCGCGACCCCGCGTTCGATGGTCTGCGCGAGATCCGGTCGCAGGTCGAGCGCGGCCGCCTGGAGATCGTTGTGGAGCGCGTCCGCGAGCTGCCAGGCATCTCCGGTCCGCAGCGCCTGCAGCACCGGGATCGGCACGTCGAGCGAGAGCGGCGGGTCGTCGGCGAGCGCGCCCTCCTCCTCGCGCAGCTCATCGAGCCGGGTGTACACGGCGGGGGTGGACAGTCCCTCGTCGCTGGTCACCAGCAGCCAATCGAAGCGGCCGCGGGCGAGGGCCGGATTCAGCTGATCGCCGCGGCCGGTGCCGACGGCGGTGCCGCCGTGCAGCGCGAACGGCACGTCGGCGCCGAGCCGCGCGGCCAGATCGTGCAGCCGTGCAGCCGAGAGTCCCGTGCCCCAGAGGGCATCGCACGCGACCAGCGCGGCTGCCGCGTCCGCGGAACCGCCGCCCATGCCGCCCGCGACGGGGACGCTCTTGCGGATCCGCAGCGCCACCCCGCCCGGATGATCGGTCGCCATGGCCAGCAGCTTGGCCGCGCGCATCGCGAGGTTCCGGTCGTCGAGCGGAACCGAGCCGTCGTCCTCCACGCCTGACACCGTGAGGGAGAAGTCGTCGGCCTCCCTGGCGATCACGTCCTCGTAGAGCGACACCGCCTGGAAGACCGTTGCGAGGGCGTGATAGCCGTCGTCATGGCGTCCGCCGACCCCGAGGTAGACGTTGATCTTCCCCGGCGCGCGCACGTGCACGGACCGGGAGGACGCGGCGAGGCTCATGAGCGGATCACAGGTCCGACGAGGTCGCCCACAGGTTGACGTCGATGGCGCCGGCGAGCTCGTCGATGCGGCGGAGTTCCTCGTCGGTGAAGGCGGGGCCGTCCAGGGCCGCGAGGTTCTCGTCGAGCTGCTCCGTGCGGGACGCTCCGATGAGAGCCGAGGCGACGACCGGGGTACGCAGCGTCCACTGCAGGGCGAGCTGTGCGAGCGACTGTCCCCGGCCCTGGGCGACCTCGTTCAGCGCGCGGAGCGTCTGGACGGCGTCATCGGTCAGTTTGCCCTTCGGCAGCGAACCGCGCTGCTGCGCGCGCTCGGCGGTGCCGTCACCGAGGTACTTGTCGGTGAGCAGCCCCTGGGCGAGCGGGGTGAAGGCGATGGCGCCGAGGCCCGACTCCTCGAGGGTCTGCGTGAGGCCGTCCTCGATCCAGCGGTTGAGGATCGAGTACGCGGGCTGGTGGATGACGAGCGGCGTCCCCAGCTCCTTCGCCACGGCGACGGCCTCGGCCGTGCGCTCGGCGCTGTAGGAGGAGATGCCGACATACAGCGCCTTGCCCTGGCGGACCAGGGTGTCGAGAGCACCGACCGTCTCGGCGATCGGGGTGACCGGGTCGACGCGGTGCGAGTAGAAGATGTCGACGTAGTCCAGCCCCATGCGCGTGAGGGACTGCTCCGCGCTCGCGAGGATGTACTTCCGGCTCGCGTAGTCGCCGTACGGGCCGGGCCACATGTCCCAGCCGGCCTTCGACGAGATGATCAGCTCGTCGCGGTACGGACGCAGGTCCTCCGCGAAGATGCGACCGAAGTTCTTCTCGGCGGAGCCGTACGGCGGGCCGTAGTTGTTCGCCAGGTCGAAGTGCGTGATCCCGTGATCGAACGCGTGGCGCAGGAGCGCCCGCTGGTTGTCGAGTGGGATGTTGTCGCCGAAGTTCCACCAGAGCCCGAGCGAGATCGGGGGGAGGTACAGGCCGGAGGAGCCGACCTGACGGTAGGCGAACCGTCCGTAGCGGCCCTCGTCGGCGGCGTACGGACGGTGCAGCTCGGGGACATCGGGGCGGAAGCGGGGGGAGTCGGTCACCGTGCCAGATTAGCCGCTGACGCCGGAACCCTCGATCGCCGTTGCGTGCTGGGCGATCCGCTGGTAGTCGTCGACCGTGAGGTCCTCCCCGCGGGCCGTCGGGGCGACGCCGGCGGCGGTCAGCACCTCGATCGCCGCGGCGGAGCTGCCGAAGATCCCGGAGAGGGCCTGCCGCAGCATCTTGCGGCGCTGGTTGAAGGCCGCATCGACGATCGCGAAGGTGCGTCGGCGCTCCTCCACCGGTCCGCGCTCCCCCTCGGAGCGGTCGAAGCCGACGAGGAGGCTGTCCACGTTCGGCACCGGCCAGAAGACCTGCCGGGAGACGTTCCCGGTGAGCTTCCACTCGCCGTACCAGGCGGCCTTGACGCTCGGCGAGCCGTAGATCTTCGATCCGGGCATCGCGGCCAGGCGCTCGGCCACCTCGGCCTGCACCATCACGACGCCCCGCTGCAGGTACGGGAAGGTCTCCAGGAAGTGCAGCAGGACCGGCACCGACACGTTGTACGGCAGGTTCGCGACGAGGACGGTGGGCTCGCCCGGCAGCTCCGTCACGCGGAGGGCGTCCGCGTCGACCACCGTCAGCATCCCCTCCGGCACGCCGTGCTCGGCCGCGGTCTGCGGCAGGCGGGCGGCCAGGCGGTGGTCGATCTCCACGGCGGTGACCGCGGCCCCCGCCTCGAGGATCGCCAGGGTCAGGGACCCGAGCCCCGGTCCGACCTCCACCACCCGCTCCCCCTGCTGCACGCGGGCGGCCTGGACGATCTTGCGGACGGTGTTCGCGTCGACGACGAAGTTCTGCCCGAGCTTCTTGGTGGGGGTGACATCGAGCTCGGCGGCCAGACGGCGGATCTCGGTGGCCCCGAGCAACGTGACGGTCATGGATCCATTCTCCCGGATGACGAGCCGTGCCCGGATCCTGGGTGGGTTCCTGGGTGAGTTCCTCGGCAGTGTCCGTGATCATCGCTATCCTTCGGGGGTGCCCTCCCTCGGTGAACTGATCGCTCCGCGGCGCCTGGGCAGGGACTTCCGCTGGCTGCTCGCGTCGTCGTGGACGAGCAACATCGGAGACGGCGTGGCGCTGGCCGCCGCTCCCCTGCTCATCGCTTCGATGACGTCGTCGCCGATCCTCGTGGCCTCCGGTGCCATCCTGCAGTTCCTGCCGTGGCTGCTCTTCGGCCTGCACGCCGGGGCGATCGCCGACCGCTTCGATCGGCGCCGCCTGGTGATGACCGCCAACGCCGTGCGCGCCGTCGTGCTCGCCGCCCTCTGCGTGTTCCTCATGACGGGAACGGCGAACATCGGGATCGTGTTGGCCGTCGCGTTCCTCTACGGCACCGCGGAGGTCTTCGTCGACACCGCGGGGAGCACGTTGCTGCCGATGCTCGTGAAGCCTGCCGACCTCGGCATCGGCAACGCACGGCTGCAGGCGGGATATCTCGTGGCGAACCAGTTCGCCGGACCGCCGCTGGGCGCCTTCCTCTTCGCCGCCGGGAGCGCGTGGCCGTTCCTCGTCGAAGTCCTGTGCGTGACGCTCGCGATCGTCCTGATCTCCCGGATGGCGCGCACCCCCGTCCCGCCACGGGAGACCGAGACCCACCCGCCGGTGCACACCGACATCGCGGAGGGGCTGCGCTGGCTGTGGCGCAACCCGCCGGTGCGGATGCTCGTGCTCATCATCCTCGTCTTCAACGTGACCTGGGCCCCACCGTGGGGCGTGCTCGTGCTCTACGCCACCGAGCACCTGCAGATGGGGCCCGTGGGCTACGGCGCCCTCACCACGGCGTCCGCGGCGGGCGGCATCGTCGCGACGCTGAGCTTCGGCTGGCTGGAGCGGCACGTGTCCTTCGCGACTCTGATGCGCATCGTGCTCTCGCTCGAAGTGCTCATGCACCTCGCCTTCGCGCTGACCACCACGGGCACGGTCGCCCTCGTCATCATGTTCTTCTTCGGCGCGTACGCCTTCGTGTGGGGCACGATCTCCACGACCGTCCGGCAGCGGCTCGTCCCCGCGTCCCTGCAGGGGCGCGTCGCCTCGGTCAACATGGTCGGCGTCTTCGGCGGCATGATCGTCGGCCAGGCCCTCGGCGGCGTCATCGCGCAGACCTGGGGCCTGACGGCACCGTGGTGGTTCGCGTTCGGCGGGGCGGCGATCACCCTGCTGCTGGTGTGGAAGCCCATCTCGCACATCGTCAGCGCGAAGCCGGTCGCTGAGACGGGGCCGGAGGACGTCGAGCCGGAGGGTCAGTCGGCGAACGAGCCGTAGACCCGGAGGGTGTTCTCGGCGAGCTGCGCGGAGAGATCGTCCACGTCCAGGCCGAGCTCCGCGGCCAGGAATCGCACCGTGAGCGGCACGAGGTACGGCGCGTTCGGGCGGCCCCGCAGCGGGACCGGCGTGAGGAACGGGGCGTCCGTCTCGACGAGGAGGCGGTCGAGCGGCGTGACCGTGAGGGCGTCCCGCAGGTTCTGCGCGTTCTTGAACGTCACGTTCCCGGCGAACGAGAGGTAGTACCCGGCATCGGCGCAGACCCGCGCCATCGCCTCGTCCCCCGAGAAGCAGTGGAACACGGTGCGCTCGGGAGCGCCGACCCGCGTCAGCGTCTCGAGCACGGCCTCGTGCGCATCCCGGTCGTGGATCTGCATCGCGATGCCGTGCTTCTTCGCGAGCGCGATGTGCGCCTCGAAGGAGGCGAACTGCGGAGCGCGGCGCTCCGGCTCGGTGCGGAAGAAGTCGAGCCCGGTCTCGCCGATCGCGCGCGTGCGCGGGTGCGCGGCGAGCTCGTCGATCACGGCGAGCGCCTCGTCGAGACGGCCCTCCTCCGCGTACGTCGGGGCGTCGTTCGGGTGGATGGCGACCGCGGCGAGGACGCGCGGATCGGAGTGGGCGGCCTCGACCGCCCAGCGGGACGACTCGATGTCTCCGGACGCCTGCACGACCCCGATGACGCCGACGGCCTCGGCCCGGTCGAGCTGGGCTTTGAGGGAAAGCCCCTGGGTCCCTGAGCCTGTCGAAGGGCCATCGGCGATCTCGAGGTGCGCGTGATTGTCGTAGACGGGCACGGCGAGGGGTTCCGGGGCCGCCGGGTAGGTCCGATCCTTGCGCCCGTCGCCCGAGCGCTCGCGCACGTAGGTCTCCGCCATGGTGTCCTGCCCGGATGTCAGGCCGTGGACTCCACGCGCGGGAACAGCGGCGCGAGGCCGTTGACGCTCGTGCCCGGCTTCAGCACGCCCCAGGCGCCGGCCTCGCGGATCGGCTGGTCCTGCAGGCGGCCGAGGGTCTCCGCGGCGCCGAGGGCGATCCACAGCTTCTCGGTGGACTGCGGCATCACCGGCGACAGCAGCACGGCGAGCGCGCGCAGCCCCTCGGCGCACGTGTAGAGCACGGTGCCCAGACGCTCGCGCTGGTCCTCGTCGCGGGCGAGCGCCCACGGCTCGTTCTCGGTGATGTACCCGTTGAGCGCGTCGACGATGGTCCAGATCGCGGAGATGGCCTCGTCGATGCGGAACTGGCCGATCGCGGCGTCCGCCTTCGTCGCGGCGTCCGCCACGATCTTCTGGATCGCGAGATCCGCCTCGGTGTACGCGGCCGCCGGCGGCACGATGCCCTCGAAGTACTTCTCGATCATCGCGGTCGTGCGCGAGGCGAGGTTGCCGAAGCCGTTCGCGAGCTCGGCCTGGTACCGGGCGGAGAGGTCCTCCCAGGAGAAGGAGCCGTCCTGACCGAACGCGATCGCGGACAGGAAGTAGAAGCGGTACGCGTCGGAGCCGAAGACGTCGGTGATCTCGGTCGGCGCGATACCCGTGAGCTTCGACTTCGACATCTTCTCGCCGCCCACGAGCAGCCAGCCGTGCGCGAACACGCCCTTCGGGACGTCGAGCCCCGCCGCCATCAGCAGCGCGGGCCAGATCACGGCGTGGAAGCGCAGGATGTCCTTGCCGACCACGTGGTAGGCGGGCCAGCGGCGCTCGAAGGTCTCCTCGTCGGAGCCGTAGCCGACGGCCGTGGCGTAGTTGAGCAGCGCGTCGACCCACACGTAGATGACGTGCGACTCGTCCCACGGCAGCGGGATGCCCCAGTCGAAGGTCGAGCGGGAGATCGAGAGGTCCTTGAGGCCCTGGCTCACGAACGAGACGACCTCGTTGCGCGCCGAGTCGGGCCGCACGAAGTCGGGCTCGGTCTTGTAGAGCTCGAGCAGGCGGTCCTGGAACTCGCTGAGCTTGAAGAAGTAGTTCTTCTCCTGCAGCAGCTCGAGCGGCTTCGAGTGGATCGCGCAGACCTTCAGCCCCTCGAACGGACCCGTGCCGTCGACGATCTCCGATTCCGGCTTGAACTCCTCGCAGCCCACACAGTAGAGCGCCTCGTACTCTCCCGCGTAGATGTACCCGCGGTCGTACAGGCGCTGGAAGAACGTCTGCACGTTCGCCTCATGCCGCTCCTGAGTGGTGCGGATGAAGTCGTCGTTCGCGACGTCGAGGGTCTTCAGCAGCGGGAACCAGCTCTCGCTGACGAGCTTGTCGACCCATTCCTGCGGGGTGACGCCGTTCGCCGCCGCGGCCCGCAGCATCTTCTGACCGTGCTCGTCCGTGCCCGTGAGCATCCATGTGTCGTCCCCCGCCTGACGGTGCCACCGCGCGAGGGTGTCGACGGCCACCGTCGTGTACCCGTGGCCGATGTGCGGCACATCGGAGGGGTAGTAGATGGGCGTGGTGATGTAGAAGGAGTCGCCAGCGGGCATGGGGACAATTCTAGGTGCCCCCATGCCCGTGGTTACGCCGTGCGGCTCGTCAGAGCCCATTGCGGCGGGCGACCTCGCCGAGCCAGGCCAGCGAGGGCTTCGGGAACCGCTCGAAGGTCTCGTGGTCGAAGCCGATGAGACCGAACGTCGGCCGGAATCCGCTCGCCCATTCGTAGTTGTCCAGCGCGCTCCAGTGCTGGTAGGCGCGGACCTCGATGCCGTCGCTGATGGCGCGGTGCAGCCCCTCCAGCGCCCCCTGCGTGTAGGCGATGCGCCGGGTGTCGTCGGCCGTGGCGATGCCGTTCTCCGTGACGAGCACGGGCACGCCGCCGCTGCGCTCCCACGCGCTGCGCACGCCCAGCTCGAGGGCCTCGGGGAAGAACTCCCAGCCCGTGAGTGTCGTCTCCACATCCGGCGACACCGGCAGCGGACCCTCCGGACCGATGAACGTGCGCGTGTAGGCCTGCACGCCCACGAAGTCGTCGCCGGCGGACTGCTCCAGGTACCAGTGGTCACGCGGGTCGCCGTACGTCGCGAGCATCTCGTCCGCGCCGGGCTCGCCTGTAGAGTGGAACGCCTGGGTGGCGATCGTCCACCCCGCCTGCACCCCGGGCACCGTGTGCAGGATCTCGGACGCGCGCCGGTGGGCCGTCAGCAGGGTGTCCGCGACGCCGAGGTCGGGGTTCGGGAGGCCGTAGGCGACGAGGTTCGCCGCGTCCTCTCCCCCGGCGAGCATCGCCGCGATGTTCGGTTCGTTGATCGTGCACACGTAGCGCACCCCGTCGAGGATCGGCAGCACCGTCTCGACGTAGCGGGAGAACAGGTCCACCGCGTCGTCCGCACGCCAGAAGCCGTCCTTCTGGAACCACTGCGGCACCGTGAAGTGCATGAGGGTGACCGTCGGGTCCAGACCGTTCTCCCGCGCGGTGTCGATCATGCGGCGGTAGTGGTCGAGCATCGCCCGGGAGACGAACCCGCGCTCCGGCTCGATCCGCGCCCACTCGACCGAGAAGCGATAGGAGTTCAGCCCCGCCTCGGCGAGCAGCCGCATGTCCTCCGGATACCGGTGGAAGTGGTCGGCGGCGTCACCGGAGGGCTCGACCATGGTCGAGTCCGGCGCGTGTTCCATCGCCCACCAGTTGCTCGTGGTGTTGTTGCCCTCCACCTGGTGGGCGGCCGTTGCGGCGCCCCAGAGGAAGCCGTCGGGGAATGCGAGCACGGATGCGCTCCTCTCTCTTTCTTGCAGTCGTTCGGCGCGCGTCAGCGGGCGCGGGCGGGGTTCGGCACGGCGTCGAGCAGTTCGACCGTGTACGGGTCCTCCGGATGCTGCAGCACCTGGGAGGTCTCGCCCCGCTCGACGACGCGGCCGCTGTTGAGCACGAGGATGTTCTCGGTGACCAGACGCGCGCTCAGCAGATCGTGCGTGATGTAGAGCATGCTGATGCCCCACCGTTCGCGGAGGTCCTCCAGCAGCGCGAGCACGCCGGCGCGGAGCGACACGTCGAGCATCGACACCGGCTCGTCCGCGATCAGCACCTGCGGGTCGCTCGCGAGCGCCCTGGCGATCACGACGCGCTGCCGCTGCCCGCCGGAGAGCTGGTGCGGCAGCTTGGCGGCGAACTGCTCGACGGGCGTCAGACCCACCGTCTCCAGCAGTTCGAGCACACGGGCCCTGGCCTCCGCCCCGCGCAGCCTCGTATAGTTCACGACCGGACGGGTCAGCGCGTACTCGACGGTGTGCAGCGGGTTCAGGGCCGCGTACGGATCCTGGAACACCATCTGCACGTCCTTGCGGAGGTCGCGGAGGCCTCGGCGCTTCAGTGACGCGACGTCGGTATCGCCGAAGCGGATGCTGCCGGAGGTCGGCTTCTCGACCCCGGTGAGCATCTTCGCGATCGTCGACTTGCCCGAACCCGACGCGCCCACGAGAGCGAGAGCCTCCCCCGGTTCCAGCCGGAACGACACGTCGTCGACCGCGACGACGGGATCCTGTCCGCGTCGCGGAGCCGGATAGCGCTTCGAGACGCCCTCCACCACGATCGCAGCGTCGGCGCGGCGGGCGGCGCGCGGCGACACCGTCGGCAGGGTCTCGGTGACGTCCGTACGGCTGCGCCCCTCCCGGCGACGGGTGCCGAGATCGACGAACCCGGGGATCTCGATCTTCTCGGCGCGCGGGTCGGCGTAGTGGCTCAGCAGCATCCGGGTGTACTCGTCCTGCGGACGGTGCAGGATGTCCTGGCTGGAGGCATCCTCCACGATGCGGCCCTCGTGCATGACCATCACCCGGTCGGTCGCCTCGAGGACGATGCCGAGGTCATGACTGATGAGGATCGCCGTGAACCGCTCGGACCGCTGCAGCTCCCGGATCGTGTCCATGACCGCGTGCTGGACGAGCACGTCGAGCGCGGTGGTGGGCTCGTCGAACACCATCAGCTGGGGTTCGAGCGAGAGGGCGAGGGCGATCGAGGCGCGCTGCCGCATCCCGCCGGAGAGCTCCCCCGGGTACCGGTCGAGCACCTCCGGCTTCAGCCCCACCTTGCCGACCAGCTCCCGCGCCCTGGCCTCGCGCTGCTCCGCGGGCACATGGCCGTGCGCGGCGAAGATGTCGCGGAAGTGGTTGCCCACGGTCCGCACGGGGTTCAACGCATTCATGCCGGACTGCAGCACCATCGCGAAGCCGCCCTGCCGCTGACGCCGCAGCTCCTCGGCGTCGAGCTCGCGGATGTCGCGGCCGTCGAAGAGGATGCGTCCGCCGCTGATGCGCGCCGGCGGCTTCTGCAGCCGCGTGAGCGCGAAGCCGAGCGTGGACTTGCCCGACCCGGACTCGCCGACGAGCCCGACGAACTCGCCGCGCCGGAGCGCGAACGACACGTCGTGCACGGCCGGCACCGGCACCTGCCCCGGGGAGGCGTACTCCACGGACAGCGACTGGACGTCGAGGAGGATGTCGTCGTGCTCCATGGCGCTCATCGGCCCTTCCCTTCGCGGAGGCGCGGATTGGAGATGCCGTCCACGCCGAAGTTGATGAGTGTGAGGCTGAGGGCGAGCAGCGCGATGCATAGACCGGGCGCGAACAGCAGCAGCCACTGGCCGGTGAGCAGGGAGTTCGAGTTCTGCGCCCAGTAGAGCATCGTGCCCCAGCTGACGATGCTGGAGTCGCCCAGCCCGAGGAACTCCAGCCCCGCCTCTGCGAGGATCGCCGCCGTCGCCGCCCCGAAGAGCGTCCCGGCGATGATCGAGGTCATGTTCGGCAGGATCTCCCGGAAGACGATGCGAGCCCTGCTGTCGCCGGAGAACTGCGCCGAGGTGACGAAGTCGTTGCCGCGGAGGGACTGGGTCTGGCTGCGCAGCACGCGCGCACCCCACGCCCATCCGGTCACGACGATCACGGCGATGATCATCAGGATGCCGCCGTTCTGCAGGTAGGCGGCGATCACGATCATCAGCGGAAGGCCGGGGATCACGAGGAAGAGGTTCACGATGAACCCGACGACCTCGCCCGCGAAGCCGCGCATGTAGCCCCAGCTCAGTCCGATGAGCACGGCCACGATCGTGGAGAGGAGCCCCGCCGCGAAGCCCACGAGGAGGCTGACCTGCGCTCCGTAGATGAGCTGGCTGAGCACGTCCTCCCCTGCGGCGGTCGTGCCGAGCCAGTGCTCCCACGAGGCGTCGGCGTTCCGCGGGAACCCGTTCTCCTTCGGCCCGTAAGGGGCCAGGAGCGGGGCGAACACGGCGACGAGCACGAAGAACGCGAGGAGGCAGAGGCCGATGCGGGCCTTGCCGTTGGACCACAGGGTGCCGACCATGCGGCCGAAGGCGCGCCAGGGGCTGGGCGCCGCGATGCGGTCGGTCGGGACCTTGACGGTCACGGTGCTGGGGGTGGGGTTCGGGGTCGTCATCGTCGAGTCCTCGGGTCGAGAACCCCGTAGAGGATGTCCACGAGGAAGTTGGCGATGAGCACGCTCACGGTGATCATCAGGAAGAGCGCCTGCATGAGCGGGTAGTCCTGCCCGATCACGGCGTTGAACAGCAGGTAGCCGATGCCCGGGTATCCGAACACCTGCTCGACGAGGATCGAGCCGCCCACCACGCCGCCGAGCGTGAGCCCGAAGCCGGTGAGGTTCGGCAGGATCGCGTTGCGGGCCGCGTAGCGGAGGGCGATCGTGCGGCCGCGGAGGCCGTTCGCCTCGCCGAAGGTGATGTAATCCTCGCCGAGCGTGTTGATCATCGCGTTGCGCATGCCGATGATCCAGCCGCCGAGGGAGGTGAGCAGGATCGTCAGCGCGGGCAGGAACGCGTGCCGGACGAGGTCGACGATGAAGTCCCAGGTGAACCCCGGGGTGGTCGTCGCCGAGTAGGCGCCGGTGGTCGGGAACCAATGCAGCACGTAGCCGAGGAAGAACAGCAGCAGCAGCGCCGTCCAGAAGTACGGGAACGTGCTGAGGAACGACCCGGTCAGCGTCGGCAGCGAGTCCAGCCACGTGCCGCGCCGCCAGGCGGCCATCACGCCGATCAGCGTGCCGATCACGAACGCGAGGATCGTGACGATGCCGACGAGGCCGAGCGTGTAGGGCAGCGCGGTGGAGACCATGCTCGACACGGTCTGCGGGTAGAACGTGTACGAGACGCCGAAGTCGAGCCGGACGACCTGGCCGAGGTAGGCCACGTACTGGTCCCACATCGAACCGGTCGGCACCCCGAGCTGGGCCTCGATCGCGGCGCGCGTGGCGTCGGAGACCGGACCGTTCTGGGAGAGCTTCGCGATCGCGGCGTCGGCGGGAGAGCCGGGCATCAGGCGGGGCAGGAAGAAGTTCAGGGTGATCGCGGCCCACAGGGTGAGCACGAACAGGCCGATCTTCTGGAGGACGTACTTCACTGGTCTCCCCCGTCTGTGCGCTTCAGGTGGGTGAAGATCCCCAGGGGCGCCGAGTCGTAGTTCTGCGGGATCATGTACGGGTCGTCCGCGGAGGGCCAGCCGGTGAACTTCGCGTCGTTGAACAGGCCCCAGATCCCGCCGTAGTACATGCCGATCACGGGGACCTCCTCGTACACGATGCTCTGCAGCTCGTGCACGATCTCGGTCTGGCGGTCGGGATCGATCGTCGCGCGGAACTCCTCCAGGAGGGCGTCGGCCTCCGGCGAGCGGTAGCGCTCGAAGTTGTTGGTGGTCACCTCGCCGGTCGGCACGTAGAAGTCGCTGGAGAGCAGGCTGTTGTAGGCCTGGTACACGTCGCCGTTACCCATGCCGCCGATCGCCATCTCGAAGTCGCCGGTGCCGATCGCGCTCTGGTAGCCCGAGGGCTGCGGGAGCTTGAGCGACACCTTGACGCCGATGTCTGCCAGCTGCCGCTGCACGGTCTGAGCGGCGCGCGTCCAGTCGGAGAAACCGTTGGCGGTGGTCAACGAGAACGCGAGCTGCTCGCCGTCCGGGCCGACGAGCTGGTCGCCCTGGAGGGTGTACCCGGACTCGGCGAACGCCGCGAGCGCGGCGTCGCGGTCCTGCGCGAGCATGCCTTGATCGGGGATCTCCGGGTCGAGGTACTGCTCCTGGTTGGGCAGGATGAGCCCGGTCTGCCCTGCGGGCTGCATGTACCCCTCGGAGGCGGTCTCCGCGATCTCCTCCCGGTCGAGCGCGAGCGCGATGCCGCGGCGGACGTTCACGTCGTCGAAGGGCGCGACCTCGAGATTCGGCACGAGCGAGATGACGCCGCCCGGCGGGAACCACCAGGTGTTGTCGGGACTCGCCGCTCCCCAGGTGCCCTCGACGTCGGAGATGAAGGAGTAGGCCCAGTCGTAGCCGCGGGTCACGGTGTCGAGCTGCGTGTTCGTGGCGGGCAGGATGATGTGCTCGATCTCGATCTTGTCCGCCTGCCAGTAGTCCGGGTTGCGGTCCATCGAGTACTGCTGGTCGTTGTAGTTGCCGAGCACGAACGGCCCGGTCCCGACCGGCTCCTCGTTGCGCCAGGTGGCCGGGTCCTTCACATCCGCCCACAGGTGCTCGGGGACGATCATGGTCTGCCCGAGGATCGACAGCGACGGCGCGTCGTCGCTCTGCAGGTGGAACACGATGTCGTCGCCGTCGATCTCGATGCGGTCGATGTGCTGCCACGCGCCCTTGATGTCGAGCGAGGGCTCGTCCTTGATAAGCTGGAACGTGAACGCCACGTCCTCCGGGGTGAGCGCCTCGCCGTCGCTCCACTCGACGCCGTCGCGGATCGTGATCACGATCGTGCGGGCGTCGGGCTGGGTCCACTCGGACGCGAGCCACGGGGTGAGCTCGCCGTCGAGCGGGTTCACCAGGATGAGCGGCTCGTAGATCCACCGCGAGGCGGTCCTGGTGTTGGTGAGGTAGGGGTTGAAGTTCTGCGTGAAGAACGGGTTTCCCTTGTCGGCGTTGATGAGCATCGTGTCGTCGCCGATCGACGGGTCGGGCTGCGAGCTGATCTGGATGCTGCAGCCGCTGAGCGCGACCGCTGCGGCCGCGAGCCCCACGACGGCGGCGCGGCGCCAGCGTCGGAAGGTGTGCGTCTCTGCCACTGGATGACCTCATGTCGTCTCTGTCATGAAGGGCGCCCCGGGGGGGGTGGGGAGTCCTGCCGGCCGAAGCCGTACACCAGATTGTAAGCGCATACATTTTGAATCGGCAACCCCATGATGAGCCAGGGGGTCCTCCGGGGCGGCGCGGTCGCGGCGACTCAGGCCGGGCGCGTGGAGCTCTCGCGGAGGAGGATCTGGAGGGGCAGACGCGTGGTGAGCGGCGGGGCGTCCGGCTGCTCCAGCCGTCGCGCGAGCACCTGCACGGCCGCGCGTCCGAGCTCGATCATCGGCTGCCGGATCGTGGTCAGCGGCGGCGACACCAGGGTCGCCGCCTCGATGCCGTCGAACCCCGTCACGAGCACGTCGTCCGGCACCTGCACGCCCGCAGCACGGAACACGTCCATCGCCCCGAGGGCCATCTGGTCGTTGGCGGCGATGAGCGCGGCGGGCACGCCGTCGCGCGTGAGCTCCTGCCCGGCCCGGCGCCCGGAGGCCCGTGTGAAGTCGCCCCGCAGCACGCGCACCGCTGCCGGATCACGCCCCGCTGCGGCGAGCGCGGTCGACACGCCCTCCCACCGTTGCTCCGCGTCCGGCGAGTCGGCCGGCCCGGCGAGGAACGCGATCTCCCCCTCCCCGACCTGCGACAGCACATGGCGGGTCAGCTCCCCCATCGCCTCGGCGTTGCTCACCGTGACATGGTCGTAGGCATCGCCCCGCGGCGGCCCGGACAGCACGACCACCGGGATACGCCGCCCCAGCCGCGCCAGCACCTCGTCCGGCACGCTGCGGGCGAGCACCATGAGTCCGTCCACCCGGCCGGCCATGTCGCGGACGGTCGAGCGGTCGGGGTCGTCACGTCCGACGCCCACCATGAGCACGAACCCCTGCTTCCACGCCTCCAGCTCGGCCCCCCGCAGGACTTCGTCGAGGAACAGCATCGAGGAGTGCGGCGGGTCCTGATCGTCCGACACGACCGTGAACGGCGGGCGAGCAGCGGCGGACAGCACGTCGAGCGGCGGGGCGTCCTCGGCGGCGTCGAACTGGGGGAAGTACAGCCCCAGCACCCCCGTCCGACGCTCGGCCAGACCCCGCGCACTGCCGCTGGGGACGTAGCCCAGCGCGGCGACCGCGTCGAGCACCCGCTCCCGGGTCACCGGACGGACGGCCTCCGGCGAGCGCAGCACACGCGAGACGGTCGCGATCGACACTCCGGCGCGCTCAGCGACGTCGTACACCGTCGCGGCCTTGCTCACGCGTGCTCCTCTCCCCGCGGTGGTGGTTCCGGTTCCGGTTCTGGTTCTGTCAGCGTAGGACAGTCTCCCCCGGTGCCCCCGTCCCCTCCCGCGCGCGGGCGCAGATTCGCGTCGGTGTCGCACGGATGGTGCCAGAACCTGCGACACGGTGCAGATCTGCGACGGGGTTCCTGGACGGTGCAGGATCACGCGCGGCGGGCGCGGAGGGCTCCGTGGGGGCGGGAGCTGATCTCGCCGGGCTCTCGCTCGCGGGCCTCGGACCACTGCAGCTCGAGGCCGGCCGCGGCGAGCAGCGGGGACAGGGCCTCGGCGGTCCAGAAGAACGCGGGTGCGACCGCATGAGCGAAGGCCGCCCGGGGTTCGCCGACGAAGTATCCGAGGAGCAGGCTCCCGCCGGGGGCGAGAACCCGAGCGAACTCGGCGAACACCTCCGTGAGCTCGGCCGGAGGCGTGTGGATCACCGAGTACCACGCGAGGATGCCGCCGACCGTGCCCGATGCCTGCGGCAGCGTCCGGAACGACCCGTGATGGAACGTGAGGTGCGGATACCGAACCCTCGCCCCGTGGATGAAGGCCGTGGAGAGGTCGATCCCCTCGACGTCGCGCCCGGTTTCGAACTCTGCGCCGTCATCCCCGTGGAGAAAGGCCGTCCAGTGACCGGGACCGCATCCCGCGTCGAGCAGCATCCCCGGAGTCTCATCGCGCCAGCGGCGGATGAGCTCGCGGTCGCGCGGATCCATCAGCCCCAGGTCCCCCGCGACCTCGAGGTACTCCGCGGCCCTCTCGTCGTAGGCTCGCGCGACCGACTCCTGTCCCGCGGGAGGTCGCAGATCCGGACCCGCGTCACACCCGCCCTCGGCATCCTTGCGATTCCGGCGCGAATTCGCGACGGAATCCTGACCTGCGGGAGGTCGCAGATCCGGGTCCGCGTCGCACGCCTCCCCGGAATCCCTGCGACCGGGGTGCGGATCTGCGACCGGAGTCACCGTGACCGCGCCGCGAGGGCGGCCTGATACAGGTCCCTGGAGGACAAACCCGTCAGGGCCGCGACCTCGGAGGCCGCGTCTTTCAACCGGGTCCCGTCCGCGACCAGGGCCTGCACCTGGGCGAGGGCGTCCTCCGGCGAGGCCTCCCGCCGCGGCGCACCCTCGACGACCACGACGATCTCGCCCTTCACGCCGTCGGCGGCCCAGGCGGCGAGCTCGGACGCGGTGCCGCGACGGACCTCCTCGTACAGCTTCGTCAGCTCCCGGCACACGGCGATCCGGCGGTCTGCACCGAAGGCGGCCCCCATGTCGGTCAGGGTCGTCGCGAGGCGCGAGGGCGACTCGAAGAACACCATCGTGCGGGGCTCGGCGGCGAGGGCGGAGAGGGTCGCCCGGCGCTCCCCCGGCTTCCGCGGCAGGAACCCCTCGAAGGTGAAGCGGTCCGTGGGAAGCCCCGAGATCGCCAGGGCCATGAGCACCGCGCTGGGTCCCGGGATGGCGGTCACCGTGACCCCCTGCGCCACGGCCTCGGCGACGAGACCGTATCCCGGATCGCTCACGGTCGGCATCCCCGCGTCGCTCAGCACCACGAGGTCGGTCTCCGCGGCGAGCGCGGCCAGCTCCGCGGCCTTCTGCTTCTCGTTGTGGTCGTGCAGCGCGATCAGCCGGGGCCGGTTGTCGATCTTCAGGGCCTGCAGGAGTCGCTGTGTCGTGCGGGTGTCCTCCGCGACGACGATCTCGGCGTTCTCCAGCACCTCCACGAGTCGCCGCGACGCATCGCCCAGGTTTCCGATCGGAGTCGCGGCGAGGATGATCACCCGCCCAGCTTAGGCGCGGGTCTGAGTCGGGGGCGTCGGAGCGGACCGGGGCCGGCATACCGGGAGCACAGGGCGGAGTGTGTCTAGGCTGGACCGGTGACCGCGCCCGAGCCCCTGCTGCCCGCCCCCGAGGAGCGGCTCACGCGCTACGAGCGGCTCCGCGACCGCGTGCTGCACGCCCCGGACTGGGGCCGGGCGATGGGCTGGCTGGCCCCGCTGCTGATCACCGCCCTCGCCGCGGTGCTTCGCCTGGCGAACGTCGGCCATCCCCATCAGCTCGCCTTCGACGAGACCTACTACGTCAAGGACGCCTGGTCCCTGTGGAGCCTCGGCTACGAGGGGGTGTGGGGAGAGAACGCGAACGACGCGTTCATCACCCTGCAGGAGCTCCCCCTGACGAACAAGGGTGCGTTCATCGTGCACCCGCCGCTCGGGAAGTGGCTCATCGCGCTCGGCATGGCCATCGGCGGCCCGGACAACAGCGCCGGCTGGCGTCTGGCGACCGCCCTGCTCGGTGCGGGATCGGTGCTGCTGGTCTACCTCATCGCCCGACGTCTGACCGGTTCGGTCGTGGCCGCGACCGTGGCCGGCACGCTCCTCGCGATCGACGGCCTCAGCATCGTGATGAGCCGGATCGCGCTGCTCGACGGCATCCTCACCTTCTTCGTGCTGCTGGGCGTGCTGTTCGTGCTCATCGACCGCCAGCACACGATCCCGCTGCTCGAACGCCGGAATCCCGACGACGAGGATCCGCTGTGGGGACCGGTCCTGTGGCGCCGTCCCTGGCTCGTCGCCGCGGGTCTCGCGCTCGGCGCCGCCTCGGCGGTGAAGTGGTCGGGACTGTACGTGCTCGCGGGCTTCGGCCTCTACGTCGTGATCACCGACGCCCTCGCCCGCCGCCGCGGCGGGGTCGTCGTATGGCCGGCATCCGCGGTCTTCCGGCAGGGGCCGGTGTCGTTCGTGCTCCTCGTCGTCCCCGCGCTCGCGGTGTACCTCGCGAGCTGGACCGGATGGCTGGTGACGGCGAACGGCTACGACCGCGGCAGCGATCCGAACCCGCTCGTCGCGCTGTGGAACTACCACGAGGCGATGCTCGGCTTCCACGTGGGCCTCACCCGAGGACACCCGTACGCGAGCCCGGCGTGGGAGTGGCCCTTCCTGCTCCGCCCGACGGCGGTGTGGGTGGACAGCGACCCCACCGGCTGCGGCGTCGACCACTGCATCGGCGTGATCTCGGCGGTCCCCAACCCGCTCATCTGGTACGGCGGCGTCGCGGCCGGCGTGTACCTGCTCTACCGCCTCATCCGCGGCTGGATCACCCGACAGCCGGTCGGCCCGGCCCTGAGTCTTCCGCTCGTGGGGCTCGCCGTCACCTACCTCCCCTGGCTGATGTTCCCTGAGCGGACGATCTTCCAGTTCTACACGGTCGTGATGATGCCGTTCCTCGTGCTCGCGCTCACCGTCACGCTGCGGATCATCGCGGGGCGCCGCGAGGATCCGCTCGTGCGCCGCCAGTCCGGAGAGCGGACCGTCCTGATCTTCCTCGGCGTCGTCGTCCTCGTCTCGGCGTTCTTCCTGCCGCTGTGGACGGGGATGAGCGTGCCGTACGACTTCTGGCGCCTGCACAACTGGCTGCCCGGCTGGGTCTGACCCGCCGCGCCGTGACCCCCGGTCAGGGGATCTCGTCGGCCACGTGCTCCACGAGCGGGAGCACGCGACCGGAGAGGTGGGTGCGCATGGCGATCGAGGACGCCGTCCGCGCGACGCCCGGCACCAGGGCGACCCGGTCCAGCACCTCCTGGAGCCGGGTCGCGTCGCGCGCGACGAGCCGGAGCTGCATGTCGCTCGCGCCGGTCACGGTGTGCATGTCGACGATCTCCGGCACCGCGTCTGCGAGGGCCGTCGCCACATCGTCGTGCCCGACCTTCTGATCGATCTCGACGAGGCAGAACGCCACGACGCCGTAGCCGAAGCCGGCGGGGTCGATGCGCGGCACGATCGCCTCGATCACCCCGCCCTCGTGCAGCCGCGCGAGGCGGCTGGTGGCCGTCCCTCGCGCGATGCCCAGCCGGCGCGCGCACTCGAGGAGAGGCAGCTGCGGCGACTCCGTCAGCAGCCGGATCAGCGCGGCGTCGAGGCGATCGATCCGCACGTCACTCCCTGACGATGCCGGGGCGGGAGACACCCCGCGTCAGGCGGGCGACGACGAGCAGCACCGCGGTGAGCCCGAGCGTGAGCAGCAGCTGGATGCGCGCGGCCGGGTCGATCATCGCGAGCGCGATCACGGCGGCCAGCAGCACCAGGCACAGCCACGACACCCAGGGGAAGCCCCAGAGCCGCATGGGCATCGCCTCAGCGGCACGGTCGGCCCGCCGTCGCAGCACGATCTGCGAGATCGCCGTCGCCGTCCAGATCACCAGCAGGGTCGACCCCACGACGTTCAGCAGCGCCGGGAGCACGACGTCCGGGAACGCCCAGTTCAGTCCGACGGTGACGAACCCGAAGGCCACCGAGGCGAGCACCGCGACGAACGGGACACCCTTGAGGCTCGTCCGGGTGACGGACAGCGGCGCCAGTCCCCGCTCCCCCAGCGAGTACGCCATCCGGGAGGCGCCGTAGATGTTGGCGTTCATGGCCGAGAGCAGCGCGATCACCACGATGAGGTCCATCACGAGACCGACGCCCGGGGTGTTCAGCGTGTCCAGCACGGCCGAGAACGGACCGGCCTGCACGGCGGGGTCGTCCCACGGGAGCACCGCGACGATGACGAAGATCGAGCCGACGTAGAAGATGAGGATGCGCACGAGCACCTCGCGCACGATCCGGCGGATGTTCCGCGCGGGGTCGTCGGACTCGGCTGCGGCGATCGCCACGACCTCGGTGCCGCCGAACGCGAAGACGACGATGAGGAGCGCCGCCGCGATGCCGGTGATCCCGTGCGGGGCGAAGCCGCCCTCGTCCACGAGGTTCGAGATCCCCGTCGCCGGCACACCGGGGATGAGTCCGACGATCGCGCACACACCGACGATGAGGAAGGCGATGATCGCGGCGACCTTGATCGCCGCGAACCAGAACTCGAAACGGCCGTAGTTGCGCACACCGAAGAGGTTCACCGCGGTGAGTGCGACGACGAAGACCAGCACCCAGACCCACGCGGGGATCCCGGGCACCCAGTTCGCCACGATCCCGGCCGCGCCGGTCGCCTCGGCGGCGATCACGACGACCAGCTGGATCCAGTACAGCCAGCCCACCGCGCTTCCGGCGCTGCGCCCCATGGCCTTCTGGGCGTAGGAGCTGAAGGCGCCGGAGCTCGGGCGGGCCGCGACCATCTCGGCGAGCATCGCCATCACGAGCACGACGATGCCGCCCGCGACGAGGTAGGAGATCAGCACGGCGGGTCCGGCGATGCTGATCGCCTGCCCTGAGCCGACGAACAGCCCCGCGCCGATCGCGCCGCCGAGCCCCATCATCGAGATCTGGCGGCGGGTGAGGCCCGGGTGCAGGCCCTTCGTGGTCGTCGTGGTGACGGGGACCTCCGTGGTCATGCGCCCACCTCCATCAGGTCGGAATCGTGGTCGGAGGTCGCGGCGGCGAGGGCGGCTTCGACCCGGTCGATGTCGGCGGCGGAGCCGGATGAGATGCGGATGCCCTCGCCGGGGAAGGCCCGGGCGACGACACCCCCTGCGTGCAGGAGGGCGTCGAGGTCGGCGGTGCGCTCCCCCGCGGGAACCCAGACGAAGTTGGCCTGCGAGCGGACGGCGGGCCAGCCGGCCGCCGTGAGCACGGTGTGCAGCCGATCGCGCTGCGCCACGACCTCGTCGATGCGGGCGGCGAGCTCGTCCTCCGCAGCGAGGGAGGCGAGAGCCGCGGCCTGGGCGAGGTCGGTGACCCCGAACGGCACGGCCACCTTGCGCTGCGCCTCGGCGATCGCGGTGGGGGCGATCGCGTAGCCGATGCGGAGGCCGGCCAGGCCGTACGCCTTGGAGAACGTGTGCAGCACCGCGACGTGCGGGTGCCGACGGAACAGCTCGATCCCGGCACCGCGGCTGTCCGTGCGGTCGAAGTGCACATAGGCCTCGTCGATGACGACGAGGACGTCGTGCGGCACCGCGGCGACGAAGCGCTCCAGCGCCTCGGCGTCGACGACGGTGCCGGTCGGGTTGTTGGGGTTGCACACGAACACGAGACGCGTGCGCGGGGTGATCGCGGCGCGCATCGCGTCGAGGTCGTGTCCGTGGTCGGCGTCCAGCGGCACGGCGACGGGCGTGGCGCCCGCGATCCGGACGAGCGAGGGGTACGCCTCGAAGGACCGCCATGCGAAGACGACCTCGTCGCCCTCGCCGGCGACCGCGTGGATGAGCTGGGCGGCGATCTCCACCGACCCGGCGCCGACGGTCACCTGGGCCGGGTCCACGGCGTACCGGGCGGCGAGCGCCTCCCGGACCGCGGAGGCGCTCATGTCCGGGTAGCGGTGGATGCCGGCGACCCGGTCCTGCACGGCCTGCACGACGGAGGGCAGCGGCGGGTGCGGCGACTCGTTCGAGGAGAGTTTGGAGGCACCGGCCGGGGCGGAGCGCCCCTGTCGGTAGGCGGGCACGGCGTCGAGGCCGGCGCGGGCGGAGAGGGTCATCGTCAGAGCATCCTTGCTGTGATCCGAGAGGGGTCGCGTCACCCTAGAACGGATGGCAGGCGCTGGGCAAACCGTGCACTCGAAGCTGCGCATCGCGCGCAATCGAACGCCACCTGGGTGCCGCACGCTAGGCAGATTGCACACCCCTGCTCCGGGGAAGGGCGCTCACCGTGCGTGCGACACCGCGGCCGGATCGCTCACCGGCAGGCGGCACACGAAGGCGCGGCAGTCGTAGGCGCGCTCGGCTGTCGCCTCCTTGCCGTCGAACAGTTCGAAACCCTCGGCGGCGAACGCCGTGGCCTGCGCCGGGCTGACGACGACGATGACATCGGCATCGGCTCCGCGTGCCGCGGCGGCGAGCGCTCCCCCGGGGTCCTCCGTGACCACGACGAGCTGCCGCGGGGCTGCGACGAGTCCGGCGGCGACCCGGAGCAGGCTGCCGTGCGCGAAGGGCTGGGCGAGCGCCCGGGAGGCGAGCGCCTCCACCCGCTCGGCCGCCGCCGCGCGGTACCGGTCGCCCGCTCCGAGCCGCCAGGCGGTGAGCGCGGCCTGCGCGACCGCCGCCGTGTCCGAGGGGAGGTCTCCGTCGGTGTGATCGGGCGAGGCGGCGATGCCCTGCGCGCGGAGCAGCGGGTCGTCTCCCCCGGCTCCGTCCAGCACCTCGTCGAGGAGGTCCCGCCCCGTGACCGCGGGAGCGACGTCGCCGGTCGCCGCCGCCAGGGCGAACAGGCCGTCGGCGAGGAGGGCGAGGTCGGCCGCAGTGGCCACCGCGGCGGAGGCCCGGCCGTCCAAGGACGCCCGCACGAGAGCGCCGTCGGCACCGCGATTGGTGCGGAGCACGGCGTCGGCGGCGTCCGCGGCGGCGGCGACCCACGCGTCCTCGCCGAGCGTCGCACCCGCCCTGGCGAGTGCCGCGACCGCGAGGCCGTTCCATCCCGTGATGACCTTGTCGTCCACCGCCGGCGGCTCCAGCGTGGCGCGCTCCGGGACCGGGCGGAGGTAGTAGCCGCCCTCGCTGCGGGCCCCGTCGATCCACGACTCGGAGTCCTGAGCGGCGCCGAAACCGCCGCCCTCCCGCCGCAGCGTGCCGAGCAGGAAGCGGGCGATTCCGCGGGCGGTCTCCTCGTCGCCGGTGTCGAGCGCGACCTCGAGAAGCTGGGCGTTGTCGGTCAGCATGCGCTCGTAGTGCGGCACCGTCCAGTCGCGCCGGGTCGCATAGCGGAAGAACCCGCCGTCGGCATCCCGCAGAGCAGAGCCCGCCATCGCCGTGAGCGCGCGCTCGGCTGCTGCCGCGGCCTCCGGCGCGGCCTCGCGGACGAGGGGCTGCTGCAGGAACCGCAGGGTCGTGGCCACCGGGAACTTGGGAGCTCCGCCGAAGCCGCCGAACTCGCTGTCCTCCCTGGCGGCGAGACCGCGTGCGGCCTCGGCGAGCGCGGCGGTGTCCGGGAGGGTCGAGGGCGTGGCCTGCGCAGCCTCCGCGAGGGCTGCGTTCACCGCGTCCGCGGACTCCTCGGCCTGCGCGCGGCGCGTCGTCCAGGCCTCGCGGACGGCGGCCAGCACATCGCGGAACGCCGGCATCGGCGGTCGCGCCTCGGGCGGCCAGTACGTCCCCGCATAGAACGCGCGACCGGCGGGGGTGGTGAACACCGTGAGCGGCCAGCCGAGGTTCTGCGTGAACGCGGACGCGGCGGCCATGTAGGCCCCGTCGACGTGCGGATGCTCCTCGCGATCGACCTTCACCGCGACGAATCCCTCGTTGATGCGGGCGGCGGTCTCGGGGTCGGCGAACGACTCGCGTGCCATCACATGACACCAGTGACAGGTGGAGTAGCCGATCGAGATCAGCATCGGCACGTCTCGGCGGCGGGCCTCGGCGAACGCCTCTTCCCCCCACGGGTACCAGTCGACGGGGTTGTCGGCGTGCGCCCGAAGGTACGGGCTGAGGGTGTCGGCGAGACGGTTCGTCATGTCCCCACGCTACGCCGGGGAGACAGGCTGCGGGTCGGCCGTCGATCGGCTCGCGGGGACCGGCAGCTCCGGGTCAGCCGACGAGCAGCTCCGCGGGGCGGGTCGCGGTGTAGCCGACGAGCGGGAGGGCTCGCTCGGCGGCCAAGGCGATGCGCGCGCGCAGCACGTCGGTGGCCACCTCGTAGCCGTCGAAGTCCGTGGTGCTCGCGTAGACGCCGAGGGGCAGCGTGAGCGCCTGGAAGAAGGCGAAGAGCGGCCGGAGCTGGTGCTCGATCATGAGGGCGTGCCGCTCGCCGCCGCCGGTCGCGGCGAGGAGCACCGGCGTGCCGACGAGCGCGTACTGGTCCACGAAGTCGAACAGGTGCTTGAACAGCCCGGTGAACGACGCGCGGTACACCGGGCTCCCCACGATGAGGAGGTCGGCGGTCTCGATCGCCTGCAGGTGCACCTCCACCTCCGGCGGGAGCTGGTCACGGGTGAGAGCACCCGCGAGCGACGGCCCGATCTGCGTGAGCTCGATCAGCTGCGCCTCGACGGGGGCACGCTCGGCGACCGCGGCGGTGATCGCTCGGAGGAGGGCGGTGGTCTTGCTCGGCTCGTGCAGGGAGCCCGAGACGGCGACGACGCGGAGCGGAGCTGTCATGCGCTCGACGGTACCCACGCGGACGCCCCGTGTCGCGCGAAGCGACACGGGGCGTCATGTGGAACGGAGACGAGCCGCCGGCCGCGGGCTCGGGAGCAGGGCTCCGGTCAGTGCGGGCTCGGTGACGGCGTCAGTGCCGAGCCCGCGGCCGGCATGAGGGCGGGATCAGTTGACCTCGTCCGGGTGCGAGCCGACGCGGCCGGAGCCGTCGAGCGGGTCGAGGGCGTCGATCGCGGCGATCTCGGCGTCGGTCAGCTCGAAGCCGAACACGTCGAGGTTCTCCCGCAGGCGCTCCGGGCGCACCGACTTCGGGAACACGATGATGCCCTTCTGCAGGTGCCAGCGGAGGACGGCCTGCGCGGGCGTCACGCCGTGGGCGGCGGCCGCATCGGCGACCGCCGGAGTGCCGAAGAGGTCGTACTTGCCCTGGCCGAGCGGACCCCACGCCTCGATGCGCACGCCGTTGGCCTCGGCCCAGGCGACCTCCTCGCGGCGCTGATACGCCGGGTGCAGCTCGATCTGGTTCACGGCCGGGACGACGCCGGTCTCCTTCACCGTGCGCTCCAGGTGCGGGACGAGGAAGTTCGAGACGCCGATGCTACGGGTCAGGCCCGCGTCGCGCAGTTCGATGAGCTTCGCGAACGCGTGGACGTAGTCGTCCTTCGCCGGAGTGGGCCAGTGCACGAGGTACAGGTCGACCTGCTCCAGGCCGAGCTTCTCGAGGCTCTCGCCGATGGCGGCGCGGGGCTCGTCGTCGTGATGACGGTCGTTCCACAGCTTCGTGGTGACGAAGAGCTCCTCGCGCGGGATGCCGGAGGACGCGATGGCAGCGCCCACGCCCTCCTCGTTGCCGTAGATCGCGGCGGTGTCGATGTGGCGGTACCCGATCTCGAGGGCCTCGCTCACCGCCTTCTCGGTCTCTGCCGGCGGCACCTTGAAGACGCCGTAGCCCAGCTGGGGGATGGAGTTGCCGTCGTTCAGTTCGAGTGCAGGAATGGTCATCCCCCCAGCCTAGGACCTGTGATGACAGGCCTGCCCGTGCGGATGACGAAAAGCGTCAGCGCCGAGGGACCGCGGCCATCGCGGCGGCCCCCTTACCGACGAGGCGCTCCAGGGGACCGCGTCCGACGAACATCGCCCACAGCGTCGTCACCACCAGGAGTGCGACGGCCGTGAGCCCCCAGAACGAGTTGTCCGCGATGAAGCCGCCAGGGCCCGCGACGAGAACGACGGAGACGACGTGCAGGCTGTATGCCGTGAGAGGCATGGAGCCCAGAGCGCCGAGCGGCAGCAGCAGCCAGCGCAGCGGGCGGCTCAGGAGCAGGCACAGCGCGATCACCGCCAGGGCGAACCCGCCGGAGCCCAGGATCTCGGCGGTGCCGCCGCTGTGCGGGTCGACGGCGAAGACCGCGCGGACCATCGAGCCGAGCGGATCGGTCGCGGCGAGAGCCTCGGGGTAGCTCTCCCAGCCGGACGGCGGCATCACGTCGTCCGGGATGAACGACGACAGACTCTCGGCGGGAAGGCTGTCCAAGCTCTCGCTGGGAAGGCTGTCCAGGCTCCCGCTGCCGGAGTCCTCGCTCGTCGAGGAGACGATCGATTCCGTCCCGCCCAGCCCCGCGCCCGCGCCGAGGGCGCCCAGGCCGTAGCCGATCGCGGCGAGGACCACCCCGACGACGAGGGCGACGACGGCCGTGCGCACCTCCTGCACGCGGAGCCGGCCCAGGGCCATACCGCCCAGCACGAGAGCCAGCCACACGGTGATCGGATAGGTGCCGTAGAGCACGAACCCGATGCCCGCGCCGAACGGCTGCAGCGCCACCGCGCTGATCAGGGCGAGCAGCGCCGGACCGGCGAGCGCGAGGACGGCGGCGCCGAGGAGCAGCTGCCGGGGCCGCCACCGCAGCACGGGGATGACCGCGACGTAGAGCAGCCCGTAGAGCGTCAGGATCACGGCGATCGGGGTGTTGAGGAGTTCCAGGGCCAGGCCGATCACGAAGATCACGGCGCCGCGGCCGACGAGATTCAGGCGGATGCCGGGGAGACGCTCCCGCTCCGGCAGCACGTCGCGCCCCGTCATGAGCGCGATGGAGACGCCGGCGAGCAGCGCGAAGAGGATCGAGGAACGACCGTGCACGAGGTCCGTCCACGTGGTGGGGTCGCCCCAGTCGAAAGCGTCGGTCGTGCCGACGTGGGCGCCGGCCATTCCCAGGATCGCCAGCCCCCGCGCGACGTCGAGGCCGAGGATGCGCGGCGGCCGACCGAACTCGCGGAACCAGCGCACGGGGCGCAGAGCAGTCATCACCCGATGATCGTATGCGGCGATCGCGGCGGCGCCGGTGTGCATCCCGGCATACGATGGAGGGCTATGTCCTCCCCTGTGATCTCCTATCCCCCGGAGCTGCCCGTCAGCGCCGCCAGGGACGAGATCGCCGATGCCATCCGGGACCACCAGGTCGTCATCGTCGCCGGCGCGACCGGATCGGGGAAGACCACGCAGCTGCCGAAGATCGCGCTGGAACTGGGCCGCGAGCGCATCGCCCACACCCAGCCCCGGCGGCTGGCCGCCCGCACGATCGCGGAGCGCGTGGCCGAGGAGCTGCGGGTCGAGCTCGGCACGCTCGTCGGCTACAAGGTGCGCTTCACCGACAAGGTCTCCGACGAGACGCGCATCGCCCTGATGACCGACGGGATCCTCCTCAACGAGATCCACCGAGACCGCCTGCTGACGCGCTACGACACGATCATCATCGACGAGGCGCACGAGCGGTCCCTCAACGTCGACTTCCTGCTCGGCTACCTCGCCCGCATCCTCCCGGAGCGCCCGGACCTGAAGGTGATCATCACCTCCGCCACGATCGACCCGGCGAGCTTCGCGCGGCACTTCGCCGCGGCCGACGGCACCCCCGCTCCGGTCATCGAGGTGTCGGGGCGCACCTATCCCGTCGAGATCCGCTATCGCCCGCTCGTCGACGAGGACGCGGAGCAGGACGCCGCCGGCGAGCCGGAGGACGAGGTGAGCGCGATCGTCACGGCGCTCCGCGAGCTCGACCGGGATGCCCCGGGCGACGTGCTCGTGTTCCTGCCGGGCGAAGCGGAGATCCGGGACGCGGCTGACGCGGTGCGCGCCGCCTACGCCAAGGACCGTTCTCCCACCGAGGTCCTCCCCCTGTTCGGCCGGCTCTCCGCCGCGGAGCAGCACCGGGTGTTCGAGCGCAGCACCGTGGCCGGCGTCCGTCGCCGCGTGGTGCTCGCGACGAACGTGGCCGAGACGAGCCTCACGGTGCCCGGCATCAAGTACGTCATCGACACCGGCACGGCCCGCATCTCCCGGTACAGCAACCGCTCGAAGGTGCAGCGGCTCCCCATCGAGGCCATCTCGCAGGCCTCGGCGAACCAGCGCTCCGGTCGCGCCGGCCGCACGAGCGACGGCATCGCCATCCGCCTGTACTCCGAGGAGGACTACGCGCGGCGTCCCGAATTCACCGAACCCGAGATCCTGCGCACCTCGCTCGCGTCCGTCATCCTGCAGATGCTCGCGCTCGGCTTCGGCGACATCACCGCGTTCCCCTTCCTCACCCCGCCCGACTCCCGGGGCGTGAAGGCGGCGTTCGACCTGCTCACCGAGCTCGGCGCCCTTCGACAGGCTCAGGGACCGGACGACGGTCCCCGGCTCACCCGCATCGGGCGGGACATCGCCCGGATGCCGATGGACCCCCGGTTCGCGCGGATGCTCATCGAGGCCGGCCCTTCGACGGGCTCAGGGACCCAGCGGGGGTCAGGCCCTTCGACAAGCTCAGGGACCCAGCGGGGGTCAGGCCCTTCGACAAGCTCAGGGACCCAGCGGGGGTCAGGCCCTTCGACAGGCTCAGGGACCCAGGGGGCGGTGCTGCGGGACGTGCTCGCGATCGTCGCGGGGCTGTCCATCCAGGACGTGCGGGAGCGACCGGAGGAGCGGCGCGAGGAGGCCGACCGGCTGCACGCGCGCTTCGTGGACCCGACGAGCGACTTCCTCACCCTCCTGAACCTCTGGAACCACCTGCGCGAACAGCAGCGGGAGCTCGGCTCCAGCGCGTTCCGGCGCCTGTGCCGCAGCGAGCACCTCAACTACGTGCGGGTCCGCGAGTGGTTCGACGTGCATCGGCAGCTCCGGACGCTCGTCAAGAGCCCCGATCGCGGGGCGGAGCCGAGTGGCGCGGCCGATCCGGATGCCATCCACCGCGCGCTGCTGTCCGGCCTGCTGTCGCAGATCGGCGTCCTCGACGAGCGCACCGCCCCCGCGGGGAAGGCCCACTCTCCCGCGAAGGACGCCCGCCGCCGGATCACGGAGTACCGAGGCGCGCGGGGTATCCGGTTCTCGATCTTCCCGGGCTCGGGGCTGCGCAAGAAGAGCCCCCGGGCGGTCATGGCGGCCGAGATCGTGGAGACCTCCCGCACCTTCGCCCGCACCGTCGCCGCCATCGACCCCGCCTGGGCCGAGCCCCTCGCCGGCGACCTCGCGAAGCGTCAGGTCACCGAGCCGCACTGGTCCAAGGACGCCGGAGCCGCGGTGGCGTTCGAGAAGGTCACGCTGTTCGGGGTCGAGATCATCCCGCGCCGGCGCGTGCAGTTCGCCCGCATCGACCGGGCCGCCTCGCGCGAGCTCTTCGTCCGTCATGCGCTCGTCGAGGGCGAGTGGGACCCGTCCCGGATCGACAAACGGGTCAGCGCGTTCTGGCGCAGCAACGCCGAGCTCCGCCGCCGCCTGGAGAAGCTCGAGGAGCGTGAGCGGCGCCGCGACATCCTGGCCGGCGACGAGGCCGTCTTCCGGTTCTACGACGAGCGCATCCCCGCCGAGGTGTTCGACGTGCGGTCGTTCGAGAGGTGGTGGCGCGAGGCGCTGACGACGACGCCGAAGCTGCTCGTGATGCGCGAGAGCGACCTCATCGACGACGAGGACCGCGCCGACCAGCGCGAGTTCCCGACCCGGTGGACGCAGGGCGACCAGGTGCTCGGCCTCGCGTACCGGTTCGAGCCGGGTGCCCCCGATGACGGCGTGAGCGTCGTGCTGCCGCTACCGCTGCTCGCCCAGATCGAGGATCGCGGCTTCGACTGGCAGGTGCCGGGGCTCCGCGCCGAGCTCGTCACCGGACTCCTGCGCGCGCTGCCCAAGGCCATCCGCCGCCACGTCGTCCCCGCCGCCGACTGGGCGGAGAAGTTCGGGGCGGCGCTGGCCGACGAGGGTCCGGAGGTGCACGGCGGCCTCCCCCCGCGCACCCTCAAGGAAGCGCTCGCGCGGCTCGTGCAGCCGCTCGCGAACCAGGTGGTGACGGCCGCGGACTTCGATGACGAGCGGGTGCCGGCGCACCTGCGCATGAACTTCCGCGCCGTGGACGAGCGGGGACGGGTGGTCGGGTCAGGGCGTGATCTCCGGGCGCTGCAGGCCGAGCTCTCCGACCGCGCGCGCAGCAGCGTCGCCCGCTCCATCGCCCGCCCCGGGCGTGCGGAGGCACCGGGGCCGCGCGGGGCGGAGCGCGTGGCCGCGGCTCCGGTCGAGCAGACCGGGCTGACGGCGTGGACGTTCGGCGACCTCCCGGCGGTCATCGACACCAAGGTCGCGGGCGGCGTCGTCCGCGGGTATCCGGCGATCGTCGATGCCGGCAAGAGCGTGTCGGTGCGGGTCGAGGCGACTCCGGACGCCGCGGCCGCCGCCACGCGCGACGGCGTGCTCCGTCTCGTCCTGCTCGCGGTGCCCTCGCCGTCCTCGTACGTGCAGCAGCACCTCACCAGCCAGGAGAAGCTCGCCCTCGCCGCCTCGCCCTATCCGTCGGCGGCCGCGCTCATCGAGGACTGCCGAGCCGCCGTCGCCCGTCGCGTGATCGACGCGTCGACCGGCGCCGACGGCCAGGACCGTGGCGTCGTGCGCACCGAGGCCGAGTTCGCCCGGGTCCGCGACGCCGTGTCCGCCGTGCTCGTCGACGAGCTCTTCGCCTGCGTCTCCCTCGTCGCCCGCATCCTCACGAAGGCGCGGGAGGTGGAGCGCGGCATCAAGTCCCAGAACTCGCTGGCGCTGCTCGGCCCGCTGAACGACATCCGCACCCAGCTCTCCGGACTGCTGCACCCCGGCTTCGTCGCGGCCGCGGGTGTCGACCGGCTCGCCCACTTCCCCCGGTACCTCGACGGCATGATCGACCGGTTGAAGACCTTGGCGAACGAGCCGGGCAAGGACCGCGCACGGATGACGGAGTTCGAGCGGATGGCGGTGCTGTTCGCGGACGCCGGCGGCACGATCCCCCTCGCGCCCGACGCTCCCCCCGCGATCGTCGAGGTGCGCTGGCTGCTGGAGGAGTACCGGGTCAGCGTCTTCGCTCAGCGTCTCGGCACCGCGCAGCCGGTGTCGCCGCAGCGGATCACCAAGGCGCTCGCGGGGAAGTGACCCCCGCCGGGTAGCCTGAGGGCATGGCCCGCGCGATCGTCTACACCGAGTTCGGATCCCCCGCTGTCCTCCACCTGATGGAGGTGCCTGACCCCGTGCCCGTCCGCGGCGAGGCGCTGGTGCGCATCGAGGCGGCCGGTGCCAACCCCATCGACGCGAAGCTCCGTGGCGGCAAGCGCCCGTCTGCGCCGATCACCGAACCGCGTCCGGTCGGATTCGACGGTGCCGGGGTGATCGAGGTGCTGGGCGAGGGCGTCGACGGGTTCGAGGTCGGCGACCGCGTCGCGATCCGCGACACGCTCGGGACCTACGCCTCCGCCATCGCGGTCGAGGTCGACAAGCTCGTGAAGCTCCCGGACGCCGTCACCGCGGCCGAGGGTGCGGCGATCGGCATCCCGGCCGGCACCGCCTACCAGTCCCTCCGCTCGCTCGCCGTGACGGCCGACGACGTGCTCCTCGTGCACGCAGGATCCGGCTCGGTCGGCCAGGCCGCCGTGCAGTTCGCGGTCGCCTGGGGCGCGACGGTGATCGCCACCGCGAGCCCCGCCCGGCACGACCAGCTCCGCGAGCTCGGCGCGATCCCCGTGGCCTACGGCGACGGCCTGCTCGACCGCGTCCGCGCGGCGGCCCCCTCCCCCGTGACCGTCGTCCTGGACTGTGCGGGCACCGACGAGGCCATCGAGACCTCCCTCGCCCTGGTCGCGGACCGCGACCGCATCGCGACCATCGTCCGCGGTCCCGACGCCGCCGACTTCGGCATCCGGGCGTTCTCCGGCGGGTCCCCCGAGCCGCTCACGCCGCAGGAGCTGGAGTGGCGCGCCGAGGCGCTGCAGAAGACCGTGGACCTCCTGGCCGCGGGCGACTTCACCATCGAGCTCGGCCCGGAGCTGCCCCTCGCCGAGGCGGCACGGGCCCATGAACTCATGGAGACCGGCGCCGCCTCGGGGAAGATCATCCTCGTCCCCTGACCCCAACCCTGACAGCGTCGGGCGTCACCCCGCACGCGGCGTTCGGCGGGTTCTGCCGCGGCCAGGAGACACTGATCGGTCAGGCGGCTTTCGGCTTCCGGCGCGGTGGGAGGCGAAGATGCATGGTCGCGAACGCCAGCACAGCAAGGGATGGCGCGAAGAGTCGCGCGTCCGGTGCATAGCCGTCACTCACAGGCCATCCACTCTGGGCATAGCGAACCGGTCCTGCATCGCCGACGACGTAGGACAGAAGCATGCCGCCCGCAGCGATTCCGAACAAGGCGAAGAACCACCCCGCGTATCGAACCCACCACCGACGTGCCCTCGGCACGATACGCAGAGGCAGCCCGATCAGGAACGCCAGGATCGTAAGCGGAGTGGAGAGGACCGCGAATCCGACGATCTGCAAGCCCTCTGTGTACCCGGCCGCGGTGGTCGACCAGATCGCTATCGCGACATACGTGGTCAAGCCGGTGAGGAAGACTTGCGCCGCCAACAGGAGCCAATGCCGTTCGGTCTCGGCCGCGGCCACCTGGCGTGGTGAACCAGGCACCCCGGCGTCGAGCTGGTTCTGAGACGTCACATTCGGATCGTAGTGCTTCTGCTCGGAGCACCGGAGCTGCCCCTCGCCGAGGCGGCGCGGGCCCATGAGCTCATGGAGACCGGCGCCGCCTCGGGGAAGATCATCCTCGTTCCCTGAGGGATCAGGGTGGCACCGGAGCGGGGTTGCGGCCACGACGGGCTCCGACCCGATCGCCTAGCCTCCGGGGCAGTCGCACTCACTGCCGCTGTAGCACTGGCACACCGAGTCAGGGTAGTCGGCCTTGGTGGCGGTGATTCTGACATCGAGTTCTTCGAGCGGGACGACGTCCTCGATGCCGTCCAGTTCCGGGATGTCCGGGCAGTCCGCGGGGCCTGTCTCCACGATCTCTTCGCCTCGCGGAAAGGTCAGGGTGAAGCACACCGCCCCCTGGCGCTGCTCGTACCACCAGCCACCGCCCGTTTGCGCGTCACCGAGTGCGAGGAGTGTCAGGGTGGTGCTGTCGTCCCTCTTGTCGAGGTCGAGGAGCTTGAGCGGGTTGCCGTCGAGCTCGTCGGTTCCGTCTCGGAGGTCGGAGGCGAGGGAGAGTTCGGCGATGGTCACTTCCGGGTCCGTGACGATCTTGCCGCGGTGCTCCCACATGCTGTCCTGCGCGTCTTCGATGGAATCCGCGAGGCTCACCCGCACGAGGTTCTCGATGCTCGGCGCGCACCCGACGAACATGGCGGCCGCAGCGACGAAGCCAACGACAGGGAGGCTTCGGCGCCGCAGACGGCTTGTCATGATGCGACGGTAGCGCATCCGGCGACGACCTCCCTGTCGGTCAGGCGGGCGCGACGGGGCGGCCGAGCGAGAGCATCAGCCGGTTCGCCCAATTGAAGAAGGCCGCGCCGTGCACGACGTCCGCGATCTCCAGGTCGTCCAGTCCGGCCGCACGGAGGCGCGCGATGTGCGCGGGACCGAACGCGCGAGGCGTGTCGGTCAGCGCGACCGCTGCCGCGACGATCGCGTTCCAGCGCTCCCCGAGATCCGCGTCCACGCCCTCGGCGAGCAGCGCGTCGACGTCCTCCGGCCGCTTGCTGTGGTGCGCCGCGAACCGGGAGTGCACGGAGGCGCAGAACACGCAGCCGTTGCGGCGCGAGGCGGCGGTGGCCGCCAGCTCCCGTTCCGCCCGTGGGAGGCCCTCCGCGGCGTTGTAGAAGATGTCCTTGTCGACGAGGGTGCGCGCGCGCAGCACCTCGGGGTCGCGGGCGAGCAGCCGGAAGTACTCGTTCTTCGCCCGGGCGGCGTCGACGAGGCCGTCGAGGTGCCGCGGGGTCAGATCCTCCTCCGCCAGGGGCGCGAGGTGGGGTGTCCAGCCGACCTCGGCGCGCGTGAAGGCGTGCGGATAGGGGGCGGCGTCGTGGCGGAGCACGGTGTCGGCGGCGGTCATGCGGCCTCCTCCTCGGTGTCGGTGTCGGTGGCGGTCGCGGTCGCTGTGTCGGCGGCGGTGAGTCCGGCCTCCTGAAGCACGCGGAGGCCGGTGACGACCCACTGCTGGAAGGCGAGGAAGGACACGAGCTGCGACAGCGTCACGATGCCGTCCGTCGACCAGCCGGCGTCGTGCAGGCGGCCGAGGTCGGCACCGGATGCCTCGCGGGGACGGAACACCAGCAGGTGCGTGTGCGCGAGAGCGGTCGCGAGACGCTCCCCCACGGCAGCCGATGCCGCTTCATCCGGGAGGTAGCGAGTGCCGTCGGTACTCTCGGCCTCCAGCCCGCGCTCGGTGTAGGCGCCGAATGGTCCCGTGGTCGCGGCGGCTCCGGCCTCCCGGGCGACGATCGCGGCGCGCTCCGGGTCGATCTCGCGGGCCCTCCGGGCGTAGAACGCCGCCGTGGGGTCGTCGGCACCGGCGAGCGCGGTCGCGAACGCCGCGATGAGCGCGCGCTCTGCGAGAGACACATGCTCCGCGGATACCGGGTGGAAGAGCGCGTCGAAGCTCGCCTGGAGCTGCTCCCTGGTCACGGGACGGCGACGACGCAGCGCATCCAGCTCCCGCGTCACCCCCGTCAGCTGGTCGACGATGTCGGCGGTCATGCGTTCTCCTTCACGGTGGGGGTGTTCTCGGGCGTGTGGGTGGTCTCGGGATCCGGCGGCGTGAGCGCGTAGCCGAGGGCCGGGGCGACCTCCGTCGCGAACAGCTCGATCGAGCGCAGGACGTGGGCGTGCGGCGCGTCGACCGAGTGCACCTGGAACGCCACCTCGGTCGCGCGGTGCAGCGTGGTGTCGGCGGCGAGCGAGGCGGCGACCTCCTCCGGGGTGCCGAGGTGCGTGTCGAGAGCGGCGATGAGGTCGTCGATGCCGTCGCCGGGGATCGTCTGGCCCTGCCGCCGGAAGCCCTCGGCCGCCCGCCGTAGACCGACCTCGGCGAACCGGAGCGCCTCGGCGCGGTCGTCCGCCACGAACACGGTGCGGGAGGCGGTGATCCGCGGCGTCGCGCCGGCGGGGAGCGCGTCGAGGTAGGCGTCGATGATCGGGTCCTGCAGGGCGGACAGCGGGGCGTGCAGACGTTCGCCGGGGCGGGGCTGCGTGCGGGACAGCAGCAGTCCATGACCGTGGACGCCTGCTCGATGACCGCCGGGTGCCGAGAACGTCGCCTGCCAGATCCGCGCGGCCAGCGACCCCGCGTCCGGATACAGCGTGTTCCCCGCACCGACGTCGCGGCCCTGGAGAGCGTCGAGCAGCACGCCCAGCTTGCGGTCGTAGGTGGGCCCCTTGTCGCGCACGTCCTCCCCGAAGGGCGTGAAGGACGACGGGGTGCCGCCGCTGCCGAGCCCGAGGTCGATCCGCCCGTCCGCGAGCAGGTCGGCCACCACGGCGTCCTCGGCCACCCGGACCGGGTCTTCGAGGGGAAGGGTGATGATCCCGGTGCCGAGCCGGATCCCCGAGGTGCGTGCCGCCGCGTGCGCGAGGAAGACGAGCGGCGAGGGCAGCCCGCCTTCCGCCGCCCGGAAATGATGCTGTGCCACCCAGGCCCTCCCCACGCCGTGCCGTTCGGCGTGCTGGATCTGCGCCAGGGCGAGGCGGTAGCGGTCGTTCGGAGACGCATCGTCCAGGAGCCGGGTGAAGAATGCGACGGTGGGGCGAGGGGTGGGGGCGCTCATGCGAGGATCTCCGTTCGGCCGGGGACCGCGGCCAGCAGCTCCCGGGTGTTCTCGTGCTGCGGGTCGTGGAACAGCTCCTCGGTCGGCCCCTCCTCCACGACGCGCCCGCGGTGCATCACGGAGACGGTGTGGCTGATGCGGCGCACCACCGCGAGGTCGTGCGAGATGAAGAGGTAGGTGAGTCCGAGCTCGGCCTGGAGCGCGGAGAGCAGTTCGAGGATGCGCGCCTGCACCGTCACGTCGAGCGCCGACACCGCCTCGTCGAGCACGAGGATCTCGGGGTCGACGGCGAGCGCCCGAGCGATCGCGACCCGCTGCCGCTGCCCGCCGGAGAGCTCGCTCGGCGTGCGACGGGCCGCATCCGCCGGCAGCGCCACGCGCTCGAGCAGGGCGACCGCACGATCCCGACGCTCCGACCGGCCGCCGATGCGGAAGTTGTGCAGCGGCTCGGCCACGATGTCGGCGATCTGCTGCCGTGGATCCAGGGAGGCGAAGGGGTTCTGGTACACGAGCTGGATCCGTCGGCGCAGCGCACGCAGTCGCGCCCCCTCGACGGCCGTCGCGTCCTCCCCCGCGAGCTCCACGGTCCCGGCGTCCGGACGGAGGAAGCGCGTGACCAGGCGCGCTGTCGTGGACTTGCCCGATCCGGACTCGCCGACCAGCGCATGGGTCGTCCCGCGCCGCACCCGGAAGGAGACGTCGTCGACCGCCCGGAAGCGCTCACGACCCGCGACCCGGAACTCCTTGACGAGGCCAGCAGCCACGATCTCGTAGGGCTTCTCGGCGGCCACTGCCGCGGCGTCCCGGAGGAACGGCGGCGCGTCCGGACGCCGGAAGCCGGTCGTGAAGGCGGGCGCGTCGGCGAGCAGCTGCCTCGTGTACGGGTCTTCCGGCTCCGCGAGCACCTGCGCACTCGGCCCCTGCTCCACGATCCGGCCGTCCTTCAGCACCGCGATCCGCGCCGCCCGGTCCGCGGCGACGCCGAGGTCGTGCGTCACGAGGAGGATGCTCGTGCCGTCCTCGCGCTGCAGCTCGTCCAGCAGATCCAGCACCCGGCGCTGCACCGTGGCGTCGAGGGCGCTGGTGGGCTCGTCCGCGATGAGCAGCCGAGGGCGGAGGGCGATCGCGGCCGCGATGAGCACCCGCTGCCGCATCCCGCCGGAGAGCTCGTGCGGATACTGTCGCGCGCGCAGATCGGGGTCGTCCAGCCCGACGCGGTCGAGCAGCTCGAGCACGCGGGCGTTCCGGGAACGACGGTCGCGATGCCCGTGCAGACGCAGCACCTCGGCGACCTGCACGCCGACGGGGCGCACCGGGTCGAGCGAGGTCGTCGGATCCTGCGGGACCAGCCCGATCTCCGAGCCGCGGATGCCGCGGAACGCCCGATCCGACCATCCGGAGATGTCGAGGTCCCCGAGCCGGACGCGCCCGCCCTCGACCCGTCCGCCCTCCGGCAGCAGGCCGAGGAGGGCGTGCGCCGTGGTGGATTTGCCGGAGCCCGACTCGCCGACGAGGGCGAGGGTCTCCCCCTCCGCGATGGCGAAGGAGAGGCCGTGCACGACCTCGCGGGCGGCGTACGAGACCCGCAGGTCCGTCGCGGTGAGGACGGGGGTGGGCGCGGTCATCGGGCGCTCCTTCCGAGCCGGTGGCTGATGCGATTGGCGCTGAGCACGACGGCGACCACCACGAGGCCGGGGAGCGCCGTGAGCCACCAGGCGGTCGCGATGTAGTTGCGCCCCTCGGCGATCAGCAGGCCCCACTCGGGGGTGGGCGGCGGCGCGCCGTAGCCGAGGAAGCCGAGGGTGGAGATGGCGAGGATGGCCGTGCCGAACTGCAGCGCGGCGAGCGCGATGATCGGGGTGAGGGCGTTCGGGAGCACATGCCGGCGCAGCACGGCGACGAAGGTGCCGCCGCTGCCGTACGCCGCCTCGACGTACTCGGTGCGGCGCACCCGCGCCACCTCGGCGCGCATGAGCCGGGCGAAGGCGGCGACGCTGCCGAGTCCCACGGCGATCGCCGCGTTCACCGTTCCGAAGCCGAGCAGGATGATGACGGAGAGCGACAGCAGCAGCCCGGGGATGGCCAGGAGCACGTCGACGATCCGCATCAGCACGTCGTCCACGACACCGCCGGTCGCGCCGGCGACGGCTCCGAGGAGCGTGCCGAGCGCGAGGCCTACCGTCACGGCGATGAGCGCACCCGACAGGGAGTGCACCGCGCCATGCACGACCCGGCCGAAGAGGTCGCGGCCGAGGGCGTCGGTCCCGAACCAGTGCGCGGCGCTCGGCGGCAGGAGCTTGTCGGCGGGCACGCCGGTCAGCGGATCGCCCGGCGCGAAGACCCCCGGGATCACCGCCCACAGCACCGCCACGGCGACGACCGCGAACGCGAGGTACAGCCCCCAGGCGCGCGAACGCCGTCGCGGACGGGATGCGGAGACGGGCGCCGGGGCGGACGGCGCGGGCGGGGCACCCGACGTCTCGACCGACGTCTCCGCGATCATGGGAGCGGTCATACGGGCACCTTCTGGGCAGTGGGACGGACGGGGCGCGACCGGGCGGCGCGGGCCGCCCGCCGCTGCCGCGGGTCGATCAGGGGCGTGGCGAGGTCGACGGCGAAGCTGATCACCACGAACCCCAGGGCCGACAGGAGCACCACTCCCTGCAGCACCGGGATGTCCTGGTTCGCGACGGCCTGCTCCGTGAGGCGTCCGATGCCGGTGCGGCCGAAGACGGTCTCGGTGACCACCGCTCCTCCGACGAGCTCTCCGAACAGCACCCCCGCGATGGTGAGGGTCGGGACGGCGGCGTTGCGCGCGACCGACCGCGCGAGCACCCACGCCGGCGGCGCGCCCTTCGCCCGCACCACGGTCACGAACGGCTGCGCCTGCACGCGGTCGATGGATCGGACCAGGACCTGGGCGAGGGGCGCCGAGATCGGCACGGCGAGCGTGAGGACGGGGAGGATCAGGCCGCTGATCGGATCGGCCCCCACGATCGGCACCCATCCGAGCCCGAACGAGAACACCTGGATGAGCAGGATCCCGAGCCAGAACACAGGGACCGCCACGAACAGTCCCGGCACCTGCCGCAGACCGTCCCGCAGCCAGGCGAAGGGCGCGAGCGAGGAGAGCACCGCGATCAGCACCGCGAGCAGGACGGCGACCAGGAGCCCGAGCGCCGCGAGCAGCAGCGTGGCGGGCAGTGCTTCAGCGAGCATCGTCCGGACCGGGGTGCCGTACTGGGTCGAGTAGCCGAAGTCGCCGGCGAGGAAGCCGAGCCCCGCGTGCAGATACTGCTCCCCCCACGGCACGTCGGCGCCGTAGGTCGCGCGGATGTCGTCGAGCTGCTCCGGCGAGAGCCCCAGGCTCGGGTCGGAGAACTTGATGAGGATGGCGTCTCCCGGCAGCAGCTGCAGCAGGAAGAACGTGGCCGTGAAGGCCGCGATCAGCACGATCGCGGCCTGCCCGGCCCGTCGGAGGACGAAGGTCATGGGGTCACCGTGGTCCTCAGTGCTCCGCGAGCCACACGCCGGAGAACGTGGGGCGGCCAACCGACTCGAACGCGACGCCGTGCACGTACGTCGCCGCGCCGTAGACCTGCGGCTCCTCGAAGAGCGGGATCACGTACGCCTGCTCCGCGATGTAGTCCTGCACGGCCTGGGAGGCGGCCACCCGCTTCTCGGCATCCGGCTCGGAGGCGACGGCGAGGAGCAGCTCGTCGAGCGTCGCATCCTGCGAGATCAGCACGTCGCGGTTCTTCGTGAAGTACTGGCTCTTGATCACGTCGAGATCCGCACGGCCGACCATCGAGTGGTAGAACCCCGTCTTCAGGGGATCACGCGTGTCCTCCGCGTAGCTGCCCGCGTCGCCGGGCTTGACGGTGAGCTCGACGCCGACCGCCGCGAGTTGCTGCGCCACGAGCTCCAGGGTCTGCTTCGACAGCGGCTGCGGCTTGGCCTCGTAGACCGTGATGGACAACCGCTCGCCGTCCTTCTCGCGAATGCCGTCGGCGCCGGGCTTCCAGCCCGCCTCGTCGAGCAGCGCCTCCGCCTTCTCCGGGTCGTGGGCGTAGTGCGCGGACTCGTCCTTGTATCCCGCTGCCTGGGAGGACAGCACCGACGTGGCCACCGGGTAGTTCTCGGTGAACAGGGTGTCGACGACCTCCTGCGCGTCGACCGCGGCGATGATCGCCTGACGCACGCGGATGTCGGACAGCAGCGGGTTCTCCGGGCGGAGGGCGATCGAGTTGTTCACGCCGCGGGTCTGCGGCGCGTACAGCGTGAAGCCGGCCCCCTCCACGCGGTCCTCGTCGAACGCCTGGACGTAGCGGACGTAGTCGGCTTGGCCCGCGAGCAGCGACCCGATGCGGACGGAGTCCTCGGGGGTCACCAGCACGTGCACGGCGTCGAGGTAGGGACGACCGTCGTTCTCGGCGCTGCCCGGGCCCCAGGCGTAGTCGTCGCGGGCGGTGAGGGTGTACTCGGTGCCGAGCTTCTCGTCGGTGACGGTGAAGGGACCGGAGCCGATGATCTCCTCCGCGTTGCCGGCGCCGAAATCCTCGATCGTGCCGTCCAGCGTCTCCGGGGACAGCAGCCCCGAGTTGATGGTCGACGTCGCCTGCAGGAAGCCGGGCGACGGCGCGCTGAAGCGGAACGTCACGGTGTCCTCGTCCACCACCTCGCTGCCGGCGTAGTTGTTGATGGCCTCGGAGACGGTGAGCCCGCGTTCGGCGTCGCCCAGCCCGTAGGTGTCGAAGTTCTTCGCGACGGCGGCGGCGTCCACGGGCGTGCCGTCCGAGAACGTCACGTCCGGGTTGAGATCGAAGGTGTACTCCGTGGCGTCGTCGTTCACAGTCCACTCCGCGGCGATCCACGGCTCGATCTCGAGCGTCTCCGGATTCTGCCAGGTGAGCCGGGCGGCGATGTTGTTGACGATGCCGCCGTTCGGGTAGAAGCCGGCCTGCGGCGGGTACAGGTTCGTGTAGGCCTGGTGCTCGAGGTAGGTCAGGGTGCCGCCGGAGAGCGGGTCCCCCGCGTCGGCCGGAGTGTTCCCCGGGGCGGGCGAGGTGGCGCAGGCGGCGAGGCTGCCGGCCAGGACGAGCGGGACCGCGACGGCGGCGGTGCGGATGAGGCGGCGGTTCATGCGGGGGACTCA
>Ga0209646_1000228_pt1 | contig 59550 bp, 53 predicted proteins | sample AraplaL_Col_mTSA_FD_184259 | JGI IMG/M metagenome (GOLD analysis project Ga0209646, IMG submission 184259) | Arabidopsis root microbial communities from the University of North Carolina, USA - plate scrape CL_Col_mTSA (SPAdes) (version 2) | ecosystem: Host-associated > Plants > Roots >...
GCGGCCATCGCCCGCCTGCCGGAGCCGGCGCTGCCGCGCCAGCTGCTGGTCGACGTCACCGCCATCGCCCGCCACGACCTGAAGACCGGCATCGAGCGCGTGGTGCGCACCCAGGCGGCCGAGCTGCTGCGCGCGCCGCTGCCGGGCTGGCGCGTGGAGCCGGTCTACCTGACCGACGAGGGCGGCCGCTGGCACTACCGCTACGCCCGCCGCTACACCGCGCAACTGCTGGGCATCAAGGCCGAGCTGCACGACAGCGTGGCCGACACCAGCGCCGGCGACATCTTCTACAGCGCCGACTACACGCCGGGCGCGGTGATGGCCGCCGCCCAGGCCGGCCTGTACGCGCACTGGCGCGCGCGCGGCGTGCAGGTCAACTTCCTGGTGCACGACCTGCTGCCGGTGCTGCGGCCGGAATTCTTCCCGTCCGGCGCCGACCAGCACCACGGCGCTTGGCTGCGCTGCATCGCCGCCGAGTCCGACCGCCTGATCTGCATCTCCGGCGCGGTGCGCCAGGAGTTGCGCGATTGGCTGCAACAGCAGGACGCCGAGGCGTCCCTGCCGCAGCTGGCGGTGCTGCACCACGGCGCCGACATCGGCACCGAGGCCGCCGCGCAATCCGCACCATCCGCGCCGAACGCCGAACTGGCGCGCTGTACCGCGCTGCCGAGCTTCCTGATGGTGGGTACGATCGAGCCGCGCAAGGGCCATCTGCAGGCGCTGGACGCGTTCGAGCAATTGTGGGCCGATGGCGTGGAGGCGCATCTGGTGATCGTCGGCGCCGAGGGCTGGAAGCCGCTGCCGGCGCACGAGCGCCGCACCATTCCGCGCATCGTGCAACGCCTGCAGCAGCATCCGCAACTGGGCAAGCGCCTGTTCTGGCTGCAGGGCCTGGACGACCACGCGCTGCAGCAGCTGTACCGCGACAGCGCCTGCCTGCTGGTGCCGAGCGAGGGGGAAGGTTTCGGCCTGCCGCTGATCGAGGCCGCCAGCCACGGGTTGCCGTTGCTGGCGCGCGCGCTGCCGGTGTTCCGCGAGGTGGCGAGCGAGCATGCGCAGTATTTCGACGGCACCGACGGCGCCGCGCTGGCTGCGGCGGTGCGCGCCTGGCTGGCGCTCGACGCGCAAGGCAAGGCGCCGTCATCGGCCGGCATGCCGTGGCAGACCTGGGCCGACAACGCGGTCGAACTGCTGGCCGTGCTGCGCGGCGAACGCGATTAAGCGATAAAAAAAGAACCCCGGGGGGTTCTTTTTTTTTCAGGGCTTCTCGTGGAAGCGTTCCAGGCCAACCTGCAGGGTGCCGGTGGTGGTACCGACGTCGTGATACAGGATCAGCAGATCCATGTTCTCGCGGTCGCGGAACAGATACTCTTTCAAGCGGCGGATCTGGTCCGTGCTGAGCTGCCCGATACGGTTGGTCGCCACCTGCTCCACATCCGAGTAGTAGCGCGAGTACCAGCCGGAGATCTTGGAGCCGAACGAATCGGTCAGCATCACCAGCCGGCGCTTGGGCGCCTTCGGGTTATGGAAGCGCGAGATGTCGTACAGCGTCTCGGCGTATTCCTTGAACTCGGGGAAGCAGCGGCCGCCATAGCAGGACTCGACACCGGACGCGGCGAAATCAACCTCCTGGACCATCCCCTTCTTCTCGATGCCGACAAACAGGTTTTGGATGTCGGACGGAATATCCTCGCGCGCGACCACCGCCAGCGGCGGTGCGGCCGGCTCCAGCGGGCGGCCGAAGCGCGGCAACGTCAGCCGCGCCACGTCGGCCAGGCCGGCGCCGCTCCAGTGGAACCAGTGCTTGGGAAACAGCACTTCGCGCTGTTTGATCTCGCGCATCTCTTGCAGCGGATAGAAGATCGCCTGTTGCGCCTCCGCACCGAGCGCGCCGGTAGCCAGCCAGCCGGCCATCGGCGTCGCGGCCGAGGCGCACACGGGCGTCAGCCAGGCCGGCAAGTCCTCGTACATCACCACCGGCGCCGACGGCACCACCATCAGTTGCGGCTGCAGCCCCATCGCATGAAAATCGTGCAGCAGGCGGCCGATGTAGGCCTGCGTGCCGGGCAGCGTCTCGCCGCCGGCGCACGCGGCCTTGACGGCGGAAAACGGCGGCACGTTGGTGCCGTGGGCGCTGAGGAAGATGCGGCCGTGGCGGCCGGATTCAACCTGGATCGACGGGAATTCATGGAACAGGCGGTAGCGCAGCCGGTTATGGGTTTGCAGCAGCCTTTCGCGGAAGCCGAAGTTGTCGTTGATCCAGGCGTCGAGCTTGGGCGGCAGCGCCAGCGCCGACGGCCAGTCGGTGGGCCGGTCCGGCAACGACGCCAGCACGCGGTTTTCGCCGCGGCGGTCGCTCGCCGCGTGCATGCCGCCGATGATGGCGGGGATGGACAATAGCGCGATCAGGGCGATCTTGGCCGCGTGCCGGCGCAGCGGGCCGGCGGGGGAAGCAGACGTCATCATCAGAAACGGAAGTAAATAAACGGATTGTAGGTGCCGGCGGCCATGTTCAGCACGCACAGCAAGAGGGCCGCGACCAGCGCGGCCGAGCGCAGCGGCGCCGCCCGCAGCAACGTCGCGGCGCGTCCACCCGGCGCCGGCTGCGGCGCACGCACGGTGGCGATCAGCGTGCCAGCCACCAGCGCCACGGCCGACGAGGCGGTGAAGTCGATCTGCCATGGATGCGGCATGGCCGCCTCGAGCTGCAGGCCGGCCATGGTGCGCAGGAAGGACAGCGCGTGCGGCACGCTGTCGGCGCGGAAGAACACCCAGCCCAGCATCACCATCAAGAGCGTATAGGCCTGCGCGACCAGCGACGGCAGCCGCGCCAGCGCCGCGCCCAGGCCGAGGCGCTCGGCCACCAGCAGCGCGCCGTGCCACAGGCCCCAGATCACGAAGGTCCAGGCGGCGCCGTGCCACAGGCCGCACAGCAGGAACACCAGGCCCAGGTTCAGGTAGGTGCGCAGCGGGCCGTGGCGGTTGCCGCCCAGCGGGATGTACAGGTAGTCGCGGAACCAGGACGACAGGCTGATGTGCCAGCGGCGCCAGAACTCCGTCATCGACAGCGAGGCGTACGGCCGGTTGAAGTTGGGCGGGTAGCTGAAGCCCAGCATGTGGCCGATGCCGATCGCCATGTTGGAGTAGCCGCCGAAGTCGAACAGGATCTGGATCGTGTAGCAGGCGATGCCGATCCAGGCGCCGGCCGTGGTCAGCTGGGCCGGGTCCTGGCCGAACAGGCGATCGGCCGACAGCGCCACGGTATTGGCGATCAACATCTTCTGCGCCAGGCCGATGATGAACTGGCGGAAGCCGGCCCAGATGCGGGCGTTGGGCAGGTCGCGGTGTTCGATCTCATGGGCGATCTGGCGGTAGCGCACGATCGGGCCGGCGATCAGCTGCGGGAACATGGCCTTGTACATGGCGAAGCGCCAGAAGCTGCTCTGCACTTCGATGTCGCGGCGGTACAGGTCGATCAGGTAGGAGATGCCCTGGAAGGTGAAGAACGAGATCCCCAGCGGCAGCACCACGGCCGGCACCGTCACGCCATGGCCCAGCGGCTGCGCCAGCTGGTTGTAGATGCCGGCGAAGAAGCCGATATATTTGTAATACATCAGGAAGGCCAGATTGGCCGCCACGCCCAGCACCAGCATGGCCTGGCGGCGGCGCTCGCCCTTGGCGGCGTTGATCAGCCAGCCCACGCCGTAGTTCAGCAGCGCCGACGCCAGCAGCAGCGGCACGAAGCGCGGCTCGCCCCAGGCGTAGAACAGCAGGCTGCCGACCAGCAGCACGCCGTTTTTCCACGGCAACACATAGTATAAGAACAGGAACAGGGGGAAGAAATAGAACAAGAACGTGGCGGAACTAAATACCATGAATAACCTCGATAGGGACCGGCCGGGCCGCCGCAGTAGCATTTTATATAACGGAAGGGGGGCATCATAAACCAAAACCGCCGCCGCATCGCCAACAAAAAGATTGCTGTAACGAACATTATCGCAGACCTGCCGTATAATCACGCCGGCCCACTTGCTTTATATGTAACTGGCTGTAACGGCGCTTGCCGCGCCGATAGCCGCCGCTTAATTTAAACGCCCCCGTTAAACGCCCCTCCGCGTCGACGCACCATAACCACCGAAGACTATGCAGCAAACAAAAACCCCGTCCGTCGCCGTCGTCATCCCCAGCTATAAAGTGACGCGCCATATCCTCGGCGTGCTGGCGGCGATCGGCCCCGAGGTAGACCGTATTTATGTGGTCGACGACCGCTGCCCCGACCAGTCGGGCGCCTATGTGCGCGCCCATAACACCGACCCGCGCGTGGTGGTGGTCGAGCATGCGGAGAACCAGGGCGTCGGCGGCGCCGTCATGAGCGGCTACCAGGCCGCCATCGCCGACGGCGCCGACATCATGGTCAAGGTCGACGGCGACGGCCAGATGGACCCGGCGCTGATCCCGGCCTTCATCGCGCCCATCCTGGCCGGCGAGGCCGACTACACCAAGGGCAACCGCTTCTTCGACCTGGAGCAGATCGGCAGCATGCCGCCGATGCGCCTGTTCGGCAACGCCATGCTGTCGCTGCTGACCAAGCTGTCGTCCGGCTACTGGGACCTGTTCGACCCGACCAACGGCTACACCGCGATCCACCGCGACGCCGCCCGCCACCTGCCGTTCCACAAGATCAGCAAGCGCTACTTCTTCGAGACCGACATGCTGTTCCGCCTCAACACGCTGAACGCGGTGGTGCACGACGTGCCGATGAACGCGGTCTACGGCGACGAGGTCAGCAACCTGAAGATTTCCAAGATCGTCACCGAGTTCATGGCCAAGCACGTGCGCAACTTCTGCAAGCGGGTGTTCTACAACTACTACCTGCGCAATATGTCGCTGGCCTCGATCGAACTGCCGCTGGGCGCGCTGATGCTGGTCTCGGGCAGCGTCTACGGCGGCCTGCACTGGATCGACTCGGCCCGCGCCGGCCTGCCGACCGCGGCCGGCACCGTCATGCTGTCGGCCATGCCTGTCCTGATGGGCATGCAGCTGCTGCTGGCCTTCCTGGCCTACGACATCGCCTCGGTGCCGCGCAAGCCGCTGCAGGGCCGCGTGCGCGTGACCCGCAGCACCCTCGTCCGCGACTGACGGCACGGCGCGCGGCCGCCAGGCGCGGCCGCGTCGCGGTCGCCCCACTCCAACCCATTCGATAGCCCATGCGCCCATTACACCGCCTTGCCACCCGCATTCCCCGCCTGTCCGATCCGGCCCTGTTTTCGCTCGCGCTGCTGGCCATCTTCCTGTTCATCGTGTTCCGCAACATCGGCCTGTATCCGACCGTGTTCGGCGACGAATGGTCGTACAGCAGCTTCACCCGCCTGACGCCGTTCAAGGACGCGCAGGTGCCGTCCTACCTGTACTACACGGTGTACCGGCTGACCAGCTTCTGCGGCGACGGCTTCCTCGAATGCGCGCGGCTGATCAACGCCGTGTTCTACGTCGGCAGCACGCCCTTCCTGTACCTGATCGCGCGCCAGTACATGCCGCGCCGCCTGGCCGCCGTCATCGCGCTGCTGGCCGTGCTGGCGCCGACCAATAGCTACACCGCCTACTTCATGCCGGAAGCCATGTACTTCTGGGGCTTCTGGGTGTTCAGCTGGAGCGTGCTGCGCGGCCTGGGCCGGGTCGACGTCCGCGCCGTGATGCTCAGCTCGGCGATCCTGGGCCTGATGGCGATGGTCAAGGTGCACGCGCTGTTCCTGATCCCGGCCTACGTGGTGTACCTGGCCTACGCCGCCTTCGCCCAGCGCAAGGCCGGCGACGGCTGGCGCTGGCTGCGCCAGGCGCTGCTGCTGATGGCAGTGGCGCTGGCCACGGCCGCCGTGGTGCGCTTGTCGGTGGGCTACCTGTACGCCGGCCGCAACGGCCTCTACCTGCTGGGCACCTTCTATTCCAACCAGGCACAGACCCGGCCGGGCGTGGGCGTGCTGATCCAATTGGGACTGGCCAGCCTGCAGGGCCACCTGATGGGACTGGTGCTGATGTCGGGCATGCCGCTGGCGGCCGCCGCGCTGCTGTGCGCCAGCCGCGTCCAGCGCAACGGCGCCGCGCGCGGCAGCAACACGCTGCTGGCCTACGCCGCGCTGATGATCCCGTCGCTGGTGGCGGTGACCGCGCTGTTCACGGCGCTGGTGGCCGGCGGCGGCAGCGGCGAAAGCGGCGCGCGCCTGCACATGCGCTACTACGATTTCGCGCTGCCGCTGATGCTGATGCTGGCCGGCACCCAGCTGGCGGCGCCGCGCCCCGGCGGGGGCTGGCGCGGCCGCCTGCTGGCGGCGCTGCCGCTGCTGCTGGCGACCTGGGCGGCCTGCCGCTACCTGATCCCGGCCTACACCCCCAACTACATCGACAGCCCCACCCTGTATGGCATCACGCGCGACCACGGCAGCATGCTCGGGCTGACCGCCTTCGGCGTGGCGGCGCTGCTGCTGTGGGTCGTCCAGCCGCGCCAGGGGGCGCGCTGGTTCATCTACATCGTCACGCCGCTGGTGGTGGTGGTCTCCGGCGTCAAGCTCAACCAATACACCCGCATGGCGCAGCACGCGGACGCCTACGTCAAGGCCGGCCAGTTCGCGCACCACTACCTGGCGCCGGAAGAGCTCAAGCGCCTGACCATCATCGGCGACGACGGCGGCAACCTGCTCAAGAGCCGCTTCTTCGTCGACAGCGTCGAGGCCAGCGTGCTGCAGGTGCCGCCCGGCCAGCCGATCCCGCCGGCAACGCTGGCGCAGCCGCACGCCTGGCTGCTGGTGGTGGGCGACTATCCGCTGCCGGCCGGCGCGGTGCGCCACAGTGGCACGCGCGGCTTTACGCTGGCGCGCATCGTGCCGCCGGAGGAAGCGCACCAGCACCGTTTCGCCGAGGCCGAGGACAACAGCCTGCGCAGCACCGGCCTGTCGGGCATGGAGGATTGGGGCCGCTGGTCCGACGGCGAGCTGGTCACGCTGCGTTTTGCCCAGCCGCTGCCGAAGCAGTTGCTGCTGCGCCTGGACGTGGCCGCCTACGGGCCGAATGCCGGCCTGGACTTTCAGGTGACGGCCGGCAACCAGACCGTGCCGCTGCGCGCGGATGACACGCACGGCATGAAGGAACTACGCTTCAGCACCGACGGCACGGCGCACGTGATCACCATCAGGATACCGAAGCCGACCTCGCCGCAGGAACTGGGCAACGGCAGCGACCAGCGCAAGCTGGGCATCGGCCTGTACAGTCTGGAAACCGTCGACGCCGCCTTGCCGCAGCGCTGAGCCAGCCGGACGCGCCAAGGCGATGACAGGCGGCTCAGCGCTGAAACACCAGGAATTTGGCGCTGAGGAAGTTCAGCACCAGGCCGGCCAGCGTGCCGCAGCACACCGCCAGCAGGGGCGCGACGGGCGCCAGCGGGGCGGCGGCCGGCCAGCCCGCCATCAGCGCGATGACGGCGGCCGAGACGCCATAGTTGACGGCGCCGCCGAAGGCCATGGCGCCGACATAGCGCCACCACTGGCGCCACGGCGAATCGGTGGCGGCGTCGAAGGTGTAGCGGCGGTTGATCTGCCACGTGACCCACACCGCCGACAGGAAGGACAGCACGCGGCCGGCGTGGAAGCCGGTGCCCAGCGCCAGCGCCAGGTACAGCACCAGCACGTCGACCACCAGGCCGGCCACGCCGGCCACGGCAAAGCGCAGCAGCTGGATGCGGACGTGCGGCGCCAGCATGCGTCAGGCGTCGGACGCCGGGCGCGGCGCCGGCACCGCGAGGTAGGCGAAGCGCTTCTGCTCGATGCGGCCCTTGGTGACGGTGTCGAGGATCAGGCCGCACGACAGCGACAGCACGCTCAGCATGCCCAAGCCGGTGCACAGCACGGCCGTCGGCAGGCGCGGCACCAGGCCGGTCTGCAGATAGGTGGCCACCAGCGGCTCGGCCAGCACCAGCGCCAGCAGCGCGCACAGGCCGGCGCCGATGGCGAAGAACGGCAGCGGCTTTTCGTTCTTGAACAGCTTGAGGATCATCCACAGGATGCGGATGCCGTCGCGGTAGGTGTTGAGCTTGCTGACCGAGCCCTCCGGCCGCGCGCCGTAGCGGGTCGGCACCTCGGCCACCGGCATGCGCAGCTCCAGCGCGTGCACGGTCAGCTCGGTCTCGGTCTCGAAGCCGGCCGCGTGCGCCGCGAAGGACTTGGCGTAGCGGCGCGAGAACACGCGGTAGCCCGACAGCATGTCGGTAAAGGTGTTGCCGAACACGGCAGCCACGCAGCCGGTCAGCAGGCGGTTGCCGAAGCGGTGGCCGAAGCGGTAGGCTTCCTGCTCGTCGGTATGGCGGGTGCCGACCACCATGTCCAGGCCCTCGTCGAACAGCTTGCGCACCAGCTGCGGCGCCACGCTGGCGTCGTAGGTGTCGTCGCCGTCGACCATCACATAGACGTCGGCGTCGACGTCGGCGAACATGCGGCGGATCACATTGCCCTTGCCTTGCTGGCGCACGCTGCGCACGATGGCGCCGGCCGCGCGCGCCACGGCCTGGGTGTCGTCGCTGGAGTTATTGTCGAACACATACACCGGCGCGCCGGGCAGGCAGGCGTTGAAGTCGCGCACAATGGCGGCGATGGTCAGGGCTTCGTTGTAGCACGGGACAACGATGGCGATACGGTGCTGGGGAAAGGTGTTCAATTGAGCATCTGTAAGTATCGGTGGCGAAATTGTACAGGAGTCCGGTCGCGCCGCACACCGCAGCGGCCCGCCGCTTTGCCCACGCCGCGAGCGGACGCTGCTAAAATGGCACCCCTTCGGCCCTCGGATCGCACTCCTCATGGTTAAACAGATGTTCCTGCAACGCCAGTTCCTGGTCTTCGTGGCCGGCGGCGTGCTGACCGCGCTGATCGACATCGGCCTGATGCAACTGGCGCTGCGCGCCGGCCTGCCGCCGCTGACCGCGGCCAGCCTCGGCTTCGTGGCCGGGCTGGTGGTCAACTATGCCTTCCACGCCCGCGTCACCTTCGCCCGCCTGAGCCAGAGCCACAGCATGTGGCGCTACCTGGTGGTGGTGGCCATCAACTACGGCCTGACGCTGCTGCTGGTGGCGCTGGCGCAGGCGCTGCTGGGCAGTCCGCTGGCCGGCAAGCTGATCTCGCTGCCGGTGGTGGCCGCCAACGGTTTCCTGTTGAGTAAATTCTGGGTATTCAAATGACTGCTGACATCGCCACTCCCACCCTGACCTTCGCGCCGGTGCGCTACGACGAGGCCGCGCTGGCCCAGTACGGCGCGCTGTTCGCCGCCTGCTTCCCGGACGCGTCCAAGTTCACGCCGGCCTATCTGCGCTGGCTGTACGCCGACAATCCGGACGGCGCAGCGGCCGGTTACGACGCCTGGGACGGCGAGCGCCTGGCCGCGCACTATGTCTGCGTGCCGGGCGTGGCGCGCATCGGCGGCCAGGACGTGCGCGTGCTGCTGTCGCTTAACACCGCCACCCATCCGGACTACCAGGGCAAGGGCCTGTTCACCAAGCTGGCCGCGCTGACCTACGACAGCGCCCGCGAGCAGGGCTACGACGCGGTCTACGGCGTGGCCAACGCCAACAGCACGCCCGGCTTCATCCGCAAGCTGGGCTTCCAGCTGGTGCGCCCGCTAGAGGCGCGGCTGGGCTGGGGCGGCGTCGGCACGCGGCCGCACGGCCAAGGCGCGGCGGTCAGCTTCGAGCGCCAGCGCAGCGCGGCCGCGCTGGCCTGGCGCTGCGCCAATCCCGACAATCCGGTGCGCATGCGCCGGCGCGGCGCGCTGTGGCAGTTCGACGCCGCCGCGCTGAGCGTGGCGCGCGCCTACGCCGAGCTGGCGCTGCCGGCCGGCGGTGCGCCGGACGCCAACCAGGTGGCCGGCGGCTGGGCGCCGGCGCGCCTCTACCTGGGCCTGATGCCGGACAGCGAGCGCAGCTTCACCGGCTACCCATCGATCCCGCAGCGCCTGCGGCCATCGCCGTTGAACCTGATCTACCGCTCGCTGTCCGGGCGCGTGGCGCAGCTCGATCCGGCCGCGATCCGCTTCAGCTTCCTCGACTTCGATGCCTACTAAGCGCGTTGCCGGCACCGCGCTGTTCCTGTTCGCCCACCAGGACGACGAGTACGGCGTGTTCCAGGCCATCGAGGACAGCCTGCGGCGCGGGCGCCGCGTGGCCTGCGCCTACCTGACCGAGGGCGCGGCCGGCTCCGGGCCGCGCCGCAACGCCGAGTCGCTGGCGGTGCTGGCCGGCATGGGCGTGGACGCGCGCGAGGTGGCCTTCGCCGGCGACCGCCTGGCCATCGTCGACGGCACCCTGCCGCAGCACATGGCGGCGGCCGGCGACTGGCTGCAGGACTGGCTGGCATCGTTCGACGACGTCGAGCTGGTCTGCGTGACCGCCTGGGAGGGCGGCCACCACGACCACGACGCGCTGCACTTCCTGGCGGCGCACGCGGCCGGGAAGCTGGGCCTGCTTACCCGCCTGCGCCAGTACTCGCTGTACAACGCCCTGGGGCGCCGGGCGCCGTGGTTCAACGTGCTGGCGCCGCTGGCGGCCAACGGCGCGGTCGAGCGCGCGGCCATCGGCTGGGGCGCACGGCTGCGCCACCTGGGCCGGCTGCTGCGCTACCCGAGCCAGTGGAAGACCTGGATCGGCCTGTTCCCCTTCGTGCTGTGGCACTACCTGCGTCACGGCAGCCAGCAACTGCAGCCGGTGGCGCTGGAACGCCTGGCGCAGCGGCCGCACACCGGTCCGCTGTACTACGAGCAGCGCCGCTTCTACACCTTCGAAGCGATGCAACAAGACATGGCGAACTGGCTGGCGCGCCAGTGAGTTTTGGATAGATTCCTACCGCCGCGGGCGGATAGAATGACGGCGCTCAACCAATACCGAAAGCTGCATACCGCATGAACCAAGAAAAAAACCTGCACTGGGTGCAGCTGCTGCGCGGGATTGCCGCCGTGCTGGTGGTGCTGACCCACGCCAGGTACCAGCTGCTCGACACGCCGGCCTGGCCACTGGCCGAGCAGCTGCTCACGCCCGGCGCGATGGGCGTCGACCTGTTCTTCCTCATCAGCGGCTTCATCATGTACTACTCGACCGCCGGCGCCGCCGCTGGCCCGGTCGAGGCGGCGCGCTTCCTGATCAAGCGTTTCGCACGCGTGTGGCCGGCCTACGCCATCGCCACGCTGGCCTTCGCGTACGTGAGCTACGGCGTCGAGTACTTCCACGTGGCCGCCAACCGCCAAGCCTTCTGGCACACGCTGGCCATGGTGCCGGCCGACCCGCGCCAGGCGCCGTACTTCGGCCTGACCCTGGTGGTCGCCTGGACGCTGGAATTCGAGATGTATTTCTACCTGATCTTCGCCGCCAGCATGCTGTTCAAGCGCCTGCGCTGGGTGGCGCTGGTGGCCTGGGTGGTGTTGACGGTGCTGGTGCTGCCGTACGCCGAGCGCGGCTTCAATCTCAGCGTCGAGGGTGGTCCGGTGTACTCGGTCGGCTACCTGAGCATCGTCACCAGCCCCTTCGTGCTGGAGTTCCTGGTCGGCGTGCTGATCGGCTGGCTGTACAGCCAGCCATGGCTGCGCCTGCGCAGCCGCCAGTTGGCCTGGCACATGGTGGCGCTCAGCGTGACGTACACGCTGTGGGCGGTCTACAGCCGCGCGGTGAACGCCCACGGTCCCAGCCATTACGGCTGGCCGCTGGCGCTGATGGTGCTGGCCATGGCGCTGGCCAGCAAGACCGTGCAGATCCGCGTGCCGACCCTGTGCCTTTGGCTGGGTTCGATATCCTACTCGCTGTACCTAACCCATCTGATCACGGGCTCCCTGCTGCAGCACCGCCTGATGGCGAAGGGCTTGGATCCGCTGTGGCATACCTGGCCGTCGGTCATGCTAACGACCGTGTGCTCGGTGGCGATGGCAGCGCTGTCGCACCGCTACTTGGAACAGGGTCTCTCCAACCTGGTGCGGGACGGCCTGCTCAAGCTACTGCCGGCGCGGCCGGCGCCCCAAGCCGCGCCGGCGCCGGCGGCGGCCGCGCGCCGCGCGTAAAAACGCTGGCCCCGCCGCCAATATTGCTATACATTTAATCCCTCGTTCGCATGGCTTATGTGAGGGATTTCAATGAAGTGCATCGTCTGTAAGCAAGAAACGGCGCCGGGGCTGTCGGCGTGGCACCGTGTCTGTCCCAACTGCCGCTATGAGAGCGCGGCGCTGCTGCCGACCATCAACGACGCCGAGGTCCATGTCCACGTGGACGAGGCCCAGCGCGAAGCCGGCCTGAAAGCCATACGGCAGGAAAATTTCCAGACCATCGTCGGCTACGCGGCCGCGCTGGCGCCGCCCGGCGCACGCCGGCTGCTGGACGTGGGCGCCGCGCATGGCTGGTTCCTGGAGGCCGCGCGCGGCCAGTTCGAGGTGCTGGGCATGGAGCCGGATACGGCCGTGGCGCAGAAGACCGCCGCCCGTGGCCTGCCGGTGCGCAACGGCTTCTTCCCCGACGCGCTGGAGGCGGACGAACGCTTCGACGTGATCGTCTTCAACGACGTGATCGAGCACATCCCGGACATTGGCTCGGCGCTGGCCGCCTGCCGCGAACGGCTGTCGCCGGGAGGCATCCTGATCCTCAACCTGCCCAACAGCCGGGGCTTCTTCTATCGCTTGTCCAAGCTGTTCGCACGCGCCGGCTGGCGGGCGCCGTTCGAGCGGCTGTGGCAGAAGGGTTTGCCGTCGCCGCATGTGCACTACTTCGAGGCGGGCAATCTGAGCAAGCTGGTGGGGGAGCAAGGACTGGAACTGCGGCTGAAGGCGGAACTGCCGGCGGTGCGCGCCAAGAGCATGCTGGAGCGGCTGCGCTGCGCCGGCCAGGGTAGCTGGCTGAGCATCTACGCGCAGTACGCGGCCGTCATGCTAACGATCCCGGTGCTGCGCGCCTTCCCCAGCGACATCGTGGTCTGCGTCTACCGCAAACCCTGACCGCCGGGGCGTGGCTTACTGCTTGGGCGCGCCGCCCAGCAGGAAGGCCAGCTTCTGCTTCGGCTTGGCCGTAGCCGCGCCGCCGAGGCTGGCGGTGGCGACCGGCGCCGGCGCCTTGGCAGGCTCGTACGGCTTGAGGAACCACGGATCGACCTTCTCGCGGCGGCTGCCGTAGGTCGGTGCGCCGGCGGCGCGCGGTGGACGCTCGCTGCGCTCGCCACGATCGCCGCGCTCGCCACGGCCGCTGGTGGACGACGAGGAAGACGAGAACGACGATGGCGCGCCACGGCCGCCCTCTTCGCGGCGCGGACGGCGTTCGCCGCGCTCGTCGCCGCCGTAGCTCGGGGCCGGGTTGAAGCCGGTCAGCTCGCCGCGGCGGATGGTCTGCTTGATCAGTTTTTCGATGTCGGCCAGCAGGCGTTCATCCTTGTCCGAGTAGATCGACAGCGCGTCGCCCGAGGCGCCGGCGCGGCCGGTGCGGCCGATGCGGTGCACATAATCCTCGGCGTTGTACGGCAGGTCGTAGTTGATCACGCACGGCAGGTCGGTGATGTCGAGGCCGCGCGCGGCGACGTCGGTGGCGACCAGGATGTCGATCTCGCCCTTCTTGAACGATTCCAACGCGGCCATGCGCTCCTGCTGGGTCTTGTCGCCGTGGATGGCGACCGCCTTCATGCCCTCCTGCTCCAGCCCCTTGGCCAGGCGCGAGGCGCCGATCTTGGTGTTGGAGAAGATGATCACCTGCTTGAGCTCGCGCTGGCGCAGCAGATGCGCGGTCAGTGCGTGCTTCTGGTTTTCCGGCACCTTGTAGACCACCTGGGTGACCTTGTCGGCGGTCTGGTTGCTGCGCGCCACCTCGATCGTCACCGGGTTGGTGAGGAAGGTGTTGGCCAGCTTCTTGATCTCCGGCGAGAAGGTGGCCGAGAACATCAGGTTCTGGCGCTTGGCCGGCAGCAGGTTGATGATGCGCTGCAGGTCGGGCAGGAAGCCCATGTCCAGCATGCGGTCGGCCTCGTCCATGACCAGCATCTGCACCTGGCCCAGGCTGATGTTTTTCTGTTCCACGTGGTCCAGCAGGCGGCCCGGGGTGGCGATGACGATCTCGACGCCGGCCTTCAGCACCACGGTCTGGCCCTTCATGTCCATGCCGCCGAACACCACGGTCGAGCGCAGCGGCGTGTGCTGGGCGTAGGCCTTGACGTTCTCGGCCACCTGCACCGCCAGTTCGCGGGTCGGCGTCAGGATCAGCGCGCGCACCGGATGGCGCGCCGGCGAAGTGCTGGCGCTGGCGTGGGCCAGCAGCATCTGGATGATCGGCAGCGCGAAGCCGGCGGTCTTGCCGGTGCCGGTCTGGGCCGCGCCCATGACGTCGCGCCCCTGCAGCAGCACGGGGATGGCCTGGGCCTGGATCGGCGTCGGGTGGACATAGCCCTGGTCGGTCAGCGCGCGCAGGATGGCCGGCGACAGGCCGAAGTCGGCGAAGCGGACCTGGTCGGGTTCGGCGGCGGCTGGCACAGCGGCTGGCGCGGCGGCGGCTGGCGCGGCTTGGACAGCCGGTGCGGCTTCGACAGCGGCTTCGACGGCCGGTGCGGCGGCTGGCGCAGCTTCGACGGCGGGCGCGGCGGCGGCCACGGCGTCGGCAGCGGCTTCCGGAGCGGCGGACTCAATAACGGTCGGGGTGGTGATCTCGGTTTCGGACATAATGTGTGCGGCGGCCCTGCGGCGGACAGCCAAGCTTTCTTCAATTAACAGATCTGCGCTGCCGGCCCGGGCTTGGTGTACGACTTGGAGGAAGTGCGGAAGGACCGGCGGGGCGGCGCGCGCTTAGCAGGATACAATGAGCGCCGTAAACTATACCCTAATTTCCGGCAACTGCGCTAAAAACCACCGGCTTTTATATTAAAACCCTTGCATCAATGGTATGTATAATAGCCAATCTGATCAGAATATCGTTTACATTCGAGCGCTGCTCCGCCCGCGCAACCTGTTACGCCACCGGATATCCCACCACCATGCATGTGCTTCCGCCGGTCCTGCGCCGCTGCCCTTCCCTATTGCTGTCCTGTCTGCTGATACTGAGTTTCCTGCTGGCCTGGCTGCCGCCCGCCGACGCCGGCGCCGCGCCGGCGCCGTCGCTGCGCTTCAAGAAGCTGGGGCCGCTGGGCGGCGATGAGCCGTCGATGCTGTCGCTGCTGCAGGACCGCAAGGGCTTTGTCTGGGTCGGCACCCACACCAACGGCCTGTACCGCTACAACGGCTACCAGGCGGTCAAGTACATCAACAACCCGTCCGATCCGCACAGCCTGCCGCACGACCGCGTCTCGGCCATCTACGAGGACCGCCAGGGCCGCATCTGGGCCGGCACCCAGAACGGGCTGGCGCGCTTCAACCCGGAGAGCAACGACTTCACGCTGTTCGCGCCGGCGCCGGGCAAGGCGCCCAAGAACCACCGCATCATCAAGAACATCATTTCCGACGGCAAGAACGGCATGTGGGTGGGCAGCTGGGGCGGCCTGCAGCACTTCGATCCCAACACCGGCAAGTTCACCGTCTACGCCCACGACGACGCCGATCCCGCCAGCCTGGCCAGCAACGACCTGAACGCGCTGGCGCTGGACGCGCAGGGCGGCGTGTGGATCGGCACCTGGCCGGGCGGGCTGGACTACCTGGCGCCCGGCGCCACCGCCTTCCGCCACCACCAGGTCGACCCATCGCCCAAGCCGGACGCGCGCGTGAACATCGTGCGCGCGCTGCAGTTCGACAAGAGCGGCATGCTATGGATCGGCACCGAGTCGGGCGTGATCCGCTGGGACGGCAAGCGCGACTGGGACACCCGCCAGGCCATCGCCTCGCCGTACAGCCGCATCACCAACTTCAACGTCGACAACAAGGGCACGCTGTGGTGCACCACGCTGTCGGCCGGCCTGCTGCGCTGGAACGAGGCCAACGGCGAGTTCGACCAGTTCGTGCACGCGGCCGACGATCCCTACAGCCTGCCCGGCGACAACCTGCGCGCGGTGATGCAGGACCGCGGCGGCATGCTGTGGATCGCCTCCTTCACCGACGGCATCAGCCTGGCCAACCTGTCGAGCGAGGGCTTCACCCGCCACGTGCCGTTCCGCATCGACAGCCGCTCGGCGCCGGCCAGCAACGCGCTGCTGAGCCTGGCCCGCGCGCCGGGCGGACGCATCTGGCTGGGCGGGAATGTCGGCATGAGCTTGTACGATCCGGCCACCAGCACCGTCATCAAGAGCTACCGCGCGGACGACAAGAAGCCCGGCATGCTGAGCCACTCCATCGTCTACAGCATGTACCAGGACGAGGACGGCAAGGGCCCGCTGTGGCTGGGCACGTCCAACGGCCTGAACCGGCTGGACACGCCGGACAGCCCATTCCAGGTGATCCACTTCGGTAACACCGCCAGCGACTACATCAACGCCATCGCGCCCGGCGCCGGCGGCGTGCTGTGGCTGGCCACCGGCAACAGCCTGATCCGCTACGAGATCAAGACCGACGTCCGCAAGATCTACTACAACGATCCGCAGGACCCGACCACGCGCGGCGTCAACGGCACCTCGGCGGTGCTGGAAGACCGCGCCGGCCGCGTGTGGGCCGGCTCGGAATGGAACGGCGGCGGGCTCGACCTGCTGGACCCGGCCACCGGCAAGTTCCGCCACTTCCGCCACGCCAGCGGCGACCGCAACAGCCTGAGCGACGACAACATCGCCAGCCTGCACGAGGACGCGCAGGGCCGCATCTGGGTCGGCACCAGCAAGGGCCTGGACCTGGTGGTGTTCGGCGCGGACGGCAAGCTCAGCTTCAAGTCCTACGCGGCGGCCATGCGCGCGCCCAAGATCCTCGCCATCGAGCACGACCTCGACGGCAAGATCTGGTGCAGCACCATCGCCGGCCTGTACCGCCTCGACCCGGCCAGCGGCCAGGTCAGCCACTTCAGCCCGTCGGACGGGCTGACCGAGGGCTACACCGTCAACTCCTCGTCGATGGGCCAGAACGGCGTGCTGTACTTCGGCGGCGTGCACGGCATGACGGCGGTGACGCCGTCGGCGGTGCGCACCAGCTCGGTGCCGCCGCAGGTGGCGATCACCGACATCACCGTCTTCAACCACTCGCTGCAAGACGGCAAGCCAGGCGAGAACGTCAAGGCCGAGGGCCCGGTCACCTCGCCCACCGCGCTGACCTTGTCGTCGCAGGCCTCGGTGTTCTCGCTGGAGTTCGCCGCGCTGCACTACACCGAGCCGGCCGAGAACCGCTACGCCTACCAGCTGCAGGGCTTCGACCGCGACTGGGTGACCACCGACGCCGCCCACCGCAGCGCCAGCTACACCAATCTGAATCCCGGCCACTACGTGTTCCGGGTCAAGGCCGCCAACCACCTGGGCGTGTGGAATCCGGAGCCGGCCACCTTGGCCATCACCATCACGCCGCCGTTCTGGCAGCGCTGGTGGTTCCGCGCCGGCGCCGCCGCGCTGGTGGTGGGCTCGCTGCTGCTGGCCTACAAGATCCGCATTGCCCGCCTGACCCGCCACCAGGCCGAGCTCAAGCAACTGGTGGCCGCGCGCACGCGCGAGCTGGAGGAATCGAACCGCAAGCTGGCCGCGCTCAGCACCACCGACGGCCTGACCGGCGTCAGCAACCGCCGCGGCTTCGACCTGGCGCTGGAGGCCGAGTGGCGCCGCGCCGCCCGCACCGGCCAGACGCTGGCGCTGTCGATGCTGGACGTGGACTACTTCAAGAAGTACAACGACCACTACGGCCACCTGGCCGGCGACTCGACCTTGCGCACCGTGGCCGAGCTGATCACCGCGCACGGCCGCCGCACCACCGACCTGGTGGCGCGCTACGGCGGCGAGGAATTCGCGCTGCTGGCGGCCGCCACCGATGCGGCCGATGCGTTCGGCGTGGCCGAGGAAATCTGCGCCGAGCTGGCGCGGAGACAGCTGCCGCACGAGCAGTCGCCGTTCGGCATTTTGACCATCAGCATCGGCGTGGCGGTGATGCGGCCGACCGAGGACAGCTCGCCCGAGCTGCTGGTGCAGATGGCCGACCGCGCGCTGTACCGCGCCAAGGAAAAGGGACGCAACATGGCGCTGCTGGCCATGCCGCCGGCATGATGGACGCGAACCCGAACCAGGCGCCGGACGACGATCCGATGCCGCAGCCGCCACAGCCGCCCGCGCCGGGCGACTGCTGCCACAGCGGCTGCACGTTTTGTGTCGAGGATATGTACCAGGACGAGCTGGAGCGCTACCGCGCCGCGCTCAAGGCCTGGCGCGAACGGCACGGCGAAAGCTAGCCGCCTGCGCGTCATTCCCGCGCAGGCGGGAATCTATACTGAGTCGGCTTCGGCGCGGACGTATGGCGGGAACGACGCTAGAACGTCTCCCACTCATCGCTGGTGCCGGTCTTGACGGCCTGCTTCAAAGCCGGCTTGCGCGCCGCCGCCTGCACCGCACGCGACTGCACCGCCACCGGCTTGCGGCGCGGCGCCGGACGCAGCGCCGGCGCGCCGCTCTCCAGCAGCTTGAACACGCTCACCACCTCGCTCAACTTGCCGGCCTGATCCTGCATCGACTCGGCCGCCGCAGCGGCCTGCTCCACCAGCGCCGCGTTCTGCTGCGTCACCTGGTCCATCTGCAGGATGGCGGTGTTGACCTGCTCGATGCCGTGGCTCTGCTCCACGCTGGCCGAGGTGATCTCGGCCATGATGTCGGTCACGCGGGTAATGCTGGCGACGATCTCCGCCATGGTCTGCCCGGCCTGGCCGACCAGCTGCGAGCCGGTCTCCACCTTCTCCACCGAATCGCCGATCAGCTGCTTGATATCCTTGGCCGCGGCCGCCGAGCGCTGCGCCAGGTTGCGCACCTCGGACGCCACCACCGCGAAGCCGCGTCCCTGTTCGCCGGCGCGGGCCGCCTCCACCGCCGCGTTCAAGGCCAGGATATTGGTCTGGAACGCGATGCCGTCGATGACGGCGATGATGTCGACAATCTTGCGCGACGATTCGTTAATCGAGGCCATGGTGCCCACCACCTGCCCCACCACATCGCCGCCCTTGACCGCGATGCCGGAGGCCGACTGCGCCAGCTGGTTGGCCTGGCGCGCGTTGTCGGCGTTCTGCTTGACGGTGCTGGTCAGCTCCTCCATCGACGAGGCCGTCTCCTCCAGCGAGCTGGCCTGCTCCTCGGTGCGCGAAGACAGGTCCTGGTTGCCGCTGGCGATCTCGCTGGACGCGGTGGCGATGGTGTCGGTGCCGCTGCGCACCTGGCTGACCAGCTGTTGCAGGTTGCCGGTCATGTCCTGCAGCGCCTGCATCAGCTGGCCCGTCTCGCAGGCCGAGGTGACGGCGATGGTGCGGGTCAGGTCGCCGCCGGCCACGTCGCGCGCCAGCGAGACCGCCTCCTGCAGCGGCGTCGCCACGATGCGCGCTACCCACACCGCCAGCGCCATGCCGATCACGATGTTCAGCACCAGCAGCACGATCTGGGTCCAGCGCGCGTTGGCGAACACCGCGTCGGCGTTTGCGCTGGCCGCTTCGCCGCCGTCCGAGTTCAGCTTGACCAGCTTGTTGACGGTGGCGGTCAGCTCAGCCAGCAGCTTGGCCGAGTTACCGCTGGCCACGGCGCGCGCCTCAACCTTCTGGTTGGCGCGCGACAGCGTCATCATTTTTTCGTGCTCGACCAGGAAGGCGGCCAAGGCCTTGTCGAATTCGCCGGCCAGCGTTTTTTCCTCGCCCTCGTTGATCACCTTGTCATACGCCTGGCGATGGGCCTTGAGCGTGGCCAGCGTGTCTTCCATGCGCTTTTCGTAGCCGGCCATGCCCTTCGGATCTTCGTTGAGCAGATGCGCCAATTCCCAGCGCCGGTAGTCGCCGACGTCGCCGCGCAACTCCAGCACCGCGCGCACGCTGGGCATCCAGTTCTGCGCCAGGTCGGTGGACGCCTGGTTGACCTGGCCCATCGACAGGATGGAACACACGCCCATCACCAGTGTCAGCAGCAACACCGCGCCGAACGACACGATCAGCTTGGTGGCTATTCTCAGGTCGTAAAACCATTTCATGGCATTCTCCTCATCGCTGACTTGGGTCATCCAGTATGCAACGATGTCGGTTCCGCCACCAGCGGGACACGGCAACTGTGTTCGTCAAGCAACAACCTAGGGGCGGGCCGTACCGAAGTCGAACAGGTTCATCAGGTCGCCGATGGCCGGACGGTTGCGCGGCACGTAGGGCGCGGCCTTGTCGTGGACAGGATTGGGCAGGTTGTCGCGGCTGCGCGCCGACAGCGGCGGCAGCGACCAGTTGCGCTCGATGAACTTGGCGATCGACGCGTGGTCGTAATAGGTGTGGTCGACCACACCCTTTTTCGCCCACGGCGAAATGGCCAGCAGCGGGATGCGCGTGCCGTCGCCGAAGAAATCGATCGCCTGCACGTAGCCGGAATCGTAGTAGCCGCCGCCTTCGTCGAAGGTGACCAGCACCACGGTGTTCTTCCACAGCGCCGGATTGGCCTGCACCCGCTCCAGCACGCCGGCCACCAGCTCGTCGAAGCTGGTTTCCATGGCGTAGCCGGGATGGCCGGAGATGCTGTCGTACGGCGCGATCACGGCCACCGACGGGAACGTCGCGGCATCCTTGACGTCGACGTAGAACTGCATCAGGTCGACCAGCTTGTCCTTGTCGGGGCCGTTCATTGTCGAGCTGAAGAAGGTCGGCGTGTCGCACATGCCGCAGTATTCCTTGTCGACTTTCTTGCCGTCGTTGCGGCCGCCGCTGTACCACTTCCACGACACGCCGCCGGCCGTCATGGCGTCGCCGATGTGCGGCATGGTCTGCGGCGGCAGCAGGAATTTGTCCGGCCCAAGCGGCAGCGGCTCGCCCATCGGGCTGAAGGCGGGGTCGAGATTGTTGACCATGTAGTAGTGGCCGGGCGCGCAGTTGCCGTCGTTGAAAGCCGGGTACGGCAGTTGCGACAACAGCTGCCGGATGCCCGCCACACCGGGCTGGGCGGGATCGGAACAATTGACATAGGTGCCACCGCGATAGCCGTCCTCGGTGTACCAGTTGTTGCTGCCGGGCTGGGCGTCGGGGTTCTCGATCTGCTTGGCCGGCGGCACGGCGGCTACGCCGGCCTCCGTGTAGTAGCCGACATCGGCCGTGGCCAGCGCGAAGTAATTGGCGGTGGTGCCGCCCATAATGGGCTGGTGGTAGTTGTCGGCCAGCGCGTACTGGTCGGCCAGCTTCTTGAACAGCGGCGCGTCGCCGCGCGCCATGTTGTAGAAGCCCATGGCCACCGCGCCCTGCCCGGTCTTGCCGGGCGCGAGCGGCGCCGGGTTGCTGGGGCCTGGTCCAGTCTGATCGGCCACCCAGACGAACAGGTCGTTCTTGCCGCCGTCGACCTGCTGCCACATCTGGAAGAAGCGGTGGGTCGGATCGCCGGTGTGGGCGCCGTAGCCGACGTGGTGGGTGATCTGGAACGGGCCGTTGGGCAGGTTGGAGGGGAAGCGCGCGTCCGGCACGTCTTGCCGTTGGCCGAAGGCGCCGCCGGCCCAGGGCTGCGGCAAGATGCCGTAGACGCCGTTGAAGTCCGGCGTCGGCGTGTAGGCGCCGGTGGACAGGCCCAGCTTCTGCGCCGCGTCCGCGAAGCGCGGGCCGGGCGTGCCGTCCCTGTTGACGATTTTCTTCGACAACAGGTTGGCCACCGTCTGGCCCTTGCGCGGCTGGTAGACGCCGTACAGGTTGTCGAAAGTACGGTTCTCGCCGACCAGCACGATCACGTGCTGGATCGGCGTGGAGGCCGCCCCGCTGGCCGCTGCGGCGGCCGAAGAAATCAACGCACCGCAGACCAGCGCACGGACCATTTACAGCTTGCCGTTCAGCGTGACGAACACCTGGCGTGGCGCGCCGGTCAGCAGCGTTTGCGCGGTGCCGTTGACGTCGCTGGCCTGGAAGCCGTTGGTGCCGATCGAGCCGATGTACTGCTTGTCGAACAGGTTGGTCACGTTCACTTGCAGCGACAGGTCCTTCAGCATGCCCATCGACTTCAGCTTGTAGCCGGCCGACAGGTTGGCCAGCCAGAACGATGGCACCGAGGCGTCGTTCAGGTAGGTGTAGTAGCGCTTGCCGGTGTACTTGCCGCCGACGCGGGCGAACCAGGTGCCGCTCTCATACGACGCTTCGGTGTTGAACAACGAGCGCGGCGCATCGACCACTTGCTTGCCGCTGACGGCCACCAGGTTGGCGCCGTCCTGGTAGTTCGACTTGTACTTGGAATCGTTGAAGGTGTACGAGTTGAACCAGCTGATTTCGCGGTTGATCTTCCACACGGCGATCGCTTCCAGGCCCTTGGTGTCGACCTTGCCGACGTTGACGAAGGTCGACGGGCAGCCGACGATGCCGGCGCAGGTGGCCACGCTCAGCTGGCGGTCGTCGAAGCGGGCGTTGTAGACCGCCACCGAACCCTGGATGTCGGCGCGCTTGAAGCGGTAGCCGAGGTCGATGTTGACCGAGGTCTCAGGCTTGAGCTTGGCGATGCCGGCGTTGTACGCGGCCTGGGTCTGCGAGAACGGACCGCTGACGCCTGGCTGGAACGCGCGCATGTTTTTCGAGGCCGAGGCGAACACTTCGTCGTCGGCGCTGATGGCGTAGTTGACGCCGGCCTGCGGCAGGAATTTCTTCTCGGCGTCGAGCTCGCCGGCGGCGCGGGTGCCGATGATGTTGGTGGCCTTGATGTCCACGTCCATCGCCTTGAAGCCGGCGTTGAACTTCAGCTTGCCGTCCATGGCGCTGAAGGTGTCGGCCACGTAGTACTGCGAGGTGGTGGTGACGAAGTTCTGCTTGAAGTCGGTGCGGAACGGATTGGCCAGGAAGAACATGGTGTCGGCCGGGCCGGTCACCTTGTAGTAGTTGCGGCTGACGTTGTGGTTGCTGCGCTCGCCCCACAGGCCGGCGGTGATGGTGTGGCTGCCCAGTTCCCAGGTCAGGTCGCTGGTGACACCGTCGCGGCCGATCGAGTACTCGGTGGTGCGCAGCGAGATCGGATTGGCGGCGTCGGTCGCCACGTACGGCGTGTACCAGTGGCCCTGGCCGTCGTTGTCGTGGTGATAGATGGTGGTCTTCAGTTCGACCGACGGGCCGAAGTTCAGCGCCAGCGTCAAGCCGCCGATGGTGTCCTTGCGCAGGCCGCCGGCCGAGTAGTAGGCGTCGTCCTGGCTGTTGACGTTGCCGGTGAACTTGTTGCGGGCGGCGTCCACCGCGCGCTGCCAGTCAGGCTGGTAGTTGTCCCAGCCGTAGCCCAGGCGGCGCACCATTTCCAGCGACACGTCCTGGTAGTCGACTTCGCGGCGGTCGGAATAGTTGAGGAAGCCGGTCAGGCTGTTCTCGCCGAAGTTGAACACGAACTTCGAGTTCAGCTGATCCTGGTCCTGGCCGCCTTCGCCCTTGGTCTTGTCGGTGCGCTGGCGGGTGCCGCTGATGTAGGCCTTGACGACGTTGTTGATCAGGCCGGTATCGACGCGGGCGAAGGTGCGCGAGGTCGAATCGCTGCCGAAGGTTTGCGCGAAGGTCAGGCCGCGCGTGTCGCTCGGGTTCAGCGTGAAGAATTGCACGGTGCCGCCCAGGTTGCTGGTCGAGGCGGTGCCGACCGCGCCGGCGCCCTGCGATACGGTGACGTTGCCGACGTTTTCCGAGGAGATGGCGCGGCTGATGTGCAGGCCGTTGTTGTTACCGTAGCTCATGTCGCCCAGCGGCACGCCGTCCAGCGTGAAGCCCAGCTGGTTCTGGTTGAAGCCGCGCACGCTGAAGCGGGTCGACCACTCGTAGGCGCCGAACGGATCGGCGGACTGGAAATTCACGCCAGGCAGTTTTTCCAGCACCTTGAGCGGGCTGGTGCCCGGCAGCGCTTCGGCCAAGTCGGCCTTGTTGATGTTCTGCACCTGGCGCGACTGGCCACGGCCGGTGATTTCCACCGTTTGCACCGGACCGACGATGGCGCCGGCCACCGAGCTGTCGGCGGCGGCATCGGCCGCGTCGGCGGCAGCGTAAGCGTGGCAAGCGAGGGCTTGCAGGACCACCAGGCACAATGGTTTCAGAGGGAAGCGCTGTTGCATGATTTGTTCTTCTTTCTTGCTGGTTAGTGTGGACTAGGCTTGGAACTAAACTCGCAAGATTGTAGGAACTGCATGTGACGCGGCGATGACGGGAATGTGACGACTTGGTGACATGACAACAAACAGCCGCGCGGACTTGAGGTAAGCTGGAAGCTCTTGTCCTTTGTGGAGGTTCCCATGCGGCGATGGAGTGTATTGCTGGCGGCAGCTTGCCTGGCCTTGTCGGCGTGGGCGGCCGAGCGGACCTTTCCGGCCAACGCGCAGCGCGGGAAAATGACGCCCGGCTATTTCCCCGAGGTGGGCATCGACGGCGCCACGCGCCGCTTGTCGCCGGCCGCGCGCATCTTCAACCAGGACAACCTGATCGAGATGCCGGCCGCGCTGCGCGGCAGCGACATCGTGGTCAACTACACGGTGGACGGCGAAGGCAGGATCGACCGCATCTGGATTTTGACCGCCGGGGAGGCGGCGCAGAAGCTTCCTGCTTCGACCACTAAATAGCGAAGTTATCGGCTTGCGGCCTGGCTAGCAGGCCGCTTGCAAAAAGCAGCAGTTCCTCCGCCGGGATAGGCCGGGAAATATGGTAGCCCTGCAGATAGTGGCACCCCATCTTTTCCAGGATGGCGGCCTGGCCGGCGGTTTCCACGCCCTCCGCCACCAGTTTCAGGCCCAGGCTGTGGCCCATGGCGATGATGGCGTGCACCAGGCTGTTGCTGCGCTCGCTGTGCTCGATATCCATGACGAAGGCGCGGTCTATCTTCAGCGTGTTCAGGTGAAACTGGGTCAGGTAGCTGAGCGATGAATAGCCGGTGCCGAAGTCGTCCAGCGAAATGCTGACGCCAAGTGCGCGCAATTGCGCCAATACCGCCTGCACTTGGCCGCCATCGTCGATTAAAACCCGCTCGGTCAATTCCAGCTCCAGCTGGCGCGCGGCCAGGCCGTTGCTGGCCAGAGCCTGCTGCACCAGCCCGACAAAGGCCGGATCGGCCAGCTGCCAGGCCGAGACGTTGATGCTGATGGTGATTTCTTCGAGCGCGCCGGATTTCCATAGCGCCACCTGGCGGCAGGCCTGGTTCAGCACCCAGGTGCCAAGTTCGACGATCATGCCGCTATCTTCGGCGACTGGGATGAAACGGTCCGGCGGCACCTCGCCCAGCAAGGCGCTGTCCCAGCGCAGCAGCGCCTCCACCTTGGTCAGCTTGCCGGTGTGGGAATTGGTAATGGCCTGGTAGACCAGGCGGAACTCTCCGGCCTCGATGGCGCCGCGCAAGGCGCCGTCGATCACCAGCGCATCCTTGGCGGCGGCGTTCATGGCGTCGTTAAAGAAGCGCATCTCGCCGCGCCCGGCCTTCTTGGCTTCGTACATGGCGATGTCGGCGTTGCGTATCAGCGTATCGCTATCGCCGCCGTGCGAGGGATAGCAGGCGATGCCGACGCTGGCCGACACGCCGATTGCATGGTGCGACAGGTTGAAGCTGTCGGTCATGATGGCGATGACGGCGGCCGCGCAGTCGCTGGCCATTTTTTCGCTGCCGCCCCGAGGCAGGCCGGGCAGGACGGCGATGAACTCGTCGCCGCCGAAGCGGGCCAGCACATCCTGCGGACGGAGGATGCCGTGCAGCCGGCGCGCGAACTGGCGCAGCAATTCGTCGCCGGCGGCATGGCCGAAGGAATCGTTGACGCGCTTGAACTTGTCCAGGTCGATGAACAGGACGGCGCACTCGCCGTCCGAGAATGCCGCGTTGGCAACCTCCTCCTCCAGCCGCTTGGACAGCGCGTGGCGGTTGAAATAGCCGGTGACGGGATCGATGCGCGCCGCCTGATACAGCAAATCGTCCTTCTTTTGACGTTCGCTGACATCCAGCAATTGGACCAGACAGTACAACCGGCCGCGCTCCTCGTATGGCGAGCCCAGCATCTCGACCGGCAGTTTATTGCCATTATGCAATGTGATATTCGCCCTGTCGACGGTCGGATATTGCACGCCGGGGGACAGGAAACGGCTGAAATACTGATCCGCCATTTCGCGGGTGAGGCCGGGGAGCAGCTCGGAAACATGGCGGCCGATGAGGTCGGCGGGACTATTAAAACCCAGCAAGCGGGCACAGCGTTCGTTGGCTACCATGACATAGCCGCGGCGGTCGCGGATCAGGAAGCCATTGCTCAGGCTGTCGATGGTGCGGGCGTAGCGTTGTTGAATTTCATCCTGCACCGCATAAATCAAACCCAGCATGCTCAGGGTCTTCAGGATGGTGGTACCGATAAACCAGATCAGATATAACTCGGGCCCCAGGGTCACCGCGCTCAGCATATTAAAGCCGCCGCGCAAAATCAGCGTAATTCCCAGCAGGCGATAGCGGTTTTTATTCTTGATCAGGCGTTGCCCGCACCAGAACATTACAACGCCCAATATGGCGGCACTGCCAGGTGCAATCACGGCCGGGTTTTTTAACCAGATTGTGCAGCATATTCCAGCAATCAATATTCCGATTGGAAATATCCAACGTATTTGATACTGATGCAATTCACCTAGAAAGTATTTAGTACCGCTCCAATAACCTATCATTCCACCGCTGAGCAAAACGGCACAAAGCGGAATACGCAGCGATTCAGATAAAAACCGGTCGCCGATAAACCAGGTGACAATTCCGCTCATTACCGACAACTGCCCCAATCCCCAGAATAAGGCGTGTTTTTCCTTGCGCTGCATTAGCCAGAGAAAAATAAGCAATGTACACAGAATAGCGTCAGCTGCAAAGGCAGCCGCTACTGCGGAGAGGTGGGCGTAATTACTGAGGTCCGTGCTCATATATATCGGCCGTCATCTGGCCCGGAATCCTGTGGAGCTGTTTGGGGGTGACTATCTCCATTGTAAGCCGAACGGCTGCGCAGACGGTATCGCACGCCGGCCGAAGTGTTGCCTATTGGCACAATGCTCATCTGCGCCCGGAAAAGAGCGCGGAACTGTGCTTTTTATGCCAAAAATTGGCATGTACCTGCCAGCTTCCGGCTTGACCTGGGTGACAGCGGAGAACGCCCGTCAAACAAACAGGGATATAGCCAGGGCCCACATCACCAGCGCGATCACCCCATCCAATACCTGCCAAGCGCGCGGCTTGGCGAATATCGGCGTTAAATAGCGGGCGCCCAACCCCAGGCTGCTAAACCACACGAAAGACGCAAGCATGGCCCCCAGCGCGAAATACAGGCGTCCATTTCCCGGCTGCTGCCCGCCTATTGATCCCAGCAGCACAACGGTATCCAGATACACATGGGGATTCAACAAGCTGAAAGCCAACATGGCGGCAATGACGGCGCCGCGATCACTGGCGGGATTATTGTCGCCCGCCTTTAAAACACCGGGATTCAAAGCCGACCGCGCCGCACGCAAGCCGTACCAGAAAAGGAAGCCAGCACCAGCGATTTTTATCCAGAATAACAATGCGGGCGCTTCGACGATTAATTTCCCCATGCCCGCCACGCCCATTCCTATCAGGACAACGTCGCAGATAACACAAATGGCGATACAGGTTAAAACAAATTCGCGCTTCAGCGCCTGCTTTAACAGATAGGCGTTTTGCGAGCCGATAACAACAATCAAACTGCCGCCAAGACCCATTCCTTTTAAAAAAGCCGTCACTTCCATATTTTTCTCCCCAAAACAATGAGGACAGCTTAAACTCTCGGAGCAGATAAGTATAATTAATATTCCTGACCAAATATTAGAGGCGCTAATGAGGCAAGTTGACTATCGAGGCCTGGCGGCGTTGGACGCCGTCATCGACTATGGCAGTTTCGACAAGGCGGCCGTCGCGCTTTCCATCACCCAATCGGCCGTCTCGCAGCGCATTCGCATGCTGGAAAACAGTGCCGGCGAGTTGCTGATCGTGCGCAGCCAACCGCCCTCGCCCACCGAGGCCGGACAGCGCTTGATCGCCCACTACCGCCAGGTTCGGCTGCTGGAAGCGGTGCTGCTGCACCGGCCGGATTCCGGCGAGGCGCGGCCGGAAATCGCCATCGCCGTCAACGCCGACAGCGCCGCGACCTGGGTCCAGGAAGCGGTGACGCCACTGATGAGCAGCGGCGAGTGCCTGCTCCACATCCGCTTGGACGACCAGGACCATACCTTGACGATGCTGCGGGAAGGCCGGGTATTCGGCTGCGTGACCAGCGAATCGGCTCAAGTTGCCGGAACGACATCAACGCCGCTGGGCGCGATGCGCTATCTCTGCGTAGCGAGCCCGGCGTTTGCCAAGCGCTGGTTTCCGGACGGCATGACCGCCGCCGCCGTGCAACAGGCGCCCGCGCTGAATTTCGACCGCAAGGATGCGCTGCAAGAACGCTACATCGCCCGCCGCACCGGCTACACCGGCCACTACCCCCATCATTCCTTCGCCAGTTCGGACGGGTTTGTGCGATTTGTCGAGGCGGGCTTCGGCTACGGCATGCTTCCGATATTGCAATGCGAACAGCAATTGAGGGCGGGAACGATGGTGGAGCTGACGCCAGGCGACTATCTGGACGTGCCGCTGATTTGGCACATGTGGGATATTCAAACGGCCTTTACACGCGCATTGTCGGACAACGTGATCTCAACTGCGCGCAAATGGCTTCTTTAAGCGTTGCTATCCAGCGCCGCGAATTGTTGCCGAACGCGTTCTGTCCACTCGGCCGGGTCTGGTTCATAGGTGACGGACGGCCCGGCCGGGCTCAGGGCCTGGAACGCCCCGGTGCGCTGGTAGAGCATGACCGACGTCCAGGCCACCGTGCCGGCCGGGAATTTGCACAGTAATTTGAACGCCGGATGGTTCAAGGGGTAGGTGGTCGTGCTGACCAGCGCGCCTTCCTGCATCTCGCGCGCCAGTTTTTCGCCGATGGCATCCATCAATGGACCGAAACAGGTGCTGTACATGAACACCAGACTGGCGCCCCGCACATCGACCTTGAATAAGTCCGCCTCGATGAAGGCAATGCGCGAAGCCAGGTCGAGTAAATGCCGGCCGTTGGCCTCGCCGCCAAACGGCAATTGCAGCGGAGTGTCGGAAGTCAGCGGGGTAGGCAGCGCGGCCAGTCCCTGACGCGTCAGCGCCAGCAAAGCGTCGAGACGCCGGACCGCCAGCGCATGCCGGTAGCCCATCAACTCCACGCCTATGCACCGCTGGAACGGGAACGCCAGCGCCGCCGACATCACCACCTTGCCCAGACCGCTGCCCAGATCGACCATCACGCCGCCAGGACGGATGAACGTGGCGATCGCATCGAAGTAATTCTCCAGTTCGAAGCGCTGGAGTTCGCCGTAGATCAAGCCGCCATCCTCCACCAGCCAGGCGCGCAGCTCCGCGTCGCTGATCTGCTCCAACGGACGAAAATCGGGCGGCGGTGCGGTACGCGGCAACATGCCATGCGGCAGCAAGCTCGCCGGCAAGGTGCCGATGATCGCGCCGCGGTGCGGAAGCAAGCGCTGCAGCAGATATCCGCGGCGCGACTTGTCTTCCACGCAGGCGCGCAGCGCGTAGCCGACTTCGATAAACGGCAGGAAAGGAGAACCGGGCGTCAACTCCAGCGGCGGACGCACATGCTTTTCGCCGCCCTGTATGCTCTGGAACAAGGCTTCGAACAGATCGGCCGGATGCCGGAAGCCGGCGACCGGCTGCGCAGCCGTCTCGTGGGTGCGAAATGCCGGCGCGCTCTGCATGGGCTGCGGATCAGGCGCGCAGGGTGGCCAACATCTGGTCGACGCCGTCATGCGCCGCCTGCCAGCCCGAGCTGACCAGCACCGGTGCGCAGACCGGGCAAGCCTCGAACGGATTGCAGTCGTGCGGCAACTCCTGGTAGAACTTGCCCACCACCGACTTGCCCACATAGGAATCGACCGACAGCGGCTTGGCTTTCGGCGCCACCGACGCCTTGGCCGGCACGAAATCGGCGCCACCGGGCGCCAGCCAGCGTTCGAACGGCTCGGTCGCCTTACCGTCGGGCACGTACCACGACTTGCGCTCGCCATTCCAGCGCGCGCCCAGCGCCTTGGCTTCGTCTTTTTCCGCAAACGGAACTTTTAAAAACATCATTGTCGCTACTCCGCTAATGGAAGCTGTCATTTTACATGCACGACCGGTTGACTGCACCGCCCTTCACGCATATAGTTGCCAAAAGCAAGCATTCGGAGAATTCAATGGACATGCAACAGCAAGCCGACATTGTGCGGCAATTCAACCGCTACTACACCGTACACCTGGGCCTGCTGCGCGGGCGCTACCTGGACACCGACTATTCGCTCAGCGAAGGCCGCATCATGTACGAACTGTCGATGAATCCCGGCTGCACCGCCAACCATCTGCGCACCAAGCTGGACCTGGACGCCGGCTACATGAGCCGCCTGCTGCGCTCCCTCGGCGAGCGCGGCCTGGTCCACGGCGAGCGTTCGCCGCAGGACAAGCGCGCCACCCTGCTGAGCCTGACCGAGACCGGCCAGACCGTGATCGCCGACATCAACCATCGCGCCTCGGCCGAAACGGTGCGCATGCTGGGGCAGCTGGGCGAAACCCAGCGCGCGGAATTGCTGGACGCGATGCGCAAAGTGCAGCACATCCTATCGACCCCGGCCACGCGCGTGGTCCGCGCCACCGCCGACCAGCTCGACGACGCCCGCCACCTGCTGCACGAATATTTCAACGTGATTAACGTCGTGTTGCGCGACGATGACGACGCTATCCGCGCCTTTCTCAACGACGCCAGCTCGGCGATGTGGATCGCCTACGTGGACGGCGAAGCGGCCGCCTGCGTGGCCATGCGTCCGCTGCAGGAAGTGGCCGGCGCGACCGAGTGCAAGCGCCTGTACGTGGCCGACCGCTTCCGCCGGCGCGGCCTGGCCGAGGCGCTGATGCAGGCGCTGGAAAGCCACGCCACGCAGGCCGGCTACAACGCCGTCTACCTCGACACCAAGGACGACCTGCACGCGGCGATCCGACTGTACGAACAGCTGGGCTACGAGCGCTGCGAGCGATACAACGACAATCCGCAAGCGACCATCTTCATGCGCAAGCGCCTGCGCTGAGGCGTGCGGCCACTTCTGTGGCGGAGGAGTAATATTGCAAAATATATACTTCGCCACGGGATCTTATGAAAACCTTGCTTGCCGCTGCCGCCGGCTGCCTCGCCCTGTCGCTGCCGGCCGTTAGCGGCGCGGCGGAGGCGGATTTGTTCTCCGGCATTTACTCCACCGTCGATCCGTACACGGGCGCGGAAGTGGACCTGCTGAAGATCGCGAAGTTTCTGGACGACGGCTATTCCGTCTTCATCAACGGTTCCGGCTGGTCCGGCCCGTCCGACGGCAAGGTTGGCGAGCCATCCGAAAAATGGGCCATGCCCGGCCCTTTCCCGCATGATCCCAAGGTCGTCACATTGGCTGTGGAGGGCATGGGAGTGTTGTATCAACTGCCCAAAGGCGTATTCTCCCGCGCAGGCACATCCGAGACCGGCTATTTGTCGCACATGGTGCGGCTGGGGACGATAGAACTGAAGCGCCGTCCACTCATCACCGATCACCAGGAGCGCGGCGAACGCGGCGTGCAGGAATATCGCCCGCAGGCTACCGAGCAGAAGGTCACGGTCAGCACCTTGAACTACAGCGGTAAAAATATCCAGGTTGGATTGAGCGCGGCGGCCAACAAGCAAAACGCGGTCGATACCGATCCGCTGCATCCCTACATGACCAGCATCCCGAGCTGTTGTTTCTACCTGCCGAAGACATGGAATGCGTCGCTGCGCGTCAACGTCGAATCCCGTTCTCTGCCGGACGGAAAGTTGACCACCGTGACGCTGCCGGTGCCGAAATATGACAGCCCGGACAGATTGTGGGTGGCAGTACTGCCGAACGGCCGCATGGAAATCAGCTTCCCCAACTCTTACGAGGACGACGACAAGCAGCGCACGATGCCCGCCCCGCCGCCCGCCGAGCGCGCCGCCATCCAGGCCCATCAGTTAAAACGCGCCAAGCAAGCCGTCGCAGACTTGTCCGAACGGTTGAAAAATTCGCCTGACGATGTGCGCTACCAATTCCGGCAAGACCTCGTCGCGCTGCGGATGATAGTGCGCTACACCGAGGCCCTCAACGCCTGCACGCAAACGCGCAAGGAGTGCGAGGCGGAGGCCCGCGCACAAGCCAAGGAAGTCCATTGATGAAAGCCCCGGCGAGCCAATAAAATGCTGGCCGCCTGTCGTCTGTGAGAAAATCCCGGATTGGATTCCACTCGCGACAACAATGCCCATCATCGAACCTATCACCCTGACGCTGGCCGAGCTGGCCGGCCGTTGGAACCAGACCACCCGTCAAGTGCTTGAACGAGGCCTGCCGATGTATTTCTACTTCGACGGACTGGTGTTCGACTTCGGCGACAAATGGCACCGCGCCAACGGCGACGTGCAGGAACAGCAGGCCCTGGAAGCGCATCAAACGCGCCTGTCCACGGTCGACCTCGACCTACAGCGGCAGGCGCTGCACAAGCGCGGCCTGCTGAAGCTGACCCAATGGGAAGACGCGCTCAGCGATGAAGACCTGCGCAACCTGCAAGCCGAGTCCGACCGTCTGCACAAGGAAATCGAACGCCTGACGGCGTTGCTGAAAGAGCGCAACGAAGAGCGCCAGCGCCACGTCCGCAACGGCCTGCTGCGCGCCGCGCCACGGACCCTGCGCGACATCGCGCAGCACGGTCAAAGCAAGTTCCCGCAATTCGCCTTCATGCCGAACTCTCCCACCGGCAACGAGAAGATCGCCGGCGGCGCCGTGGTGGCGCTGGAGGATGGCTTCCCGGTCAAGCCAATGCTGACCGAGGCGGACTTGGTGATCGCGATGCTGGACGTGCGCGCGACGGAGGCGGCAGACCAGCCTTGACGACATGACCGCTCAGGTCATCACCCGCCCACCCGCCACATCCAGCGTGACGCCGGTGATCCAGGAGGACGATGCCGATAGCAGGAAGAGCGCGGCCGACGCCACGTCGTCAGGCTGTCCCAGCCGTCCCAGCGGAAACGCCTGCAGCATGGCCCGCTGCTGCTCGGGCGGCATGCGCAGGGCCGTGCGCTCGGTCAGCACCGCCGATGGCGAAATGCAGTTCACGCGCAAGCCATGCCGTCCCACCTCGTTGGCCGCGTGACGGGTCAACATGATCACGCCCGCCTTGGCCGCTCCGTAGCCGGCCGGCGCCCCCGAAGCCACCCGCCCTCCCGCCGATGCCATCGTGACGATGCTGCCTGCGCCGCGTGCGATCATCGCCGGCAGGAAGCACTTGAGCGTGAAGAAGGTCGAGGTCAGGTTGTGGTCGATGCTGGAGCGCCAATCCTGTTCCGTGATCTCGGCCAACGGCACGGGACGTCCGCTGCCGCCGCCGGCAAACGCCAGCAACAACTCGGGCGAGCCGAACTCGGCCTCGATGGCGGCGCGCATGCGTTCGACGGCGGCCAGGTCGGCGCAGTCCGCCGCCGCCGCGTACGCTTCGCCGCCTTCTGCGCGGATCGCGGCCACGGTCGTAGCGATGGCGTCGCGGTCGCGGCCGTTGACGGCGACCCGGACGCCGCAGCGCGCCAGCGCCAGACAGGTGGCGGCGCCGATACCGCGCGAGCCGCCGGTGACAAGAGCCACCTTGCCGCGCAGGTCGGCGTAGGTGGGAACGGTGCTGTTTGCTTCGATCATGGCTGGTCTCCAGTGTTTGCTTGACGCCAGATTACAAAGCAACTAGGCTTAAATCAAATCATCGATTATTGGTCTAATCATAAAATAAAAGATGTCTTACCTACCTCATCTGCGCAGCTTCCTCAGCGTCTACCGGCACAACTCGATCTCGCGCGCCGCGCTTGCCCTGCAACTGACCCAGCCCGCCGTATCGCGCCACATCAAGATACTGGAAGCGCGTTTGCAGTCGCAGCTGTTCACCCGCCTGCCACGCGGCCTGGCGCCGACGCCGGCCGCGATCGAACTCGAACGCCAGGCGGGGCCGCACCTGGACGCGCTCGAGGCGCTGGTCGGCAGCGGCGCGGGCCAGCACGACGACCTTGCCGGCGTGATCCACGTCGGCGCGACCAGCGGCTTCTCGCGGCTGCTGCTGTCCGCGCTGAGCACGCTGTCGCGCTACGCGATTCGGCTCGACCTGCGCGCGATGCCGCCGCCGGCGCTGGTGGCGGCGCTGGCCGCGCGCGAGCTTGATGTGGCGGTCACGCTGGCGCGCATCCCGCACAAGGGCATCGACTACGAACCGTTATATGAAGGGCGCCAGCAAATGGTCTGCGCGCCGGGATGGCGCGATCGCCTGCCCAAGTCGGCCGCGCCGAAAGGCTTGCCCCTGATCGATTTGCAGGGACCGGTACCGCCGCTGGCGAGTTTTTGGCGCGAGGTGTTCGGCGGCAGTCCTGAGCTGCCGTCCGCAGTCGTGCCGGACTACCAATCCGCGCTGGAGGCGGCTGCCACCGGCGGCGGCTTGGCGGTCGTACCCGAATGCCTGTGCCGGCCGCTGCTGCAAGCCGGACAACTGATCGCGCTACCGCTGCCAAAGCGTGCGCCGCCGTTCGCGCTGTATATCGCCAGCGCCAAAGGAGGCAACGCCGCTGGCCGCGTCAACGTCTGCCGCCAGCAGTTGATCGACGCGGCACGCAACTGGTGATGGCCGGCGCCGCTCAATGTTTGTCGCGCGCCAGCCGCATGCGCCACAACTCGTAGCGCTCGCTGCCGGCCTTCACCGCGCCGGCGAAATGATTGTTGAGCTGGCTCGCTGTGACCACAAGGTAGCCGTCCGGCGTGATGGCCGGGGTGTCGGGCCACGAGATGCCGTCGTCGGTCGCCAGCACGGCCATTACCTTCCTGGCCGGATCGAAGCGCACAATGCCGTTGCGGGTGACATCGGTGATGTAGAGATTGCCTGCGTCATCGGTGACGATGCCATCGGTGTTGCCGCCCACATCGCCTATCGTCTTCACGGCAGCCGCCACCTTCTGTGCGCTCGCGGCTGCGGCGCGCAGCACATTGGTGTCAATCGAAAACGCGTGCGTGCCTGTGGTAACGGTCCAGTATAAGGTGCGCGCGTCCGGCGACAGGGCGATGCCATTGATGCCCAGCGTCAGCGGATTGCCGGGCCACACCGCCTGGCCGTGCGACATCACCTTCACGCCCGGCTCCGGCAGGACCGACGGATGGCGGTGCAGCACGCGGCGGCTGGCGCCGGTGACGAAGTCGGCCACGATGATCCCCGCCAGATTGCCCGGCGCACTGCGCAGGCCGCTGTCGGAGATGTAGGCGATCTTGCGCGCCTCGTCGACAGCGATGTCGTTGAGGAAGCTGCCCTTGCGGTCGGCCACGCCATCGAGAGCGATGCGTTTCACAACGCGTCCGCTGCCCAACTCATAGATCACGATCTTTTGACCGCCGGCCGGCGCCTCAGCCTCGCCGGCAACAAAGCCCATGTCGAGCGCCCACAGCCAGCCGTTGCGGCGGTCGATATGAAAGCCCAGGACGTTGCGCAGGCTGGTCTCGGGCGACGCCGCGACCGAGTTGCCCTCCTCCGACGGGAAGGCCGTGAGGCGAGCCGGGCCGCCGTCGGAGGTCGTGTCGAGGATGCTCAGCGTGGCGGGCGAGTCGGCGGCAATCAGACGCGGCGTGCTGACGAACGCGCGTCTGCTGGCGTCGAAATGGATGCCGGCGATGGGGGCGTTCACCGAGTTGCGGAACGGCTGCTGCGCGGCGGCATCGGCGCCCCACGTCACGCCGCTGTAGCTGCGCCAGCGTTCGAGCTGCGCGCCGTCCGCGCTCCAGGCGGTCTGTGCCAATGCGGCGGTCATCAGCATGGCGCTGACGGTGCGTTTGAATATGCGGTAGGTAGTCATGGTGTCGTCCGTGTGAAATGGTTGGTGTGAACACTATATTTGCCTCTCAACAGGAGATAAACTAGCCAAGTTGAAAATGATTAGTTCGCGAGAGGACCAAATGAGCCGGAATTTTGATTACCTGGGAGACGTCGAAGTGTTCTTGGCAGTGATGGAGCACGGCTCGTTCACGTCGGCGGCGGCCGCGCTATCGACCACCGCGTCCGTCCTCAGCCGCGCGATAGGACGGCTGGAAGCGCGGCTCGGCCAGCAACTGATGCGTCGGACGACGCGCCGTATCGGGCTGACGGATGCAGGACAGCGCTACCTGGAACAGGCGCGCGGCGCCTTCGGCCTGCTGCGGGAGGCGGAGCAGGAAGCGCAATCGCAAAGTGCGGCGCTGAGCGGACGGGTGCGCATCAGCGCGCCGACGACGTTCGGCCATTTCCGCCTGCCGGCCTTGCTCAAGCCGTTTCTGGCGCAAAACCCCGAGGTACGGCTTGAGCTCAACATCACCAATCGCAACGTCGACCTGGTCGCGGAGGGTTTCGACATGGCGATCCGCCTTGGCCACCTGCCCGACAGCGGCCTGGTCGCGCGCAAGCTGGAAGACGCCAGGCTACGGCTGGTCGCCGCTCCGGATTACCTGAAGCGTGCGGGTGTTCCGCGGAATCTTGAGGAATTGGCGCAGCATGTCTGCCTGCCTTTCGTGCTGCCGCGCACGGGCAAGCTGGGCGCCTGGTCGTTTCGTGTCAACGGAGAGGATGTCGAATGGCAGCCCAGGTCGGTGCTGGAGGTGTCGGACGACGTGCTGGGCACGGTGTCGATGGCCGAGCAGGGAATCGGCATCTGCCAGACCTACGACTTCATCGCGCGCGAACGCCTGGCCAGCGGACGGCTGGTCGAACTGCTCCCTGAACTGAGCGGCCGGACGCGGCCATTCTCCTTGGTGTACGCGCCGCACCGGCACCAGTCGGCGGCGGTACGCGCGCTGATCAACGCCCTGGCCGGCGATGCCAATGCATTGATCAAGCAAACTTTAGCGCGCTAAAGAACAGCCGCAACTCGGCAGCATTTCAAATCTATGACAGCTCGGGGGCGCAACGTCGGAGAGACGGGGCACCATTTACTGCTCCTTGCTTGATGCTTCCCAATTGCTTGTTAAACGGACAGAGCAACAATGCTCCAGGTCTTCCCTTAACTACAACTGGAGAAATCATGGCTATCGACGTCTATCTGCACATCGACGGAATCAAAGGAGAATCGGCCGACTCTGCCCACCAAGGCTGGATCGAGGTAACGACCGCCCAATGGGGCGTAATGCAACCAAAGAGCGCAACTGCATCGACGGCCGGAGGGCACACCGCCGAACGCTGCGAACACACCAGCCTTTCGATCTCAAAGCTCGCTGACATATCCTCTCCCCTCTTGATGCAAAACTGTTCGGCGGGGCGGACGATACCAAAGGCAAAGTTGGAATTTATGCGCGCCGACGGACAGGGCGAACGCGTGAAGTACTACGAGGTTCAACTCGAAAATGTACTTATCGGAAGCATGAACCAAGTCGTGCACGAGGGGGACGTTTTGCACGATTCCATCGGACTCAAATTTTCAAAAGTGCTTTGGAAATACACACAACAAAAAATCGGCGGCGGCGCCGGCGGTAACACGGCTGGAGGGTGGGATCTATCAGTCAATCGTATCGCATGAGGGGAATCGGCCATGTCAGAAGTCCAACCTAAAGATTCACGTGGTTACTTCATGCTTCCTCAAGCGCCGGAGGAAGCAGGCTACTACGTTTACGGAACGCCGCCAGGTGGACGTGGACAGTACGCCCACCCGTCAATGTTGTCCTTTATCTTTTTTATCGAGCGTGAGTGGGCTGCGATCGACAAACGAAAATTTGGTGTTGGAAATATCAGCCTTGCCGGGGGAGTTCCCTATCCTAAGCACCGAACCCACATAACCGGACTAGAGCTGGATATCCGCCCCCTGCGAAAAGACGGTAGTCAAAGCCAAGTATATTGGTATCAAGAAGAATATGATCGCAACGGAACAGCAAAGCTGATCGCCCTCATCCAAGCATATCCTGGCGTGCGCCAAATATTGTTCAATGACAAGGAGATTCCGTTCGTGAAATCATTCAAAGACCACGCTCATCATTTTCACGTAGCACTGTGAGGACAACATGCCACGATTCCTGATATTCAGCCTCTGCACAATCACAGGCCTCTCAATGGCTTACGCAGTCGAGAAGCCTGACTGGTGGCAATACAAGTCGTTCAAAGGATCCTACCTCATCTACTCGAACGATTTAGGCGAGGAACAACCGCCGACAAAAACGGATCGGAAAGCATCATTCATGGTTACTGGCGCGATAGCTAAGGACATGTTCGACTCGATGTACCCTGACGACAAAAATAGCTGCAGCTCAAGTCCGGGCTACCGCGAGCGCAACAAAGGAAACGTATCTTGCACCCTTGATAAAGATGGATACACGTGCCACTTTGGATTTAACTTACGAACTGGACAAAGCATTGCTGGAGCAAGCTGCTAAGCAGAGTTGGCCGATGCATTCAAAAAACGGCATCGGCGACGCCAGTACACTCAAAGGTTGATAAACTAGACACACGTCCTAATCATTTAACCGCTACCGATTCCGACTTCTTTTTTTTGTCTTGACATGTGACTTTAGCAAGCAGGTGCGGTCTAATGGATGTGTTGTCATCATTGAATTTGGCCCTGACGATAGCCAGAGCCTCGATCATTTTCTGTACGGATGCCTCAGAAAGGTCGTAGGTAAAGGGCATCGCGGCGTTCAAGTCATTCGAATCCATTCCGATGACGTGGGAGGATATTTGCCCGCTAACGGCACCGCTCTTTACCCCGATAGCTAAGTTGAGCAGATTGCCGACATCAAGTGAGGCGTCGTTTGTATGAACTGTGATTTTCAAGCGCAAGCCGGCCCCTACCGTCGCGTAAAATAGCAAACGCTGGCTCTCGCTGTCCAAGATCGGCTCAGTCCTATATTTAATCAGGTCAATGGTCACATGCTTGTTGACCACCGTTCGGCTAAAACCAAAGATACCTTTCACATTGCCTTCGTCATCCGTGTCCTCCACGACGATTTCACTGGCGATGTTTGGCAGTAGCGTGCGGAGTAGCTTTTTCTTTTCTTTCGTGTCTTCCAGATCCCAAGTTGTAGACACCATTTCCGCTTTTCCTTTCTTGAGCGTGGTTTCGGTATAGTTGGAAACATAGAGCTCAGGTAGGGGCAAGTAGGTCAAATCTTGCCCACAGCTGAGGATATCTAGCATCGGGAGCACCGCCGTGACTGACGCCTGGGTCCGATCATCGGGCACAGTGCTGCCACCGAGGCCCACCGATAGGACCGGATTTGGAACCTCACATGATGGGCTGATGACGGGACAGGAGGTGGAATCTTGGGGCTGCGCCGCAGTGGTCGAGGGCCGGGCAAGTACTTTTTTAGTTTTCGTTTGCGCGACCGCGCCAGCGCTAATTACTGCCGCTGAAAATAAGAAAGAACATGCAATAAAAATTTGACGTGATTTCACAGTAATCCCCTAGTTGTTAGGACATGGATATCAACCGGTAGTTATTTTTATAATAACAACAGATTTGCATGCCTTGGGGAGTCTGTCAACGACATTTATCAACTCATTGTCAGTATATTTTGTTTACTGTTGAACTCCGTGCTGGTCAGGCGACACACACCTTCGCCAGCCACTTCATGATCAATGATGGAAACATTTCTGATTTTACAAAAGATTCTAAGCCATAGCTCATTGGCGATGAGCATGCGTTACGCTCACTTGGCGCCGGACCACCTCAATGAAGCGCAAACGCTAAATTCACTATCCGGCTGGAGACGCAATAAAAAGGAAACCTGTGCAGACTCTGTGGACTTAGCCAACACTTGCAATTCATCAAGCTTATAGCTAATTTATCCGCGGCCGTTAGAATGAATTGCTCGTCGCAGCCGCGCACGAGCAGCCGCTACCATGGTAGTAGACATCAAGATATCCAACGGGAAAAGGACCATCTGAAGAATGGTGATTTGCCAATAGGTAAGCATGCAGAACAAGCAAAAGAAAATCTGTTGAATATCAGCCATATGGTTGGCTTCTGAAGTGGCCTTGATCCATGCAAAAACAGGTGCCAACACCACGAGGACGATCAAGAGAATTGCAGAATTCGCGCATGGCAGCAGGATGCGACCAAGGTTGCTTTCGCCAGAAACGGAACCTGTCCCCCGAAGACCTTGTTTCAATACCTCAGGAAAAACAACAGCTAGTAGCGCACCCATTACGCCAAATACGATAGACGTAGTGGTTCGAAGGGCCTCAAAATAAGGCCACTGATCGCTTAGCGTTATGTCGGTACCAAAGTGATAACCGAGGTACCCGGACAATGCGCCAAATAAGATGTGGAACCAGATCATGCCTACCCCAAAGCGAGCACACTTAGCCGATGAACCTGCAATTGCTGCAACAGTGCTGCGAGATTGATCAACTCATCGTCCACCCATTCTACGTCAAGACGTTGAGATTGGCGCGCGTGTGATTTCCGAAGCCATTTTTGCCGGCCATCGCTCAACCTGAATCCCAAGTCGTTTTCACCGGAGTCGCTGATATCCTCTTCCCAAGCCGCAATGCTTCCGTTGAGTTCTTCTACTGTGAGAGAAATTGGAAACTCCACTCTGATTGGCGCATCAACAACATTTGGCGGTGGAGCTTTGGCTATCCTTGAAATATCAAGCATCGACTGTAACCATGTGCGCTGCCCCGGCTCCATCGTGGAAATCACCGTCTTGCAAGTGACCTTCGAAATCAATGCAACGTTTTGCTGCAGAAAATCAATGTCGCCTCCCCTGGAAATCGATTTAACGTTAAACGTCGGACGCACACCAGCAGGATGAGGCTCAGCCGTAGGATCGCTGCGATAACCATCAACAACTAACTCGTCGTTTGGTCCAGGATCACCCGGCACTACGTGATCAGGATTAATAAATTTTAGAAAACCACCGAAATAGTTGCCAAAATTAATTAGTCCGTGACTCAGATGCTTTAGCCCAATGGAAGCCACTCGATTCTGCGCCGGCATGACCCAGAAATAGGTAGCGAATCCTGGAATTCGATCTCGATCAATCGCCGTGACCTCGGCAGAAGCCGCACCAACTACATCCCCAATCCCGACAGAAGACACATGGTGTTTGTTTCCGGGAAGTCTATTCCAAATTCCGACTAAGTAGTCACCGTGGGCGCCATGATGGATGTCCAAAAGATATGCTTGGGCAACTTCATCCCCTTCGTTAGCACCATAAGTAGCCGTCTGCCCAAGTAGCTTACCGTCAACCCACTGTAAAAGCGCCGCAAATGTCTGTGCAGTTCCTCCGAATAGCGGCGCCCGCCCCTCAGCTCCCCTGTATGAGTAGTAGCCGCACTTCTTGATGTCATAAAGCCAGATCGACACGTCCTGTAACATAGTCATCCATCTTCTCTTTCCAAAAGGACATTATAGGTCGATTGAATGGAGGAAACCTCTTCAAATATCACATCCAGCTAAATCAAATCCAGATATCCGAAGCGCCAACAATATTTTTATGGACAGAATGTGGACAATTGCAAAATTTCGTCAAAAAAAATGGGTTACGCGCCGGCGTAACCCCTTGTTTTTAAAAAATAATTTGGTGGGCCTCCCGTGAGTCGAACACGGCACCAACGGATTATGAGTCCGCTGCTCTAACCAAGCATGAGCTAGAGGCCCAGAGGTCTTGCTTTGCGCTGGGAGCCTTGCCGGCCCCTCCTACACGCTGTCGTTTTTAAAACGAACTCGCGAGGATAAGGGCTAGCGCGGCCACTAGTCAAGTCTTAGTTGCCTTCCAAGAAGCTTTTCAGCTTGTCCGAACGCGATGGGTGGCGCAGCTTGCGCAGTGCCTTGGCTTCGATCTGGCGGATACGCTCGCGCGTCACGTCGAACTGCTTGCCCACCTCTTCCAAGGTGTGGTCGGTCGACATTTCGATACCGAAACGCATGCGCAGCACCTTGGCTTCGCGCGGGGTCAGCGAGTCCAGCACATCCTTGACCACGCCGCGCATCGAGGCGTGCAACGCGGCATCCGATGGCGCCAGCGTGTTGTTGTCCTCGATGAAGTCGCCCAGGTGCGAATCGTCGTCGTCGCCGATCGGCGTCTCCATCGAAATCGGTTCCTTGGCGATCTTCATGATCTTGCGGATCTTGTCCTCGGGCATCTCCATCTTGATGGCCAGCGTCGCCGGGTCCGGCTCGGCGCCGGTTTCCTGCAGAATCTGGCGGGAAATCCGGTTCATCTTGTTGATGGTTTCGATCATGTGCACCGGAATACGGATGGTGCGTGCCTGGTCGGCGATCGAACGGGTGATGGCCTGGCGGATCCACCACGTCGCATACGTCGAGAACTTGTAGCCGCGGCGGTATTCGAACTTGTCCACAGCCTTCATCAGGCCGATGTTGCCTTCCTGGATCAGGTCGAGGAATTGCAAACCACGGTTGGTGTATTTCTTGGCGATCGAGATCACCAAGCGCAAGTTGGCCTCGGTCATCTCGCGCTTGGCCTTGCGCGCCTTCATTTCGCCGGCCGCCATCTGGCGGTTGATGTTGCGCAGGTCCGGCAGCGGCAGCACCACGCGCGCTTGCAGGTCGATCAGGCGCTGCTGCAGTTCCTTGATGGTCGGAATGTTGCGGCCCAGGATGGCGCTGTACGCGTGACCTGCGGCCACTTCGCCGTCCACCCATTCCAGGTTAGTTTCGTTGCCCGGGAAGACTTTGATGAAGTGGGCGCGCGGCATGCCGCACTTGTTCACGGCCACGTCGAGGATCTGCTTCTCGATGTGGCGCACTTCGTCGACCTGGCCGCGCAGGGTGTCGCACAGCTTCTCGACCACCTTGGCGGTGAAGCGGATGCCCAGCAGCTCGTACGAGATCGCTTCCTGCGCTTTGACGTAAGCCTTGGAGTTGTAGCCCTCCTTCTCGAAGGCGCGGCGCATCTTGTCGAATTGCAGGGAGATGACGTCGAATTTTTCCAGCGCGGCGTTTTTCAACGCTTCCAGCTGTTCGGCCGAGAAACCGGCGGCGCCCGAGGCGCTCGCTTCTTCCTCTTCCTCTTCTTCCTCTTCTTCCTCTTCCTCTTCTTCCTCGTCCTCTTCGGCCGCGACTGGCGGCGCTACCGGCGCGGCCACTTCCTCGTTCTCGTCGACCAGGCCGTCGACGATTTCGTCGATCTTGATTTCATCGGCGCGGATGCGGTCGGAGGCGGCGATGATCTCGGCGATCGTCACCGGGCAGGCGGAAATGGCCTGGATCATGTCCTTCAGGCCGTCTTCGATACGCTTGGCGATCTCGATTTCGCCTTCGCGGGTCAGCAGTTCGACCGAGCCCATCTCGCGCATATACATGCGCACCGGGTCGGTGGTGCGGCCGAAATCGGAGTCGACGGTCGACAGCGCCGCTTCGGCGGCAGCTTCGGCTTCGTCGTCGCTGGTGACGGTGGCGACGTTGTCCGACAGCAGCAGGGTCTCGGCGTCCGGCGCGTGCTCGTAGACGGCGATGCCCATGTCGTTGAAGGTGCCGATAATGCCTTCGATCGCTTCAGGATCGACGATATTTTCCGGCAAGTGGTCGTTGATCTCGGCGTACGTGAGGAAGCCACGTTCCTTGCCGAACTTGATCAGGGTCTTGAGTTTCTGACGGCGGCGTTCGAGTTCTTCCTCGGTGGCTTCCGTATCCGACGAGAAAGCGTCCTTCAGCAGCGCCTTTTCCTTGGCCTTGCGGTCCTTGGCCTTGGCCTTGTCGACCGCCTTCAGTTCGGCGCGCTCGACCGCGTTCAGCGCGGCGACTTCGTCGTTTTCAGGCTGGAATTCCTTCGGCTTGCGGCCGCGCCGGCCCGGCACTTTGACCGATGGCAGCACGTAGCCCGAAGTATCGATGGCAGCAAGCGTGGCCGCGTCGGTGGTCTGGCTGACCGCCGGCGGATTGCTGGCGACACGCGTTTCCGACTTATCCGCCGTTTTAGCGGATTTTGCGGTCACTTTGCTCGGCTTTGCAGCCGCTTTGGATTCAGGTTTCTTGATTGGCACAGGCGCTTTCGATTACACAACGACTTGCTTATTTAGGATAAAGTTTCTTGCGGCCCTCACGGGCCTACGTCTTCGAACATGCCGACTGCACAAGTCCGACAATACTACGACTTACTTACACCTGGTCGGGCCGATCGACCTCAACAGAATTCCACCCTCTCTTGGCGGAAATTCTACTGCATCGGACACGCGCGTGGGGGCGAGAAACCATGACCGGGTTGGATCAACCCAAGCTGGCCCTGGCCGCCGACACCCGTCTTCCCATGTCGATCAAGAGCCTAACTGACTGAAAACAAACACACTCTGAACTGAAAAACGATGCCAAAACATACAACACTTAGCGTTTTATTATAGCACGTCACTTTTCATTTTCCAGAGGGCAGAACCCCACTTCAAACCCTGCAAGCATGACAGAAACATTACTATACAAAACGACTTGCAACATTACCTGTTCGCCAACTCCGCCTGGGCTTCGCGCAGCAATTGATCCTGCTGCGCGGTCAACTCCCGGTAGCGGACGCCGATCTCGTCGGACGACAGGCCGGCCGCGAACAACTGACTCAACTCCTGCTTCAATGCGTCGTTTTTCACTTGGCGGATCGCGCCGCGCAGGAACAGGCGCACCGCGTCGTAGTCTGATTCCGGCTCCTTGACGATCTCGCCGATGATGCCGTCGTACTCGTCGCCCTGCGACTTCAGGTGCTGGGCGAAGGCGGCGAAACTGCCGTTCGGGCCCAGCGCCTGGGCCGACGCCACCAGCTGCGCCAGCCGTTCGGCCGGCTCGGCGCCGAAATAGTTGAACGCCGCCAACGCGGAGGCGTCGATGTCCAGCGCCAGCGGCGGATGCGCCACCAGCAGCCGCACGATCTGCAACTCCAGCCCGACCGGCACTGGCCGCCCGGTGCGCGGCGGCGCCTGGCGTGCCACAGCCACCGGTTTGGCCAGTTCGAACAGCACCTCGATCTCGGACGGCGTGGTCTGCGTCAGCTGCGCCAGGCCGCGCACGATCTGCAGGCGCAGCGCGGTCGGCGTCATCGACTGCAACATCGGCTTGGCGTCGAACTGGGCGCGCGCGCGGCCTTCCGGGCTCTGCAAATCATGCTCGCCGACCGCTTCCTTGACCAGGAATTGCGACAGCGGCATGGCCTCGTGGATCTCCTGTTCGAACGCGTCCTTGCCGTGGGCGCGGACGTAGCTGTCCGGATCGTGCTCGGTGGGCAGGAACAGGAACTTGATGGTCTTGTTGTCCGTCACGTGCGGCAGACAGGCTTCCAGCGCGCGCCGCGCGGCGCGGCGGCCGGCCTTGTCGCCGTCGAAACTGAAGATCACCGTGTCGGTTTGACGCAACAATTTCTGTACATGATGGGTGGTGCAGGCGGTGCCCAGCGTTGCCACGGCTTGCGGGAAACCCATCTGCGCCAATGCCACCACATCCATATATCCCTCCGTCACCAGCACATAACCCGCATCGCGGATCGCCTGGCGCGCTTCGAACAAGCCATACAGTTCGAATCCCTTTGAAAATAAAGGCGTTTCGGGAGAATTCAAGTACTTAGGTTCGCCGTGGTCCAGCACCCGGCCGCCAAAGGCGATGACCTGGCCTTTGGTGTTTTTAATCGGAAACATCACGCGCTCGCGGAAGCGGTCGTAGCGTTTGCGGTTGCCGCCGTCCTCGTCCACCTTGTCGATCACCAGGCCGGCCTCGGCCAGCGCCACCGCCTCGTAGTCGGGGAAGATGGAACGCAGGTTGTCCCAGCCGGCCGGCGCGTAGCCGAGGCCGAAGCGGGCGGCGATTTCGCCGGTCAGGCCGCGGTTCTTCAGGTAGGCGATGGCGTCGGTGGCGCCGCGCAATTGTGCACGGTAGAAATCGCTGGCGCGCGTCATCGCCTCGGTCAGGGCCAGGCTCTGCGCGGCCATTTGCGCGCGCTGGGCCGGCGGTATCTTGTCGTCCTGCTCAGGCACCACCATGCCGACGTTTTGCGCCAACTCTTTGACGGCATCGACAAAGCCCATACCGGAATATTCGATCAGGAAACCGATCGAGGTGCCGTGGGCGCCGCAGCCGAAGCAGTGGTAAAACTGCTTGGTCGGGCTGACCGTGAAACTGGGCGATTTTTCATTGTGAAACGGGCACAGGCCCATGAAATTCGCGCCGCCTTTTTTCAGCTGCACGTAACGTCCGACCACGTCGACGATGTCGACCCGGTTCAGCAAATCGGAAATAAAGGATTGTGGAATCACAGGGCTATACGGTCTTGTTATGGTTCAGGCTATACCGCCGCGCCGATCCTGCTTTGACGCGGATCAAGCGACGGCGGCGGGAACAACAGGCCTCAGGCCGGGGCCAAAGCCTTCTTGACCAGCGCGGACACCACGGTCATGTCGGCACGGCCAGCCAGCTTGGGCTTGACGATGGCCATGACCTTGCCCATGTCCTGCGGACCGGCGGCGCCCGAGGCGGCCACGGCGGCAGCCACTTCGGCGGCGATTTCCTCGTCGGACAGGCCGGCTGGCATGTAGGCGGTCAGCACCACCAGTTCGGCTTTTTCGATATCAGCCAGGTCGGCGCGGCCGCCGGCTTCGAACTGGGTGATCGAATCCTTGCGCTGCTTGATCATTTTTTCCACGATGGCCACGGTCTGGTCGTCGTTGACTTCGATGCGCTCGTCCACTTCCTTGCGCTTGATTTCCGCCAGGATCAGGCGGATGGTCGCCAGGCGACCGGCTTCCTTGGCGCGCATGGCGGTTTTCATGTCTTCGGTGATTTGTTCTCTCAAGCCCATGGCGTTTCTTTCAGAAAATTAATGAGTAAAAATGCGAAAACCCGCCGCGGCGAACCGGGGCGGGTATTCTCTAGATGCAACAGGATACAACCCGAGGCGTGAGCGCCATACTACCGGGTTGAATCTGCAAGAGCAGTCTTAGAAGAGTTTTTTCGGCAGTTGCTGGCTGCGGATGCGCTTGTAGTGACGCTTCACTGCAGCTGCCAGCTTGCGCTTACGCTCAGCCGTTGGCTTTTCGTAGAACTCGCGTGCGCGCAGTTCGGTCAGCAGACCGGTTTTTTCGATGGTGCGTTTGAAGCGACGCATTGCGACTTCGAACGGCTCGTTTTCTTTAAGGCGAATAGTGGTCATGTAAAAATTCAAACCGTTTGAGGTTATAGGGAGAAAGAGACTATAGCAGCTTTTGCGAGAAAATGGAAGACGCCTGGCCATCTGAACGGCCAACCGTAAGGCTTTCACTGCAAAAACAACGCGGCGTATGGTGCAATCTTTCTACAACTTCAACGATTGCGGGACGCCACTAACTTCCAGGGACCGCCAGTATATCAGACCGCTTGTCCCGCCGCCACACCTGAAGCCCAGGCCCACTGGAAGTTGTAGCCGCCCAGCCACCCGGTGACGTCCACCGCCTCGCCGATGAAGTACAGGCCCGGCACTTTGTTGGCCATCATGCTCTGCTGCGACAGCTCGCGGGTGTCGACGCCGCCGCGCGTGACTTCGGCCTTCTTGTAGCCCTCGGAACCGTTGGGGGTGATGGTCCACTGGTTGATGGCCGCGCCCAGCTTGCGCAATTGCGCGTCGGGCAGGTCGGCCAGGCGCGCGTCCGGCGCCAGCCCGTGCGCCAGCAGCAAGCCTTCCGCCAAGCGGGCCGGCAGCCATTGCGACAGCACATTGCCCAGCTGCTTCTTGATCGTGCCCTTGCCTTCGATCAGCGTGGCCGCCAGGTCCAGCTCGGGAATCAGGTTGATGACGATGGGCGTGCCCGGCGTCCAGTACGAGGAAATCTGCAGGATCGCCGGGCCGGACAGGCCGCGATGAGTGAACAGCAAGTCTTCGCGGAAGCGTCCGCCGGTCGGGTTGCGGCCCTTGAAGGAGCCGGTTTCCACGTCCACCTCCAGCGCGATGCCGGCCATTTCCACGAACGGCGCCCACTGCTGCGGGTCGAATGTCAGCGGGACCAGCGCCGGGCGCGGCTCGACCATGCGCAGGCCGAACTGCTCGGCGATGCGGTAACCGAAGTCGGTCGCGCCGATCTTGGCGATCGACAGGCCGCCGGTGGCAATCACCACGCTGTCGGCCTCGATGTCGCCGCTGTCGGTCTGCAAGACGAAGCCGCCCTCGTCCGCCTGCGCCAGGCTCGCGACCTTGCACGGCATGCGCCAGTGCACGTCGCCGGCCGAGCATTCGTCCTTGAGCATGTCGATGATCTGTTCGGCGGAGTCGTCGCAGAACAGCTGACCGCGATGTTTCTCGTGGTAGCCGATGCGGTGCTTCTTCACCAGCGCGACGAAGTCGGCGGGGGTGTAGCGCGACAGCGCGCTTTTGCAGAAGTGCGGATTATCGGACAGGAAGTTGGCCGGGCCGGCGTTGATGTTGGTGAAGTTGCAGCGGCCACCGCCGGAGATGCGGATTTTCTCGGCCAGCTTGGTGGCGTGGTCGATCAGCACCACGCGCTTGCCGCGCTGGGCCGCCGTGGCCGCACACATCATGCCGGCCGCGCCCGCGCCGATTACCGCTACATCAAACTTTGCCATTTTATTTCCAATCAGAGTAAGTACCCCGTCATTCCCGCGCAGGCGGGAATCTATACTTTGCTTGAAGGCAAGCGGTCTATGGATTCCCGCCTGCGCGGGAATGACAGGGGCGAGATTGTACTTGAACTCTCCGTGCCTTACTCGATCGGCTCGCTCACCCGCTGGCGCGACTGCAGCGTGCGCGACACCAGCAGGCACTGCTGCACCTGCTCGGCGATCGACGGCGGCACCGGCACCTCGCCGTCCAGCACCGAGCGGATCCAGGCCGCGGTAGTGGCCGCGTCCTTGTCCTCCGGCAGCAGCGGCAGTTCGCCCACCAGGGTCTGCTTGGGTACCAGCGTCGTGCGCAGGCCGCCGTGGAACCAGTCGATCTGCTGCGCCTTGTTGGCGTTGGCCACGGTCTCGCCCTCGGTGCCGCGCATCAGGAAGGCGTCGCCGCGCTCCGGCAAGGCCGCCGTGGTGAAGTATTCGCCCAGCATCTCCAGATACTCGGGGTGGGTGTACGACACCAGACGCAGCGCCGGCCCGGCGAACGGCTGCATGATCTTGACCAGCGTGTGGGTCGAGTTGCGCACGCCCAGCCGGCGCCGCAGCGACAGCAGGTAGGCCAGCTTGGGCGCCAGCACGTCGATGGTGATGAAGGCCGGATGCCCCTGCGACATGGCCTCCTCCGCCTCGGACCGGTGGCGCGCGGCCGGCACGCCCAGCGCCTCGAACACCTCGGCCGTGGCGACCCGCCCGGCGTCGTGCGCCACGCCGTGCACCAGCACCGGCACGCCCTCGCGCGCCAGCAGCATGGCCAGCAGCGGCGTCAGGTTGGCCATCTTGCGGGCGCCGTTGTAGGTCGGGATGCAGACCGGCGCGAACTGGCCCGGCGGCGCGCTGAGCGGTTCGAAGGCGGCCTCGGCCGCGTCGAGGAAGCCGGCGATCTCCTCCACCGATTCGCCCTTGATGCGCATGGACAGCAAGATGCCGCCCAGCTCCAGGTCGGAAACGCGGCCGTCCAGCATGGCGGCGTACAGGTCGTGGGCGTCGTCGCGGGTCATGCTGCGGGCGCCGTTTTTGCCGCGGCCTATTTCTTTGATGAAACGTGCGGCCGGGAATGGTTCGAGGATGGTTGGTGTGGTCATGGCGTCAGCTTAAACCAGTCCGCCGCATTTCGGCTACACTATCCCTCCCCCGAAATAAATATACGTAGAGAATCATGATCTCCCCAGATATCGAAAACATCAACGTCACCTCGTTCGCGCCGATGCCGTCGCCGGAAGCCTTGCACAGCAAGCTGCCGCTGACCGACAGCGCCTCGGACACCGTGATGAAGGGCCGCGAGGCCCTGCGCAACATCATCGACCGCCAGGACAAGCGCCTGTTCGTGGTCGTCGGCCCCTGCTCGATCCACGATCCCGTGGCCGGCCTGGACTATGCCCGCCGCCTGAAAGCCCTGCAAGCCGAAGTGGCCGACACCATGCTGCTGGTGATGCGCGTGTATTTCGAAAAGCCCCGCACCACCACCGGCTGGAAGGGTTATATCAACGACCCGGACATGGACGATTCCTTCCGCGTCAACGTCGGCATGGAGAAGGCGCGCCAGTTCCTGCTGGACGTGTGCGAGCTGGGCCTGCCGACCGCCACCGAGGCGCTCGACCCGATCTCGCCGCAATACCTGGGCGACCTGATCGCCTGGACCGCCATCGGCGCCCGCACCACCGAATCGCAGACCCACCGCGAGATGTCGTCCGGCCTGTCGACCCCGGTCGGCTTCAAGAACGGCACCGACGGCGACATCAGCATCGCCATCAACGCCATCCTGTCGTCGGCGCATCCGCACTCCTTCCTGGGCATCAACGCGCAGGGCAATGTGGCGATCGTGCGCACGCGCGGCAACGGCTACGGCCACGTGGTGCTGCGCGGCGGCGACGGCCGTCCGAACTACGATTCGGTGTCGATCGCGATCGCCGAGCAGGCGCTGGCCAAGGCCAAGCTGCCGGCCAACCTGGTGGTGGACTGCTCGCACGCCAACAGCTACAAAAAGCCTGAGCTGCAACCGCTGGTGATGGCCGACGTCATCCACCAGATCGTGCAGGGCAACCAGTCGCTGGTGGGCGTGATGATCGAGTCCAACATCGTCGGCGGCAACCAGAAGATTCCGGCCGACCTGACCCAGCTGAAGTACGGCTGCTCGGTCACCGACGGCTGCATCGACTGGGAAACCACCGAACAGATGCTGCGCGACGCGCACAAGCACCTGAAGCAACGCCCATAAGCTAGCCGAAGGCCATCACCCTGGTGGCCACACCGAACGCCCCCGCCAGCGCCGCCTCGGCCTGGCTGGCCGGGGCGCTCAGCTCATCCAGATCCAGATACACCCTGCAATCCTCCACCTTGACCGAATAACGGCGCGGCTCGGGCTCGTCGGACTCCAGCACCGCCTGCACCTCTTCCTCGCCGATACGGAACAGCGCCACGCCCGGCAACTCCTGCCAGGCCAAGCCGCGCGGCACCAGGCGCGCGCCGCTGACGGGTACATCCTTGAGTTTGCAAATCAGTTTCCATCGTCCAGACATCGCGCGCCTCCCTAGTCAACTCACCCCGGTTGTCTAAGCAAAAGCGGTGCCACGAAAACCGCGCCAACTCCTGACCGAATGGCAAAATTCCGCACTCCGCCAGTGCGGCCCGGAGCCGCCGTGGTGCATGCTTGCACGCACTTTCCATTACAATGGCGGATTCCTCTTTTCATTTGTGCTCCCTCCATGATCGTTCTCGGCGTCGAATCCTCCTGTGACGAAACCGGCCTTGCGCTGTACGACACGCAACACGGCCTGCTGTCCCACGCCCTGTATTCGCAGGTGGCGATGCACGAGGAATACGGTGGCGTGGTGCCGGAACTGGCCTCGCGCGACCACATCCGCCGCGCCATCCCGCTGCTGACGCAGACCCTGGAAGGCGCCGGCAAGACGCTGGCCGACATCGACGCCATCGCCTACACGCAAGGCCCCGGCCTGGCGGGCGCGCTGCTGGTGGGTTCGTCGGTGGCGTGCAGCCTGGGCCTGGCGCTGGACAAGCCGGTGCTGGGCGTGCACCACCTGGAAGGCCATCTGCTGTCGCCGCTGCTGGCGTCGCAGCCGCCGGAATTCCCCTTCATCGCGCTGCTGGTCTCGGGCGGCCACACCCAGCTGATGCGGGTGGACGGCGTCGGCCAGTACACGCTGCTGGGCGAAACGCTGGACGACGCGGCCGGCGAAGCCTTCGACAAGTCAGCCAAGCTGCTGGGCCTGGGCTATCCGGGCGGTCCGGCGATTTCGCGCCTGGCCGAGTTCGGCGATCCGACCGCCTACAAGCTGCCGCGCCCCATGCTGCATACCAAGGATTTCAATTTCAGCTTCTCCGGCCTGAAGACGGCGGTGCTGACGGTGGTGAAGAACCACGAGGAAAAAATCATCGCGAATATCTGCGAGCAGGACAAGGCCGACATCGCGCGCGGCTTCGTCGACGCCATCGTCGATGTGCTGACCGCGAAGTGCGTGTCCGCACTCAAGCACACCGGCCTGAAGCGGTTGGTGATCGCGGGTGGCGTGGGCGCCAACTCGCAGCTGCGGGCGTCGCTGAACGCGGCGGCAGCCAAGAAGAAGTTCAAGGTCTACTACCCCGAACTGGAATTCTGCACGGACAACGGCGCGATGATCGCCTTCGCCGGCGCCATGCGCCTGATGATCAATCCGGACGCGGCCAAAAAAGACTACTCGTTCAACGTGCGTCCGCGCTGGCCGCTGGACGACATCAAGGTCGTCTAAGCAAACGCGACCGAGGCCAGCACGGCCAGGCCGGCCAGCGCCAGCAGGTATTTCAGCTTGCCCTGGCCCAGGTGCACGCCGCGCGCGGCGATGCGCTCGCTACGCAAACGATGTTCGTCCGACGACGATTCGTGGGCCACTGTGTTGTTTGATTTGTTTTCAGTTGCGGTATTCATAACAGCCTCCATATGTGTCGATCATGTTCCTTTCTGGAGGGCAATGCAATTGTCGTGCCAACCATCCAAGTCAAAAGTAGACTATACGACTTGATTCTAGGCCTTTTTGTGGCAAACATACGACACGATACGGCTGGGCAAGTGGCCGGCTAGGCGGGTTTCAGGGCGCGCGCCTGCGCCGCCAGCAGTTGCGGCACCCGCTCCGCGATGAAGTCGATGAAGTGCCGCACCCGCAGCGGCATCAAAGTGCGTTGCTGGTAGTACATGAACACGCCGCTGTTGGAGGTGGCCGTGTGCGGCAGCAGCGGCAGCAGCGCGCCGCTGGCCAGCTCGGCCTCGATCATGAAGACCGGCAGCTGGCCGATGCCCAGCCCGCTGCGCACCGCCGTCAACTCCCCCTCCACGGTATTAAAGCTGGCCACCGCCGGCATTTCCTGATAGACCGTCGCGCCGTCCACCTGCAACTCCCACGGCATCAATCGGCCGGTGCTGGGGCGGCGGAAACCGGTGCAGCGGTGTTCCCGCAGCTCGTCCACCGTCTTCGGCGTGCCGTGCTCGGCCAGGTAGCCGGGCGTGGCGCAGGGCAGCAGCAGAATCTCGCCCAGCTTGCGGGACACCAAGTTGCGCTCGGGCGGGCTGCCGGCGCGGAAGCCGACGTCGATCTTGTTCTCCACCAGGTCGGTGAAATGGTCGTCCAGCTGCACGTCGAAATGCGCGCCGGGATGGCGCCGCTGGAACTCCGGCAGCAGCGGAACGATGATCGTCGTGCCGATCGACATCGGCGCCACCATGCGGATCAGGCCGTCGACCTCGAGGCGGCTGTTCTGGATCTGGTCCAGCGCCTCGTCCAGCAGGCGCAGGCCGGGGTTGGCCAGCTCGAACAGGCGGGCGCCCTCCTCGGTCAGGCTCAGGCTGCGCGTGGTGCGGTGGAACAGACGCACGCCCAGGTGCACCTCCAGCTGCCGCACCGCCTTGCTGACCGCCTGCGGCGTCAGGCCGGCATCCACCGCCGCCTGGCTGAAGCTCTTGGCGCGCACCACGGCGATGAACAAACTGAGGACTCGGGCTTTATCCATATTTACAACCAAAAGGTGATAATCAAACAGCTTTGCCATGGCTAGTGTAGCAGGTCGTCCATGCATACACTGCACGCTATCAACTCACCCATCCAAAGGAAACGATCATGACTGGCACTGCACAAAAAGTATGGTTCATCACCGGCGCCTCGCGCGGCTTCGGCGTGCTGACGGCGCAACAGGCGCTGGCGCGCGGCGATTTCGTGGTCGCCACCGCCCGCGATCCGCGCACCGTGACCGCCGCGCTGGGCGACCATCCCAACCTGTTGGCGCTGCGGCTGGACGTCAAGCTGGAGGCGCAAGCCGTCACCGCGGTCCAGCAGGCGCTGGCGCGCTTCGGCCGCATCGACGTCCTGGTCAACAACGCCGGCTACGGCCTGCTGGGCGCGGTGGAGGAAGCCAACGCCGAGGAAGTGCGCGCGCTGTACGACACCAACGTCTTCGGCCTGCTCAACGTCACCCGCGCCGCGCTGCCTGCGATGCGCAAGCAAGGCGGCGGCCACGTGATCAACCTCTCGTCGGTGGGCGGCTATACGGCGTTTCCCGGCTGGGGTTTGTACAGCTCGACCAAGTTCGCGGTCGAGGGCCTGAGCGAGGCGCTGGCGATGGAACTGGCGCCGCTGGGCATCCACGTGACGGTGGTGGAGCCGGGCTTCTTCCGCACCGACTTCCTCGACGCCTCGTCGCTGGCCACCACGCACGACCGCATCGATGCCTACGCCGCCACCGTCGGCGCGATGCGCGAGTTCGCGGCCGGCGTCAATCACCAGCAGCCGGGCGATCCGGCCAAGCTGGCCGGCGCCCTGCTGCAGCTGGCCGACAGCGCGCAGCCGCCGGTGCGCCTGCAACTGGGCTCGGACACGGTGGAACGCGTGCGCGCCAAGAACCTGTCGGTCGAAGCCGAGATGGCGCAGTGGCTGGAGCTGGCCGTATCGACCGATTTCGATACGCTGCAAAAAGCGGCTTAAAGCTTGCCCGGTGGGTGCAGCGATAGCAAGTCCTCGCGCGGATAGCCCCACGACGGCACGCCCTCGGGACACTTCACGGCCTGCGTGGCATGCAGCGTGGTGAAGTTCCCGCGCGGTGTGGTGGCGAAGCGGTAGTCCGACAGCTCGCCGGTCGACAGCATCAGCGCCGGCATGCGCGCGAAGCGCAGCCAGGCGTCCACTTGGCAGTTCTCGGCCTTCAGCATGCGCAGCGCCGGCAGGCTGGCGATCACCGAGCCGAATTGCTGCACGTCCGGCGACAAGGCCAGCACCGTCGCCGGCGATCCAACCAGGCCCGCCGGACAAGCCATCGGCGCCAGCCACGTTGGCGCCAGGCTGGCCACACCGCGCCGCAAGCGATAGTAGCCCTGCTTCTCATTGGCCTCCACGCTGGCGTAGGACCAGCACAAAGGCTGCGACGGAAACGCGGTCATCGCCACATCCATCACGCGCACGCCGGGATCGGCCTTCAGCAGCGCGGCGCTGATCTGCTCACGCCCGTAATGCGAAGCCACGCCCTGCAACGCGATGAAGCCGGCGCTGACCGCCAGCGCCAGCACCAGTCCCGCGCGGCCTTGCGCACCGGCGCGCCCCTGCACCGCGCCGCACGCGCATGCAATCGCCAGCAGCGCCGCGAACGACGTCCATCCCAGATAACCTTTGACGGCAAATACCACCAGCGCGGCAAACAAACAGGCCAGGCCGAGCATGCGCAACGAACGCCAGCGCATGATCAAGGCCATCGGCACGCCGATCGCCACCCAGAACAAGGGCTCGACGATGAACACCATATCGCCGTAGAACCAGCGGCCAGTGAACGGATACCACGGATGGATGCCATACGAATTGGTGAAATCCATCAGCAGGTGCAGCGCGAAGCCCAGTCCCACGCTCAAGGCCAGGCCGAGCCTCGCCGGCCGGCTGGCCTTCAACAGCGCCCGCGCCGACGGCCAGCACAACCACAGCAGCGCCGCCAGCAGCAAGGCCTGCGGCAGCGCCAGCAAGGCCGTATGCGTATGGCCGCGATGGTGCAGCAGATAGCCCAGCGGATTGGGCAGCAGCTTGTTCAGGACCAGATCGAGGTCGGGGAAATTACTGGCCAGCGCGCAGGACACCAGCAGCAGCCGGTGCCGCACCCGCTGCGATGGCGCATCCGCCTCGACGGGCAGGCTGCGGTGCACCAGTTCTCCAACGCCGAAGCCGATGATGCTGTGGGTGATATTGTCCATGTAGCTATTCAGGTTTGAGCAGCTGTTCCAGCCGCCGCGGATAATGGTTGAGGAAGTCGCGCGTGACGGCGTAGTGCTCGGTGTCTTCGTAGGCGACTTCGGTGATGCCGGTGCCATCGAACAGCAGTATCTTCGCGTTCGGGTAGGCCAGCAGTATCGGCGAGTGGGTGGCGATGATGAATTGCGACTCGTCCTGGACCAGTTCATGGATCGCCGTCAGCGCGGCCAACTGGCGGTTGGGCGACAACGCCGCCTCCGGTTCGTCCAGCAGGTACAGGCCCTTGCCTTTGAATTTATTCAGCAGCACCGCCATGAACGCCTCGCCATGCGAACGCGCGTGCAGCGAGCCGCCGCCGTAGCCGACCCGGTAGTCCACTTCGTCCATGTAGGTGGCGACGTTATGAAAGCTCTCGGCGCGGAAAAAATAGCCGTCGCGCGGCGCGCGAAAACTCCGGGACAGCTTGAGCGATTCAAACAGCGGCGCATCCTCGCGCGCCGTGTTCAGTTGCACGCTCTTGGTGCCGCCCTCCATGCTGAAGCCCAGCGCCAGCGCGATCGATTCCAGCAGCGTCGATTTGCCGGCGCCATTCTCGCCGATGAAGAAGGTCACATCCGGATGAAAGTCGAGAGACTCCAGGCCGCGCACCGCCGGCACGGTGTAGGGATGGCGCTCCCAATCGATGCCATCGCCAAACAGCGCGGTGATCCGTTGCAGGTAAGGCTTGGCCTGTAACGCCATCGACTAGCGCTGCACGTCCACGCCGCGCCAGAACGCCACGTGGTCCTTGATCTGCGCGGCCTTCTCGGACGGCTCCGGGTAGTACCAGGCGGCGTTCTCGTTGACCTTGCCGTCGACGTTCAGGTTGTAGTAGCTGGCCAGTCCCTTCCACGGGCAGCGCGTGGTGTGCGCGCTAGGCTGGAGGTATTCCCGCTTGACGCTGGACGGCGGGAAGTAGACGTTGTTCTCGACGATTTCAACCTCGTCGTCCTTCGCCTGCGCGATGACGACGCCGTTCCAGGTGGCGGTGGGCATGAGGACTTCCTTTCGATATGAGTGTCAGGTGGGGCCGCACTCGACGCGGTTGCGGCCGCCGTGCTTGGCGCGGTACAGCGAGTCATCGGCCTGGCGCAGCAGGCTTTCCGCGTCGGCGATGCCCATGTGGTCGAACGAACCCACGCCCAGGCTGGCCGTCACCGGCAGCAGGCGCGGGCCGGCGTAGTGGAGTTGCGCTTCGATCTTGGCGCGCAGGGTCTCGGCGAGCTTGCAGGCGCCTTCGACCGGCGTGTTCGGCAGGATCACACACAGCTCCTCGCCGCCGTAGCGGCCCGGCACGTCGATCACGCGCACGCTCTCGCGCAACAGGCGGCCGACGCTGGCCAGCACCTGGTCGCCGACCGCGTGGCCGTATTCGTCGTTGATGCGCTTGAAGTGGTCGAGGTCTATCATCACCGCCGACAGCGGCGAGCGGAAACGCTTGGCGCGCGCGGTCTCGAACTTCAGGCGGTGCAGCAGCGAACGGCGGTTGTGCAGGCCGGTCAGCTCGTCGGTGGTGGCCAGCTGCTCCAGCTCGCGCACGGTGGATTCCAGCGTCTTCTGGTTGGCGCGCAGTTCGATCAGCGCCATCACCTGGCGCGCCAGCTTGACCAGCGTGGCGTGCTGTTCGGCGCTCAGGCCGCCCGGCTTGGTGTCCATCACGCACAGCGTGCCGATGGCGAAGCCGTCCGACGAGGTCAGCGCCACGCTGCTGTACATGCGCATGAACGGTTCGTTGACCGTCAGCGTCATGTGGGCGGTGCGGAAGTCCTGCGTCAGGTCGGGGATTTCGGTGGTGGCTTCGCCCAGCACCGCCAGCGAGCAGTAGCTCTCGCCGCGCGGCAGCTCGCCCAGCTGCATGCCGGCGCAGGACTTGATCCAGACACGCTCGGCGTCCACCAGCGAGATGAAGGCGTACGGCACCTCGCACACCTTGGCGGCCAGCTCGGTGAGGAAGCTGAAGTCTTCGCAGGCGGGGGTGTCGAGGATGTGGTAACGGTGCAGTGCGGCCAGCCGGAACTGGTCGGCCTGCGGACGGGCGATGGACAGTGTGTGTACTTTTTCTGCGGCCAGCATAGGCCTCCCTGTAGCGACGTCGATCTTTTTTTGGGCACCCGGCATGACGCGGGACCGAGCTATGGTGCTACCCGATCAGTTTATCGCAAAACAAGGACGGCGGGAGCACTTGCCCCCGCCGCGTCGATTTTTTTAGGCCGTCTGCGCCATGATCTCGCGCAGCGCCTTTTCAAACACGGCTGCCGGCTGCCCGCCCGAAATCAGATGGCGCTCGTTGATGATCACGGCCGGCACCGAATTGATGCCGTGGCGCTGGAAGAACTGCTCGCGCTCGCGCACCTCGTCGGCGAACCGGTTAGTTTGCAGCACCTCGGCGGCGGCATCGGTGTCCAGCCCCACTTCGCCGGCCACGCGCAGCAGCACCTCGTGCGAGCTCGGGTCCTCGCCCTGGGTGAAGTAGGCGCCGAACAGCGCTTCCTTCAACTCCTTCTGCTTGCCCTCCAGCTCGGCCCAGTGCAGCAGGCGGTGGGCGTCGAAGGTGTTGTAGATGCGGCTGCGCTTGCCCATCGCGAAATCGAAGCCGACTTCGGCGCCGCGCGCACGTATCATCTCGCGCGCCTGCTCCTGCTGGGCGGCGGTCGAGCCGTATTTTTCGGCCAGGTGCTCGCCGATGTCCTGGCCCTCGGGGGCCATCTTGGGATTCAGTTCGAAAGGCTGGAAGTGCAGGCTCACCGCCGCCTCGTCGCCGATGTTGGCCAGCGCCTGGTCCAGCGACTTGAGGCCGATGGCGCACCAAGGGCAGGAAACGTCGGAGACGAAATCGATTTTCAGGGGAGTGCTCATGATGTGCCTTTGCTAAACGGAATCTTCAGCATATGGCGACGCCCGGCGCGAAATCAAGCGCCGGGACGGGGGATGGCCTTACTTTTTCTTGGCTTTGACGGCGTCTTTGCTCTTGCTGCCGAAGCGGCTTTCCTTGCCTGCGAGCAAATTGGAGATATTCTTGCTGTGACGGAAAGCCAACAGTACGCTCATCAGGAACACCGCGAACAGCTGCGGCTCGACGCCGAACAGCAGGCCGTAGTAGAACGGCGCGAACACCGCCGCCACCAGCGCCGCCAGCGACGAGTAGCGGAACGCGAACGCCACCGCCAGCCAGGTCACCAGGGTGGCCAGGCCCAGCCACGGATTCAGGCCCAGCAGCACGCCCAGCGCGGTCGCCACGCCCTTGCCGCCGACGAAACGGAAGAATACCGGCCACAGATGGCCCAGGAATACCGCGATCGCCACCAGCGCGATGGTGGCGTCGCCGATCTGCAGCTGGTCCTGGTAGCGCATCGCCAGCCACACCGCCAGCCAGCCCTTGGCGCCGTCGCCGATCAAGGTCATGATGGCCGCGCCCTTATTACCGCTGCGCAACACGTTGGTGGCGCCGGGGTTTTTCGAGCCGTAGGTGCGCGGATCGGCGATGCCGAACAACTTGCTCATGACGACGGCAAACGAGATCGAGCCGATCAGATAGGCGGCGACGGTCATCCAAACTGTATTCATTATTTCCTCAAAAGTTGTCATACGCCCGTTGGGGGCCGCTGAATAT
>Ga0209646_1000235_pt1 | contig 57627 bp, 46 predicted proteins | sample AraplaL_Col_mTSA_FD_184259 | JGI IMG/M metagenome (GOLD analysis project Ga0209646, IMG submission 184259) | Arabidopsis root microbial communities from the University of North Carolina, USA - plate scrape CL_Col_mTSA (SPAdes) (version 2) | ecosystem: Host-associated > Plants > Roots >...
CGAGGCGGTGCAGCCGTTGATGAGGGCTGAGGCGTCCTTGGCCTTGAGGTCGAACTGGACCGGGCCGATGCCGGCCTGGGCGATGGCTTCCGGGGCGCTCATGCGCTTGCCCTGGTACATCACTTCCGCTTCGTTGAAACCGACGATGGCGGCAGCCAGGTAGGCCAGCGGCGCCAAGTCGCCGGAGGCGCCGACGGAACCCTTCTGCGGCATGATCGGGTGGATGCCGGCGTTGATGAAGGCCAGCAGGCGATCGACCACTTCCACCCGCGGCGCCGAGTAATTGCTGGCGAAGGCGTTGGCGCGCAACAGCATGGTGGCGCGGCTGACTTCTTCGCTGAAGGGTTCGCCGATGCCGGCGCTGTGGGCTTTGATTAACTGCGTCTGGAACAGTTCGATGTGTTCGACCCTGATGCGGGTGTCTTTGAGCAAGCCGACGCCGGTGTTGAAGCTGTACATCATGGGCGCTTCGTCGTGCATCCAGGTCGATTCGATGAAGTCGCGGCTTTGCTTGAGGGCGGCGCGCGAGGAGTCGGCCAGGGCGACTTTGGCGTACGCGCCATTGGTCGCACGCGCGACGCTGACGACTTGTTCCGCGTTGAGGTTGAAACCGTCGATGGTGATGGTGGTCATGGGATTCCTTGTCTTGCTTTGTCAGTCAGGAACGCCTGCACAAAGACAGGCGCTTCTTCTGTCGATATGTGAACGCCGGATTACTTCGCGCCGGCTTCAAACCAGGCGCCGATCAGGGCGCGCTCTTCGTCGGTCATGTGCGTCATGTTGGCCAGCGGCATGTCCTTGGTCTGCACTGCGCGCTGGTACACCTTCGCGGCGTGCTGGCGGATCAGCTCGGGCGTCTGCAACATCATGCCTGCCGGCGCAGTGGCGAAACCCGCTTGCGTCGGTTGCGCCGAGTGGCAGCTGGCGCAGCGTTGCGTGATGACTTCCTGTACGCGGGCAAAGTCTACGCCGCTTGCCGCAGCGGCGACAGGTACAGTTGTGGCGCTGTCCGTCGTCGTCGCGGTAGCGGCGGCCGGTGAAACTGCCGGTACGGCGGCAACCTTGGGCAGCGGCTTGGGTGCAATCGCAATCGCCACGGCCAGCAACAGCGCGCAACCGGCAATCGGAAAACCGATCGAGACCTTGCCCGCATGGCGCAGGTTGAAGAAGTGGCGGATCAGCACGCCGGCGGCCATGATCGCGGCCAGCACCAGCCAGCTGTAGGCATGGGTGTAGGTCATCGCGTAGTGGTTGCTGATCATGATGAACAGGATCGGCAGCGTGAAATAGTTGTTGTGCACGCTGCGTTGCTTGCCCTTCTTGCCGTAGATGGGATCAGGCGACTTGCCTTCCTTCATGGCTTCCACCAGCTTGCGCTGGCCGGGGATGATGACCATCAGCACGTTGCCGACCATGATGGTGCCGATCATGGCGCCGACGTGGATGTAGGCGGCGCGGCCGCTCAGCAGGTGCGTCAGCACATAGGCCACGGCGACGATGAAGACGAACATGACGATGCCGAGCAAGCCTTCGCGTTTGCCCAATGGAGATTTGCACAGCAGGTCGTAGACGATCCATCCGACCACCAGGGTGCCGAGACCGACGCCGACCGATTGCAGGCCGGAGAGATCGGCGACCGACTTGTCGACCATCATGGCCGAGGCGTTGAAATAGTAGACGATGAACAGCATCGCGAAACCGGTGATCCAGGTGGCGTAGGCTTCCCACTTGAACCAGTGCAGTTCTTCCGGCAATTCGGAAGGCGCGACGAGGTACTTCTGCGGGTTGTAGAACCCGCCGCCGTGCACGGCCCACAACTCGCCGGAAACGCCCTTCCTGGCCAGGTCGCTGCCCGGCTTCGGAGGACGGATGGAGTTATCCAGCCAGACGAAATAAAACGATGCGCCGATCCACGCAATCCCGGTGATCAGATGCAGCCAGCGCACCAGCAGATTGAGCCACTCCACGCCATACGATACGAACAATGCTTCCATGTCTTCCCCACGTTTGTTCCTCACCTGCCACTGCGGGCGCTTCAGATGAGCGAGGCCGGGCCTCAAATTCCAAAACGGTCGATCCGGAGCGGATTCGATTGAAGACGAACACGCTCTCCGGATAAATAAGAAGACTTGCGCGGAGCGTCTCCTGCCTCTGCGTAAATCCTCGTTACCTGCTGCCGCGACGACCTCGATGGCGATTGCCATCCATTGTTTTTCCAACAATCATTGTTGTCCTGGCCGTCATCTGCGCACAGACGGTGCGACCGGGATGCTGGAACGATAAACGTGTTGGGCTTTTAAAACATTGCCAACAGCTTATATTTGACATACGCATATTCATATACAACAATGTACGCGTTATGTGGGAATCTCTATAACCAGAAAAATATGACCAGAGACCGACATACATCAACAAGTGTGGCCACCCTCCACGGGTAAGAAGGCTGTTTGGCGCGCCCTGCGCAAACGCCCGCCTCGCATTGCCAGTTACCCGGAGACAATTATGTCCAGGCTGCCAGACCATCTCGATATCCACCTGATCCGCATTCTCTATCTGTTGCTGTGCGAAAAGAACGTATCGCGCGTGGCACTGAAACTCAACCAGCCGCAACCGTCGATCTCGGCCTCGCTGCGCAAGCTGCGCGAGCTGACCGGCGATCCCTTGCTGGTGCGCGGCGCGCGCGGCATGGTGCCGACCCAGCACGGCGAAAGCCTGCTGAAGCCGGCCAAGCGCATCCTCGACGAAACCGAGCGCCTGTTCGTGCCCAAGACCGCGTTCGTGCCGCAGGAAGAAGCACGCACCTTCCACATCGCCGCGCCGGACTACATGAACACGCCCTTCTTCACCGAAGTCATCGCCCGCCTGCGCCGCGAATCGCCCAAGAGCCACATCGTCATCCATGCGCTCGGACCGGAGACCGACTACGTGCGCCTGCTGTCGGACGGCGAACTCGACCTCGTCATCGCCAACTGGGACGAACCGCCGCCGCATCTGCACCTGTCCAAGCTGTTCGACGATCCCATCGTCTGCCTGATGCGTTCCGACTGCGCCTACGCCAAGCGCACCGCCAAGGATGCGATGACGATTGAAGATTACCTGAGCCTGCCGCACGCGGCGCCGTCGCAAATTTTGCCGGGCTATCACGGCACCATCGACAGCTTCCTGGAAAAGCAGAACCTGCATCGCAACGTCGTGGTCGAGTCCGCGCATTTCCGCATGCTGCCGTACATGGTGGCGCAGACCGACCTGGTGCTGACCGCCGGCCAGCAATTCGCCAGCTTCTATGAAAAGACCTTGTCGCTGAAAAGTTATAGCGTGCCGATCAAGTTTCCGCCGTTGCGCTTTTACCAGTTGTGGCACGAGCGCGTGCACCAGGCGACCGAGCATAAATGGTTGCGCGCGCAGGTGAGCGCAGCCGCCAAGATGCTTGCCAATTAAGGCTTTGCGGCAACACATCAGCGATATAGCTTATATCCACATGCAGAAAACGAGTATTGGCCGGCTTATATATTGGACTGATTGATTTACTTTAGTATCGGCCCACAAGCCTGTACGGAGGATCTTGCTCAGAATCTGCCCCCTTCTGCAAGGACTTGACGAGAGGCCGCAGCAAGCCGCATCCGACTTGCGACGGCCTCCATATAAAAACTTGGAGACAGCCATGACAACCCAAAGCCATCCGGTGGACGAAAGACTGCCGATACTCAAACTCGCCGCGCTGGGCATGCAACACGTACTCGTGATGTATGCCGGCGCCATCGCAGTACCGCTCATCGTCGGCGGTGCCCTAAACCTGCCTAAATCCGAAATTGCCTACCTGATCAGCGCCGACCTGTTCTGCTGCGGCCTGGTCACCATTATTCAAAGCCTCGGCATCTGGAAGTTCGGCATCCGCATGCCGGTCATGATGGGCGTCACCTTCGCCGCCGTCGGGCCGATGGTCGCCATGGCCAACAATCCTTCGCTGAGCATCCTGCATATTTACGGGGCCGTCATCGCGGCGGGGATATTCTGCATCCTGGCGTCGCCCTACATGAGCAAGCTCATGCGCTACTTCCCGCCGGTGGTCACCGGCACCGTCATCACGGTGATCGGGGTATCGCTCATGGGCGTCGGCATCAACTGGGCCGCGGGCGGACAACCCATCATCGGCAAGCTGGTCGACGGCGTCTTCGTCAAGATCCCCAACCCCGACTACGGCTCGCCGCTCAGTCTCGCCATCGCCGCCATCGTCCTCGTTTCCATCCTGCTCATCACCAAATACGTCAAAGGCTTCATCGCCAACATCTCGGTGCTGATGGGCATGGTCGTCGGTTTCGTCATCGCCCTGTCGCTCGGCAAGATCAGCTTCGACGGCCTTGGCGCGGCGGAATGGTTTGCGGTGATCAAGCCCTTCCATTACGGCTGGCCGCAGTTCGACGCCGGCTCCATCATCAGCATGTGCCTGGTCATGATCGTCACCATGATCGAATCGACCGGCATGTTCATGGCGCTGGGCGACATCGTCGAGAAGAAAGTCGACGACAAGACGCTGGCGCGCGGTCTGCGCGTGGACGGTCTCGGCACGGTGATCGGCGGGATCTTCAACACCTTTCCCTACACCTCGTTCTCGCAAAACGTCGGTCTGGTCGGCGTCACCGGCATCTGCAGCCGCTATGTCTGCGTCGCGGCCGGGGTAATCCTGGCGGCGTTCGGCCTGTTCCCCAAAATGGCGCACGTGGCGGCATCGATCCCGCAATTCGTGCTGGGCGGCGCCGGCATCGTGATGTTCGGCATGGTCGCCGCGACCGGGATCAAGATCCTGGCCAAGGTCGATTTCAACACCAACCGCAACAACCTGTTCATCGTCGCCATCAGCATCGGCGTGGGCATGATCCCGATTGTGGCCCCGACTTTCTTTGACAAGATGCCGGGCTTCTTGTCCACGATCTTCCATAGTGGCATATTGCTTGCATCCACCATGGCAGTGATCCTGAACGTGTTCTTCAACGGCCGCGGCAGCAACGAAGAAGTCGCCAATTATGCGCTGGCTGCGGCGCAGAGTTCGGATCATTAAGATTTAAACAGAGCGGGTCCCACCCGCCCGGCAGCATTCAGCATTCTCGCAACACCACAGGACGGTGGGACCGTCCTGTACAGAAGTCCGAAGCAATCGCAAGCAAACTACGCAACAGGTATCGGGATGACCACACTAGAACAATTGAACAGCAGCGCCGCGCGCGACGTACCGGCTTTCGTCAAGACCCTGCACGGGATCTACGAGCACTCGCCATGGATTCCGGAACGGGCGACCAGGCTCGGCCCCTTCGCCAACATCACGGCTCTCAAGCAAGCGTTGCAAGGCGTGGTCACCGCCGCCGACCGCGCAGAACAGCTCGGCCTCATCCGCGCCCACCCGGAGCTGGCAGGCAAGGCCGCCATCGCCGGTGAACTGACCGCCGAGTCCACCGGCGAGCAGGCCAAGGCCGGCCTCAACCTGTGCACGCCGGAAGAATTCGCCACGCTGCAAAAGCTCAACGCCGATTACAACGCCAAATTCGGTTTCCCCTTCATCCTCGCGGTCAAGGGCGCCACCGGCAAAGGCCTGACGCGCCAGCAGATCATCGCCACCTTCACGCGCCGCCTGCGCAACCAGCCGGAAGACGAACTGCGCGAAGCGCTGCGCCAGATCGGCCGCATTGCGGAAATGCGCCTCAACGACCTGCTCGGCCACACGCCGGCCATCGGCGCCACCATCATGGAATGGGCCGAAGAAATCGGCGCCTGGAGCGACGACGAAGGCGCGCTGACCTGCACCTACATGACCGACGCCCATCGCCGCACCGCCGACCAGATCGCGCACTGGATGCGCGAAGCCGGCATGCACGCGCACATCGACGCCGTCGGCAACGTGGTCGGCCGCTACCTCTCCACCGACCCGCAAGCCAAGACCCTGATGACCGGCTCGCACTACGACACCGTGCGCAACGGCGGCAAATACGACGGCCGCGAAGGCATCCTGCTGCCGATCGCCATCGTCAAGCATTTGCATGAAAAAGGCGAAACCCTGCCCTTCCATTTTGAAATCATCGCTTTCTCGGAAGAAGAAGGCGTGCGCTTCAAGAGCACCTTCCTGGGCAGCAACGCCATCATCGGCCAGTTCGACCTCAACCTGCTCAACCTCACCGACCGTGACGGCGTGAGCATGCGCGACGTGCTCACGCAAGCCGGCCACGACGTCACCGCGATTCCAAAGATCGCACGCGACCCGTCCGACCTGCTCGGCTACGTCGAAGTCCACATCGAACAGGGCCCGGTCCTGCTCAACCGCGACCTGCCGGTCGGCATCGTCACCTCGATCGCCGGCAGCTCGCGCTACCTGGTCGACCTCAAAGGCGTCGCCAGCCACGCCGGCACCACGCCGATGAACATGCGCAAGGACGCCGCCGCCGCCGCCGCCGAAATCATTCTCTACGTCGAACAGCGTTGCGGTGAAGACCAGCACGCTTCGCTGGTCGGCACGGTAGGCCAGCTGCAAGTCCCCAACGGCTCCACCAACGTCATCCCCGGCGCCTGCACGCTGTCGCTCGACATCCGCGCCGCCCGCGACGACGTGCGCGATAACGCGGTGGCAGACGTGCTCAAGAAGATCGAAGAAATCTGCCAGCGCCGCAGCGTCGACTTCAAGATCGAAAAGACCGTCTCCGCCCCAGCGGCCCCTTGCGCCGGTTGGCTGATGCAACAACTCGCCGCCGCCGCCGAACGCGCCGGCGTCAAGCCGTTCGAGCTGGCGTCAGGCGCCGGCCACGACGCCATGACGATCGCCAAGATGACCGATGTCGCCATGCTGTTCACACGCTGCGGCAACGGCGGCATCAGCCACAATCCGCTGGAGACCATGACGGCGGATGACGCCGAAGTGTCGGCGCAGATCCTGCTGGATTTTTTACGGAATTTCAAGGCGAAGGTTTAAGCAGTAGCGAGCGCTGTAGCGACACTGGGTCCCAGCGTTCGCTGGGACGACGAAGTAAATAGCTACCTCAGAAAATAGCAAGCACGATGCCGAAGGCGAGCCACCCCAGGCAAAGCGAAGCGAGCCGGTCTCGAAGTCCGCTTGAGAGTAGCCGGTGACGGCAGGTGCAAATCGGATAAAGAGAAAAAATCTGTCTGAGCGAAGCGAGTTTATTTTTTCTCCCGATTTGCGCCTGACGGCGCCGGGAACCCCGAAGGGGCTACGACCCAGCGGTCGCCTTTCTTTGCTTACTTTCTTTGGCGAAGCAAAGAAAGTGAGTAGCCGCCGGGCTACCCCCGGCAGGGTTGTCCGAAGAAAGAACAGATTCAACAATAACAACACGCAACACAGCAACAAAAGAGACAAAGCAGCAAAGCACCAATCAACAAAACCAGGCAAAGCGTTAATAGGGTTTAAAAGGGACTCCACTATCACCGGCGCCGCATCAACACCCACCACCAAACAACACCCAGCGAGTCCCAAATGACCAAAACCCTCCTGATCAAAAACGCCACCGTCGTAGTAACAATGAACGACACAAGAGAAGAAATCAAAAACGGCGCCATCTTCATCCGCGACAACGTCATCGAACAAGTAGGAAAAACAGCCGACCTCCCCCAAACCGCCGACGAAATCATCGACGCAAGCAACCACGTGGTGCTGCCCGGCCTGATCAACACCCACCACCACATGTACCAGAGCCTCACGCGCGTCATCCCGGCAGCACAAGACGGCGAACTGTTCAACTGGCTCACCAACCTCTACCCGATCTGGGCCGGCCTGACGCCGGAAATGATCAAGGTCTCCACGCTCACCGCGATGGCCGAACTAATCCTCTCCGGCTGCACCACCAGCAGCGATCACCTGTATATCTACCCGAACAAGACCCGCCTCGACGACAGCATCGAAGCCGCGCAACAAATCGGCATGCGCTTCCACGGCGCGCGCGGCGCCATGAGCGTCGGCCAGTCCAAAGGCGGCCTGCCGCCGGACCGCGTGGTCGAAGACGAGAAAGACATCCTGCGCGACACCCAGCGCCTGATCGAGACCTACCACGATCATGGCCGCCACGCCATGCAACGCATCGTGGTCGCGCCCTGCTCACCCTTCTCGGTCTCGCGCGACCTCATGCGCGAAGCCGCCGACATGGCGCGCAGCTACAAAGTCTCGCTGCACACCCACCTCGCCGAAAACGTCAACGACATCGCCTACAGCCGCGAGAAGTTCAACATGACGCCGGCCGAATACGCCGAAGACTGCGGCTGGGTCGGCCACGACGTCTGGCACGCGCACTGCGTCCAGCTCGACGACCACGGCATCGATCTGTTCGCCCGCACCGGCACCGGCGTGGCGCATTGCCCCTGTTCCAACATGCGCCTGGCCTCCGGCATCGCGCCGATCCGCAAGATGATCAACGCCGGCGTGCCGGTCGGCCTGGGCGTCGACGGCAGCGCCTCCAATGACGGCGCCCACATGATGGGCGAAGTGCGCCAGGCCATGCTGCTGCAACGCGTCGGCTTCGGCCCCGACGCGATGACCGCGCGGCAAGCGCTGGAAATCGCCACCCTGGGCGGCGCCAAGGTCTTGAACCGCGACGACATCGGCGCACTGAAACCGGGCATGTCGGCCGACGTGGTGATGTTCAAACTGGACGCGATCGGTTTCGCCGGCGCGCTGCACGACCCGGTGGCGGCGCTGGTGTTCTGCACGCCGCCCAACGTATCCTGCAGCATCATCAACGGCCGCGTGATCGTGCGCGACGGCCAGTGCACAACAATCGATCTCGGCATGGTCATTGAGCGGCACAATGCGTTAGCATTTGAACTGGCCGAGGCCGCACACTGATACGCAAAAAACCAGAACTTACCGACAATAAAAAATAACGACAATCGACATTCCGGCCTGCTCCCATCAGGGCAACCCGGAATGTTTTTCCATACGCCGTCGACAAAATTGCACGGTGGAAATGCATCAACCCACGGCACAAGAATTGCCTTTCAGGCAACACCAGGAATGACGTGACCAATGACGCAAAGAATTACGCAACTTCCGGCGCAACGTTTTGCAATCCACTGAACAGCAAAGGTCTCCCATGAAAATCGCCAACATGAAAATCGGCCAACGCCTGGCCATCGGTTTCGGCATCGTGATCGTCCTGCTGGTCGCCATCACGGCGCTCAGCAACATCCAGTTGGGCCGCCTCAACGACGGCATCAACCTGATCACCAAGGACCGCTACCCCAAGACCGTGCTGGCCAACACCATCCAGATCCAGGTCAACAAGATCGCCCTCGACATCCGCGACATCATGCTGACCGGCGATGCCGAGAAAATCAAATTCCTGGTCGGCGACGCCACCGCCGCCGACAAGAAGATGAACGACAGCCTCGCGCAAATGCAATCGATTGCAAAGACCGATGAAGACAAGCGCTACGTCAAGGACGCCATGACCGCGCGCGACGCCTACATTCCCGTGCGCGACGGCCTCATGAAGCTGGCGCTGGCCGGCCAGATCGACGAAGCCAAGGCCTACCTGCCGCAACAGTTCATGCCGCTGCAGATCAAATACTTCATTGCGCTCGACGCCATGTTCGACTACCAGGGCGGCCTGATGGACGCCGCCGGCGACAAGGCCGGTGCCGAATCGCGCAGCGCCCGCATGATCATCAACACGCTCGCCGGCATCACGCTGCTGCTGTCGGCCGCCGTCGCCTGGCTGGTCTCGCGCAGCATCACGCGTCCGTTGACCGAAGCCGTCGGCGTCGCCCGCCGCGTCGCCGACGGCGACCTCACCACGAAGGTCGAAGTCAAATCCACCGACGAAACCGGCCAGCTCATGTCCGCGCTGCAGACCATGAACGGCAACCTCTACAACATCGTCAGCCAGGTGCGGCAAGGCACCGACACCATCGCCACCGCATCGAGTGAAATCGCCACCGGCAACATGGACCTCTCGGCGCGCACCGAACAGCAAGCCGGCTCGCTCGAAGAAACCGCATCGGCGATGGAAGAACTCACCTCCACCGTCAGGCAAAACGCCGACAACGCGCGCCAGGCCAACCAACTGGCCGTGTCCGCATCGAGCGTCGCGGTCGACGGCGGCACCGTCGTCGGCAAGGTAGTCGACACCATGAGTTCGATCAACGACTCGTCCAAGAAGATCGTCGACATCATCGGCGTGATTGACGGCATCGCCTTCCAGACCAACATCCTCGCGCTCAACGCCGCCGTCGAAGCGGCCCGCGCCGGCGAACAGGGCCGCGGTTTCGCCGTCGTCGCCAGCGAAGTGCGCAGCCTGGCCCAGCGCAGCGCCGCCGCCGCCAAGGAAATCAAGATCCTCATCGACGACTCCGTCGCCAAGGTCGACACCGGCAGCAAACTGGTGGAACAAGCCGGCGCCACCATGACCGAAGTCGTCGCCAGCGTCAAACGGGTAACCGACATCGTCGGAGAAATCAGCGCCGCCAGCCAGGAACAAAGCCAGGGCATCGAAGAAGTCGGCCGCGCCATCACCAGCATCGACGAGACCACGCAGCAGAATGCAGCGCTGGTCGAGGAGTCGGCGGCGGCAGCGCAGTCACTGCAGGATCAGGCGGCCAAACTGATGCAACTGGTGAGTGTGTTCAAGTTGGATCAACAAGCGACAAAGACTGCGACAACGTCGGGTACACCCGCAGCCGTCCCTAAAAAAGCTACCGTCAACATCACGCCGAAACCGGCGCAACTGAAACAGGCGCAGAAGCCGGCCTCCCCATCGACATCGCCACCGGCATTGGCATCGTCCGCCAAACCCGTCGCCGTCGTGGCCGGCAAGGATGACGAGTGGGAACAGTTCTGAAACACTGACCACTCCCTGCGAGCGGCAAGGCAATAAAAAAGCGGCGCATCAATCAAATTGACGCGCCGCTTTTCCATTCCATGACTACAATACGCCGGTCCCCACTCCTTGGATCCGGCTGCGATGAACGTCACACAACTCAAAAAATTCTGCGAAGCGCTGCCGGCGGCAACATCACGCTTCGCACCGTCACCGTCCAATATCCTGGTCTACTCCGTGGGCGAGAAAAACTTCGCCTGGTTCAAAACCAGCGATCCGGAAAAATGGCGCTTCAGCTTTCGCGTCAGCCCCGACCGCTTCCTCGAACTGACCGGCATGCCCGGTATCAAGCCTGCACGTTATATGGCGCGCTTTCACTGGATTACGATCGTGGATGTACGCAGTATGCCGGAGGATTATCTGAAGGAGTTGGTGCAGTGGGCCTATGAGAAGGCGCTTTCAAGCTTGAGCGTGAAGCAGAGGAAAGACCTGTTCGACGAAACATGAGTCTTTCGCAGAAACAGCATTTCCTGACGCGAGGCTATTCTTTTCTTCAACTTTGACTTACTATCTTCTTACTAAAAAATGAGCAGATTGGTTACGCAATCAACTCTCGCTCGCAAGCTGCCAATAAAACATACATGCTTAATTCGGGGAAATTCAGGGGAAATGACATCGTCTTGATGTCGCTATCGATCTCTTCAACATCCTTCCCGGTATTTCCCAGCCATACCGATTTCCTGCCTCTGTCCGCCGGGATCTTCCCCCTTGCTCGCTACCTGTTGTCGCTTCGGATTTTCTGCTCTCCGACACCGCCGCAGAATTGCCCGGTCTCGCGATTAAAAGTCTTCCAACCACAAGAAAGCTTCACATGAAACTAGTGTCACTGTCCCTGATCGTCGCCACCGCAATGCTCACAGGATGCGCATACAATGCCTCCCCTTACGGCGCTTCGGTACAAAACGTGGATGCCATCAAATCAGCAAGCATCAAGTCTGTTGCGGTCGAAAAATTCCAATCGTCCAAACCCGGACTTGCGTCGATCACCTGTCGCGCCGCCGGTCCCGTGCGAGTGGTCCCGAGCTTCGAGACGTACATTGAAAAAGCGTTCATCGATGAGCTGAAGCTTGCCGGCGCCTATGATCCGGCCTCCACCCTCAAGCTGTCCGGCAAACTGGAAGAAGTCGACTTCAGCTCCGGCATGACTGACGGCAAATGGTTGTTTACGCTGACGCTGTCGAACAGCAACAAGGACAGTTTCACCACCAAGTCGACAATGAACTTCTCCGGCAGCTTCGTTGCCGACAAGGCATGCCAGGAAGTCGCTCAGGCATTCGGCCCTGCCGTCCAGAAACTCATTCGGGACGTGGTCAAGAATCCGCAATTCCAGAAACTGGCAAACTGATCCGGTGAAAGCCGATGGCCGCTACGCCGGCCGTCGGTGAAGCCACGCCTGCCATCAGACCTGCAAATATGAGAGATGGATTGAAATGAGAAAAATGCTTTCCCGACTTGCACTGTTGAGCAGCGTCGTCGTATTGACCGCCTGTGCCCCGTTCAAAACCGCGATCCCGGATGGTTATACCGGTCCGACGGCGGTATTGAAGGATTCGGCAACTGTCATGAGCTCCAGCAAGGCTGACATGTATTACGCGCTCGTCGTCGACGGCAACAACATCGACAACATGCGTTTCAAGACCCGGCGCCGGAACGAAGGCCGCGGCATGATGATGACCGTGGTGGAAGCCGAGCGAAAGATTCCGGCCAAGGAAACAAAGGTCTCCGTCGCCGGCCGCACCGTCTACGCTGCGCCGATTCTCGCCATGGCAGGCACGGTGTATCAGGTGACGGGAGATATTGTCTTCATGCCCGAGCCAAACAAGATCTACGTTGTGCGCGGCGCGCTTGATGAATCTTATTCGTCCGTCTGGATTGAGGAAGAATCGACCAAGACGATTGTTGGGGAAAAGATTGAGATCAAGGGCTCGGCGAAGCTGGGATTTTTTGAGAAATAGCAGGCTTTCGCTTTGATAAGGATGAGGGCCCCTGCAGCCCGATCAAGCAGAGATCGCTATTCTCCACAAACGAAAAACAGAACAAGAAAATTGAATGAATTTTGTGCACACACGCAATAGAGTACTCATTCTTGCCTTATTTTTAAGCCGCTCAGTCTTTGCGCAAGATGCACCACCGGCTTTAAGCAAAGAAAAAGAAGCAGTTCTTGGGCGAGCAATCGACATTGCAGCGAATATCTATTCGGACAGTCAAAAAAATGCACTCACCGCAATTGCCATGACAAGAAACTGTTTCAAAGCCTATCCCGACCTGAAGAAAAAGATTGAGGCCAATTTTCTTTCTGAAGAAAGTGGATTTGACAAAAAAACAAGAGATGAAATAAAGAAGCTTGAGGCGAGCAAAGATCCTTATGTGAAAGGTCAGATTGACGGCGCCTCAATTGTCACTTATGACAGAGACCTCATGGAATCAGGTTGCAAAGCACTTGCCGGAATGACGCCATAATCTTCGCAACATTTACTCTTTCGTTAACTACATGCCCAATCAACGTTTCTGGCAATGCATGATGCTGCCGCTTTTTTATCTTGGAATAAAGGTAGCGACAGCGCAAGAACTACCTCCTACTCCCACTGAATTTTCTCAAATGGCTGCGGAGCGAATGCATAAAGAATTACCTGATATTGAATTCAAAGTTGTAGGTCATCTGGAACTTGACGGTAAGGATACCAACGGAAAAAGCATTGGAAATATGTACCTCGACCGTGTGTTTTCCTTTTGCCTGCGCAACACATCCAATTGTGATGCAGGCTTGAACCAGTATGCAAAAGGCATTGCCGAGACCGTCAAAGAGCGCAATCGTCCTGTAACGCAAGCCATGCTGCGTATAGCCATTCGTCCGGAAGAATATCTGGAACAGTTACGCAAACAACCAGGCGTGGGTAGTCAAAAATTCTATACGCGCCCTGTCGCTCCCGGCTTGATCGCCATTCCAGTAGTCGACTTCACCAGAACAACTCGATTTGTCACTGACAAAGATCTTGAAACACTGAAAATCAGTGAAGACGATCTTTTTAAAATAGCCGCACAAAATCTTCTCGATACAACCAAGCCTCTGGCCGCAGTTTCAGTCGTTCCGCAAGCCAACTCGCTTGGTCAAATCAGCGGGGAAGAGTACGCATCCAGCAGACTCTTTTTTCATTCAGACTGGAAGAACCTGGCGATGAACCTTCACAATCAATTGATTGTCATCGCACCGACTCCGGACACGCTGCTCTATGGCGATGCCTCTCTTCCCGGTACTGCGGATGCATTACGTACTTTGGCTGGCCGCGTTGCACGCGGCTCCACCAAACCTCTTTTCATGCAACTATTGCACTGGACCGACGCTGGATGGGAAATCTACAAACAATAGCCATCGTCGTTAGTATTGGCGGACGGCCTATCCCCACACCTCCGCCAACCTCAACAAATTAGTACTCCCCGGCTGCCCGAACGGCATGCCGGCGGTGATGGCGATCTGATCGCCCTTCTTTGCAAATCCTTCCTTCAATGCCGTCTCGCATGCCGCGCTGACCATGTCGCTTTCGTTGTGGATCTGGTCGCTGATCGTTGAATGCACGCCCCAGACCAGGGCCAGTTTGCGGGCGGTCGCGATCTTGGGCGTGATGCTCAGGATCGGCGCCATCGGGCGTTCGCGGGCGGCGCGCAGGCTGGTGTGGCCGGAGCTGGTGTAGGTTACGGTGGCGGTGGCGCCGACGATGCGGGTGACGTCGCGCAAGGCCGAGCAGATGGCGTCCGCGCTGTTGGCTTGCGGCGTCTCTTGCTGGGCGTCGAGCATGTTGCGGTAGAGCGGATCGCGTTCGACTTCGCCGATGACGCGGTCCATCATGGCGACGGCTTGCAGCGGGTAGGCGCCGTTGGCGGATTCGGCCGACAGCATGACCGCATCGGAGCCGTCGTAGATGGCGCTGGCGACATCGGAGACTTCGGCGCGGGTCGGCACCGGGCTGGTGATCATGGACTCCAGCATCTGGGTGGCGATGACGATGGGACGGCCGTGTTGGCGGCAGACGCGCAGGATGCGTTTTTGCGTGCCGGGAACGCGCTCCGGCGGCAGCTCGACGCCAAGGTCGCCGCGCGCCACCATGATGGCATCGGAGGCCTGGACGATTTCATCGAGACGATCGAGTGCGGCGGGCTTTTCCAGTTTGGACAGCACGGCGGCGCGGCCGTTGATCAAGGCGCGCGCTTCGAGCACGTCTTCGGGACGCTGGACGAAGGACAGCGCGATCCAGTCGACGCCGAGTTCCAGTGCGAAGGACAGATCGCGTTTGTCTTTCTCGGTCAGTGCGGGAATCGGCAGCACGGCGTCGGGCACGTTGACGCCCTTGCGGTCGGACAAGGCGCCGCCGTTGATGACCCGGGTGCGGATGCGTTGACCGTCGCTATCGAGTACTTGCAGGCGCAGCTTGCCGTCGTCCAGCAGCAGCGACTGGCCGGCGGCGATGACTTCGAACAGTTCCGCATGCGGCAGGCAAACGCGGGTGTTGTCGCCTGCAGTTGTATCGCGGTCGAGGATGAACTCCTGCCCTGCTTCGAGTTGGACCTTGCCGTCGGCGAACTGGCCCACGCGCAGCTTGGGACCTTGCAGGTCGGCGAGAATGGCGATCGGGCGGCCGACTTCGCGTTCGACGGCGCGCACGATTTCAAAACGGGCGTGGTGGTCGGCATGCGTGCCGTGGCTGAAGTTGAAGCGGAACACATCGACGCCGGCTTCGAACAGCGCTTTGATCATTTCTTTGGTGGCGCTGGCGGGGCCGAGCGTGGCTACGATTTTTGCCTGGCGTTGACGTCGCATGGACGGGTCTCCTTGGTGGTGTTGGTTTGCGGCGTCATGTGTTGTTGACGAAGCGCACGACGCTGGGTCCCGGCGTTCGCCGGGACGACGGGGATATATTTTTTACAGGATCAGGATGGCGCGGAAGTCGTTGACGTTGGTTCTGGTCGGGCCGCTGACGACGAGGTCGCCGAGCGCACTGAAGAAGCCGTAGCCGTCGTTGTTCTCCAGCAGAGCCTTGGGATTGAGGCCGAGCTCTTCGGCGCGCTTCATCGAGTCCGGCTGATAGATCGCGCCGGCGTTGTCTTCCGAGCCGTCGATGCCGTCGGTGTCGCAGGCAATCGCATGCATGCCGGGCGCGCCGTTCAATGCATTGGCGAGACTGAGCAGGAATTCCGCGTTGCGTCCGCCGCGACCGCTGCCGCGCACGGTGACGGTGGTTTCGCCGCCGGAGATCAGCACACAGGGCTTCTTGAACGGTTGGTCGTATTGGGCAATCTGTCTGGCGATCGCCGCGTGCGCGAGGCCGATGTCGCGCGCTTCGCCCTCCATGTCGTCGGACAGGATGTAGGGCGTGATGCCTGCTGCGATGGCGGTGGCTGCTGCCGCTTGCAAAGCCTGCTGGGCTGTGGCGATGACGTGGTGCTCGTTGGCGGCCAGGCGGGCATCGCCGGGCTTGGGTGTTTCGCCGATGCCGGATTCGAGATGGGCTTGTAGCGATGGCGGGATCGCGATCTTGTATTTGCGCAGCACGGCCAGCGCGTCAGCGCAGGTGGTGGCGTCGGGTAGCGTCGGGCCGCTGGCGATAATGCCGGGATCGTCGCCGGGGATGTCGGAGATCATCAGCGTCACCACGCGCGCCGGTGCACAGGCCAGTGCGAGGCGGCCGCCTTTGATGGCGGAGAGGTGTTTGCGCACGCAGTTCATTTCAAAGATGTTGGCGCCGCTTTTGAGCAGGGCTTTGTTGACGGCCTGCTTTTGTTCGAGGGTGATGCCTTCGGCTGGCAATGCAAGTAGCGCGGAACCGCCGCCGGAGATCAGGCACAGCACCAGGTCGTCTTTGCTGAGGCCCTTGACCATGGCCAGCATGCGTGCGGCGGCCTGGCGACCGGCTTCGTCGGGCACGGGGTGGGAGGCTTCGACGACTTCGATTCTTTTGCAATCGGCGCCGTGGCCGTATCTGGTCACTACCAGTCCTGATAGCTCGCCGGGCCAGTGTTCTTCTACTGTTTTTGCCATGGCTGCGGCGCCTTTGCCTGCGCCTATCACCAGGGTTCTTCCTTGCCTTGGGGGTTCGGGCAGGAAGGATGGGAGGGATTTTTGTGCGCTTACTGCGGAGACGGCTGCAGTGTAGAGGTCGAGGAGGAATTGGCGAGGCGATTGCATTGTTTTTAATCCTTTTTTTCCGGCATGCTTTAGTGGCTGTCGATTCTTTTCATTCTTCGGACGACCCTGCCGGGGGTAGCCCGGCAGCTACTCACTTTCTTTGCTTCGCCAAAGAAAGTAAGCAAAGAAAGGCGACCGCTGGGTCGTAGCCCCCTTCGGGGGTTCCCGGCGTCGGCAGGCATAAATCGGGAAGGGAAAACAACTCGCTACGCTCAGACATTTTTCCCTTCTTTTTCCGATTTATGCCTGCCGCCACCGGCTACTCTCAAGCGGCCAAAGTGCCCAAACTGCTCGCCTTCGGCATCGCGCTATCAAACGTTCGTTGTCCCAGCGAACGCTGGGACCCAGTGACTTCAGTGCCTCGCTCAACCGTCTTCACGACGCTGGGTTCCAACTTTCGTTGGAACGACAAAACCAAGGAGACCACATAAGATTGAGCCATCTCCGTCCCCTGGCGATGCGCAGCGAGCCAGTCCGGAAGTTCCGCTTGAGAGTAGCCGGTGTCAGCAGGTGAAAATCGGATTAAGAAGGGAAAAATGTCTGAGCGTAGCGAGTTGTTTTCCCTTCCCGATTTTTACCTGCTGGCGCCGGGAACCCCCGAAGGGGGCTACGACCCAGCGGCCGCCTTCTTTTGCTTACTTTTCTTGGCGGAGCAAGAAAAGTGAGCGGCTGCCGGGCCGCCCCCGGCGAAGGGTTGATCGAAGAGAAAACAGCATCGGCAACGAACAACCCAGTCGGAACAACGAACGCCACTGTCGTCCTGACTTTCGTCAGGACGACAAGCCCTTGGCAATCTCATGATTCGACATCAACTCAATCGCCCGGCACAACGCCGAGTGATCCAAGCCACTCATCCCATTCGCCGCACAAGCATTCATCAATTCCTGTGCCGTCGCAGTATTAGGCAAGCTGACGCCCAGGGCTTTAGCACCCTGCAAAGCCAGATTCAAATCCTTCTGATGCAACTCAATCCGGAAACCGGGATTGAAGGTCCGCTTGACCATCCGCTCGCCATGCACTTCCAGAATGCGCGACGAAGCAAACCCGCCCATCAGTGCCTGACGCACGCGCGCAGGATCGGCGCCGGCCTTGGAAGCAAACAACAACGCTTCGGCAACCGCCTGAATGTTCAGCGCCACGATGATCTGGTTCGCCACCTTGGTGGTCTGACCGTCGCCGTTACCGCCGACCAGCGTGATGTTCTTGCCCATCAATTCGAACAAAGGCTTGACGTCGTTGAACGCCGACTCATTGCCGCCGACCATGATCGTCAGCGAGGCCGCCTTGGCGCCCACTTCGCCGCCGGAGACCGGCGCGTCCAGGTATTCGCAACCGAGCGCATTGATCTTTTGCGCGAAACCCTTGGTGGCGATCGGCGAGATCGAGCTCATGTCGACCACGATCTTGCCGGCGGAAAGGCCTTCCGCCACGCCGCCTTTGCTGAACAGCACCGCTTCCACGTGCGGGGTGTCCGGCACCATCACGATGATGATGTCGGCGCGCTTGGCGACTTCCGCGCCCGACGTGCAGACGGTGGCGCCACCCTCGATCAGCGCTGCCGGTGGATTTTTCTGGTCATGCAGGTAGAGCTTGTGACCGCCCTTTTGCAGGTTGTCCGCCATGGGCGAACCCATGATGCCCAATCCGATGAATCCGACTTTTGCCATGATGTGTCTCCTCTAAGATAAAAAATGAATGCGCTTGAATCGCTGATCAGACGCCGTGCGCAGCGCGCCAGCCGAGACCTTCTGCGGTACCGGCCTTCGGTTTGTACTCGCAGCCGATCCAGCCCTGATAGCCGATCTCGTCCAGGTACTTGAACAGGAAGCGGTAGTTGATTTCGCCCGTGCCCGGCTCGAAACGGCCAGGGTTGTCGGCCAGCTGCACATGGCGGATCAGCGAGAGATTGGCCTTGATGGTGTTGGCCAGTTCGCCTTCCATGCGCTGCATGTGATAGATGTCGTACTGCACGAACAGGTTGCCGGAGCCGGTCGCCATGATCACTTCGGCCGCCTGCTTGGTGGTGTTGAGGAAGAAGCCGGGGATGTCGAAATAGTTGATCGGCTCGATCAGCAAGGCGATGCCTTCGGCTTGCAGCTTGTCGGCGGCGAACTTCAGATTGGCGATCAGCGTCTCGCGCGCCGCGGCGGCGCTGACGCCTTGCGGCTGGATGCCGACCAGGCAGTTCAGTTGCCTGACGCCGAGCACCTTGGCGTAGCGGATCGCGTCGTCGACGCCCTGGCGGAATTCGCCGACGCGGTCGGGATGACAGGCGATGCCGCGCTCGCCGGCTTCCCAGTTGCCCGCGGGCAGATTGTGCAGGACCAGTTCCAGTTCATTCTTGCGCAGTTGTTCGGCGATCTGCGACGGTTCGAAGGCGTAGGGAAACAGAAATTCCACAGCCTTGAAGTTGGCTTGCGCGGCAGCGCGGAAACGCTCCAGGAACGGCAGCTCGGTGAAGAGCATGGTCAGGTTGGCGGCGAGTTTGGTCATGTGTGTGTCCTTGGTGGTCGTGGCGCTTGCCGGTTCAGGCTATCGTTAAATCCACCACCGTCGTCCCGGCGAACGCCGGGACCCAGTGGCTTGCTGCAATGGCGACGGCGGTTGCTCGCTCGGCACATACCTGCATGCGTCGGCAAGACGGTTTGGTTTTCCGCTGTCGTTCCCGACGTTCGTCGGGACGACGGAGAAGTGATGAAGCTCCTCCGTCGTTGTCTCCTCCGGTGATCGTTCTTCCTTCTTATCCTTATCTCTTCCGACTATTCCTAGTCCAGCAAACTGATCGCCGTCGGCGCATGTTCGCGCTTGGTGGCCAGTTCTTCGAACTCATTGACGGCATTGATCTCGGTGCCCATCGCGATGTTGGTGACGCGCTCCAGGATGATTTCCACCACCACCGGCACGCGGTACTCGGCCATCCAGCGCTGCGCCACGGCGAAGGCGTCCTGGATTTCGTTCGGATCGGTGACGCGGATCGCCTTGCAGCCCAGGCCTTCCACCACGGTGACGTGGTCGACGCCGTAGCCGTTGAGTTCGGGTGCGTTGATGTTCTCGAACGCCAACTGCACGCAGTAGTCCATCTCGAAGCCGCGTTGCGCCTGGCGGATCAGGCCGAGGTAGGAGTTGTTCACCACCACGTGCAGATACGGCAGGTTGAATTGCGCGCCGACGGCGAGTTCTTCGATCATGAACTGGAAGTCGTAATCGCCCGAGATCGCCACCACCTTGCGTTGCGGATCGGCGGCGCACACGCCCAGCGCGGCAGAGATGGTCCAGCCCAGCGGACCAGCCTGGCCGCAGTTGATCCAGTGGCGATCCTTGTAGACGTGCAGGAATTGCGCGGCGGCGATCTGCGACAGGCCGATGGTGCTGACGTAGCAGGTGTCGCGGCCGAAGGCGCGGTTCATCTCTTCATAAACGCGTTGCGGCTTGATCGGCACGTCGTCGAAATGGGTGCGGCGATGCATGGTGCGCTTGCGCTCCTGGCATTCGGCCAGCCAGGCGGAACGATTCGGCAACGTGCCGGCAGCCTTCAATTCCTTGGCGACTTCGATGAACAGCTTCAGTGCCGCCCTGGCGTCGGAGACGATGCCGTAGTCCGGGCCGAACACGCGGCCGATCTGGGTCGGCTCGATATCGACATGGACGAACTTGCGGTCCTTGGTAAACACTTCGATGGAGCCGGTGTGGCGGTTGGCCCAGCGGTTGCCGATGCCGAGCACGAAGTCGGACGCCAGCATGGTGGCGTTGCCGTAGCGGTGGCTGGTCTGCAGACCGACCATGCCGGCCATTTGCGGGTGATCGTCGGGGATCGCGCCCCAGGCCATCAGGGTCGGGATGACCGGCACGCCGGTGAGTTCGGCAAATTCAACCGCCAGCTCGGCCGCATCGGCATTGATCACGCCGCCGCCGATGGTCAGCAAAGGACGCTCGGACTGGTTCAGCATGGACAGCGCTTTTTCGATCTGGGCGCGGGTCGCCGAGGGGCGATAGACCGGCAGCGGCTCGTAGGTATCGGGGTCGAATTCGATCTCAGCCATTTGCACGTCGAACGGCAGGTCGATCAGCACCGGACCGGGACGGCCCGAACGCATCAGGTGGAAGGCCTGCTGGAACACGCGCGGCACCAGCGCCGGTTCGCGCACGGTGACGGCCCACTTGGTGACCGGCTTGGCGATAGCTTCGATGTCGACGGCCTGGAAGTCTTCTTTATACAAACGTGCACGCGGCGCCTGGCCGGTGATGCACAGGATGGGAATCGAGTCGGCTTGCGCGGAGTACAGGCCGGTGATCATGTCGGTGCCGGCAGGACCGGAGGTGCCGATGCACAGGCCGATGTTGCCGGCCTTGGCGCGGGTATAGCCCTCGGCCATGTGCGATGCGCCTTCGACATGGCGCGCCAGGACATGCCGAATTTTTCCACCCTCACCGCCACGGCGCTTCAGCGCCGCATAGAATGGATTGATCGCCGCGCCGGGCACGCCGAAGGCTTGCAGGCAGCCCTCTTTTTCCAGCACATATACTGCTGCGTCTACTGCCTTCATCTTTGCCATGTTGCCTCCTGAGTTATGGATACGCCGGAAGCAACGACGATGCTCCCCGACCGATGAGATGCATCCTATAACCAACAATATTGTTTGATAAGAAGACTAAATATCTGTTTATTCCGTACTAAAAATATGGAAATATAGAAAAAGTATCGAATAAGGAGGATTTGTGGACAAACTCAAACAGATCGAAGCTTTTGTCTCGGTCGTCGAAAAAGGCAGTCTCGCGGCGGCGGCGCTGGAAGAAAACATCACGCCAGTGATGCTCGGCCGACGCATCGACGCTCTGGAAAAACGTCTCGGCACCAAGCTCATGCATCGCACCACGCGGCATCTGACCCTGACCGAACAAGGCAGCGTCTTTCTCGATCATTGCCGCAAACTGCTGGGCGATATCGAGGTGGCGGAGAAGAGCATCGCCGAAGGTCGCCACAAGGCCACCGGCCATCTGGTGGTCTCGACGCCGGCGGCGTATGGACGACTTCACGTGGCGCCGCATGCGCCGGCTTTCCTGGCGCATCATCCGGAGGTGCAGATCTCGTTCAACCTGACCGACCGCGTGGTGGATCTGGTGCGTGAGGGTTATGACCTGGGCATCCGCATCGGCGGCGCGATCGAGCCGAGTTTCGTGGCGGTGAAGCTGGCCAGCAACCGCCGCGTGGTGTGCGCCGCGCCGGAATACCTGCATCGCAACGGCATCCCCAAGACGCTGGACGACCTGGCCGATCACAATTGCCTGGCCTTCAACCTGCAGGGCGGGCAGCAACGCGGCTGGTATTTCCAGCAAAATGGCAAACCCATCATCATCCGTGCGCAAGGCAACCTGGATTGCAACGACGGCGAGTTGCTGCACCGCTGGGCCAGCGAAGGGCTGGGGCTGGCGTGGCGCTCGACGTGGGAGATTCAATCGCAGCTGGCCTCGGGCGAACTGATTACCGTGCTCGACGAATACGCCCTGCCCCATTACGACATCATGGCCGTGTATCCGCAGCAACGGCATCTGCCGGCGAAGACGCGTTTCTTTATCGATTACCTGAAGGAGGTGTATTCGCAGCCGGATTATTGGACCAAGGGTTAAACACCGCGTTGGCACAGCTTAATTTCGCGATTTATAGCGATTCGATACATTCCGATCAGGAATTCCCGGATTGGATCGATGGCAGATTGTCATTATTTGATTTCTTTATCCCCATATACCCATAAGCTTATAGTTGATATTCCCCATGCCTTACTTTTTAGCCAAATATTTCAACGACATTACATACGCTGCAATCAATCTGCTCGGAGGTGGTTTCCAGGGATGGGAAGCGGCGAATAACAAGACACAAATCAGAACGCCCATTTTTTGCGGACCCGAGAAATCTGCAAGTTTTCTGGCGTATAAAAAAGAACCGCGCACTGTACACATTGCGTAAACGGAGACAACTCTCATGACTTTTCTGGACAAGTTTTTCAAACTCAGCGACAACGGCACGACCGTCCGTACCGAGCTGCTGGCCGGTCTCACGACCTTCCTGACGATGGCCTACATCATCTTCGTCAACCCATCCATACTCGGGGATGCGGGCATGCCGAAGGATTCCGTCTTCGTCGCCACCTGCGTGGCGGCGGCCATCGGCACACTGATCATGGGCCTGTACGCCAACTATCCGATCGGCCTGGCGCCGGGCATGGGTCTGAACGCCTACTTCGCCTACGCCGTCGTCAAGGGCATGGGCTTTCCGTGGCAGGCTGCGCTGGGCGCGGTGTTCATCTCGGGCTGCCTGTTCCTGCTGGTGAGCCTGTTCCGCATCCGCGAGCTGATCATCAATGCCATTCCGCATTCATTGCGCACGGCGATACCGGCGGGGATAGGACTGTTCCTCGCGCTGATTTCGCTCAAGAATGCCGGCATCGTGGCCGCCAGCCCTGCCACCTTCGTCACCATGGGCAACCTGCATCAGGCCGCGCCGGTTCTCGCCATCATCGGCTTCCTGGTGATCGTCGCGCTGGACCAGCTGAAGATCCGCGGCGCGCTGCTGATCGGCATCCTGGCCGTGACGGTGCTGAGCTTCATCTTCGGCGGCAACCATTTCAACGGTGTGTTCTCGGCGCCGCCGTCGATCTCGCCGACGCTGTTCCAGCTCGATCTCAAGGGCGCGATCTCGATGGGTCTGCTCAACGTGGTGCTGGTGTTCTTCCTGGTGGAACTGTTCGACGCCACCGGCACGCTGATGGGCGTGGCGCAACGTGCAGGCCTGGTGAAGGACGGCAAGATCGAACGCATCAACAAGGCGCTGCTGGCCGACAGCGGCGCGATCGTGGCGGGTTCGCTGCTTGGCACATCGAGCACCACTGCCTATATTGAAAGTGCGGCCGGCGTGCAAGCGGGCGGCCGCACCGGCCTGACCGCGGTGGCCGTCGCCGTGCTGTTCCTGCTGGCGCTGTTCATTGCGCCGCTGGCGGGCGTGGTGCCGGCTTATGCGACGGCGCCGGCGCTGTTCTTCGTGGCTTGCCTGATGCTGCGCGAGCTGGCCGACATCGACTGGAACGACACGACGGAATGCGTGCCGGCCGTCATCACCGCGCTGGTCATGCCGTTCACGTATTCGATCGCCAACGGCCTGGCGCTGGGCTTCATCAGCTACGCCGCACTGAAACTGCTGACCGGCCGCGTCAAGGACGTGTCGGCGGTGATCTGGGTGATCGCGGCGATCTTCCTGTTCAAGATGGTGTATCTCGGCGCCTGACGGACAGCAAGAAGCGGTAAGCGGAAATAAAAACATTGGCGCCGTCATGCGGCGGCGCCAATGACAGAGCAACAAGGATTTTTCAGAGAGAATGCTTCAACAATCCGTCGCAACAATCGGCAGCGGCAAATCAGTTTTCTCTCTAAAAGGTCCCGGCACAGATCTTGAATCACCGTAATCCGTAGCCATTTTTTTATAGCAAAGCACACCATGTCAGAACCGATTCGCTTCTATTTCCGCGGCGAGACCCATCAAGTCAATGGACTGCCCAATACACGCACCGTTTTGCAGCATTTGCGCGAAGACCTGCATTGCACCGGCACCAAAGAGGGTTGCGCGGAAGGCGATTGCGGCGCCTGTACGGTGGTCGTGGGCGAACTGCGCGGCAACGAGCTGGAACTGAAAACGGTCAACTCCTGCATCCAGTTCGTGCCGACGCTGGACGGCAAGGCGCTGTTCACCGTGGAAGACCTGAAGCAGCGCGACGGTTGCCTGCACCCTGCCCAGCAAGCCATGGTGGAATGCCACGGTTCGCAATGCGGCTTCTGCACGCCGGGTTTCGTCATGTCGCTATGGGGCCTGTACCTCAAGCATGAACAAGACGACGTCACGCCGACCACGCACGAAATCGACGACGCCCTGTCCGGCAACCTGTGCCGCTGCACCGGCTATCGCCCCATCATCGACGCCGCGCGCCGCATGGGCGAATTGCCGAAGGTGGCGTTCGACCGCGTACCGGTGATCGATGCGCTGCGCGCCATCCAGCGCGAAGAGCCGCTGAGCGTCACGCACGCCGGACAGACTTTCCACGCGCCGCGTACATTGGCGCAACTGGCGACGCTGCGCAGCGAATTGCCGAAGGCGCGCATCCTGGCCGGCTCGACCGACGTCGGCCTGTGGGTGACCAAGCACATGCGCGACCTGGGCGACATCATCTACATCGGCCAGGTGGAAGAACTGCGCCGCATCGTCAACAAGGACGGCTGGCTGGAAATCGGCGCCGGCGTCACCTTGGAAAAAGCCTACGCCGCGCTGACCGAGCAATATCCGCAAGAACTGACCGAACTGTGGCAGCGCTTCGCCTCGCTGCCGGTGCGCAATTCCGGCACGCTGGGCGGCAACGTCGCCAACGGCTCGCCGATCGGCGACTCGATGCCGTGGCTGATCGCGCTCGGTACCGAAATCATGCTGTACGGCATCGACGGCCAGCGCATCATGCCGCTGGAGGATTTCTACATCGCTTATCAGAAGTCGGCGATTCTGCCGAACGAGTTCGTGCAAGGCGTGCGCGTGCCGCTGCCGCGCAAGGACATTGCTTTCCGCGTGTACAAGCTGTCCAAGCGTTTCGACCAGGACATTTCGGCGGTGTGCGCGTCGTTTGCTTTCCGTCTCGACGGCGGCAAGGTGGTCGACGCCCGCATCGCCTTCGGCGGCATGGCGGCGACACCCAAGCGCGCCGCGCTGGCCGAGGCGGAACTCAACGGCAAGGAATGGAGCGAAGCCAATGTCAAAGCGGCAATGCTTGCGCTGGCGCAAGATTACGCACCGCTTTCTGACATGCGCGCCTCTTCGGCGTATCGTATGAGAACGGCACAGAACCTGTTGTATCGCTACTGGCTGGAAACGCGCGCCGATGCGCCGTTGCCCGCAGCTTCCGTGAGTGCATTCGTGCACGGCAAAAGCGTCGGCTCCGCCGCCCGGATTGCTTAAGGAATCGCAATGAACAAGCAAACTGAAGAATTCATGTCCGTCAAAACATCGCAATCCGCCTCTGCCTGGACCGAGGTCGGCAAACCGCATCCGCACGAGTCCGCCATCCTGCACGTGACCGGCGAAGCCACCTACACCGACGACATCGTCGAGCTGCAAGGCACGCTGCACGCCGCGCTCGGCCTGTCGACCAAGGCCCACGCCAAAATGCGCGCCATCGATCTGAGCAAGGTCAAGGCATCCGTCGGCGTGGTCGCGGTTTACACCGCCGACGACATCCCCGGCGAAAACCAATGCGGCGCCATCATCAAGGACGATCCGGTACTGGCCGACGGCCTGGTGCAATACGTCGGCCAGCCGATCTTCGTGGTCGTCGCCGACAGCCACGACAACGCGCGCCGCGCTGCGCGCCAGGCCGTGATCGACTACGAAGAACTGCCGGCCATCCTGACGCCGCGCGCCGCGCACGAGGCCGAATCCTATGTGCTGCCGCCCATGCACCTGTCGCGCGGCAATCCGGCCGAAGCCTTGGCCAAGGCGCCGCACAAGCTCCAGGGCAAGCTCGACGTCGGCGGCCAGGAGCAGTTTTATCTGGAAGGCCAGATCTCTTACGCGATTCCCAAGGAAGGCCGGGGCATGCATGTGTATTGCTCGACGCAACACCCAAGCGAAATGCAGCATCACCTCGCGCATGTACTGCACGTCGCCTCGCATGACGTGCTGGTCGAATGCCGCCGCATGGGCGGCGGTTTCGGCGGCAAGGAATCGCAATCGGCCCTGTGGGCCTGCGCGGCAGCCGTCGCTGCGGTGCGCCTGCGCCGGCCGGTCAAGCTGCGCGCCGACCGCGACGACGACATGATCGTCACCGGCAAGCGCCACTGCTTCGCCTACGATTACGAAATCGGCTACGACGACGACGGCCGCATCGTCGCCGCGAAGATCGACATGGTCTCGCGCGCCGGCTTCTCGGCCGATTTGTCCGGCCCGGTCGCGACACGCGCCGTGTGCCACTTCGACAATGCCTACTACCTGTCGGACGTGGAAATCCACGCCATGTGCGGCAAGACCAACACGCAGTCGAACACCGCCTTCCGCGGCTTCGGCGGCCCGCAAGGTGCGATCGCCATCGAATACATCATCGACGAAATCGCCCGCAATCTCGGCAAGGATGCGCTGGAAGTGCGCCGCGCCAATTTCTACGGCAGCAGCGACGGCGACGGTCCGGATGCGCGCAACGTCACGCACTACGGCCAGAAAGTGGAAGACAACGTCATCGCCGCCCTGGTCGGCGAACTGGAGCGCACCAGCGACTATCAGGAACGCCGCAAAGCCATCAAGGCCTTCAACGCCGGGAACACCATCCTCAAGCGCGGCATGGCGCTGACGCCGGTCAAGTTCGGCATCTCGTTCAACGTGCCTCACCTGAACCAGGCCGGTTCGCTGGTGCACGTGTATACCGACGGCTCGGTGCTGGTCAATCACGGCGGCACGGAAATGGGCCAGGGTCTGAACACCAAGGTGGCGCAGGTCGTCGCCAACGCGCTCGGCCTGCCGCTGGATCAGGTGCGCTGCACGGCCACCGACACCAGCAAGATCGCCAATACCTCGGCCACCGCCGCCTCGACCGGCAGCGACCTCAACGGCAAGGCCGCGCAAGACGCCGCCTTGCAAATCCGCGCGCGGCTGGCGCAAGTGGCGGCCAAGCATTTCAGCGCGGAAGCGGCCGACGTGCGCTTCGCCGACGGCCTGGTGTCGGTGGGCGAGCAATCGATTCCTTTCGACCAGCTGGTGATGCAGGCTTACCTGCAACGCGTGCAATTGTGGTCGGACGGCTTCTACTCGACGCCGAAGGTGCACTGGAATTCCAAGACCATGACCGGCCATCCGTTCTTTTACTTCGCCTATGGCGCGGCAGTCGCCGAAGTCGTGGTCGATACGCTGACCGGCGAGTGGCGCCTGATGCGCGCCGACCTGCTGTACGACGCCGGCGAAAGCCTGAATCCGGCGATCGACGTCGGCCAGGTGGAAGGCGGCTTCATCCAGGGCATGGGCTGGCTGACGACGGAAGAACTGTGGTGGAACAAGGACGGCAAGCTGATGACGCATGCGCCGTCGACCTACAAGATCCCGGCCGTGTCGGATTGCCCGACGGATTTCCGCACGCAGCTGTTCAAGAACAGCAACGTCTCGGACACCATCCACCGCTCCAAGGCGACCGGCGAACCGCCGCTGCTGTTGCCGTTCTCGGTCTTGCTGGCGATCCGCGATGCGGTGTCGGCAGTGGGCGAACATCGCGTCAATCCGCCGCTGCGCGCACCGGCGACCAGCGAAGCGATTCTGGATGCGATTGATGCGGTCAAGGCTGCACAGGTCACTCAGTAGCAAGTAATACATACCGTCAACTTCACAGGGGAATTCATGACCAACTGGCTTGCCGCACTCAAAGACTTGCACACCACCGCCATCCCGGCGGTATTGGTAACGGTAGCGACCATTCAAGGGTCGACGCCGCGCGAGGCGGGTGCGCGCATGGTGTTTACGGCCGACGGCCAGTACGACACCATCGGCGGCGGTCATCTGGAATGGCGCGCGGCGCAGATTGCACGCGACATGCTGAACGCCGATCCGGCGGTATTCTCCGGCACCCGCAAGTTTGAACGCATCGCGCTCGGACCGAGCCTGGGCCAGTGCTGCGGCGGCGTGGTGTTCCTCGCCTTTGAACGTATCGATCAACACAGCGATGCGCGCACGGGCGCGATGCTGACCGAACTGGAACATCACTGGCGCAACGGCGTCGACGTCTGGCGCGCGGTCGCGCTGGAGTCCGACGATCCGACGCTGCTCTATGAACTGGAAGGCGAAGCCTGCGACCTGAGCGCGCCCGACAACGGCCTCGACGCGGCGATGTTCCGCCACGCCGGCAACACCCACGTGACGCAAGACCGCTACGGCCGCCGCTGGCTGCTGGATCGTTGCCGGGCGCACCAGCCGCAGGTGGTGTTGTTCGGCGCCGGCCATGTCGGCGCGGCCATCGTGCGCGTGCTGGCGACGCTGCCCTGCCGCGTGCTGTGGGTGGACGAACGCGAAGACATGTTTCCGCCCGACCTGCCGATGCAGGTGACGATCGAAGCCACCGACGTACCCAACGCCGTGGTCGACCTGGCCGAACCGGGCGCCTACTTCCTCGTGATGACGCACAGCCACGCGCTGGACCAGCAACTGAGCGAACGCATCTTGAAGCGCGAAGACATCGGCTGGTACGGCTTGATCGGCTCTTACACCAAGCGCAAGCAATTCGAACGCCGCCTGCTCGACCGCGGCATCACGCAGGAGCAGTTGAACAAGATGACCTGCCCGATCGGCATTCCGGGCATCTATGGCAAGGAACCCGCCAGCATCGCGATCGCGGTGGTGGCGCAACTGATGCAGTTATGGGAGCTACAGGCGCCAAAGGCGCAGCAGCCGCAGCAACTGGACTCGGCCGGCACCTTCAAGGCGAAGCTGGCCACACAGATGCTGGACGGCCGGAGCTAAAAGGACAACCGGACCGTCGCCTCAGCAGTATCTGTTCCAGCACCCCATAACGTTATCATTCGGTTGTCGCAGTTGCCGCTCGCGCCTATGCAGGGCAGCACGCAACTGAATCGCCTGAAAGGATCATCATGACTTCCCACGTGCAAGCCTATCGCGCCAGCCTGCTCCATTTCCGCAACGACCCGGCCTTCGACGATCATGCCACGCAATGGCATGGCGACGGCCTGCTGATCGTCAGCGACGGCAAAATCGTCGCCGCCGGAGACTACAGCAAGCTGTCCGCTTCCCTGCCTGCTGATTGTGAGTTGCATGACTATCGCGGCAAGATCATCACGCCCGGTTTCATCGACACCCACGTCCACTATCCGCAGACCGACATCATCGGCTCGCCCGCGCCGGGCTTGCTGCCGTGGCTGAACACCTACACCTTCCCGGCCGAACGCCGTTTCGAGAGCGGCGAGCATGCCGGCGAAGTGGCGGATTTCTTCCTGGCCGAACTGCTGCGCAACGGCACCACCACCGCAGCCGTGTATTGCACGGTGCATCCGCAATCGGTCGACGCCTTCTTCAATCGCAGCAGCGAGCTGAACCTGCGCATGGTGGCCGGCAAATGCCTGATGGATCGCAATGCGCCGGACTTCCTGCGCGACACCGCCGAAAGCGGCGCGCGCGAAACCGAAGAGCTGATCAAGCGCTGGCACAACAAGGGCCGCCAGCACTACGCCATCACCGTGCGCTTTGCGCCGACCTCGACACCGGCTCAACTGAAGTTGGCCGGCGAACTGGCGACGCAATACCGCGACACTTACATCCAGACCCACGTCGCGGAAAACACCGATGAAGTGAAATGGGTCAAGGAACTCTTCCCCGACAGCCGCAGCTATCTCGACGTCTACGACCAGTACGGCCTGATGCGCGAGCGCGCGCTGTATGCGCACTGCATCTGGCTGGACGACGCCGACCGCGCGCGCATGGCGGCGACGCAATCGGTGGCCACCGTCTGCCCGACCTCCAACCTGTTCCTCGGCAGCGGGCTGTTCGATTTCGCCAATGCCGACAAACTGCGCATGCCGGTGTCGCTTGCGACTGACGTCGGCGGCGGCACCAGCTTCTCGATGCTGCAAACGATGAACGAGCTGTACAAGGTCGGCCGCATGGCCGGTACGCATCTGGCGGCGCAACGCATGTTCTACATGGCGACGCTGGGCGGCGCGCGCGCCTTGCAACTGGAAGGCACCATCGGCAATTTCGCGGCCGGCTGCGACGCCGACTTCATCGTCCTCGATCCGAAGGCGACGCCGCTGCTGGCGCGCCGCAGCGCAACGACCGACAGCCTCGAGGAGCAGTTGTTTGCACTGGCGATCCTGGCCGACGACCGCGCAATTGCGGCGACGTATTCGGCTGGCGCCTGCGTGCATACGCGCTGATGCACTGATCGAAAACATTTCCTTGAGGAGCGGGGGCGGACGGCGCGAGCTGTTCGCCCTTTTTTATGGGTCGCGGCGCCTCCAAGCGATATGGCGATGCATTATCCTTAAAGCAACTTTATGCCAACTCCTGCTGTCAACTCATCCCGGACGCACATCGTCTCAGGCTCCCGCACGCGGTAAAATGGCAGATCGCCACAACCTGATCGCAGGACCGCGCTGCGGTGAATCCAGCCGCGGCGGCATCGACAATTGACTGAATGACCAAACACTTGAAATCCACCATCGAATCCGACCCGGGCAGCGCGGGCGGCGAAAAGCATACGCCGATGATGCAGCAGTACCTGCGCATCAAGGCGGAATATCCGACCACGCTGGTGTTCTATCGCATGGGCGACTTCTACGAGTTGTTCTTCGACGACGCCGAAAAAGCTTCGCGCCTGATGGGCATCACGCTGACCCAGCGTGGCGCGTCAAACGGCTCGCCGATCAAGATGGCGGGCATCCCCTTCCATTCCGTCGACCAGTATCTGGTCAAGCTGATCAAGCTGGGCGAATCGGTCGCGATCTGCGAGCAGATCGGCGACCCGGCCACCAGCAAGGGACCGGTGGAGCGCAAGGTGGTGCGCGTGATCACGCCGGGCACGCTGACCGACTCCGACCTGTTGCCGGAAAAATCCGAGCGGCCGCTGCTGGCGATGAACGTCGCCTCGGGCAAACAACGCAAATCCGTCACCGTCGGCCTCGCGTGGCTATCGATGGCCAGCGGCGCCTTGAAGCTGATGGAATTCACGGTCGAACCCGCCTTGCTGGAAGCACGCCTGAAACAGGAACTGGAACGCATCTCGCCGGCTGAAACGCTGGTCGGCGACAGCGAAGAAGCCGCTTACGCGCACATCCTCAGCGGCAAGGCCACGACCGTGCCGGACTGGCACTTCGACCAGCCGAGCGGCGAAAAGTCACTGCTGGATCAATTGTCGGTCGCCACCCTCAACGGCTTCGGCGCAGAAGGCATGACGGCGGCCGTCGGCGCCGGCGGCGCGCTGTTGCGCTATGCCCAGTCGACGCAAGGCAAGGGCCTGCAACACGTGCGCACCCTGACCGTGGAATCGGAAAACGAATTCATCGGCCTCGACGCCTCCACGCGCCGCAACCTGGAACTGACCGAAACCATCCGCGCGCAAGACGCCAACGCGCTGGCGCCGACGCTGTTCTCGCTGCTCGATCATTGCCGCACGGCGATGGGTTCGCGCCTGCTGCGCCACTGGCTGCATCATGCGCGCCGCGACCAGCGCATCGCCAAAGCCCGCCATGCCGCCATCAATGCGCTCATGCGCACCGACGCCTGCTCGGGATTGTCTGCCACCCTGGCGGCGGTGCCGGATATCGAACGCATCACCACCCGCATCGCCTTGTTGTCGGCGCGTCCGCGCGACCTGGCCGGCTTGCGCGCCGGTTTGCAGCAGCTCGGTTCGCTGCGCAACTACGTCGCCATGTGCAGCCGCGACGCCGATGCCCCATTGCTGCTGGAATTGCACGAAGCGCTGGCGACGCCGACCGAATGCGTCGACTTGCTGGAACGCGCCATCATGCTGGAACCGGCGGCGATGGTGCGCGACGGCGGCGTGATTGCGCGCGGTTTCGACGCCGACCTGGACGAACTGCGCGGCCTGTCGGAAAACGCCGGCCAGTTCCTGATCGATCTCGAAACACGCGAACGCGCCCGCACCGGCATCGCCAACCTGCGCGTCGAATACAACAAGGTGCACGGCTTCTACATCGAAGTCACGCACGGCCAGACCGACAAGGTGCCGGACGACTATCGCCGCCGCCAGACGCTCAAGAACGCCGAGCGTTACATCACGCCGGAACTGAAGGCCTTCGAAGACAAGGCCTTGTCGGCGCAAGAGCGCGCCCTGTCGCGCGAGAAGTATCTCTACGACCAGCTGCTGCAGGACCTGGCGCCTCACATCGTCACGCTGCAAGCCATCGCCCATGCACTGGCCCAGCTCGACACCCTGGTGGCGCTGGCCGATCATGCCGCGCGCAACAACTGGTGCGCGCCGCAACTGGTGACCGAGCCGACCATCCTGATCGAGCAAGGCCGCCATCCGGTGGTGGAAAACCAGATCGAGCGCTTCATCGCCAACGATTGCGCCTTCAGCGCCGATTGCAAGCTGCTGCTGATCACCGGCCCCAACATGGGCGGTAAATCGACCTTCATGCGCCAGGTGGCGCTGATCACGCTGCTGGCTTACATCGGCAGCTTCGTGCCGGCGACCAGCGCCACGATCGGTCCGATCGACCGCATCTTCACGCGTATCGGCGCCGCCGACGACCTGGCCGGCGGCCGTTCGACCTTCATGGTGGAAATGACGGAGTCGGCCTCCATCCTCAACAACGCGACCGAGAATTCGCTGGTGCTGATGGATGAAGTCGGCCGCGGCACGTCGACCTTCGACGGCCTCGCGCTGGCATGGGCGATCGCCAAGCACCTGATCGAGGTGACGCGCAGCTTCACGCTGTTCGCGACGCACTACTTCGAGCTGACGCAATTGCCCGACGTGCATCCGACAGCTTCCAACGTGCATCTGTCGGCGGTGGAACACAAGGACAGCATCGTCTTCCTGCATGCGGTACAGTCCGGTCCGGCCTCGCAAAGCTACGGCTTGCAGGTGGCGCAACTGGCCGGCGTGCCGACGCCGGTGATCCGCGCCGCGCGCAAGCATCTGGCCGCGCTGGAAACGCAGTCGGTGCAAACCACGCCGCAGTTCGATCTGTTCAGTGCGCCGCTCAACACTGGCGCCGGCATCGAAGACCAGCATTCGCACGAATCCGAACACGCAGCCGCCGATCCGGCGATGCAGGCCGTCGTCGACGCGCTCGCCGGCATCGATCCGGATGCGATGACGCCGAGAGAGGCGCTGGATGCCTTGTATCGCCTCAAGCAATTGGGCGACGGAGGCAACGGCGCATGAAGAACCGGCTGTCGCGCGCCATCTTCGCGGGCCTTGCCCTGCTTCTCCTGGGAGCTGCCTCCATGCGGGCGGCAGCGGCGCAAGACAGCTTTCAGTTCGGCGTGATCGGCCATTCCTTTTCCGGGAATCCGGATGATGCCGTGTTGCGCAAGGCCTTGAACGAGAGCGATGCGGACAGCCTCGCCTTCGTCGTCGTCAACGGCATCAAATCGGTGACCGAGCCCTGCAGCGATGCACTTTACAGCGAACGCCGCGAGCTGCTGAAGGAAGCCGAGAACGGCGTCATCGTTTCGCTCGCCGCCAGCGACTGGGTCGGCTGCCGCAACAAGAACGGGTCGATCGCCATCGAGCGCCTGAACCGCGTACGCGATCTGTTTTTCCCCGATGAGTTTTCATTCGGCGCCAGCAAGGTGCCGCTGTTCCGCCAATCGGCGACGCCGAAGTTTCGCAGCTATACGGAAAACGCCCGCTGGGAATTCGGCAACATCCTGTTCGCGACGATCAACCTGCCCGCAGCCAACAATCATTTCTTGCAGGACGGCGGTCGCAACAGCGAGTTCGAAGACCGCCTGATCGCCAACCGGGATTGGCTGCAGCGCCTGTTCGCCTTCGCCACGCAAAGGAAGATGGCCGGCATCGTGCTGTTCAGCGACGGCAATCCGCTGACGCAACCGAGCCAGCGCCCTTTCCTGCTGCGCGGCCAGCGCGACGGATTCTCTGAAACGCGCCAGCGCATCACCACGCTGGCCGGCGAATTCCACGGCAAGGTCTTGCTGGTGCATGGAGAAAACCTGAAGAGCGAATCCAATGCCGGCATCCTGTGGCGCCGCAACCTGGGCAGCATCGGCGTGGCGTCGGGATGGTCGAAGTTCGCGGTCGACAATGGCAAGCCGAATCTCTTCACCCTGGCTAACGAGACTAAATCGGCGCCGGCTTCGCAGTAATGTTGCGGCTCATGAGCATGCTCGCCAAATCAGTTTTCCTGCTTTGCCCACGCTGATGCGCCGCTGGGTCCTGACTTTCGTCAGGACGACGGATGAAGTGTCTGAGGTTGAAACACCCATAAAAAAACGCGGCCTGAGCCGCGTTTTTTTATTAGCATCAAATCTGTTCACTGTCCGTAGCGAGAAGCCATAGGAGTGTGTGTGCAGATTTCAGTGCACCGGATGGCTGCGGAAGTGATCGCCTTCGTCGCTGTCGTCATCGCCGTGATCGTGGTCATGGTGGTGATGGCCGTGCGGGCCATGCACGTGCTGGTGCTGGATTTCTTCTTCCGTCGCTTCGCGCACTTCGGTGACGTTCAGGTCGAAGCGTAGCGCGATGCCGGCCAGCGGATGGTTGCCGTCGAGGACGACCTTGTCATCGGCGATTTCGGTCACGGTGAAGATCACTGCGCCCTGGTTGTCGTCGTCGGGCGAACCTTCGAACTGCATGCCGACTTCGATCGGCGACGGCAGGCGGTTCTTCGGCTCGATCTTGACGAGTTCGGCGTCGTATTCGCCGAAGGCATCGACAGGTTCGACCTGGATGGTGACGCTGTAGCCGGTTTCCTTGCCGTCCAGCGCTTCTTCGATCTTCGGCAGCGTGTTTTCGTAGCCGCCGTGCAGGTAGACCATCGGCTCCTGGCTTTCTTCGATCAGTTGGCCCTGCGCGTCGGACAGTTTGTACTTGACGGAAACGACGGTGTTTTTGGCAATCTTCATGTATGCCCCTTCTCTTGGTTCTGGTTCATCGGTCATTGCAGGTCTGGTGAAGCACCGGACTGAACCGATGACAACCTGCCACGTTTTTGCTGTTGTTGCGAGGGCCATACTGCGCTGCGACCCGAGAAGGCATGACATGGGAATGTACTGCAATCTGCAAGCCGCATTATACCCTTTCATCGGTATTGCCATTACGTGCGCCGGACACATGCATTCGGCGCACCCGGCGTGCAGGCAAGCTGTCGACGCGGCGTCAGCTTCTGCATTGCGCTCTATAATGTCGCCATGAAAAACACCCTGACTCTGCTCGGCGGCATCAGTCCCGCCACCTTCCTGCGCGATTACTGGCACAAGAAACCGCTGCTGATCCGCCAGGCCATTCCCGGCTTCACACCGCTGCTGTCGCGCCAGGCGCTGTTCGACATGGCGTCGCGCGACGACGTCGAGTCGCGTCTGATCCAGCAGCACGGCGAGCACTGGAAGATGGACCATGGTCCGCTGGACAAGCTGCCGGCGCTCAAGCAGAAGGAATGGACCATGCTGGTCCAGGGCGTCAATCTGCATGACGACGCGGCCGACGAGCTGCTGCGCCGGTTCCGCTTCATCCCCGATGCGCGCCTGGACGACCTGATGATCAGCTATGCCAGCGACGGCGGCGGCGTCGGCCCGCATTTCGATTCCTACGACGTATTCCTGCTGCAAGCCCACGGCCAGCGGCGCTGGCGCATCAGCGCGCAGAAGGATTTGTCGCTGGTGGACGGCATGCCGCTGAAGATCCTGAAGAACTTCCAGTCCGAGCAGGAGTTCGTGCTGGAGCCTGGCGACATGCTGTACCTGCCGCCGCATTATGCGCATGACGGCGTCGCCGTGGGCGAGTGCATGACGTATTCGATCGGCTTCCGCGCGCCGGCTTATCAGGAACTCGGCGAAGCCTTCCTGCAATTCATGGCCGATTCCATCGATCTGCCGGGCCGCTATGCCGATCCTGAGCTGACGCCGACCAGGCATCCGGCACAACTGCCTGAGGAATTGCTGTCACAGGTGACCGATGAAATCAACAAGATGCGTTTCACCGATGACGACATCACGATTTTCCTCGGCGAGTATCTATCGGAGCCGAAGGCGTCGGTGTTCTTCGATCCTGCTGAAAAATCGCTGACGCATGCGCGTTTCGTGCAGGCCGCAAACAAGCGCGGGGTCAGGCTTTCACGCAAAACCCAGATGCTGTACCGGGGCAAGCACGTGTTTGTCAATGGCGAGTCGTTTGCCGTGGGCCGCGCCGACAAAGCGCTGCTGACGGTGCTGGCCGACGAGCGCCGCCTGGACAAAAGCGCGTTGCAACATGCTTCAGAGGATGTGATGGAGGCCTTCCACAACTGGTATGAGGACGGCTGGCTGGAACTGTCTTAACAAGCCTGAAAAATCGCTGTTTTTCGTTTTTTGCGATTCGCCCGAATGCCGGAAACCTGCATGAATAAAGGCCTGACGGCAAGCTGACTGGATTTCCGACAATCTTACAAATTCTTACAGAAAAGAATAATTCGCATGTGATTTTTGGAAAATGTGGCTATAATATCGGGCTGGAAAGCTTTCGTTGTTAAGCACACAAGCAAGACACCGAAATCATCCTATAGAGCGATAATTACCGGTAATTATTCATCGCAAAATTTTGATTATTATTGAAGGAATATTCATGAAAAAGACTCTGTTGATCGCATCTTTGTTGGCTGTTGCTCTGGCTGCTTGCGGTAAAAAAGAAGAAGCTCCTGCACCTGCACCAGCTCCAGCAGCTGAAGCTCCAGCAGCAGCACCAGCAGCTCCAGCAGCTGATGCCAAGCCAGCTGACGCAGCTCCAGCAGCTCCAGCAGCTGATGCCAAGCCAGCTGACGCAGCTCCAGCAGCTCCAGCAGCTGACGCTAAGCCAGCTGACGCAGCTCCAGCAAAATAATCAACTGATTATTGGAAAAGCCGACCCGAAGGTCGGCTTTTTTTATGCCTGCGCGGTTTGCTCCGAAATCACGCCGTTCCTGTTTCGGCGCCCTCTCCATCTCTGCCATTGCCCCCCCTGCAGTCGCTTGCTCAAGCGATGGTTATCCAATCGAATCCCTCTTCCTGACACGCAATCATGACTTCGCCCGGATGCGTATCCAGCGCGCCGCACAAGGCTGCGCGCGCCAGCTCCGGTGTATTGTTTTTCAAGCTCAGATGGGCGCCGACCACGGTTTTCAGTTTCTGCTTGTCCAGCGCGGCAAGAATCTCGGCGCTGACGTCGTTGGCCAGGTGACCGTACGCGCCGCCGATACGGCGTTTGAGCGACGGCGGATAGGCGGAATCGGCCAGCATCCGGCGATCGTGATTGCATTCCAGCACCAGCGCATCGCATCCGCCAAGCGCCTGCACCAGATGCGCGGTCGATTGCCCGGCATCGGTCAGTACGCCCAACTTGCAGCGACCGTCGTTGGCGACGTACTGCACCGGCTCGCGCGCATCGTGCGGCACGGTGTAAGGCAGGAACGATAAATCGCCGATGACGAGCTCTTCGCTGTCGCGGCAAAAGTGCAGCTGCACGCCTTTGCATGCTTCTGCGCCGACCGCCTGGTAGGTGCCGTAGGTCAGCCACACCGGAATCTCATGACGGCGGGCGAACTTGAAGACGCCGCCGACATGATCTTGGTGTTCATGCGTGACGATGATGCCGGAGATGTCTTGGGGGAGTTTGCCGATGCGCGTCAGGCGACGCTCGGTTTCCTTGATGCCGAAGCCGCAATCCAGCATGACCGTGGTGTTGGTCGTGCCGGAATTGCTGCCGGCGATGATGAGGGCGTTGCCTTCGCTGCCGCTGCCGAGACTTGCAAATTTCAACAGTGGCCTCGCGAAGACATGTACTGCGTATTGCTGACTTATGCGAAATTACTTCAGCTGATCGTTCAGCAGACCCAGGATCTTGTCCGCTGTCTGCGAGACTTCGGCCTTGCCGTCGTTGTTTTGGACGGTGATGTTGCTGGTGTCGCCGCTGCCCTTGACCACGATGCGGTAACGCGCCGCGGTCTTGTCCTTGTTCTTGGAACTGAACAGGTTCGAGAAGAAGCCGCCGGATTCCTTGTCCTTGGCGTCCTGGTTCTGGTCGACGTAACGCACGAAGTAGATGCCTTGCGAACGATCGCGATCTTCCACGGTGAAACCGACGCGATCAAGCGCCAGGCCGACACGACGCCATGCGCGATCGAAACTTTCATCAACCTGCACGCTGGAACCGGTGGCGGCCTTCAGCAGCTTGGAACGGGCCTGCAGGCTCGGCGCATTGGCGACGGCAGCCTTGGCCTTGGTTTCTTCGGCGCCCAGGCGCACCATCAGGCGCGCCAGGAATTCCGCTTCCAGGCCTGGATCGGAAGGACGCGCGGTCCATACCGAGGTTTCCTTGGCCGAACCGGTCAGCACTTCTTCGGCGCCGCGATGGCTGATGAAGATTTCGGTGGTGCCGTTCGGACCGCGTTCCAGACGCGTGCGGAACTTGTCGCGCTCGCCGGTCGAGTACAGCGAGTCGAACACTTTGCCCAAGGTGTTGCGGATGAAGTCCTGCGGTATCTTGGCGCGGTTTTCGGCCCAGTCGGTTTCCATCACGCCGGTATCCGGCGACTCGACGTTGATCAGGAAGCCGGAGTCTTGCCAGAAGTCCTTGATCGGCGTCCACAGCTGTTCCGGCGTTTGCGAGACCACCAGCCAGCGCTGGGTGCCGTCGCGTTCAATGCGCAAGTCGCCCTTGGCTTGCGGCGCCACGGCTGCCGCATCGGCGGCCGGCTTGGTCTTCTGCTCCAGGTTATAGCCGGAAGCGGTGGCCACGCCCTTGTTCGCTTCCGGAATCGCATAGCGATTGTCGCGCTGCAGCTGGGTCAGATCAGGCGGCACTTCGAGTCGTGGGCCCTTGGCTTTTTCCGCGCTCTTGTAGTCGATACGGTCCCCTTCCAGCATGTTGCTGACGGCGCTGCATCCTGCCAGGCTGGTGAAAGCCAGGGCAATCATGAGACCCGTGAGACCGCGTTGTGGGAGAAGACGTGAAGCAGAGTGAACGTTCTTGCGAATTGTCATATCGTTGCAATGAAAAGCGGGTTCGGGTTCAAGGGAAAACGACACTGCCGTTTAGGTTTAATTAATTATTTTAATACACCGGACTCGCGCAACGCGCCGCGCACGGTGTCGTGATAGGCGGCGCCCAGCGGAGCCAGCGGCAAACGCATGCCGGATTCGATCAGGCCCATCTCCGTCATTGCCCACTTCAGCGGTACCGGATTTGGTTCGACAAACAGCTTGTTATGCAAAGGCAGCATCTTGTTGTTCAGTTCGACCGCCCTGGCGATGTTGCCGCCCATGGCCGCAACGCACAGCTCGTGCATGTCGCGCGGCGCGACGTTGGCCGTCACCGAGATATTGCCGTGGCCGCCGTACAGCATCAGCGCGATCGCGGTGGCGTCGTCGCCGGAATAAATGGAGAACGACTTCGGCGCCAGGCGGATCAGGTCGGTGCCGCGACCGATGTTGCCGGTGGCATCCTTGACGCCGACGATGCCCTTCACTTGCGCCAGGCGCAGGATGGTTTCGTTGCTCATGTCGGCAACGGTGCGACCCGGGACGTTGTACAGGATCACCGGCAGGTCGACCGCCTCGGCGATCTTCTTGAAGTGCAGGTACATGCCTTCCTGCGTCGGGCGGTTGTAGTAAGGAACAACCTGCAACGAGGCATCGGCGCCGACCTTCTTGGCGAACTCGGTCAACTCGATCGCTTCCGAAGTCGAATTGCCGCCGGTGCCGGCGATGATGGGGATGCGTTTGGCGGTGTGCTCGACCGCGACCTTGATCAGTTCGGAATGTTCTTCGACCGAAACGGTCGGCGATTCGCCGGTGGTGCCGACGATCACGATGCCGTCGGTGCCTTCCGCGATATGCCAGTCAATCAACTTGCGCAATCCCGGGAAATCGAGACTGCCATCCGGATGCATCGGCGTGACGATGGCGACTATGCTGCCCTTGATCATGATGTTAGTGCGTAGTGAGTAGAAAATAAAAGACCGATTGTAGCGGATAGCCACTGCTATCGGTCAATTTGTTCAGATTTGCTTACATAGAACCTGCATCTTGCAGGTTTCTCAATAGCCCAGCCCCATGGCTTCGCGGACGTCGCGCATGGTGTCTTGCGCCAGCTTGCGGGCCGTATCGCAACCGTCTGCAATGATGGCGCGCACCAGCGACGGATCGTCGATGTATTGCTGCGCCCGTTCCAGCATCGGTTGCTGTTCTTTCAGGATGGCGTCGATGACCGGCTGCTTGCATTCCAGGCAACCGATACCGGCCGAACGACACCCCTTGTCGACCCATTGCCGCGTGGCATCGTCGGAATACACCAGATGGAATTGCCAGACCGGGCATTTGGCCGGGTCGCCCGGATCGGTGCGGCGCACGCGCTGCGGATCGGTCGGCATGGTACGGACCTTCTTGGTCACGGAATCCTTGTCTTCGCGCAAGGCAATGGCGTTGCCGTAGCTCTTGGACATCTTGGCGCCGTCCAGGCCGGGCAAGCGCGAGGCTTCGGTCAGCAAAGCCTGCGGCTCGGTCAGGATCAGCTTGCGGCTGCCTTCCAGATAGCCGAACAGGCGCTCGCGGTCGATCATCGACAGATTTTGTGCATCGTCGAGCATGGCCTTGGCTTGCTCCAGCGCTTCTTCGTTGCCCTGCTCCTGGAATTGCGTGCGCAGCTCCTGATACAGCTTGGAGCGTTTGCTGCCGAGCTTCTTGACGGCTTCGCGCGCTTTCTCTTCGAAGCCTTTTTCCTTGCCGTAGAGATGATTAAAGCGGCGCGAAATCTCGCGCATCATCTCGATGTGGGGAATCTGGTCTTCGCCCACCGGCACCTGGCTGGCGCGGTAGATCAATACGTCGGCCGCCTGCAGCAGCGGATAGCCGAGGAAGCCGTAAGTCGCCAGGTCGCGGTCGGCCAGCTTTTCCTGCTGGTCCTTGTAAGTCGGTACCCGCTCCAGCCAGCCCAGCGGCGTGGCCATCGACAGCAGCAGGTGCAATTCGGCATGTTCCGGCACGCGCGACTGGATGAACAAGGTGCATTGGGAAGGATCGACGCCGGCGGCGAGCCAGTCGACCACCATTTCCCAGGTGCTGGTTTCGATGACGCTGGGGTCGTCGTAATGGGTTGTCAGCGCATGCCAGTCGGCAACAAAAAACAGGCAAGGCAGCTCGGATTGCAGCTTGACCCAGTTCTTCAGGGCGCCATGGTAGTGGCCCAGATGCAGCGCACCCGTGGGGCGCATGCCGGAGACAACGCGATCAGGATACATGGTGTGTTTTAGTTAAAAAGTAAGGACAACGGCGAAGTAATCAACTGCAGCAAGCTCCCTGCCAGATACATGACCGGCGCCATCCACCAGGTGTAGATCACCTTGAGCAAGACCAGTGCCATGACGATGAAGAAACCATAGGGCTCGATCTGTGCAAATTTATACGCATATTTGTTCGGCAGCAAACTGGTAAGAATGCGTCCGCCATCGAGCGGAGGAATCGGAAACAGATTGAAGGCAAACATGACCAGATTGGTCAGCACGCCGGCTTTGGCCATCAGCATGAAGAATTCCTCTTCGATGCCGCCGATCACCAGTGCGTAAATCATCAGGGTCCAGATCAGCGCCATCAGGAAATTGGCGGCCGGACCGGCCAGCGCCACCCACGCCATGTCGCGTTTGGGCTTGCGCAGCTTGCCGAAGTCCAGCGGTACCGGCTTGGCATAACCGAACAGGAAGGCCCCGCTGGTGGCAAAGTACAGCAGCACCGGAATGACGATGGTGCCGAAAGGATCGATGTGTTTGATTGGATTGAGGCTCATGCGCCCCATCATGTAAGCGGTCGTGTCGCCGAAGTACTTTGCAGCATAGGCGTGGGCCGCCTCGTGCAGTGTAATCGCGAACAGTACCGGGAGCGCATACACTGCGACAGTCTGGATAAGATCATTCATGGGTGCGAATTTTAGCAGAGGGATCAGGCAGGACCGCCGGAAAATCGACGGCCGGAGCAAGAAATACGGGAAGGCGACGCAGAGCGCCGTCGGGGGGCGGAAAAATTAACGGCATGACAACGATTGCATCCGGCCATGTCGGATACGGGAAGCCGAAGTTTCCCGAGGGCAATTACAAACCGAACGGCGCGGCGTCGCCCCGCCCCTGCCGCACCAGCAACGGCTCCCTGTCGTCGCTCAGATCGATGACGGTGGTCGGCTCCAGGCTGCAGGCGCCGCTGTCGATGACCAGCTCGATCTGCTTTTCCAGGCGATCGCGAATCTCTTCGGCGTCGGTCAGCGCATCGTCCTGATCGGGCAGGATCAGCGTGGTGCCGATCAGCGGCTGGCCCAGCTCGGCCAGCAAGGCATGGGCGATCTGGTTTTCCGGCACGCGCAGGCCGATGGTCTTGCGCGACGGATGACTCAGCCGGCGCGGCACTTCCTTGGTGGCTTCAAGGATGAAGGTATACGGCCCAGGCGTGGCCGCTTTGAGCAGGCGGTACTGGCGGTTGTCGACCTTGGCGTATTGGGCGATTTCGCTGAGATCGCGGCACAGCAGGGTCAGATGATGCTTTTCATCGACGCCGCGAATCCGGCGCAGGCGTTCCACCGCGTTCTTGTCGTCGAGCTGGCACACCAGCGCATAGCAGGAATCGGTCGGCAAGGCGACGATGCCGCCGCCCCGGAGGATCTGCGCGGCCTGCTTGATCAGGCGCAGTTGCGGGTTGTCGGGATGGATCTGGAAAAACTGACTCATGCATCCTTCGTTTCAAAATCGAATACGGTTTTCAAAAAGGCAAAACGGCGGTTGCAACACCGCCGTTTGTTTGCCGCATTGCGGCTTATCGCTGGCCGCGCAGCGCAGCGATACGCTGCTCCAGCGGCGGGTGGGTGGAAAACAATTCCATGAAACCCGGCTTGTCGTTGATGCCCATGGCCGCCATCGATTCCGGCAGGCCGCTGACGGGGATGCCGCCCAGGCGCGCCAGCGCATTGATCATCGGCTGCGGACCGCCGAGCAATTTGGCGGAGCCGGCGTCGGCGCGGAATTCGCGGTGGCGCGAGAACCAGGCCACGATCATCGAGGCGCCGATGCCGAACACGATCTGGCAGACCATGACCGTCACCATGTAACCGATGCCGGGACCCGAATCGTCATTGTTACGGCGCAGCGCCGAATCGACGAAATAACCCACCACGCGCGACAGGAACACCACGAAGGTATTCACCACGCCCTGGATCAGCGTCATCGTCACCATGTCGCCGTTGGCGATGTGGGCGACTTCGTGGCCGAGCACGGCTTCGACTTCTTCCTTGGTCATGCCTTGCAGCAGGCCGGTCGACACCGCGACCAGCGCCGAATCCTTGAACGCGCCGGTGGCGAAAGCATTCGGCTCGCCTTCGTAGACGGCCACTTCGGGCATGCCGATGCCGGCGCGCTGCGCCAGTTTGCCGACGGTGTTGACCAGCCAGACTTCGGTGGAATTGACCGGCGTGTCGATTACGCGCGCGCCGGTGCTCCACTTCGCCATGGTCTTGCTCATCAGCAGTGAAATGATGGAACCGGTAAAACCGACGACGATGGAGAACACCAGCAGCATCGGCAGATTGAGGCCCGCACGCGTCAGGAATCTGTCCACGCCGAGCAGGGACAAGATCACGCTCATCACCACCAGCACGGCGATATTGGTCGCGAGGAAGAGGAATATGCGTTTCATCCGGAAAACTCCTATCAGGAAAGTGGTTATTAAATAGGAACAATCGGGGAGAAATCAAGAGATTGCGCCAATTCCCGACGGAATTGATGCGTTGAGAGGCGAAAAAGGCGTCTTTGCGGGCTTGCAGAGGCTTACAAGTCCCAGTCGTGCCACACCGGCGTCAAGCCGTTCGGCAACGGCGGCAAGGCGCCCAGATCCACGCGCGATTCTCCCGGGCCATGGAAATCCGAGCCGATCGACGCCAGAAAACCGTAGCGCTTGGCCACGCGGGCATATTCTTCGTATTGATCCGGCGTATGGCTGCCGGTGGTGACTTCGATCGCCGCGCCGCCATGCTGCTTGAATTCGTCGAACAAGGCGCCGAATTCCAGGTCGCTGTACTGGTAACGCCCCGGATGCGCGATCACCGCCACGCCGCCGGCGCCGCGGATCCAGTCGACCGATTCTTTCAGCGTGGCCCAGCGATGCGGTACATAACCGGGCTTGCCTTCGCACAGATAGTTGCGGAAGACCTCCTTGGTGTCGGCGCAACGACCGATCTCGACGATATAGCGGGCGAAATGCGTGCGCGACATCAGATCGGGATTGCCGACATGCTTGAGCGCGCCGTCGAAGGCGTCCGGAATACCGACCGTCGCCAGCTCCGCCGCGATGTCGCGTGCACGCCGTTCGCGGCCGTTGCGCGTGGAGGCAAGGCCCTTCACCAGCATCTCGTTCTTTTCATCGATGTGCAAGCCGACGATGTGCACCGTCTGTCCTGCCCAGGTAACCGAAATCTCGACGCCGGGAATGTAGCGCATGCCGAGATCCTCGGCGGCCTTGCGCGCGACGGCGATGCCGCCGATTTCGTCATGGTCGGTCAATGCCCAGACGTCGACGCCGTTGGCCTTGGCGCGCGCAGCCACCTCCGCCGGCGGCAACAAGCCGTCGGAGACGTTGGAGTGGCAGTGCAGATCGACGTTGAGCATTGTTGGGCAGACCTTGAAAGCGCAAAAAAGATAGTTTCATTGTACGCCGCCGGCGTCTTCTCTGCTGCACTTGCACACGCCGCCGGGAAGGCCTTGCGGCGACCTGTCAAAGAGCGCCTTTATTCCGCCAGAAACGCCTCGATCACCCCCGCCAGCAAGGCCGGCTGATCGTGATGGAGCATGTGTCCGGCATCGGGAATGATCTCCGTACGGACGTTGCGGAGGAAGCCGATGCGGCGATCGATTTCCGGGCGCATCAATTTGCTTTGCCCGAACCAGCGCCAGATGTCGGTTTCGGCCGCTTCCACCCATAGCACCGGCGCCGTGATCTGCGCCCAGCAGGCCGTGACTTCATCGATGCGATACAGCAGCGGATTGGTGTTCTTGTGCGCCGGATCGCCGAGAATCGCCCAACTGCCGTCGTCGTTCTGGCCGGCCCAGTGTTGTGCGAGGAAGGCGGCGCGCTCGCGGCTCAGGCGCGGATTGGTCTTTTGCAGGCGTCCCATGACCTCTTCCAGCGTCGCATAGTTGCGCATCTCCGGCTTTTCCTGCAACTCGTCGAGCCATTTGGCAAAACGTCCCGGTGCTTGCTCGGGCCTGGTGCTCGGCAGGCCGAAACCTTCCAGATTGACCAGCTTCGCAATGCGATGCGGGCGCACGCCGGCGTACAGGCCGACGACATTGCCGCCCAGGCTGTGACCGAGCAGATTGACGGCTTCATCCGGGGAATAATGCAGCAGCAAGGCGTCGAGGTCGGCCAGGTAATCGGGGTACCAGTAAGTGTCGGCCCGGGGGCGCTCGGTCAGGCCGAAACCGCGCCAGTCGGGCGCGATCACATGCCATTCCTGTTGCAGGCAATCGACCATGAACTGGAACGAGGCCGACATATCCATCCAGCCGTGCACCATGAAAATCCTGGGCGCCTGCGGATCGCCCCAATGGCGTACGTGATAGCGCAGACCGCGGATATCGAGGAATTCGGAACGGGATGGCTTCATGGCGTGTGGCTTCTATGCGATCTGGGAAACTTCGCAGTATAAGGCTGCCCTGCCCCGCCTGCAGCGATCTATTGCAGATACCGCCCAAGATCGAAGGACGACTTCAGTCCTATCGCATGGAAATGTTCTTCCAGCCAGCGCTCGGCGGCTTGCCGCCCTTCGTCGTGGAGGCCGTAAATGAATGACCGCTTGGTATTTAGCTTGCTCATGACATCGAGCTGGCTCATCAGGTCGTTGGCCTCCACCAGATGCATGTTGAGCCGCTTGAGGCGCCGCTCCAGCGTGCCGAAGGCGAACATGCCGCTCTCCGCCTCGCGCTTGGCCAGGGCCAGGCCGCCCAATTCGGTAAAAAATGCCGAACTGAAACTGATTTCGGACAGGCGCTGGCCGATCTCGTGCGTCGACGTCGGCGTGCCGGGGCGGCTGCATGGGTGCAGCAACACCACCAGCAAGTCGCGCGACGAACACAAATGCAGCAAAGGAAAAATCGGCGGATTGGCGGTCAGGCCGCCATCCCAATAGGCCTCGCCGTCGATCTCGACCGGCCGATGCATGGACGGCAGGCAGGCCGACGCCAGCAAGGCGTCCAGCGTCAATTCGCGGTCGCGGAAAATCTTCAGCGTGCCGCTGCTGACCTTGGTGGCGGCGATGAACAGTTTGATGCTGCTGCGGGTGCGCAAACGCTCGAAGTCGACCTGTTCTTCAAGGATGTCGCGCAAGGGATTGATATCGAGCGGATTGAGCTGCGTCGGCGAAAAGAAGCGCGTCATCGCCAGGAAGGCATGCATCGCCGCCGGCGTGGTCTGGGTCAGCAGGCTGGAGCCGCCCGGCATCATCTCGGGCGGCAGGAAGCTGAACGGCTCCTTGATCGCAATGCGCCCCCAGAATGCCGCCAGCGCTTCGCGCGCGCCTTCGCGGCCGCCGACGTTGAAGCCATGCGATAGTACCGTCGCGTTCATGGCACCGGCGCTGGCGCCGCTGATGCCTTCAAACGCCATGCGACCGTCTTCCAGCAGGCGATCCAATACACCCCAGGTAAAGGCGCCGTGCGATCCGCCGCCCTGTAACGCCAATGTCACGATCTTGTTTTGCATGCTGTTCCTTAGCACTCGTTCCGCCTGTCATGGCGAAGTCACGCTGCGGCGATATGCTCGCGCCGTGATAGTGGTGACGACGACCATGTTATAACATGGCCGTATTGTTTTAATTCGAGCGAGAGAAAATGAAATCCATCTGTGTTTATTGCGGTTCTTCTTCCGGCGCTTCCGAGGTCTATGCGGAAGGCGCGCGCGCCCTGGCGCGGGAAATGGTCAAGGACAACATCGCCCTGGTCTACGGCGGCGGCAACGTCGGCCTGATGGGCATTATTGCAACAGAAGTCATCCGTCTCGGCGGCGAAGCCACGGGCGTGATTCCGAAGGCGCTGCTGGACAAGGAACTGGGCCACAACGGCCTGACCCGCCTGCACATCGTCAAGGACATGCACGAGCGCAAGGCCATGATGGCGGAATTGTCGGACGGTTTCATCGCCATGCCGGGCGGCATGGGCACGCTGGAAGAACTGTTTGAAGTACTGACCTGGGCCCAGCTCGGTTTCCATTACAAACCGATCGGCCTGCTCAATGTCGACGGCTTTTACGACAACCTGATCGCCTTCATCGAACATCTGGTGTCGCAGCGCTTTCTGACCGCCGAACAGTCGCTGCTGATGATGCATGAGCAGGATCCGGCCGATCTGCTGCAGCGTTTCAAGACCTACAAGCCGAGCTATACCAACAAGTGGGCCGACAAGACTGCGCCTGCCAAATTGTTGCCGTAGTTGAAAAACAGCAGCGCAGAAAGACGAAGCGGTCATGCAGGCGTAACGCCGGCATGACCGCTTTTTCATGGGCAAAAAACAGAGGATCAGGAATCCAGCGCCTGCCTGAAATCTTCCACCAGATCGTCCGTATCCTCCAGACCGATCGACACGCGGATCAGTGATTCGGCGATGCCCATCGCGGCGCGGCGCTCCTGCCCCATTTCGTAGAAGATCGTATGCGCCACCGGGATCACCAGCGTGCGCGTATCGCCGAGGTTGCTCGAGGCCACCGCCAGTTGCAGGCGGTTCAGGTAATCGAAGCAATCGATGCCGTCCTTCAATTCAAAACTCAGCAGGCTGCCGTAGGAACGGAACAGCTCGGTTGCCAGCGCGTGCTGAGGATGCGACGGCAAGCCCGGATAGTAGACCGCCGCGACACGCGGATCGGCATCCATCATCTGCGCCACGGCCAAGGCATTGGCGCATTCGCGGTCCTGGCGCAACGCCATGGTTTCCGAACCGACGGCGATGTGATGCGCGGCTTCCGGCCCCAGCGAAGCGCCGAAATCGCGCAAGCCCTTGGCGCGGATCTGCGCCATGCCCCATTGCGCCGGCGCATTCTTTTTGTAGCTGTCGGCGATGTGCGGATAACGCGTCCAGTCGTACAGGCCGGTGTCGGTCAGCGCGCCGCCCAGCGCGTTGCCGTGGCCGCCGATGGACTTGGTCAGCGAATTGACGACCAGGCCGGCGCCGACTGCCTTGGGTTGAAACAGGTAAGGCGAGGTCATCGTGTTGTCGACGATGTACAGGATGCCGCGCTCGCGGCACAGGTCGCCGATGCGCTTGAGATCGGCGATCTGGGTGCGCGGATTGGCGATGGTTTCGACGAAGACGATGCGCGTCTGCGGCGTCAGGGCGGCTTCCACCAGCTTGACGTCGGTCGCATCGACCATGGAGACGCGCGCGCCCTGCGCATGCACCGTCATCCACATGCTGTTGGTGTTGCCGAACAGGAAAGCCGAGGACACCACATGGTCGCCTTCGCGCAGCAAACCCTGGATCACGGCGCCGATGGCGGCCATGCCGGTGGCGAAACAGATGGTCGACAAGCCGCCTTCCATCTTGTTGACCTTGTCTTCCAGCGCCGACACGGTCGGATTGCCCTGGCGGCCATAGCGATAACCGGATTGCTTGCCCTGGAAGACTTCAGCCAGCTGGCGCGCATCCTTGTAACCGAACGCCACGGAAGTATGAATCGGCTTGTGCAGCGAACCGTGCTCGATGTCCTTCTGGCGGTCGCTGTGCAAAATGGTGGTGGTAAAACCGTAGTTCTTCTTGTCGTTCATAGGTATGGATGCAAGGGCGATAAATAAGACGGTAGATCATGGGAGAACAGTGATGATAAGCCAGTTCGCCTGCTGCCGCAGCATTGCTGTCGGCAACGAACGGCAAGACCAATGAAAAACGCCGGATGCTGCGACAGCAATCCGGCGTTTTTCCGTCCTGGAACGTGGATAAATTCAGTCCACGCGCGCCAGGTTGAGATTGAGTTGCGAGCGCACGGCATCTTCCAGCGCCGGCTTCGGGTTCTTGCGGGCGAACTCGAGACGGTCGAGGTAGTCGCGCGAGATGTCGCCGGTGATGTAGTTGCCGTCGAAGCACGATGCTTCGAAGTTCTTCAGCGCCGGGTTGACGTCGGAGATCGAACGCTTCAGGTCTTCCACGTCTTGATACACCAGCGCATCGGCGGTGATTTCACGGCAAACTTCCTGGTCGGTGCGTCCGTAAGCAATCAGTTCATCGCGTGTCGGCATGTCGATGCCGTAGACGTTCGGAAACTTCACCGGCGGCGCAGCCGAAGCGAAAATCACGCGCTTGGCGCCGGCTTCGCGCGCCATCTGCACGATCTCGCGGCTGGTGGTGCCGCGCACGATCGAATCGTCAACCAGCAGCACGCTCTTGCCCTTGAATTCGGAACCGATGGCATTGAGCTTCTGGCGCACGGACTTCTTGCGCAGGCCCTGGCCCGGCATGATGAAGGTGCGGCCGATGTAACGGTTCTTGATGAAGCCTTCGCGGTATTCCAGGTTCAGCTTGAGCGCCAGTTCCATCGCGGCAGGACGCGACGAATCGGGAATCGGCATGACCACGTCGATCTCGCCGCTGGCGATTTCTCGACGGACCTTCTCGGCCAGGTATTCACCCATCTTCAGACGGCTGGCGTACACCGAAGCGCCGTCGATGACCGAGTCGGGACGGGCCAGGTAGACGAATTCGAAAGCGCAAGGATTGAGCGTCGGATTGTCGGCGCATTGCTGGTTGTACAGCTTGCCGTCGTTGTCGATGAAGATCGCTTCGCCCGGCATCACGTCGCGCAGGAAGCGGAAACCCAGGCCTTCCAGCGCCACGGATTCGCTGGCCAGCATGTATTCGGAGCCCTTGTCGGTTTCGTTGAAACCCAGGCACATCGGACGGATGCCGTACGGATCGCGGAAGCCCAGCAGGCCGTAACCGGCGATCTGCGCCACCACGGCGTAGGAACCGCGCACGCGCTTGTGCACCATCGCAACGGCCTTGAAGACGGCAGCCGGATCCAGCGAATAACCGGTCGTGGCTTGCTGCAACTCATGCGCAAACACGTTGACCAGCACTTCGGTGTCGGAATCGGTGTTGAGGTGGCGGCGATCGTTCTTGAACATCTCGACCTTGAGCTGTTCCGCATTGGTCAGGTTGCCGTTGTGCGCCAGGATGATGCCGAACGGCGCATTGACGTAGAACGGTTGCGCTTCCTCTTCGCTCGACGAGCTGCCGGCGGTCGGATAACGCACCTGGCCGAGGCCGGTGTTGCCCGGCAGCGAACGCATGTTGCGCGTACGGAAGACGTCGCGCACCAGGCCATTGGCCTTGTGCATCGAGAAACCGTTTGCGTGATTGGTTGCGATACCGGCTGCATCCTGACCGCGGTGCTGCAACAGCAGCAACGCATCGTAGAGCAACTGATTGACTGGACTATGGGAAACGACGCCGACAATGCCACACATGGTGGACTCCTAAACGAGAAACAAACGAAGAAACAAAACGAAAAAACAAAATCAAAAATGGACGTGCTGCGCGAACTGGCCCGGCAAGTAAGGTTTGACGGTCTCCGCGGCGGTTTCCGCCAACGGACTCAACTTCGCCTCTTTCCAGAACGGCTGCTGCGGAATCGACGTCGTACCGCACAACAGCACCACCGCCAGCACGATCACCGCCCCGCGCGCCAGGCCGAACACCGCACCCAGGCTGCGGTCGATCAGCGACAGCCCGCTCGCCTTGACCACTTCGGACATTGCCTTGGTCACCAGGCCCATCAACAGGCGCGTACCGATGAACAAGGCAATGAATCCCACTATCAATCTTGTCGATTCGCCCGGAATCACGTCGGGCAACATCGTCGCCAATGTTTCACCATAGGCGTTGGCGACGACTAATGCAATTATCCAGCTGGCCAGCGACAGCACTTCCCTGACCAGTCCGCGCAACATGCTGATGATCACCGAACAAACCAGCACCAGCAATACCAGATAATCAAATATCGTCACAATAACAACATAAGCAATATGCGACCGGTCATCGCGAAATTCAAGCCGGAACGATGGTGGCGTTCAGGCCGAGCTTATTGATCTTTGCCCGCATCTTGTCCGCTTCGTCGCGGGTGGCAAACGGGCCGACGCGAATGCGCGTGCGGTCGCCCGACTGGGTCGCCACTTTTTGCGTAAATGACTTGATGCCGGCGCTGCTCAGCTTGCCGCGCAGTTCGTCGATTTTCTCTTGCGTGGCCAGCGCGGCGACCTGGATCACGAATTTGCCGCCCGTGGCAACCGGTGCCGGCTTCTTGTCGGCGCTCGCAGGCTTGCCTTCCAGAATGGCCAGCGCGCGCGCGGCGTCATCGGGCTGGTCCGCAGTCTTGGGCTTGGCGGTTTCCTTCGCGTCTTTCTTGTGATCGTCCTTGCGCTCGGCAGGCTTGGCTGCGCTCTTGCTGTCTTTTACGTCCGCTTTGGCGTCGGCTTTAGTGTCGGCCTTGGCGGCAGCCTTGGGCGCTTCAGGCTTTTCGGCCGGTTTTTCGGCAACCGGAGCAACCGGTTCGGACGGTTTGGCCAACTGAGCGTTGGCCGGACCGGAAGGCATGGCCGGAGCGCCGGGAGCGATGGCAGGCTTTTCGGCAGCAGGCGCCAGCGTTGCCGGATCGACAAACTCTTCCTTCGGCTGTGCGGCTGCCGCTGCCGGCTTGGCATCTGCAACGGCATCCTTGGCGGCGTCCTTGGCGGCGTCCTTGCCGTCCTTGGAAGGAATCTGGATCGCAATATCGTCAGCCAGCGGGCGCGGCTCGGAATCGAGGATCATCGGCAACACGATCACCACCGCCAGCACCAGGGCAACGGCGCCGATCAGGCGGCGGCGCGCGCGCTTCTTTTCCGGCAGTACGGGGTCGACGGACTCATCCTTGCCGGCTCTGCTGGACTTGCGGGGGGCTCCGGCGCTGCGGCTGTTGCGGCTGCTCTGTGCGGCCGACGACTCTCCTGCGGAACGCGAGAGGAATTCGCCTTGACCGGAAGCAGATTCCTGCTTGTTTTTACGAAAAAACGAGAACAAGCCCATGCTGATCTATGTAAGGTGGTCTGAAAAATGCCGATGACAAATGCACGCTGCAGCCGATGACGGCCAACCGGAACAAAACGATAGAACTCAATGCAATTCCGGCTTGCGGGCTTCCATTACACCCGCAACGGTGAGGAAGGATCCGAAAACCACAATTCTATCATTCTCGGTAGCTCTGCTCTGCGCATTTGCGAATGCGGCAGCGGGCGTATCGAAGGTTTCGATGGTGCAGGCCGCGTCGGGCTTGAATTCCGGCTCGACGCCCGCTTCCAGCAATTTGTCCTTCAATTGCTGCGCCGTTGCCGCGCGCGGCAACGGCAAGCCGGTGACGCACCAGTGATCGATCTTGCCCTTGAGGTGATTGATGACGCCTTCGATGTCCTTGTCCAGCATGGAGCCGAACACCGCGTAGGTATAGGGATGGAAACCCATGTTGTCGAGATTTTGCGCCAGCGTGGCGGCGGCGTGCGGGTTGTGCGCGACGTCGAGAATCACCAGCGGCTGGCCCGGCAAGACCTGGAAACGCCCCGGCAACTCGACCGTGGCCAGGCCGGTGCGCACTTCCTGCGCGCCGACGGGCAAGACGTCGCGCAAGGCTTCCAGCGCCGCCAGTGCAGCGGACGCGTTGAGCAACTGATTGGCGCCGCGCAGGCTAGGATACGCCAGCGAATTGCGGCGCTGGGCGCGACCGCCGTAGGCCCACTGCTGCTTGTCGCCCTGATAGTTGAAATCGCGGCCCATCAGCCACAAATCGGCGCCGATGGCTTCCGCATGCTTGATCAGCGACTTCGGCGGCACCGGATCGCCGCAGATCGCGGTCTTGCCGGCGCGATAGATGCCGGCTTTCTCGAAACCGATTGCCTCGCGCGTGGTGCCGAGATATTCGGTGTGGTCGATATCGATGCTGGTGACGATGCCGACGTCGGCGTCGATGACGTTGACGGCGTCCAGACGGCCGCCCAGACCGACTTCGAGGATCACGACGTCCATCCCGGCGTCGGCCAGCAGCTTCATGATGGCCAGCGTGGTGAATTCGAAATAGGTCAGCGAAATATCGCCGCGCTTTTCTTCCACCGCCTCAAACGCCGCGATCAGCGCAGCGTCGGATGCCGGCACGCCTTCGACGCGGGCGCGCTCGTTGAAATGCAGGAAATGCGGCTTGATGTACAAACCCACGCGATAACCGGCGCGCATCAGGATCGACTCCAGCATGGCGCAGGTCGAGCCTTTGCCGTTGGTGCCGGCCACCGTGATGACGGGGCAATCGAAATGGATGCCGAGCTGTTCCTTGACCTTGCCGACGCGCTCGAGGCCCATGTCGATGGACTTGCCGTGACGGTTTTCCAGGAGGGTCAGCCATTCGGCCAGGGTGGAAGGTTTTGCTTGCGCTTGCATGAGTTGAATCTACAGTGAATCCGAGATGAGCTGCATGGAGCCGAGGAATTCGATGAATGAGCTTGAATGACTTAAAAGCAAAAACCCGAACTTGCGTTGAAGGACGACAAGTCCGGGTCTGCGATCTGTCTATGACATCGCGATCAGGAAACGGTTTCGGCCGCCTGATTTTGCAGCAACGCCAGCAAACGTGCGATTTCTTCGCGCATCTTGCGACGGTCGACGATCATGTCGATGGCACCCTTGGTCACGAGGAACTCGGAGCGCTGGAAACCTTCCGGCAACTTTTCGCGCACGGTGTTCTCGATCACGCGCGGACCGGCGAAGCCGATCAGGGCTTTCGGCTCGGCCATCACGACGTCGCCCATGAAGGCGAACGATGCCGACACGCCGCCCATGGTCGGATCGGTCAACACGCTGATAAAGGGCAACTTCTTCTCGGACAGCTTGGTCAGCATGGAAGTGGTCTTGGCCATTTGCATCAATGACAACAAGCCTTCCTGCATGCGCGCACCGCCGGTGGCGGTGATGCAGATGAACGGCACTTTTTGCTCCAGCGCCATTTGCGCGCCGCGGGCGAAACGCTCGCCGACCACGGAGCCCATGGAACCGCCCATGAATTCGAATTCGAAGCAGGCAACCACGACCGGCAGGGTCATGATGGCGCCGCCCATGACGACCATGGCATCGGTTTCGCCGGTGGATTCCAGCGCGTCTTTCAGACGGTCAGGGTATTTCTTGCTGTCTTTGAACTTGAGCGTGTCGACCGGCAGGGTTTCCTGGCCGATTTCATAACGGCCGCCTTCGTCGAGCAATGCGTCCAGGCGCGCACGGGCGCGGATACGCATGTGATGGCTGCACTTGGGGCAAACGTGGAGATTGGATTCCAGGTCGGTGCGATAAAGTACCGCTTCGCAGGACGGGCACTTGACCCATAAACCTTCGGGTATCGACTTCCGGCTTGCGGAATCGCTACGTTGAATTTGAGGCGGGAGTAATTTCTCTAGCCAGCTCATAGAAACCTCTTTCTAATTTCCGGTGGCGCATTGTACCAGAGCCGAAGACGCGCAACCGGAGACGATGATTTGATTGCTTCTTGACAATTTCTTTTGGGGAATCAGGTCATCCGAGGGCAGCGGACTTGTCGCCGACACCCTCTTGGTCATTCAGGGATCAGGCGTCCATGGCCTTGCGAATATCGGCGACGAACGCCTGAACCGCTTCCACCGCACGCTCACGCGGCGTGCTTTCCAGTTCCTGAATGATCCGGCTGCCGATCACGACCGCATCCGACACCTGGCTCACCGCCTTGGCGGTGGCGCCGTCGCGGATGCCGAAACCGACGCCGATCGGCAATTTGACGTGCTTGCGTATTTCGGCGATGCGCTTGGCGACTTCGACGGTATCGATGTTGCCGGCACCGGTCACGCCCTTGAGCGAGACGTAGTAGCAGAATCCGCTGCTGACCTTGGCGACTTGCCGGATGCGCTCGTCGGTCGACGTCGGCGCCAGCAGGAAAATCGGATCGAGGCCGTGCGCCTGCATCTTTTGCGCGAACTCTTCGCACTCTTCCGGCGGGTAATCCACGATGATGGTGCCGTCCACGCCAGCCTCTTTCGCCGCGGCAATGAAGGCATCGACGCCGAAGCGTTCGAGCGGATTGGCATATCCCATCAGCACCACCGGCGTGGTCGCGTCGGTCTTGCGAAACTCGCGCACGTAAGCCAGCACGTCGCGCGTGCTGATGTTGAATTTCAGGGCGCGCTCGCAGGCGCGCTGGATGACCGGTCCTTCCGCCATGGGGTCCGAAAAAGGCACGCCGAGTTCAAGGATGTCGACGCCGCCGGCGACCAGCGCATGCAGCAGCGGCACGGTCAACTCGGGCGCCGGATCGCCGGCGGTGATGAAGGTGATCAGCGCCTTCTTGTTGGCTGCGGCCAGCGCGGTGAAAGTAGATTGGATACGGGACATGGTGTTGGAATGTGTTGTTCGTCGATGCGGCCAGCGCGGCTTTGTTTTTGCTGCTGCAGACAGCGGATTTTAAGTCCGCTGTCTGCACGTCGGCTGGAGCCTTTATTTCTAAACCTGCTTAACCCTGCCGTTGCTGGACGGTATGCATGTCCTTGTCGCCGCGTCCGGACAGATTGACCAGCACGATCTTGTCCTTCGGCAAAGTCGCCGCCAGCTTGGCGGCGTAGGCCAGCGCATGGCTCGATTCCAGCGCCGGGATGATGCCTTCGATGCGGCAGCAGGTATTGAAGGCCGCCAACGCCTCGTCGTCGGTGATGCATTCATAGCTGGCGCGGCCGCTGTCTTTCAGCCACGCGTGCTCGGGACCGACGCCCGGATAATCGAGGCCGGCCGAGACCGAGTGCGTTTCCATGATCTGCCCGTTTTCATCCTGCAGCAGGTAGGTGCGGTTGCCGTGCAGCACGCCCGGCGAACCCAGCGTCAGCGAAGCCGAATGACGGCCGGTGTCGAGACCGTCGCCGGCCGCTTCGACGCCGACCAGCTTGACGTCCTGATAATCGATGTAGGGATAGAAGATGCCCATCGCGTTGGAGCCGCCGCCGACGGCCGCCACCACGTAGTCCGGCTGGCGGCTGGCGATTTCGGGCATCTGCACGATGCATTCGTTGCCGATCACCGACTGGAAGTCGCGCACCATCATCGGATAGGGATGCGGACCGGCGACCGTGCCGATGATGTAGAACGTGCTTTCGACGTTGGTGACCCAGTCGCGCATCGCTTCGTTGAGCGCATCCTTGAGCGTCTTGGAGCCGGATTCGACCGGCACGACTTTCGCGCCCAGCAAATTCATGCGGTAGACGTTCTGCAACTGGCGTTTGACGTCTTCGCTGCCCATGTAGACGATGCACTCCATGCCGAAACGCGCGCAGATCGTCGCCGTCGCCACGCCGTGCTGGCCGGCGCCGGTCTCGGCGATGATGCGCTTCTTGCCCATGCGCTTGGCGAGCAAGGCCTGGCCGATGACGTTGTTGATCTTGTGGGCGCCGGTGTGGTTCAGGTCTTCGCGCTTGAAATAAATCTGCGCGCCGCCCGCCAGTTCGGACCAGCGCTTGGCGTGATACACCGGGCTTGGGCGGCCGACGAAATGCTTCAACTCGGTATGAAACTCGGCCAGAAACTGCGCGTCGTTCTGATAGTGCGCATAGGCTTCACGCAATTCGGTCAGTGCGTGCGTCAGGGTTTCCGATGCGAAGCTGCCGCCGTATTGACCGAAATGGCCGCGCGCGTCGGGCAGGTTGTAGGGCGCAGTCTGATGCAAGGCTGCAGCAGCAACAGGTTGGCGCTCGGAAAAGTTGCCGAGCGGATTCAATTCTTTCATGGTATTCCTCTAGTGTTCTGGTGAGATGGCTG